>WNFD01015092.1_pt1 | contig 13605 bp, 15 predicted proteins | sample 5400491 | NCBI WGS metagenome assembly WNFD01 (sample SAMN13153343, study PRJNA577476) | soil metagenome | isolation source: 120 cm saprolite under Douglas fir tree site 2 hole 2 replicate 2 | place: USA:California | collected 2015-04-18 | reverse complement strand
CGGGATCAAGGTCGGGTTGACATAGCCACTGGCGCGCCCGTCTTGGTGGATCCCGGCTCTACCCTGTGCGGCTGTAGAACGGCGTATTCCCCGCTGCGTGGTCCGTCGTGTCGACGATATTCGCGATCTCCGGCGCGACCCTGCGCAGCATCACCTCGAACCCCTGGCGCAGGGTCACCTTTGATGCCGAGCATCCCTGGCACCCGCCGCTCATGGCGATGAAGAGGTTCCCGTCCCGGACGTCTACGATCGAGATCTGCCCGCCGTGGGCAGCGATGGAACGGTTGACTTCCCGGTCCAGGAGTTGCTGAACGACTGCCCGGCTCTCGGCGTCGGTCCGCTCTCGTGTGCCTGCGTTGGCAGTAGCCTCGAGGATGGCCGGTATTCCCGTGAGCAGTTGCGTCCGGAGACCCGTTCCGATCGCCGGTCTCAGCCCGGACCAAGAGGCGCCTGGCTCCTTCCCCACAGTCACCACGTTGCCGGCGATGAGCACGTAGGCAACGCCAGGAAGCGCGAACAACCGCTCGGCGAGCGGCGACCCACGGGCGCGTTTGCGGTCGTCGAAGAAAAACGGGCCGCCGGGATGCACCGTCCGGCTGACGGTGAACTTGCACGTGTCAGGATCGACGAGCGAAGTCTCTGCCTGGATCGTGATCGCCGGATCGATGGGCAGATCAGATTCAGACATGTTCCACGACCTTAGCCGCGTCGCGCTCACCGATGGCCCGCAGGTGTTCGAAGGAGTAGATGCCGGTACTGTGGCCGTCGCTCCAGCTGATGGTGATGGCATAGTTGCCGACGCTCGAGATCACGCGTGGAGTTATGTCCGGTGGCACACTCTTCGGATCCAAAAGCGCACGCCCGCTGGCCTCCTCGATGCAGGCGGCACAGTGGCAATCCAGCCGAAGGTCCCGGACATCGAAGTCGTCACGGTGCCCATCCTGCCAGAGCACGGACAGCGTCCGCGCATCTCGCTGGCGGAAGCCGACCGAGGTCGTCCGAGAACCCGACGGCCGAACGGCGCTCTCGACCCAGGCTGGCTCTCCCTCGCCCGACTCCCACGTCCACGCGAATGGCCTCAGTACCATGGTCGGAAGACCCTGGAGCTGATCCGCGAGTGCCGTGGCGATCGCCTGGTAGGCCTGGGCTGCAACCGAGTTCGGCTTATCGAGGAGCATCGGACGCCCCTCGTCCCCGCCGGTGACGATGTCGGCGTCGAGGGGTATCGCGCCGAGGAACGGAACCCCGAGCTGCTCGCTCATCCGCTCGCCGCCGCCGCTGCGGAAGACATCGGTGTCCTTCCCGCAGTGCGGGCAGGTGAACGTGCTCATGTTCTCGATGATGCCGAGGATGGGGACGTGCAATGTCTCGAACATCCGGAGCCCGCGGCGGGCGATCTTGAGACTCACGTCCTGCGGCGTCGTTACGACGACTGCTCCGGACAGCGGGAGGCTCTGAGCCAGCGTCAACTGGGTGTCACCAGTCCCCGGCGGGAGGTCGAAGATCAGGGCGTCCAACTGGCCCCATTGCACGCCGCCGATGAACAAGTTCAGGAACTTGCCCACCATCGGTCCACGCAGGATGGCGGGGTTGTCGTCTCCCCTCAGCATGCCCATCGATATCACTTTCAAGCCGTAGGGAGCGGGGGGGATGAGCTTTTGGTCCGGGGTCGCCTCCGGCTGTTGACCGGTGGGGAGTCCTAGCATGACTGGGATGCTCGGTCCGAAGACATCGGCGTCGACCAGCCCAATCTGGCCGCCGAACTGTTGCAGCGCGAGCGCAAGATTGACGCTGACCGTGGACTTGCCGACGCCCCCCTTTCCGCTGGCCACCGCTATGAGGTGCCGGATCCCCGGCAGCCGTTCAGGACCGGCGGATGGCTCTGCCGCGGCATCAGGCGCCTGGTGGAGGCCAGGGTGCGAGTCCGGGGTCTGCACGGGTCACAAGCTCCTTCCGGCCGTTCTCGGCGGGGGGCCATGGCTGACACGCCAGACTTAGTCTAGCAAGTATTGTCTTATTTAAGTTTCCAAACCCGGCCATGCTTCTATGCTTGTGAACATGTTGAGCGCGGCCGAGCCCTCCCTCGCAGGCCTCAGCGTCTCGGCGCGGGAGGTGGTCCTCGCCCTCAAGAAGCGCGGGGAGGCCCGGGCCAGCGAGATCGCCGAGGCCCTCGGGATCACGCCGAGCGGCGTCCGCCAGCATCTCAGCGCCCTTCGGGCCGACGGGCTCGTCGCTTACCGCACGATTCACGCCGGCCCGGGGCGACCCAAGTTCGCGTACTTCCTGACCGAGCCGGCCGAGGCCTTGTTCCCGAAGACCTACCACGAGCTCACGAACGAGTTCCTCGAGCACCTCCAGGAGGAAGACCCCGAGCTACTCGTCCGCCTCTTCCAGCGCCGCCGACAGCGACGCGTGGAGGCGACGCGCAAGCGCCTGGCCGGCAAGACCTTCGACGAGAAGGTTGCCGTGCTGGCGAGGATCCTGGACGAGGATGGCTACCTCGCCGACTTCGAGAGTCGGCCCGACGGCACCTACCTCATCAGAGAGCACAACTGCGCGATCTTGGGGGTCGCGGTCCGTTATGGCCTCGCCTGCAGCTCCGAGCTCGAGTTCCTGCGGGAGGCTTTCCCCGACGCCGAGATCGACCGCGTCGCCCACAAGGTCGCGGGCGCCTACATGTGCTCCTACGAAGTACGACCTCGGCGGGGACGATCCCGAAAAGTTTCAGCCGCAAGACGGAAGGCCTGAAGAGCCACCCGCGCCGGTCTCTCCCCGCATCGGGGTCGCGATGGAGAGTGGAGTGCAAGGCCTCGACGATGCGGATGTGGTTGCGGGCAGCCCGTTACAAACGCCCGGAAGTTCGTGAATCAAGATCATTGTGGCAGATGGTTGAGTCGCGAGCAGTTCGTCGGGGGTGATCCGTAATCGGCCTGGGCCTGGCCGAGCGGGGTGGCATGCTCCCCGCACACACGGGGGTGATCCGACGGCAGCGATGATGAGCGCGTGGGACGAGAGATGCTCCCCGCACACGCGGGGGTGATCCTTGCGCGGGCGGGCAGACATCCGTTGTCGTCACCGTGCTCCCCACACTAATAAATAACCCCAGAGTTCCCTGAGGTCTCAATAACTTCTATAGCCCCAGGACCTGGGCTTCCTCCCCCGATCTTTCCCTTTCCTGTCCTGTGATGATTTCTCGGGTTTCCTGAAGGTCTATCGTGTCTATCGCTGGTCTTCCTGGATCAGTGAAGGCAAGGGAGGCCCAGGTTTGAGCCTGGCCGTCGTACGAGACCTGCGTGACGCGCGTGCCCCGGCCGGGCCGGATGAGCTGGCGGCATTCGAGACCGATGTGCTGGCCGGGTTCGTCCTGGCCCGGCGGCGGGCCTGTCTGATAACACGATCCGCTCCGATGTGGTGCACCTGGAGCTGTGGGTGCCGAAAACCTATGCCACCAGGCGATACTCATGAATCACGCCGCCGACGCGGTCACGTCGCTGAACCCGGATCCGATCAAGGTCGGTGACGTTGCCGGGCAGCCGGCGCAGCGGCGCGGCCTGCTTCAGGGCTCGGTGAGGCCGGTGGGTGTTGTAGAAGTCTTCGTACTCCCGCAGCACGGTCATAAGGTGGCGCTGGTTACATACCAGAGTCCGGTCGAACAGTTCGCGGCGGCAGCTGCCGATCCACCGTTCCATGACCGAGTTCATTCGGGGCGCCTGGATGGCGGAGCGGACGATCCTGGTGCCCACGGCACGGAAGACCTCATCGAACGCGGTGGTGAAGCTGGCGTCCCGGTCATGAATCATGAACTTGACCCGCGTCCCGGCGTCCGCCAGGTCCATGAGCAGGTTCCGGGCCTGCTGCACGACCCACGCCTGGACAGGATGCTCCGTGGCGCCCAGGATCCGGACGCGGCGGGTACCGTGCTCGATCACGGCAAGGACGTGCACCTTGGCGCCGTTAAGGAGGTCGGCGGTGAAGAAGTCCAGGGCCAAGATCCCCTGTGCCTGTGATCGCAGGAACTCGGCCCACCCTGGACCGTCGCGGCGCGGCGCCGGGTCGATCCCGGCGTTCTTGAGGATCTCCCAGACCGTGGACGGCGCCACGGTGATGCCCAGTCCCGCGAGCTCGCCGTGGATCCGCCGGTAGCCCCAGGACTCGTTCTCCCGGGCGAGCCGCAGCACTACCAACCGCACCTTGCGATGCGTGGCTGGCCGCCCGGACCGGCCACGCCGCGACAGGTGCCCCCACCGGCGGCGGACGATGTCGCGATGCCAGCGCAAGATAGTGCCCGGAGTGACGAGCAGCCGCATCCCGGCCAGCCTCCCGGCCGGCACCGTCCCGGCGAGCAGCGCCAGCCACGCCCGGTCCGGCCACGCCAACCGGGCGCGCGCCTTCGGCCGCTCACGCTCGGCGACAGCGAGCTGATGGCGCAGCATCAAGATCTCGGCGTCCTTCCACCACGACTCCCGGCGCGACAGCCTGAGCAGCGACATGACACGGGACACGACCAGGAAGACCAGCTTCAAGCCCATAAGCCGAAGATCATCCCACCTCCGGCCGAGCCAAGACCGGCCCGGCCGACGCCGAGCCGCTTGACCGAACCGACCGCGATCCCTAGGGCATCTGCCCAGGTGGCATAGGTTTTCGGCACCCACAGGGCTGCCAGGCCGGTCCGGAAGCTCCCGGGTGACGCGAAGGAGTGACTGATGGAAAATCGCTTCGAAGTCGCGGTAGGCGCTGGGACGATGAGGGCGACTTCCAGCCCTGCCGTCCGCTTCCCGCACCGGTGGACCCCCGAAGGCGTCACGGTTGAAGCCGATTTCACTGGCGGCCATCTTCTTCACCTCGCAGCGGCCGGCTGCGTGCTCAATGACGTTTACCGAGAGGCCGCCTCGCTAGGCATCGACCTTAGGAGTCCGCGTGTCCGCGGCAGGCGGGTTCGACACAGACACCTGGAAGTCCACGGGCATCAGTTATTCGGTCAACATCAGCTGCGATGCCCCTGCCAATGAGGTTGCTCACCTGCTTGAGGTCGTTGACGAGGTCGCTGAGATTCCACGTGCCCTCCGAGCCGGAGCCACCGTCCGGCGGGCGACCTAAGTCGGGCCGTGCCGTGGGCGAGCGGCGCCTCCCGCGCCGCGCCCGCAGCGGCAGATGAGTACGTTCGCGAGTGCTGCCAGGTCCAACTAGCCGAGGTACTTCACGTTGACGCAGGAGCGACAACCAACCTACATTGCGAGTTACGGGAGAATCGTAAAGTTATTGTCGCTTTCCACCTGCTGTTGACCGGCGCGGAGGATAATTGGGCCGGTCTTTGCGCCGTTCGGCACGGTGACAGTAAGGCGTTTATCGGAGTCGATCTTGAATTGTGGCGCGTCTGCATCTGTGAAAGCCACGCCTGTTACTGACGTAAGATTATCGCCGCTAATCACGACAGAGGTCCCAGCGGATCCTTGCGGCGGATCGAACCCCGTGATGGTAGGCAGCGCGATATCCATCACAGACTGGCTGCCGGTCTCGGCCTTCGTGAACAGGGTCTCGAAAACAGCCTTCAGCTTCTCTGCCGCCTGTGCCGAAAACAGCCCCACCAAAGCCCCAATAGCCGCAATTCCGTACGGGTCGGGCTGGCTAGAAGTCGTCGCGCCTGGCAAGAGCCCAGCCCTGAGCACTAGGTACACGATTGTGGCCAGCAGTCCACCTACGAGGGGCAGCAGGGCATAATACGGGATCCAGCTACGGAACAGGAAACGCTCGCCAATATAGGTAGACAGCGACCGCAAACCGTGGAGCATCGCGCCGATGACGCCAGCTAGTGCCACCACAACAAAGAACTGCTGATCCCGGCTAAGCGAAAGACGCCAGTTGAAATAGCTGAAGTTCGCCGCCGCCGGGGCGGAACCCGTGGCTGGCGCTGGAGCAGGCCAGAATCGCCACATGCCGTATAGCGCGAACAACGCGACGGCCGCCATGAGAGCGCTGAGAATCACGACACCCGCCACCGAGACCGGCGAACCACCGACGGTGGTACGCGTCTGTGGCCGCGCCCGACTGCGGGTCGCTGGAACCTGAGAAACGTTGACCACCTCCTTGCGTTAAGTCCTACCTAATCGAGAAGGAGTCGCGACTTCTGGAGGCTCCAGTGTCCTCCCAGCGAACCGAAACGGCGCCGGTAGCCCGGACTTATCATGGCCTAATCTGAGCATCTTCGCCATAGATATCACAGCGATGACCACCCAAAGCCCTGGCATCGACACCAGTCAAGCTCGGCAAGGCCAGATGCCTTCTGGCGCAGCTGATCACCACTTTCCCCAACCGATGCGCCGCCTGGCCTGGTCCTGCCGGCGACAACGCCACAAGCATCGTGCTAAGACCAGCCACTACGCGAAACGATCCGATTGTCACGAGGTGCTGGTGGAACGCCAACCGGAGCGGTGCCTCGCCAGGTCAGCGCCCTGGGGCAGATCCGTGCGTTCCGGTAGTCAGGAACCATTCATGCATGAATGTTCGGGTCTGGGCACTTCCGTTGTGCAGGCCTTGCCGGTACCGGACTGGAACGTCTGGCGACGTCAGAGCGGATGCTGTCGTGGTACCTTACGTCACGCACTGTATCTGCGGGAAGCTGCCAGGCAGGTTGGGTATGGCACGAGTCGAAGGCACGCCAGTCCCTCGGGTCACCGCGGATCGGGGGCCTCGCGCCAGTACGTGTTGGCGAAGTGACGAGACCGAGCGAGATTCGGATGTGGCGATCGGCTTCGCAGACGGTGCGGGTCAGCGGACCCCAAAGTCTGCTGGACAGGAAGCATATTCCGTGTCACACTGCCGCTCTGTACCATTAAGCCCTCCCCGTGATGGAAGTTCATGATGATGATCCCTGGTGCACTCGTCAGTGCTGTTCGTGACCGTCAGGCTGTGCTGTTCGCTGGCGCAGGTTTGTCTCTCAAGACGCTCGGCGTAAGTGGCGCCAGTTTGCGGGACGAAATCGGCACTCAGATCGTCGATGACTATCCCAGTTATGATCCATCAACTCGTTCACTCGAAGACGTCTGCGACGAATACGTAGCAATCAACGACCGGATTCGGCTGGTTAATGAGCTAGCAGCGCAGATCCCGAAGAATGCTTCGCCGTCCCAGGGACATGTGTCAGCCGTCAAGCTATTCCGGTTCATCATCACTACGAACTGGGACCTTCTCTTCGAGGGGGCCTACAGGGAGATCGGGCAGAGCTATCAAGTGCTCTCCAGCGAAGAAGATGCGCCGAACTTCAACTATGACCAGCACAACCTCCTGAAGATCCATGGCTCCGTCGATCGCCCGCTCCCCACTGCCCTAAACTTTCCGGAGTTTTAGGCGACGGTGTCCCGTTTTCCGGGGTCTGGTTACGGTATGGCTGCATGTTGATCGCGGCGGCGTTATGGGCGCGCTGGTCCTTGAAACAGAACAAAGCTCCTGGTAGGACGTGGTTGTCACACCAGTCCGTCCGCCGGGAGCTTTGTTGCTTGCCCAGTCTGCCATGCTGATCGCGCCGTCGTCCATGTTGCCTGCGCCGCCGGGGGATGGTGACGCCGTCCCGTGCGGGGATCTGGCGGAACGGGTGCTGTCCGGGCCGGGGCTGTGGCTGGACTGGCTGGGGGAGCTGGACCGCCAGAGCCTGCTGGAAGAGCTCCTGGCCGGCGGGGTGATCGCCCGGGCGCTGGCGGAGGCGCCGCACGGGCATGCCTATGACCGGACGCTGACCGGGAAGATGACGGTGATCTGCGTGCTGGTCGCGTGCCTGTTCCCCGGAGCCGGCTATGACACGGTGCTCGCGACGGCATTCGGCCTGCCCGGCCTGCGCCTCAAGCCCGGCACGCAGGTGCCGTGCGGGCCGGCGTTCTCCAAGGCCCGGGCGCTGCTGGGCGAGCAGGTCATGAAGCGGCTGTTCGAGCTGGACGCCGCGCGCGGCGACGCGGAGCTGGGGATCGCCGCGCTGTGGAAGGGGCTGGAGGTCACCGCGCTGGACGGCACCACGATGGAGCTGTTCCGCGGCGACGTGCTCACGGACGCGTTCGGGACTCCCGGCGACGGGGCCAGGCCGCTGCTGCGGATCGCGGCGCACGTGCGCACCGCGACCCGCCGGTGGATCGCCGCCGCCATCGGCGGCTACCACGACGGGGAGAACCCGCTGGCCGACGAGCTGGAAGGGTCCTTCACGCCCGGTATGCTCAACCTGGCCGACCGCGGGTTCTTCTCCATGGACCGCTGGATCCGGTTCTCCGCCGGCGGCGCGCACCTGGCCTGGCGGGTCAAGAACGGCGCGAAGTCCGTCCCGTTCAAGACCCTCAAGACCCTGCCGGACGGGTCCGAGCTGGTCATGCTGCACGAATCAGACGGGATGCGGGCAAAGCGGCGCCGCGAATCCGGCGGCCCGGCCGCCCCGCGGCTGCCGGACACCGCGGCCCGGCTGGTCACCTTCACCATCACCGCCCGCACCACGAGCGGGAAGACCAAGACCACCCTCATCCGGGTGCTGACCACCCTCCTGGACCACCAGGCCTATCCCGCCCGCGAGATCGCCGCCCTGTACGCAGAAAGATGGCAGGTAGAAATCGCCTTCCTCCACCTGAAGAAAACCGTGCGCGGCGCCCGCCGCCCCCTGCGCGGCCAGTCCCCGGACCTGGCCCGCCAGGAAGCCTGGGCGCTGCTGCTCATCCACAACATGACCGCCACCGCCGCCGCCCGCGCCGCTGCCGCGGCCGGCGTCGATCCCGGCCTCATCTCGTTCACCGCCGTCCTCGCGCTCATCCGCGGCCACGTGACGGCCGATACCTGCTGCCGGCACTGCGGCCGCCGGCCCGCCGGCCCCGGCGATCCCCTCGCCGGCCTGCTTGCCGCCATCCTCGCCCAGCCCCGGCACCGCCCCGGGCGCCAGCGGACATCCGGCCGCACCGCAGCTGAACGCCGCTCCAGGCACACCGAAGACGTGGACTACACCATCGAGATAACTAAGTCAAATCTCCCGCAATGGGACAGAACACCGGAAAGTTAAGGGCAGTGCCGCTCACCCTGATCGCGACCACCGACGACTACGAAGGCTATACGGATACTCACCCTCGGCTGCTCGACCGCGTTGCCGAGTTGATCAACAATAACACTGTGCTGTTTGCAGGCTACGGCCTACGGGATGAACACGTTCGCAGGCTGCTGGCCACGATTCGCCGAAAGCGCGGGGTATGGGCACGGCGTGCCTACGCGATCGGGTTCTTCGATGAGGTGCGCACCAAGCTCCTGGAGAGCCGCGACATTCAGGTTATCACAGGTGACGCCGAGCAATTCCTCGCAGACCTCACCGACCGCGTATTCGCCCGGTAGATAGTCGGCTATTGACCCTTGTGGCTGCGGTCGCTTTTGTCCACTTGGCCTGTGTCGTTTTACACGATCCGGGCCAGCCAGGATCGTCCGGGCGGTTAAGTCGCCAGAGATAGAATCCTTAGTACCACCTCCTTGGATAAGGGCATGACGGCTTAGGCAGCCACTGCCAGCCGCAGCCGGTCGGTGAATGGCCCAGGAGGATCGGAGGACGTGAGGGTCAGCTGGGTAAAGGTCGTCATGCCATGACGCTGCAGCGACTCGCGGTCACCGCGAAACTGACCCACACACCTGGCGGCATGACAGTACGTCTGATCGCTGTCATCCTGGGAACGAGCTTTGGTCCCGGGGAACGACTCCCGGGGAGCTTCGAGATCGGCTGTGGTGTAACCATGCTCAGCGGCGGCGGCGATGCCCTCAGTTGGTCGCAACGGTATCAGGCGAACCTGGAGAAGCTGGCATCGGGGATCTGGTTCAGGTCGTTGAGGTAGTCCGTGACCTAGCGGTACGGGAGGCCAGCTACGGCCTAACCGCCGGGGAGAAGCGGATGCTGGCCAAAGCGCGTCTCATACTGCTGCAGGAGGGCTGACGCGCTCCGTGTTCCCAGCTCGCTGACTCTGTGGGCTGGCGGCTCAAGGTTTCCGTACCTGCGGCGGTTCACGCAATGCGGCAGGTGATCGAGGCGCTCCGCACCTCGATCCTGGAGCCTCGCTATCACTTGCATATCAAACAGAAGCGGACGTTCAACCTGAGCGCGCCAATGCATAGACATACGGCCTGGGTGGCTTTCCGGCGGGCGATGGCCGGATCGTCATCCAGTCAACGACGTGAGGAGAGCCCTGGATAGCCGCAACTGACCGGCCCAGATGAGCGATCATCGATATCTGACGGCCTGGCACTCGATCGAGGCAGATCGGGCTGATCCGAGCGTGGCTGCGCTCAGCATCGATGACGACGGACATCTTGAGATTCCGGCTTAGTCCTCATGGAGACCTCAGGTCGAGACGCTTGGAGGCGCACTTCGTCTCGGGTTCTCGGTGCCGCAGTCACGATTCAGGGCAACAGCGTCATGCCAGAAGCACTCAAAGCTTACGAATCGGAATGATCGGGGACAAAACGTTTCTTAACTCGCCAGATCTAGAGTCGTAGCGTACCATCAGGCTAGCCAATATCATCGCAGCGCATACGGAGCCTCACGACCTGACTCCAGCATTCGCTGTGATGCTGTCCGACAGATATGAGCTTGGGGAGGAGGAGCAATGCGCAAAGCTGTGCTGGACATCTACGTGGATGTTATCACTGAGGAGGAAGCCCTTCACGGCATCCTAATAGCTCCGGGAGAACATGTAGCGTTCGTAGGAGCAGGCTTCTCCAAGGAAGCAGGGATTCCACTTGCGGAGGAGATATGCGACGACATCCGAGGTAAACTATCCAGAGTCTTCGGAAAGGGCAACGGCGACTGGGCACGCACAAGACTTAATTGGGATGATCCATCACGTAGATATGCATCTTGTCTGGAAGTTTACGGCCCTCCCGAGGACCGAGTTAATTATTTTCGCGCACTGCTGAGAGGGCGCCGCCCGTCCTTCGCTCACTATGCGCTGACTCTACTGATGTCCCATGACAAACTAAACAGGAACGCACTTACTACCAATTTTGACAAGCTAATTGAGCAATCATTTGTTGCCCAGAACATCCGAGAATGTCAGGCCATACGTATGCCAGAAGAGGTTGAGTTTTGGGGGCCGGAAACCGATAAGTGTTACCTTTTCAAGCTCCATGGGGATTATGACACGCACAATATACTTAACACGCGCGAAGAGACGCGATCGATTCCTTCATTCTTCCTCGCTCCTACTCGTGAGTTGCTCCGAAGTCGAGGACTGCTGGCGCTTGGGTCCGCCGGCAACGAAGAGAGCATCTATAAGTTCCTTGAGTCCCTCTTGAAAGCTCCAGAAAAACGTTTTCTGTCCCGCGGCATAAGATGGGGAGTCTACGTTGGCCCAAGAAAGCCTAGCGATCTTTCAGATGCTGATTCGGCCAGTATTGTCGTGAAGGCTCTCGAGGGTCGCGGCCTAAATCGACGTCTCGTTGAAATTTTGAGTGATCTAAGCAATGAGGATCGGCCTTGTCACATATTTCCAATATGGGGCAGCGGCAGATTTCTAATGAGCCTTATTGAGAGTCTGGGAGATCGCTCGCTGGAATACAATGCGCGGCTCTATATGGACCATGACATGCGGATTGCATCCCTCTTCCGCGGTAACGGGATCTCTCCTGCTGCCGTAGACAAACATCTGGCACGCCTTCGAAAGGCCCAGTCGCAGCTCACAGATCATAAAGTAGCCCCGGTGCTTCCCGTGCGGAGTGCCGTAACTTTCGAACTCAAGTCGTCTGGCGCGAAGGTTGATATAGTATACGGCGACATCACAAACCAAGAACTTTTGACAAGTTATTATCCAACCAATGGCCGCCGTGCCATTGTAAGCGCAGACGACACGATGATAAGCGCCGGCGGCGGTGTCGCTCTTTCTATCCTTTCCGCGGCGGGGCCACAGTTTCTTCTTAATGAACTTGGGAAGCTGGCACCAATCCCCCATGGCAGTATTACGGTTACGTCGGGTGGAGGGCTGCCGCTTCACTATATTTTTCATGCGGCAGCTCTGCAGATTGACGAGCATGGAGACTATCTTGTAACTGCCGACTCGGTTCGATCGGTTGTCCATGATTGTTTGAATAAGTCTGACACCCTAGGCGTTAATGTGATATTTCTGCCGCTGATTGGAGCTGGCCTTGCTGGCCTATCAGCTACAGAGAGCCTCGGCGCGATTCTGCGGGCGACGGATGAATTTCAGCATCTTAGTAATAAGAACCTGATCATTGTAGTCCTTGATGATCTAGTCCTAACCAGGAACGTCATTGCAAACATCGTTAAGCGAGTTTCGGGCCCCGTCAGGCGCGCTGTGAGCCAGGGTCCGAGAGCCGCTTCGGGAGTGTCGAGAGGCCGCAAAGCTATCCCGCCCGCAAACAGCTAAATATTACAAAGGTTGGCGATCTTATTGCTCAGCAGCGTACGATTATGTTCTCCTGGTGGCGGCGATAGAGGCTGCGATGCACCATGCTCCCACACAGTGTAGGACGGCTACCTTGCACAGCCTGAGGCGTCACGCGCTGTTGCTTCGTAGTCAGCCTTGGGGTTTCGGTGCGCTCCCTACTCGGACGACAAGGCCCAGTTGACGGCCGCCACTATCTGGCGGCATCCAGATCGGCGCATAAACATACGGGCATCCAATGCCCGCTATTCGGCATGAGCGAGCATCTGGGCGGGACCTGTCCGAGCAGGTAATGGCATTTGCGGACAGCGCGGCCTGGCTCGCAGCCGAGGGCGGTGATGAGCTGGCCAGGATGCTGCTGCGCCTCCAGCTGCGGACGGTGTATTACCTGAATGAACTGGCTGGCAGCGTGGCAGGCGATCGCGGCCGGTGAGCCGCTGGCAGCGGGCTCCGGACGGGTGCCGGGCCCGGACTGCCCCCGGCACCCTGGCCTGGCGGGACCACCTCGCCGGCGCCCGCAGGGCGGTGAGCGGGCCGGACTGGATCGTGCCCTGGGCGGCGCGTGATGCTTCCGGTGAACGGATGGGGATGTACAGATGGGTTAGCCTGCAGCAGTCCGGTGCGGCCTGCGTCTTGGCTGGTGGTACAGCGTCAGTGGGTAGATCGGTGGTAAGTATCGCATCGCGCCATGACCTGTTCCTAACAACACCTCGCCAAAGCGAGCAGGGATGCGGGCGCCGCCACGTACCCGGGCTGCGCCCGCCGGACCACATCGGTCCACAACCGCCTCGCCAAAGCGAGCAGGGATGCGGGCGCCGCCACGTACCCGGGCTGCGCCCGCCGGACCACATCGGTCCACAACCGCCGATGCGCGGAATCCATCCGGACCCAGACATCGTCCATGACCCTCAAGATCCCGCAGCGCCAGTCACCCAGGCGATCTTGTAGTAGGTCGCGGCGCCGTCGCTGCGACGATAGGCCGCGATCATGCAGCCGACCGCGGCCAGGCCCTCGGCGGCGATCATGTGCCGGGACCTGGCTTCCCGCCCGGCTTGGCGGTCTGGCAGTCCGGTAATGGCGCAATGCAAGCTCGGCCGACCCGGCTGCGGCCGGTGGCGAGGGAGCCGCGCGCGGCAGCAGCCCCGGCGTCCGTAGGGCCTGCGTCCGAAGGAGGCGAGCGAAGCTGATGTGACGCCAATCACGATGCAAT
>WNFD01007407.1_pt1 | contig 13605 bp, 9 predicted proteins | sample 5400491 | NCBI WGS metagenome assembly WNFD01 (sample SAMN13153343, study PRJNA577476) | soil metagenome | isolation source: 120 cm saprolite under Douglas fir tree site 2 hole 2 replicate 2 | place: USA:California | collected 2015-04-18 | reverse complement strand
AAAACCTGCGGAATGCTGGCGATTGTGAACGGCATCGTAACTCTTGCCATGGTCCTTGAAGCTCCAGGAGCGCTTCCAAATCGTTTCGTCGTTGGTGGTGAGCATCCCTCCTTCTCCACCGGTCGTCATGATTTTGTCCTGACAAAACGAAAACGCCGCCGCATCTCCCAGGGAGCCTACCGGGCGGCCTTTGTAAGTCGCGCTGTGAGCTTGGGCGCAATCTTCGATCACTTTGAGCCCGCGTTGTCGTGCCAACTCTAATATGGGATCCATATCACACGGCCAGCCTGCCAAATGGACGGCCACAATGGCTTTTGTCCGGGGGGAGAGGAGAGGCCGTATGGACTCCGCAGTTATGTTCTGGCTCTCAGCGTCGACGTCGGCGATGATCGGGATGGCGCCGCACATGACGGCGCAACTCGCCGAGGCAATGAAGGTGCGACTTGGGACGATTACCTCGTCGCCTGCTCCAATCCCAAACGCGCGAAGTGCGAGTTCCAGAGCCACGGTACCGTTGGCTACGGCAACCGCATACTTGCATTCCGTAAAAGCCGCGAACTCCTTTTCGAACTCTCGACCCTCCCCGCCCGTCCAGTAATTGACCTTCCCCGAACGAAGAACACGGCCCACGGTTTCAATTTCGTCCGCTTCGAATTGCGGCCATGGAGCGAACGGAGTGGATCTGACCGGTCGTCCACCATCCAGTGCTAGATCATTACTTAGTAGCGCACTGATTTCGCTCTGCATTGTTTCGGTTCTTTAAGGGGGGTGAATCAGTCTTTCTTGAGTGGTTTCGCAGGAATCCCCACAACTGTTTCGCCTTGCGCGACCTCTTTTGTGACTACTGCGCCAGCGCCGATTGTTGCTCCACGGCCAACATGCACGTATTGCAGAATCTGTGCGCCCGTACCGACGAGTACGCCTTCTTCGAGCACAACACCACCCGATATATTTACCGTTGGATTCAGAACGCAACCTCGTCCGAGGCGGGCCTCGTGTCCGATCGTACAAGCAAGGTTCACCATGACGAATGGATCAAACACCAGGTTAACGGTGCCAATCACGCCCGCGCAGAGAATCGTGCCTTGTCCTACTTTCGCCGCGGCGCGATCGAATTGTGCGGTTGGGTGTATGAGCGCAGGCCACTCCAGATCGAGAAACGAAGCCCCTAGATCCGCGCCGATCTTCAGGCGGGCTGCGGGCGTGCCGATGCCAATCGCCAGGGCATCGACCTTCCCTCGATTGCGCTCAAGCCAGCTGTAGTCTCCCAGCACATCATCTCGACTGTCGTGCTCTCCCAGTTTCGACGGATCGGTCACGACATAGCCCAGGAACACAAAGGACTCTGCGTCCTTGTTGATGTCACGGATCAGCCATGCAACTTCGCGCGCAAACCCACCGGCACCGACAATGGCGATGTTCTTCTTTCGTTTCAAGGCTTCCCCTTCTCCATACTGCGCTGTACCGTTCCCATGAATTCGGGCATGGTTGCAAACCCCTCCCGTGAAATCCCTTCCGTACTCAGCACGCGCCAGAAGGTATCTGCCAGGATCCTGAAGTCCAGGGTCAAACTCCAATGGTCCACATACCAGACGTCCTTTTGGAATCTCTCCTCCCAGCTCAGGGCATTCCTTCCATTCACCTGAGCCCAGCCCGTCAGGCCGGGCCTGACCTCATGCCGGCGCGCCTGCACTGAGGTGTAACGCGGCAAATATTCCACGAGCAATGGTCGTGGCCCGACCAAGCTCATATCGCCAATCAGCACATTCCAGAGTTGTGGGAGTTCGTCCAAGCTGAGGCGCCTAAAGACTATTCCGACCTTGGTCAAGCGATTTTTATCTGCGAGAAACTGGTCTTGCTCGTCACGCGCATCATCCATTGTTCTGAACTTGAATAATGTGAATGGTCTTCCTCTGTAACCGGCTCGCCTCTGTTTGAAGAGGATCGGACGCTGCATGAATAGCCAAATCAGCACAGAGATACCCAGCATCACTGGTGACAACAAGATGAGAGTAGTTGCGGAAAGAAAGGCGTCGATCAATCGCTTGACGATGCGGGTCATAATCATAATAAAGATGCTTCAGTTTGAGCGGCATGATCGCGCTCTGCTGCCCGAACCAAGGCGCTGGGGGGGCGAATCCCTCTTGCTTGAAGCTGGGACTGATACTCCGAGAGGAGACCCGACCAGATCTGTTCAGGTTGAAATTCCGCGGTCACGCGTTTCCGTGCGTTCTCGCCCATCTCCCTGGCCAAGGCCGGATTTTCGAGCAGTCCTGCAAGCCCATTGGCAAGCGCGACGATGTTGCCAGCGGGCACGATAGTCCCTGTTACCCCGTCAATGATGCTGTCGACCGCTCCAGTGGCGCCGGTAGCCACCGCTGGCTTTCCCGCTGCGTTTGCCTCCAAGACGACGTTTGGGAAACCTTCCCGATGCGTTGGCAGCGCGAGTACGTCCATTAAGTAGTAGTGAAGCGCGGGGTCAGCGACAAAACCAGGACAAACTATATTGGGGTCTGTTTTAATTCTCTGAAGCACATCCGAGGAAGGTGGGTCTCCTTCTTCGACATCTCCAACTAACAGTAAGCGGAGTTCAGGCAGGCGCTCGCGCAATATCGAAAAAGCTTGGAGCAGTTCTGCGATTCCTTTGTCGCGCGTGAATCGCCCCACAAAACCAACTACAGGGGCGGTGGGGGGAATTCCAAGGTTTGATCGTAGCTCCGATACCTTGCGTCGTTCCGTCTGATCGAGTTCGAATTGCGAGAGGTCAACACCGTTGGAGCTACCCGATCCCAAAACCAGTGTTTGTCGTCGGCTGACTAAACCAAGAGCAACTGCCATTTGACGGAGGCTTTCGCTAACGCAGATGACTCGATGCGCACACCTGCAAGCGAGTCGTTCCGCCAATAGCAAGATCAGGCGCTGTATTCCAGACGTAGTCTCTAGCCGAAGTCCCCGAAGAGTGTAGAATCGACATGGCACTGCCGCAAGAAAGGCGGCCAAGCCTCCTAATAAGCCTGCCTTCGGGGTTCCAACGTTCGTTATGGAGGGTCGGAGGCGGCGCATGAGTCGCCATAGTTGCCAAAGCGAGATCAAGTCGCGCAGCGGGGAAACCTCTCGAGCGATTTGGATAGGCACTATTTGCATGCCTTCCACTTGCCCGGCACGCGTAAGTTCATCTCCGGGAGAAGATACGACAGTGACGTCGTAGCCGGCTTCCCTGAGATAAGCAAGCTGCCCACGTAAAAATCCGAGACCAAGCGAGGATGTAAGCACACAAACGACCCGCGGTCGAGCTAGCGTCTCTGCTATTTTCCTGTTTTGTCTTCTCATGCGTGAATTGAAAGGGCCAGCGAAATTGGCGGAAATGCTCGTCGTCAGGTTCTCAGTCTGCCCCTGCCAGCGTCTTGAGTAGCCGGATGCTGGATCGTTCTGACCCGACACTTTGAGCGTAGACCCGGAGCATGGCTCGATTGTTAAACATTTCCGTGGAGAAATCGTCGCTTGGGGATTTGCGGACCAACTGGGCAGTCTCTAAAATCCCCTGCTCCAAGGTTTTCTCGCAAACAAATCCCAACCTGGTGTGAATCTTGTCAAACGAAACGCGATAATTTCGCCGGTCTTCATTCTCGACGTGCTCGACTTCAACTGCGGGGATGGTTTTGGAAATCATCTCAGCGACTTCCGACAGCCGATGATTCAGTCCGTAGGAACCCGCATTGAACATTTCTCCGGAGACCACGCCGACGTTATTAGCCTGAAGGCATGCGATGAAAGCCCGGGCAGCGTCGTGAACATGCATAAACGGCCGCCACTGCTCTCCGTTGAAAATTGTAATCTTCCCGGAACGAATCGCGCGCGCCGTCAGGAGGTTTACGACAAGGTCGAACCGGGGACGAGGTGACACACCGAAGAGCGTAGCAAGCCGGAGGATAGTCGGGTGGAACCCCGCGCATTTCGCGTTGAGCAGGAGTCTTTCGGAATCCACCTTGGTCTGAGCGTAAAGAGAGATCGGAGCGACCTGGGCATGTTCGTCCATGAGAAAATCGGATGCGCCATACACGCTGCAGGTCGAGGCAAACAAGAACCGCTGGATGCCATATCCACGACCGACATCAATCAGCATGCTGGTAGCCGCTCGGTTGATCTCAGCCGCCAACTGCCTGTTTTCGTCGCAGGCAGGATCTCCAACAATGGCGGCAAGATGGATCACTGCATCACATCCCTTTACGGCCTGAACTACGGCCTGAATGTCGCGCACATCACCAACGACCAGTTCGAAGTTAGAATCCTTCTCGATGGGTTGGAGGGAGGCTTTGCCGAAGAGCAGAGAATCCAAGACTCGTACCCGATACCCGCGCTCAAGGAGCATCGGCACTAGTGCCGACCCAAGATAACCTGCTCCCCCGACAACCAGGATGTGTTCAGGACTTCTTGGGAGACGCTGCGGCTGCCTACGGTAGAGGTCGAAGAAGAAATGCTTTACGAATCGACTGCCGCCGACCGTCAAAAGTAGAAACAGCCAGCTCAATAATGCGACCCCTCGTGGGAATAGCTCTCCCCGGTAGATAAAATAGTCAGAGAAGACCAAGACGAGAACGAAGAGTGTCACTGCCCGCAACACGACCAACGCTTTGTACCTGCGCGCATAGCCGCGTGTTCGCGTGTAAAAACCTTGCTGCTGAAAGACAACAAGCGCCAGGAGAGACCAGAATAAGCCGTAAGCGCCGATAAAGCTTCTGAAATGCAGCGCAAGAGCTTCGGGGTGAGGCGTCTTGAAGATTTTCCAGTAAACGAAGTACCAGACCACAAATGCAAAAACTATCGACGAATTAACGGAAATCAAGTCCGCAATGACTCGTACCCACGCCTCTCTCCATGGGAATGTCTGGTATTCTTCGCGTAGTTCTTTCCATTTATACGAGATCCAAGTCAGTTGCACAGAGTGACCTCCGTCCTGTTGCGATTTGTGCTGAATGCAAGTTGCGTATAATCCGCGTTGGCTCTTTTGACGCTTACCTCTTGCGCGCCTCAATTGCGCGCCAAAAGAAAAATCCTGTCCGATGAGGGCGTCGCATTTAACAATTCCTACTAAATTTATCGAGAGTTGTGTGCTCTGCAAATGCGCTTGAATGCTTTATAAAACAGTTGTCGGTGACTTTGAGCGCGAGACATTGCCGCCGTATTTCGGCCGATCTTTGTTCGTTGGAAATACTATCTTGCACGGTAGTATCAGAATTGAGTAAGCCGTTCCGCACGCGACAAACCAAATAGTTCGCGTTACGTTCGTGTTTCCCAAAATGAGTTCTTGAAGCTTGTCATGATTGCATTCCAGGGATTTAGGTGGATTTTCCGCTCTGGCATCTAATGGCTCATTAAAATGGGTGATTACGAACACTTCAGACCACGAAGAGGTTCTTAGCCAGCCATGACATCGCCGCCATGTTCTCCCTTGGCTTCGCTCGGTATTCCTCCCGCCAAGCCTGGAACATGAGCACGCCCCAGAGCTGCGAGTGCCAATCGCCGTTGCCACCAAGAAAATCTGCCCATTTCTGCCGGATTGGACGAGGATCGAGGAACTCCTCTTCGCGCAGGCGTTGCTCTCCGAGAAGCTCCTCCGCCCACTCCCGCAGGGGCCCGCGCAGCCACGATTCCAGGGGAATGCCGAAACCAGACTTCGGCCGTTCCACCAGCGACTGCGGCACGTACCGATGAAGAACCTCGCGGAGAATCCACTTACCTCTTCCTCGCCGGACTTTCATGGGAAGGGGAAGACGCCATGCAAATTCCACAATTCGATGATCCAGAAAGGGCACACGCGCCTCGAGGCTTACTGCCATGGTCGCGCGATCTACTTTGGTCAGAATGTCGTCGGGCAGATACGTCAGGGTATCCAGAAACATCATTTGCTCGGCGAAAGAGGGTGATCGGCCTCCTGCTTGGAGCTTGCTCGGGAATGTGAAAGTTTCTCGCGAGCCAGGGACGACGGAACACGGCTCCGGCCAGAGCGAAATAAGTTGCCGGTACGCGCCATCGATATCATCGGCTGTTAATGCGCGGGCGAGTTTATGCAGCTTCAGACCTGGGATGCGATGGCTCAGACTTTCAGGCAAGAACGGTGTGCACATGCGCAAAAACGAATCCCAACGGCTGGGCGAAACACCTCTGAGAATGGCTGCGAGACCTTGTCTCATCGCCGAAGGTACCAGCTCGATTGTTTTCCCAAGGCGGGCGCTCCACACATGGCGATTATAGCCGCCGAAGATTTCGTCTCCCCCGTCGCCCGACAAGCTGACGGTGACCCGCTGGCGTGTCAGCCGCGCCAGCAGAAACGTCGGAATCTGCGAAGAATCGGCGAACGGCTCATCGTAGACCCCCGGAAGAAGTGGAATCACCTCTCGTGCTTCAGTTGGCGTTATACAGAGTTCCGTATGTTCCGTCTGCAAGCATTGAGCTACCGCCTTTGCATCCGTGGCCTCGTTGTATTCCTTTTCGTGCAGGCCGATCGAAAACGATTTCACCGGGTGTGAACTTTGCGCCTGCATCAAAGCGGTTACCGTAGAAGAGTCCACTCCACCAGAGAGGAACACTCCCAGGGGCACATCTGCTACCATCCGCAGCTTGACCGCATCGCGAAGCAAGAGTTCCAGCTGATCCGTGGCCTCTTCTATAGACCCAGCGAAGGGTTTGGTGAGGCCATCTTCAGCAGCACTCCGCAGAGACCAATAGGATACTGGTCTGCCAGATCGGGGATTGGTGGTCGTTAGTGTAAGAAAGGTTGCGGCGGGTAGCTTAAAAACTCCTTTGTATATGCAGTGAGGGGCTGGGACGCAGTTGTAACGGAGGTAAAGTGCAAGGGCATCGCGATCGGTCTCCTGTCGAAACGAAGGATGGGCTCGCAGTGCCTTGAGCTCTGAAGAGAACAAGAAGGTGTTGCCCATCCAGGAGTAATACAGCGGTTTCTCACCAAACCGGTCGCGCCCGAGATGCAAGGCCTGTCTTTCCCTGTCCCACACTGCGAAAGCAAACATGCCGTTCCAGCGCTTGAGTGATTCCTCCAATCCCCAGTGTTCCAGGCACGCGAGCATCACCGCGGTATCGGAATGTCCGCGGAATAGCACCCCGCTGGCCGAGTTTTCCAGTTCCTTGCGCAATTCCTGAAAGTTGTAAATTTCACCGTTGTAAACGACGACGTACCGCCTGTTAGCGGAGAACATCGGCTGATGGCCCGCCGAAGACAGATCGATAATAGAGAGTCGGCGATGAGATAAAGCGACCCCGGACGAAGCGTCGCACCAAACTCCCTCATCGTCCGGGCCGCGATGCCGTAGGTTCACTGCCATCCCCAGCGCTGTCGCTCGCAGCGTCTCGTCCGAGGTTCTCGCCTCGAAATCGATGAATCCCGCTATCCCGCACATCGCTTAGCGACCTCCCACCGCCGCCTCGGACCGAAGTTGCAGCTCTTTAGCAAAAACTTGGTCTCTCCTTACGTAATGTTTTTCAAAGTAGTCGCGGTACGTTCCGCTTCGTATTTCATTCAGCCACTCGTCGTTCTCCTGGTACCACCGAATTGTTTCTCTTAGGCCCGAGGGGAAGCTCCAGCGCGGCTGCCACCCCAGTTTCGTCTTCAATTTTGTGCAATTGATCGCATAGCGGCGGTCATGACCGGGGCGGTCCAGAACAAACTGAATCAAGCTGCGCGGTTTTCCAAGGTGCTCCAGGATCGCGTGGGCTACATCCAGATTTCGCTGCTGGCATTCTCCCCCGATGTTGTAGACCTCACCCTCTTTTCCATGCTGAATAATGAAATCGATTGCCCGGCAGTGATCCTCAACATGAATCCAGTCGCGAACGTTTTGCCCATCGCCATAAATTGGCAGAGGCTGGTCCGCGAGCGTCTGCGCGATCATCAGTGGGATGAATTTCTCAGGAAATTGGAAAGGGCCGTAATTATTGGAACACCGGGTAACAATAGCCGGGAATCCATGCGTTTGTACGTAAGAGAGAGCTAATAAATCTGCCGCCGCTTTACTCGCGGCATAAGGGCTGTTTGGCGAGAGATTCGAAGATTCCGTGAATTCCCCGGCGGGTCCCAGGCTGCCATAGACTTCATCGGTGCTGACTAGGATAAAGCGTGACACATGGTTTTGGCGGCAGGCTTCGAGAAGCTGATGCGTCCCTTGAACGTTTGTACGCACAAACTCCCCGGCGTTCAAGATGCTACGATCCACATGACTTTCCGCCGCGAAGTGCACCACGGCGTCCGCCCCGGCGACAGCGTCGGCTACTTCCGGGCTTACCACGTCCAGAGGGAAAAATTCAAAACGCGGGTGCGTCAATGCGGCGCCCAAATTCTTCATGTTCCCCGCGTAGGTAAGTTTGTCGATGACGGCAACCGAGTCTTCGCCGTGTTCGCGCAGCCAGTAATGAACGAAGTTCGAGCCGATAAACCCGGCGCCACCTGTAATCGCAATCCGCATGGTTATTGCTTCCCTCCAGCAGCAGCACTTACCAGTTCGGTCGTGTTCACCACCTTTTCGCGGACCAGATTGCTGGCCTTCCATAGGGACTCAAAAGTTCCGGCATCGGTCCACCAACCTTCGAGGATCTTGTAATTGAGCTGCCCGTCTGCCAAATAGGAATTATTCACGTCAGTAATCTCATACTCTCCGCGCCCGGAAGGTCTTAGAGTCTGAATGCGGTTAAAAACGGACCGATCGTAGAAATAAATCCCTATAACCGCAAACGGTGATTGCGGGACATTGGGCTTCTCTTCGATTCGAAGGATCCGGCCATCTTCAAGAACGGGAACTCCGAATCGTTCCGGATCGGCTACCTCTTTCAGCAGGATCATCGCCCCGCCGTCATTTTTTTCGAACTCCTCCTTCGCTGACCGGATGCTTCCTTCAATGATGTTGTCTCCCAGAATCACACAGACTTCTTCGCCACTTGCGAAGTACTCCGCGAGACGCAGCGCATCGGCGATTCCGCCTTCCCCCTCCTGATAAGCAAAATTCAATTGCTGTAAGCCAAAGTCTTTGCCATTTCTCAAGAGCCGAAGGAAATCCCCCGCGCTGTTGCCGCCGGTGACGATTAAGATGTCTTGGATTCCAGCCTCAACAAGAGTTTCGATCGGGTAGTGGATCATCGGCCGGTCATAGACCGGCAATAGATGTTTGTTCGTCACCCGCGTCAAAGGAAAAAGACGTGAACCTGTTCCTCCCGCTAAGATAATCCCTTTCATAGTCACCTCTCCTTTTGGTACGCGAATCGAACGCCCATCAGATTCAACTTGTGCATCAGCCGTTTGCGGCGGAATTGGCTAAAGCAATGCCTTCTCGAAGGTAGTCCCGCGTCGCCTGCTGCCATGTCTGCATCGATATGCCGTAAGGCTTAAGGCTGGCGCGCGAGAGCACGGAATACCGGGGCCGGCGCGCTGGCCGTTTGGCCTCTTCCGTTACAATCGGCCGGACCAGAACATCGGTTTGCTCTGCTACGCGAAGCAACTCCAGTGCAAATTCAAACCAAGAGCAACTTAGCGTGTTTGTGACATGCACCGTTCCGTTGGCATCGGCCTTTACAAGACCGATCAACGCTCGCGCCAAATCTCTATTTAACGTTGGGCTTCCATGTTGATCGTCAACAACTGCCAGTTCTTTTTGCTTCGCTGCCAGCGCCAGAATGGCCTTCGGAAAACATTTACCGTGGGTTCCAAACAGCCACGCGGTTCGCACAATCAGGGCGTCGGGCAGCACTCTCCGAACGGCGTCTTCGCCATCAGCCTTGGACTGGCCGTACACGTTGATAGGGCAGACTGGATCGTCCACTTCATAGGGCCTGCCCTTTCGGCCATCGAAGACGTAATCTGTACTCACCATTAATAATTGGGATCTGAACTCGCGAGCTACCGCTGCGGCGTTCGCGGCGCCCTGGGTGTTAATCGCTCGAGCCAGCGCTGGATTCTTTTCGCAGCCGTCCACATCGGTATATGCCGCAGCCAAGACCGTCCAGTCCGGCCGCTTGTCGGAAAACACCCTGCGAAGTTGTCCAACATCTCGAAGGTCAGCTTCCTGAGACCCGACCCCGGCCACCTCGTCCAGGCTCCATTCCTCAACAAGGGCCCGCCCGAGCAATCCTGTACCGCCAAGGATTAGCACTCGCATATTTGTATGTAAGGTTGCTTACTTGTGTTGAGTTTCCCAGTCGTAAGCGATTCCAGGGTGATCGTAGGGCAATCTGCCTTCATCTTCGGGATTGTAAAAACGGTTGGTGATGTACACGAGAACGCCGGGATCGTTGCCGACGATTTTGTATCCATGACCCACGCCAGGCGGGATGAGGATTGCCCACGGCCGCAAGTTCCCCACGTAGAGAGTGTTCACTTTTCCAAAGGTCGCAGAACTGTTGCGCAGGTCGCACAAGATCACCTGGAACATCCCGGAAATCGGCATCCACAGATCGGTTTGTTCAAAGTGGTAATGGATGGCCTTGATCGTCTGCGGATAAGTCTGCGTTGCGGATATCTGAACGCTCGCGCCGCCACCTGGAAGCATTCGTTCAGCGATCCCCGCCGCTCCAAGCCGCGCCAGCTCGCAAAAATAGCCACGATCATCCGGATACAGTCGCAGCGCCTCGATGCGCACTCCGGCGATCAGCATCGAGGATTCCGCCGACAAAATGACGTCCCCAATGCCCTTTCGCTCCCGCGACGGCACCGCCAGCTCCAGCCCATTCTTCCGTCCGATCCTCTGGACTTCTTGATTCATCTCCTGCTCTCCGGCCCAAATCGTTTTATTCCCCATGAAGGTCACCTTCCAGCGCAGCACCGAGTCCCGGATCAGCCCGTCCAGCCGCTCGAACCATTCCTCCTCTGACGAAGCCAGGTGCCCATTCTTCCCCTCTTCGACAATTTCCCGGTTCACTCCCACCGGCGACGCCACCACCGCCAGCCCGCACGCCATGTACTGAATCAGTTTCAGCCCGCATTTTCCCCGCACGAATTCTGTGTCAGGCAGCGGCATGATCCCGATGTCGCATCCTCGCAGCAGCTCGCTTTCCGTTTCTCGTGACCACGCCGGAACTTCCATCCTCAGCCCATTCCGCGGAAAAGTGTTCCCTGCTCCAATGAAGCGGAACTTCACCTTCGGATGCGCGCTTTGCAATCTTTCCATCACCGGAATCAATCCCTTCAACAGGCTCGCCGTAATCGGCGTGCCGATCCATCCCACGCGAACGCTCTCCGCCTCCCCCGCCTCCTTGTGATTCGGGTACCCAGCCAGATCCACCACCGTGGGTATTACGCGTACCCGCCTCGCGAACTGTCGCGCGTACTCGCCCAAATGATTGTTCCCCACAACCACCGTCTCGGCCGCCGCCATCACCCGCGCGATCTTTCCTCGCAGCCACGGCCAGCGCGCGTAGTTGGCGTACGCCGCGTCATCATAATCTACAAAAAATCGTGCCTTGCCCCGCTGCAGCCACAATTCAACGAATGCTGGCAAAAATGGCAGCATTTCCTGTTCGCAAATCATCGCATCGAATCGGCCCCACTCGAATGCCCTCACCAACCGCCTTCCATATCCCGACGCCAGCCACCAGTTCTCTCGCCGCCCAGTTTCGTAGAGTTCCCTCACGTAACCATCATCCAGCAGCGGCTGCACCTCAACCTCATGTCCCGCCCGTTCGAACAGCGGCACATATTGCCAGATCCGGTACCGGCTGCTGGCTCCCTGCGGCCCGTATCGCGGTAGGAACAGGATTCGCATGCTTAAAATTTGATCGGAAATTTGCGCCCAGTCAGGGCCCCGACTAACGAACTTGCTTTAGTGCTGCCAAATGTCCACGCGGACGTTCGCCGCGGCTGGTGCAGCCACGTTATGCGACGTGGCATTGCAGCCTCGAATGCTGACTACGCCGGCGCCGCTCACCCATCCGAACCACGTCACCCCGTCCAGCGATCCCAGCGCATTGGGCATTCCCAAAGCCACGGAGTCGCCCTCCGCCGCCCCGTTGACCGCAACCGTGAGCGTGTTACACGAGTGCGCTGCAAACCCGCTGAAAGCCAGTGACACTGTCGTTGACAGATGCTGCTTGATCGGGGTTCCCCCGCCGATCGTCACCGCTCCTGCCGGCGACACCTGGAATTGCGCTGCCGTTCCTACTGCCAGCGGCGCCGTGTCCGTGTTGTTGCCGATGGAGAAATTCCCGCTCGGGAACAGCGTCGCTCGCGCCGCTCCGTTGTTCGCAAACAAGCTCAAGGGATGATTGGAAGTGGAGCCGATCTCCGCGTCCACCGTGGTCCCGTTCTGCGCCCGTAGCGTCGCCTGCACCGGCCCATTGTAAAGATCCACGTTCGAGGCCGCACCCGTGCCGGAAATCTGCGCCGCCATGACCTCGGACCCGAACGGCCCCATGTCAAACCTAAATGCGTCCGTGGTGTTTCGCACCACGAAATTCATCGACCCGTGGCTCGTATGCGTAAAGCGATCCGCCGCGAGGGTCACGTTGCTGCTGCTGCCTCCGCTGTTGTTCATCGCCGTCACGAAAAGCCCGCCCGAATCGATTTCGTCTCCCACCCAGAAGAATGCGCCCCTGCCAGGAAGCGAGGGGTGATTGTGCACAGAGAACTCCTGGTTCCAGAACTCGACAACGCCAGGATACTCAATCGCCGTGCCGTACTTGTACGGCGTGATGAGGAAGTGACGTGCGCCACGGTCGTCCGGAATCGCTCTCGATAGCCGGAAGTGATACTGCGACCCGGCTTGTCCGATGACCGAGTGCACGGTGTCCAGGTTATCTGGCGCAAACACGGCCTCTCCAAGCTGCGCCGCTTGCGCGCTGCCGATGTTCACGCTGCCCGCGCTCCCGATTCGCATCCACTCGTTCAAGCCGCCATTGTTGGTGAGAAATCGGAGAGACGAACCCTTAGTATCGCTGGCCAGAAAAGTTCCGTTGCTATCCTGCCCGAATCTTCCGCTCGAAGCCGCTCCGCTCAATTGCACCTGCGCCGTCGTTCCGCTCTGCACTAGAAGCGTGTTCCCGCTCACGTGCAGCGATGCCTGCGGGCTGCTCGTACCGATGCCCACGTTCCCATTGGCTTCAAAGACGGCGGATGGCACAAGGTTGCTGTTCGAGTCGTATTTCGCCAGCAGGTTCGCATTGCCCGTTGAAGTCGTTGTCGTTGTTGTTGCCGTCCTCGGCTTTAGTAGCACAGGCACTCCTGCCTGTGTGCCTTTCTCCGTTGTCGTCGCCGTGCCCCCCGTCTGCGAACTCGCCAGCACAAACGCCGACGCCGGCAATCCTCCCAGCGTCTCTGCATCCGCCGCCTTCAACGCGTACGGTACACTCACCAGCAACACCCTCGGCGTCTCCTGGATATCCTGCCCCTCCACTCCCAGCCACAGGCCCCCGCTTTGTACCCCATTTTGTAGCGCCGGCATCCCTGCCGGCCCTCCTTCCTTGTCCTTTGAACCTTCAACTTTGAACTCTTGAACCCTCTTCTCCGCCGAACCACTCCTCACTTGCCACTCGCCACTCGCCACTCGCCACTGGTTTGTAAACAATTCCACCGGCACTCCTTCGCTGCTGTTCGCTCCCAGCAGCGCCGTG
>WNFD01007156.1_pt1 | contig 13605 bp, 9 predicted proteins | sample 5400491 | NCBI WGS metagenome assembly WNFD01 (sample SAMN13153343, study PRJNA577476) | soil metagenome | isolation source: 120 cm saprolite under Douglas fir tree site 2 hole 2 replicate 2 | place: USA:California | collected 2015-04-18 | reverse complement strand
TTCCCTGCGTGGCGGCGTTCCTCATCGTCCCCGATCTCATCATGCGCGCCCTGTTCGTGCGCGGGGCGTTCACGGCGGCCGATGCCGCGGCCGCCGGCGCGACGCTCGCCGCTTACGCGATCGGGCTGTTGCCGTTCGTGCTGATCCGCAGCGTGATCGCCACGTTTCTGGCCCGCGGCGATACCGCGACGCCGCTCAAGGCCGCGCTGATCGCCGCCGCGGTCAACATCGCCTTCAAGCTGGTGCTGACCGGCCCGCTGGCGCAAGTCGGCCTGGCGCTCGCGACCACGATCGGGGCCTGGATCAATTTCGGCCTGGTGATTTTCTTCGCATCGCGCCGCGGACTCATCGGGTTCGACGCCCGGCTGCTGCGATCGACGCTGAAACTCGCCGCCGCCGGCATCGCGCTCGCCGCCGCGCTGTGGCTCGCCAAAGCGCCGGTGCTCCGCGCGTTCGGGGCATGGCCCGTCTTCGGCTCACCCGCCGCGCTCGCAGCGCTCGCGGCGATCGGCGCGCTCGTCTACGGCGCGGCGCTGGCCGTGTCGTTCGGTTCGGAAATCCGGACCCGATGGACGACACACGAAATGGACGCCGGCGATCGGTGATCAGGAGACCAAACCTGCGAGCACCGCCCCCGATCACGGATTTCTGATTTCTCATTGCTGTTTGCTGGCCTCGCGCTCCCCCGGCATCAGGGTGAAGCGCCGGCGCTTGCCCGCCCGCAGCACTTCGATCTCGACCGCGCGCCCGATGCGCTCGCCGGTGAGCGCGCGGATGAGGTCGTCGGCGCCGGTGATCGGCGCGCCGTCGAGCGCCACGATCAGGTCGCCGCTCATCAGGCCGGCACCTGCGGCCGGACTGGCCTTCTCGACCGCGCCCACCATGGCGGCCGAGGCCTGTTCGAGCCCCGCCGCGAGCTGCAGCCGGCGCGGGATCGGGGTCTGCTGCGCGGAGATGCCGATGTAGGCCCGCCGCACCCGGCCGTGGCGGACGAGCTCGCCCAGCACGAAGCTCGCGGTGTTCGACGCGACCGCGAAGCAGATGCCCTGCGCGCCGAGAATGACCGCGGTATTGATGCCGACGACCTCGCCGCGCGAGGACACCAGCGGGCCGCCGGAATTGCCGGGATTGAGCGCGGCATCGGTCTGGATCACGTCTTCGATCAGGCGGCCGGACTGCGCGCGCAGCGAGCGTCCGAGCGCGGAGACGACGCCGGTCGTGACGGTCGACTCGAACCCGAGCGGATTGCCGATGGCGACCACCAGCTGCCCGCGCTTGAGGCGCTTGGAATCGCCGAGCGAAGCCGCCGGCAGCGTGGTCGCGGCGTCGACGCGCACCAGCGCCAGATCGGTATCGGCGTCGTCGCCCACCAGGCGGGCGCCGAGGCTGCGGCCGTCGACCGTGGTGAGCTCGACCCGGGACGCGCCGCCGACCACGTGGCTGTTGGTCAGCACAAAACCGTCCGGCGCCACGATCACGCCCGACCCGGACCCGGCGCGGTCCGGCTTGCCGCGCTTCCACACGTCGACGCGCACCACGGTCGGGCCCAGCCGGTCCACCACCTCGGTGACGGCGCGCGAATAGGCGTCGAGCAGCGCCCCGTCGTCGAGGCGCGTAACCGGTTCTTGCGGCCGCGAGCTCGGCCCGGCGCCGGGCTCGTCGTCGAACGCGAGAGATGGTCGATCGTGCAACATGGCCGGCGTGTGGCGGGCCGGACCGGATGGACCGAAACGATGGACTTGGGCCCGGTTTCCTCATATGGGGAGCCGTTCCTTGCCGGGAAAGAGCGGATGGGCGGGCCGGCTGACGGATCACGTTGGCGCGACCGGGCTGCGAAGTTTTGGCGGAATCGCCTATATGCTGTCGACCGCAGTGGGGATGGAGTTCGCATGTCCGTAACGGTGGCGCGACTTGCCGCGGTGTCGTTGCTCGCCTCGCTGCTGGCGAGCTGCGGGGAGAGCCCGCAGTCGACGAGGGCGGCCCCGCCGCCGCCGAGCGTGACGGTCGCCAAGCCCGTCGCGCGCACCATCGTCGATCAGGACGAATACGTCGGACGCTTCGTTGCGGTGGATTCCGTCGAGATCCGCGCGCGCGTATCCGGCTATCTCGATGCCGTGCATTTCACCGACGGCCAGGTGGTGAAGAAGGGCGACCTGCTGTTCACCATCGACCGGCGGCCGTATCAGATCACGCTCGACCAGGCCCGCGCCGCGCTCAGCAGCTCGTCCGCGATCGCACCATTAGCGAGCAGGTTTTCGACCAGCGCACCCAGGCCAAGCGCGTGGCCGAAGCCTCCGTCGCGGCGAATGAAGCCTTGGTGCGCCAGGCCGAGCTCGATTTCGCCTTCACCGAATTGCGCGCGCCGGTCGCTGGCCGCATCGGCGACCGGCGCGTTTCCCCCGGCAACTTGGTCACCGGCGGGACCGGCGGCAACACCACGCTGCTCGCGACCATCATGTCGATCGATCCGATCCGGTTCGAGTTCACGTTCGACGAGGCGTCGTACCTGCGCTACGAGCGCTTCGCCAAGGCCGGTAACGACGCCGCCGCGCCGGTCGTGGCGACCCCGGTCAGGCTGAGGCTCATCGGCGAGCCGGGGTTCGATCACGCCGGCCAGATCGACTTCATCGACAATGCGATCAGCCAGTCCTCCGGCACGATCCGTGGGCGCGCGGTGTTCGAAAATCATGCCGCCTTGTTCACGCCCGGCATGTTCGGCCGCGTCCAGGTCCCGGGCTCGCTGCCCTACCAGGCGCTGCTGATTCCCGACGTGGCGATCGGGACCGAGCAGGCGCGCAAGTTCGTCTACGCGGTCGACGCGGAGGATATCGCCCGGCAGAAATACGTCACGCTCGGGCAGATCCAAGACGGATTGCGCGTCATCAAGGACGGGCTCGCGGCCGAGGACCGGGTCATCGTCAACGGGCTGACCATGGTGCGGCCCGGAACCAAGGTGGCGCCCCAGGAAGCGCCGCCGCCGCGCACGCCCGTGTCCAAGGCGGAATAGGACCCCGGGGTCCGGACGATGCGCATCTCGCATTTCTTCATCGACCGGCCGATCTTTGCCGCGGTGGTGTCGATCGTGTTCGTGATCGTCGGCGGCGTGTCGTTCTCGCGCCTGCCGATCGCGCAATATCCCGAGATCGCCCCGCCCACGATCAACGTCACCGGCCAATATCCCGGGGCGAGCTCCGACGTGGTGGCCCAGACCGTGGTCACCCCGATCGAGGAGCAGATCAACGGCGTCGAGAACATGATCTACATGTACTCGAACTCCAACGCCGACGGCACGTTCTCGATCGCGGTCAGCTTCGAGCTCGGCACCAATCTCGATATCGCGCAGGTGCAGGTGCAGAATCGGGTGGCGATCGCCCAGCCCCGGCTGCCGCAGGACGTGCGCAACATCGGCGTGACGGTCAACAAGGCCTCGCCCGACATCATGCTGGTCGTGCACCTGTATTCTCCCGACCAGTCGCGCGACACGCTGTTCATCTCCAATTACGCGACGCTCGAGATCGTCGACGAAGTCACCCGCGTCGACGGCGTGGGCTCCATCACGGTGTTCGGCAGCCGCGCCTATTCGATGCGGGTGTGGCTCGATCCGGATCGCCTGCAGTCGGTGGGCTTGACCGCGAGCGACGTCGTCACCGCGCTGCAGGGCCAGAACGTGCAGGTGGCCTCCGGCGCGCTCAATCAGCCGCCGATGGACCAGCCGGGCGCGTTCCAGATCGCGGTGCAGACGCTCGGCCGCCTCGACAATCCCGGCGAATTTTCCAACGTCGTCGTCAAGACCGTGCCCGGCGCGGTGGTGCGCCTCAAGGACGTGGCCCAGGTCGAGCTCGCGGCCCAGGACTACAGCTCCAACTCCTATCTCGACCGCAATCCGGCCGTCGGGCTCGCTATCTTCCAGCGTCCCGGCTCCAACGCGCTGGCGACCGCCAATGCCATCCAAGCGACGGTGGCGCGGCTGTCGCAACGGTTCCCGCCGGGCCTGAAATACGACATCGTCTACAACCCGACGCAGTTCATCCAGGAATCCGTCAACGCGGTCCAGGACACGATCGTGAAAGCGGTGCTGCTGGTCGTGCTGGTCGTGGTGGTGTTCCTGCAGACCTGGCGCGCGGCCATCATCCCGCTCGTCGCCATTCCGGTATCGCTGATCGGCACCTTCTTCTTCATGGCGATGTTCGGCTTCACCCTGAACAATCTGTCGCTGTTCGGCCTGGTGCTCGCCATCGGCATCGTGGTGGACGACGCCATCGTCGTGGTCGAGAACGTCGAGCGCGGGATCGAATCCGGGCTCACCCCGCACGATGCGGCCGTGCGCAGCATGAATGAAGTCGGAGGCGCGCTGATCGCCATCGCGCTGGTGCTGTGCGCGGTGTTCGTTCCTTCCGCGTTCATCACCGGCATATCCGGCCAGTTCTATCGGCAGTTCGCGCTGACCATTGCCGCTGCCACCGTCATCTCGCTCATCGTCTCCTTGACGCTGTCGCCGGCTTTGTGCGCGCTGCTGCTCAAGCGGCGCGAGCGCCGTCCGCCGCGCTTCTGGGAGCTGCCGATCCGCGGCTTCTTCAACCTGTTCAATCGCGGTTTTACGGCCGTGGCCGGCGGATACGGCCGAATCATCACCTATGTCCTGCGGTTCGCGGTGATCATGCTGGTCGTCTATGCGGGCATCCTCGCCTTCGGGCTCAACGAGTTCCGCAAGACGCCGATCGGATTCATCCCGCAGCTCGACCGCGGGTATTTGATCATCGTGACGCAGCTTCCGCCGGGGGCTTCGCTCGGCCGCACCGACGCCGTCAACCGCAGGGCGGCGGACATCGCGCTCGGGGTGCCGGGCGTCGCCCACGCGGTGAACATCGTCGGATTTTCCGGCGCTACGTTCACCACCGCGCCGAATGCCGGCGCCATCTTCGTCACGCTCGAGCCGTTCGCCGACCGGGCCTCGGACCCGCGCAAGTCCGCGACGGTCATCCAAGGCGAGCTGTTCAAGCGGCTGGCGCCGATCCACGAGGGTCTCGTCATCGTGGTCGCGCCGCCGCCGGTGGCCGGCATCGGCAATGCCGGCGGCTTCCGCATGATGGTCGAGGACCGCGCCGGGCGCGGACCGCAGGCGCTGCAGGGCGCGGTCTATGCGATGATGGGCCAGGCGGCGAAAACACCCGGCGTCACCCAGGTGTACTCGCTGTTCGAAACCTCGACCCCGCAGCTCTACCTCGATATCGACCGCACCAAGGCGCAGCTGCTCGGCGTCCCCGTGCCCGACGTGTTCAACGCGCTGCAGGTCTATCTCGGCTCGTCCTACGTCAACGACTTCAATCTGTTCGGACGCACGTTCCGGGTCGTCGCCCAGGCGGACAGCGCCGACCGCCGGGAACCGAGCGACATCCTAAAGATCCGGGTGCGCAATTCCAGCGGCGACACCGTGCCGCTCGGCTCGTTCACCACCGTGCGGACGATCTCGGGGCCGTACCGCGTGCCGCGCTACAATATCTATCCGGCGGCCGAGCTCGACGGCGCGGCCGCGCCCGGCTATTCGCAGGGCCAGGCCATCCAGATCATGCAGCGGCTCGCCGCCGAGGTGCTGCCGGACGGCTTCGGCTACGAATGGACGACGCTCGCCTTCCAGCAGATCCGGGCCGGCAATACCGCGACATTTGCCTTCGTGCTGGCCGTGGTATTCGTGTTTCTGGTGCTGGCGGCGCAGTTCGAGAGTTTGACGCTGCCGCTGGCCGTCATCCTGATCGTGCCGATGTGCCTGGTTGCGGCGATCAGCGGCGTCATCCTGCGCGGCCAGGACAACAACATCCTGACCCAGGTCGGGTTCGTGGTGCTGATCGGCCTCGCCGCCAAGAACGCGATCCTCATCGTCGAGTTCGCCAAACAACTGGAGAGCCCCGATCGCGATCGCTTCGCGGCGGCGGCCGAAGCGGCACGACTGCGGTTGCGCCCGATCCTGATGACTTCGCTGGCGTTCATCTTCGGCGTCGCGCCGCTGGTGTGGGCGACCGGCGCCGGTGCCGAGCTGCGGCAAACGCTCGGCACCGCGGTATTCTTCGGCATGATCGGAGTCACGGTATTCGGGCTGATTTTCACGCCGGTGTTCTACGTGGTCTGCAGTTGGATCGCGGGTTTGGCGTCGCGGCGTCGCGGCGATGTCGAGCGGGCAGCCCAGCCGGCGGAATGATTGCATGCGGCCGGCCAAGTTCGGTTTCGGGCAGCCGGTTCGCCGCAAGGAGGACGAGGCCTTTTTGCGCGGCAACGGCCGCTACGTGGCCGATTTCGCCCCGCAGGGTCTCTGCCATGCGGCGGTGCTGCGCTCGCCGCATGCGCACGCGCGCTTTCGCATCGAAAACGCCGCCGCTGCCCGGGAGATGCCGGGCGTGCGCCTGGTGCTCACCGCCGCGGATGTCGCCGAGCTCGGCTTCCTGCCCTGCACGGCGAGCGTGCCGGAGCAAACAATCGCGGTGCCGCCCTATCCCATTGTGGCGAACGGCGAGGCGCTGCACGTCGGCGATTGCCTGGCGTTCGTGGTCGCCGACACGCTGTTTCAGGCGCAGGACGCGGTCGAGGCGATCGCGCTCGATTGGGAAGCGCTGCCGTGCGTGGTCGATGGCCGCGCCGCGCTTGCGGACGGAGCGCCTCGGGTCGCGACCGGTCGGGCCGGCAATCTCGCCTACGAAACCAGCATCGGCGACGCGCAAGCCACGCGGAGCGCGTTCGCGGCGGCTCGCCATCGCGTCTCGCTCAACCTGGTGAACCAGCGGCTCGTCGCCAATTATCTCGATACCCGCGGCGTCATCGGCGAATACGATCCGGCGCGCGATCGCATCACGCTCACGCTATCCAGCCAGGGCGGCCACGCCGTCCGCGACATGCTGTGCGAGCACGTCTTGAAAATCCCTGCCGAGCGGATGCGGGTGATCACGCCGGACGTCGGCGGCGGTTTCGGCACCAAGCTGTTCCCCTATCGGGAATACGCGCTCGCGGCGGTTGCGGCAAAACGGCTGCGGCGCCCGGTCAAATGGGTGGCGGGACGCACCGAGCATTTTTTGGGCGATGCGCACGGCCGCGACAATGTCACACTGGCGGAGTTGGCGCTCGACGAAGAAGCGCGCTTCCTCGCGCTTCGTGTCGACACCATCGCCAATCTCGGCGCCTATCTGTCGTGCTATGCGCCGTTGATCCCGTATCTGGGCGCCGGAATGTTGCCGGGCGTCTACGACATTCCGGTCTGCCACGTCCGCGTCCGCGCGGCCTACACCAATACGCTGCCGGTCGACGCCTACCGGGGCGCCGGGCGGCCGGAGGCGGCCTACGTGATCGAGCGCCTGGTCGACGCCGCGGCGCGCGATCTCGGCATCGCCCCCGATCGCCTGCGCAAGCGTAACTTCATCCGCCCGCGCGCCATGCCGTACCGGACCGCGACGGGCAAGCGCTACGATTCCGGCGAATTTTCCGCGCACATGGCACAGGCCCAAGCCAGCGCCGATTGGAAGGGCTTCAACAAACGTCTGGCGCGCGCGAAGAAAGCCGGCGGGCTGCGCGGCATCGGGCTTGCGACCTATATCGAGGCGTGCGGCGGCAACGGCCCGGAAAATGCCAAGCTCCGGCTCGAACCGGACGGCGGCGTCGAACTGCTGATCGGCACGCAATCGACCGGGCAGGGCCATCACACCGCCTATGCCCAGCTCGTCGCCGACCATCTCGACCTTCCGCCGCAACGGGTGCGGGTCGTGCAGGGCGATACCGATCTCATCGCAACCGGCGGCGGCACCGGCGGATCGAGTTCGATCCCGTGCGGGGGAGCGTCGGTCGCGGGGGCCGCGCGAAAGCTCGCCGCCAACCTGAAGACGCTCGCGGCGGATGCGCTCGAGGCGAGCCCGGCGGATCTCGAGATCGCCGGCGGCGAGGTGCGCATCGCCGGGACCGATCGCAGCATTGCGTTTGCCGCAATCGCCAAGCTGCCGAGCGCGGATGTCGAGCTGCTCACCGCACAGGACGTATTCGTGCCGCCGCAGGAGACGTTCCCGAACGGCACGCACGTGGCGGAAGTGGAGATCGATCCCGACACCGGGGCCGTCGATATCATCAGTTATGTCGTGGTCGACGACTTCGGCATGACGCTCAACCCGCTGCTGCTGGCCGGCCAGGTGCACGGCGGCTCGGCGCAGGGCATCGGCCAGGCGCTGATGGAGCGCACGGTCTACGATGCCGAATCCGGTCAGCTCATCACCGCGAGCCTGATGGACTATGCCTTGCCGCGGGCGGCCGACGTGCCGGCGTTCCGGTTCGAGACGCGCAACGTGCGTTGCCGGACCAACCCGCTCGGGGTCAAGGGCGCGGGCGAAGCCGGCGCGATCGGATCGTGCCCGGCGGTGATGAACGCGATCGTGGACGCGCTGTGGCGCGTGTTCCGCATCCGCCATATCGACATGCCAGCAACCCCCGAACGCATCTGGGCCGCGATCGAGGAGGGCAGGCGGGTGCACACGCTCTAGGGTGCAGCTCGAGCGTTTGCTGTCTTGCTTCATAGCCGGAGGAGAACATCGTAAGTAGGCCGGCCCGCGCCCCGCAGCTGCGATGTGGAAGGCACGTCATGACCAGTCAGGCAACGAGCTTCATAGGCACTGTCCCGGACCGGTATGACCGGGGCTTGGGTCCGGTGATCTTCATCGATTTCGGCGCCGACATCGCACGTCGCATGGCCGCGTCCCGTGCGATGCGCGTCCTGGAGATCGCCGCGGGGACCGGCATCGTAACTCGCCAGCTGCGGGATCTGTTGCCGACCGACGCGCGTCTGACGGCAACTGACCTGAACCCGCCGATGCTCGAAGTAGCGCGCACGAAGTTTCGACCCGGCGAGCGGGTCGATTTTCAACCCGCCGACGCCACTGCTTTGCCGTTTCCAGATGCGGGTTTCGATGCCGTCCTGTGCCAATTCGGCGTGATGTTCTTCCCCGACAAGGAAAAATCCTACCGCGAGGTGCACCGCGTGCTTGTTCCGCGCGGCCATTACTTCTTCAGCGTTTGGGACTCACACCGCCATAATCCGTTTGGCCGACTCGCGCACGAAATCATCGGCGGCTTCTTTCCCGCCGATCCGCCGCAATTTTACCAGGTTCCGTTCGGCTACCACCTGATCGACCCGATCAAGGACTCCCTGATGGACGCGGAGTTTACCGATATCGAAGTTGCCGTGCTCGGCGTTGAGAAGAACATCCGGGACGTTGCTTCCTTCGCACGCGGGCTGGTCTATGGTAGCCCGGTGATCGATCAGATCCGGGAACGTAGCGGCGTGGAGCCTGATCGCATTGTCGAAACCTTGGCCGATGCCCTTCGCCGCGAATTTGGCGCCGATCCGGCTCGAATGCCGATGCAGGCAATCACATTCAAGGCGAGGAAGCGTTAGGGTACGGCTAGGAATAACGCGGCGACGGCGGTCTAGATTGGGAACATGAGTACAAACACCCGGGGGAGCATGATCCCTACCGCCGCAGTGATCGTCGCGATGGCGTTCGGCGTCGCGGCGGTGACCGCCCAATCCGACCCGATCGCCGCCCGCCAGGCGCTGATGAAAACCAACGGCAAGCAGGCGAAGCTCGGCAGCGACATGATCCGGGGCAAGGTCCCGTTCGCTCTCGACAACGCAAAGGCGATCTTTTTGTCCTTCATCGACGCCGCGAACAAGATGCCCAACCTGTTTCCGGAGAACTCGAAGACCGGCGGCGATACCAGCGCAGCCCCGGAGATCTGGGTGAATATGGACGACTTCAAGGCTCGATTCGCGAAGCTGGCCGCGGATTCCAAGGCAGCGCTGGAAACGGTCAAGGATCGCGAAAGCTTCACGGCCGCGTATCGGAATGTAAACCGGACTTGCGATGGTTGCCACGAGCACTACCGCGTCAAAAAGAGCTGATCGCGTCTCCTGATTCGGCTCGGGACCGCAACCCCGCTGCCCGGACGGCCGGTTTCGTGCGACGACAAGCAGCGATGGCGGCACGCCGGCGCGGCAGCTGCCTCTTCAACACCCCATGCTGGCCCCGTTGCGGAAACGCGGCTATGGTGCGGAATCAGCGAGGGAATACAGCTTGATCGACGCCAAGACCGGCTTCAGCCCGCGCAAGTTCCTGCGCGGCATCGGCGTGCGGCAGGTGCGCCTCGCCTGCGGCTTCGTGCTGTTCTCGTATCTGCTCAGTCATTTCATCAATCACTCCTTGGGCAACATTTCGCTCGACGCCATGGAATACGGGCTCTGGTTCCACATGACGTGGTGGCAAAGCCCGTTCGGAACGCTGCTGCTCTACCCGGCGCTTGCCGTGCACGCCTCGCTCGGATTGTGGGCGCTCTATCAACGCCGGCACTTTCGCTGGAAAGCGATCGAGATCGTCCAGCTGGCGTTCGGCCTGAGCATTCCCGCCTTGCTGTGCGGGCACCTCATCGGCCAGCGTCTGGGGGTCACTTTGTATGGGCTTCAGAGGAGCTATGCGCAAACCTTGTATTTGCATTGGGTGTCACGGCCGGACTTGGGGATGATTCAGGTCACGGTCTTGCTCGTCGCCTGGATTCACGGCTGTATCGGGCTCTACCTCTGGCTGCGGATGAAGCGATTTTTTCCGCGCGTGGCCCCCGTCCTGCTCGGGGCGGCCGTTCTGCTTCCGGTGCTCGCGCTGCTTGGTTTCTATCAGCAGGGACGCACGATCCGGCAACTGGCCCAGCAGCCGGAGTGGCGCGCTCAGGTACTTACTCCGGCCCGGACCGGCACGGCCGCCCAGCGGGCCAATCTTGTGCAATTGCGAGACTATTTCCTGTTGGCTTACGCGGGCGCGATCGGCCTGGTCTTCGCGGCGCGTGGCGTGCGTGCGTGGCGGGAACGCCGCGGCGGCATGGTTCGCTTGACCTACCCGGACCGGACCATTCGCGTGCCGCGGGGCTTGAGCGTGCTGGAGGCGAGCTTTCGCTACAAGGTGCCCCATGCCAGCGTTTGCGGCGGCAAGGGGCGCTGCTCCACCTGCCGGATCCGCATCATCGGCGATCGCAGCCGGCTGCCCAAGCCCTCGGCGAGGGAATCCTTCGTGCTCGACCGCGTCGGCGCCAGCGTCGACCCGGCGGTGCGTCTGGCCTGCCAGCTGCGGCCGCAAACCGATATCTCGCTGGTGCCGATCCTGCCGCCGCAAGCGAGCACTTCGTTCGTGTACGGCAAGAGCCGGATTCACCTCGGCGAAGAGCGCTACGTCGTGTGCATGTTCGTCGACATGCGCGGCTCGACCAAAATGGCGGAAAAACGCCTGCCGTTCGATACCGTGTTCATCATCAATCGGTTTCTGGCGGCCGTCTCGCAGGCGGTGATCGAAGCCGGCGGCCAGCCGAACCAATATCTCGGCGACGGGCTGCTGGCCTTGTTCGGGCTCGACACCGATCCGGCGACGGCCTGCCGCCAGGCTCTCAACGCCGCCGCGATGGTTGCCGGCAACGTCGACCATCTCAACAGTGTGTTCGCCGACGCCGAGCGCGATCCGATCCGGTTCGGAATCGGGATGCATGCGGGAGAGGTGATCGTCGGCGACATCGGCTATCGCGATGCGGTGGTATTCACCGCGCTGGGAGACACCGTGAACGTCACGTCGCGGCTGGAGGCGATGACCAAGGAGCTGGGGTGCCAAGTCGTGCTGTCGGACGAGCTTTGCAACACCGCGGGCATCGCCGCAGACGCGCTGCCCTCGACCGAGGTCGCAATTCGCGGCCGCGCCGATCCCCTGATCGTTCGCACCGTGGCGAATGCCGCGATGCTGGCCAGCATGATCGATTCGCGACCGCCAGCATCCCAATCGGCTGCGCGCGCGGGCGGCGAGCCCTTGCTCGAGGGGGGTCCCGAGCCGGCCGGGACCTTGTTGGAGGCTGCTCGAATCCCGCCCGCCTAGACGTCGCGGCCGGAGGTTCGGACGCGAGCTTGCATCGACGCAGGCGCCTTGAAAAAATCTTGGCTTGGTACGTCCTTGCCTCCGTCCGGGAATAAAAACAGGGCCACTGCACTTTCCACGCATGCGCGGCCGTGCCGCGGAACGGATTTGACGCCGGGGGAGGGGCATGCTCCGCAAGCTCGCCATTGCCATTGCGATCCTGGTGGGGATTTTCGCCGGCATCTTCTGGATCCTGACGATCCCGAAGATCGTGTCCCGGAGCGAGCTGAGACCGCATACCGCCGATCTGGAGAACGGCAGGATCCTGTTCCACGCCGGCGGCTGCGCTTCCTGTCACGCGACCCCCAAGCAGGAAGGCAAGAGCCGGCTCGGCGGCGGCCTGCCGCTCCCATCCGCATTCGGCACGTTCTACGCACCCAACATCTCTTCCGATCCCACCGATGGGATCGGAGCGTGGACGGAGGTGCAATTCGTCACTGCGCTCAAAGAGGGCACTTCGCCGTCCGGCGAGCATCTCTACCCGGCGTTTCCCTATACGTCGTATCGGCAGGTCGCGGTCGACGATTTGCGGGATCTGTTCGCGTATCTGAAAACGCTGCCCGCGGTTGCCGGCAGGACGCCCGACCATCAACTGCCGTTCCCGCTCGGATTTCGCCGTGGGCTCGGAATCTGGAAGCTGCTGTTCCTCGACGGCGGAAAATTCCGGCCGGATCCGCAAAAATCCCCGGCCTTTGAGCGCGGCGCCTATCTCGTCAACGGCGCGGGCCATTGCGCCGAGTGCCACAGCCCGCGCAATGTTCTCGGCGCCGTCATCGCCGGGCTGCGGTTCACGGGCGGGCCGAACCCGGCCGGACGCGGTTGGGTGCCCAACATCACCCAGCAGGAGCTCAAGGACTGGTCGGAGCCGGACATCGCCAATCTGCTCGAGACCGGCGAGACGCCGGAAGGCGACCGCGTCGGCTCCTTGATGGCCGAGGTGGTGCGCAGCACGGCGCAGCTGCCCGCGCAGGACCGCGCCGCAATCGCCGCGTACGTCAAATCGCTGCCGCCGGTCGAGGGCCTCAAGCCGCCCCAAAAACACAAGCACGACCATTAGTTTCGTAGGCTACCTGCGGAATCAGAACGCCTTGAAGGTGATGATGGTCCGCGTGTCGAGGATGCCGGGGATCGTCTGCACCTTCTCATTGACGAAATGGCCGACGTCGGTTCCGCCCTCGACGTAGAACTTCACCAGCAGGTCGAAATCCCCGGCGGTCGAGTAGATCTCCGAGGCGAAATCCCCGGCGGTCGAGTAGATCTCCGAGGCGATTTCCGCGTCGGCGAGCTTGTCGGCCACCTGGTAGGACTTTCCCAGCTGGCATTTGATCTGGACGAAGAAGGGGACCATGATTTGCCTCGTGCCGGCGCGGCGGCGGTCTGAGCCAGAGTTGCGGCAATCGAGCAAAAAGCCGTGGCCCTGGCAAGCGTGGGCTGGCGTGTCCGCGCAGGACCGCGGCATTTGACTTCGCTTCCCCGATTTGTTGGGTTGAACGCGACAACTCCCGGGATGCCGCGATGGCCGACGTGCGCCTCTATGCGCTGCTCGATCCCGAGATTTCCGGCGAGCGCCTGCCGGAGCTGGCGCAGGCGGTGATCGAGGGCGGGGCGACGCTGATCCAGCTGCGCGACAAGCGCGGCG
>WNFD01004757.1_pt1 | contig 13605 bp, 13 predicted proteins | sample 5400491 | NCBI WGS metagenome assembly WNFD01 (sample SAMN13153343, study PRJNA577476) | soil metagenome | isolation source: 120 cm saprolite under Douglas fir tree site 2 hole 2 replicate 2 | place: USA:California | collected 2015-04-18 | reverse complement strand
CGGGTAGTAGTTGTCGCCGTTGTACGCGGCGATCGCCTCGCAGCTGGCCAGGAGCTGGCGAACATCGCCATGCTGCGCCACTACTTGCTTGACCAGTGGGCCGGCTTCAGCATCGCTGGGATCACCATCGAGGACCTGGAGTACGTCCGCGAAGGCGCCGACCAGCATCTCGGTCGTCTCGCGCTGGCGCTCACGAATTAGCGCGAGCTCCTCTTTGGTGCGCGTCTCGAACAGTGCCATGCGTTTGCCGAACATCTCGGCCAGATCGTCACGGCCCTGAACCTGCGCACGACTGAGCAGACTCAACAGCAGCGTGTAGCGCTTGGGGGCATTGACGTCCTTGAGCTCAGCCGCGTCGAGTGACCGCGCCTCCGCCGCGAAATGTCGGACCTTGGCGGGCGGCACGCCAGCCAGAAGTTCGGCCGGTTCTCGTAGCTCTTGAAGCCAACGCACGTGGCCGACGAGATTGTCGAGGTGCGACAGGGACGGTTGCTTGGGCGCTCGCTTCAGCGCGTTGAAGGCACTTCGCCCGAGCTGATCGGTCTCCAGCAAGGCGTCCAGTTGTTGACGCTGGTGCTCGGACAATCGATCGAGGACGTTGGTAAACAACCGCCGGTGCACTGCGGCACGCACGTGGGTCGCCAGAGCATCGAGGGTGCTGAACGCCGGCAACTCGAAGCGTTGACGGACGAGGTCTTCGATGGCGACGTTGATCAGATCGGCCGGGTGGTCCATCACCTGGGCGGCCCGGTGCACGGCCAGGATCGTTGCGTGGCGCGCCTCAGCGCCCCACGTCTTGACCTGAAGGTGCGTGCGGATCTGCTCGTGGTGCCGATATAGCGTGCGTGGGGTGACATCGAGCGCCGTCTCCGACGGCAGCCGCAGGCTCGACCGCACGTGGGTGACGACAGCGAACGGTACGTTTTGCAGACGTGGCGGGTGACCGAGACGCTGGAACACCTTGAGCAGCACGGTCAGCGTCAGGGTGGACGAGGGTCCGCGGGCGGTGGCGCGGATGAAGGCGAGGTCCTCGACCGTGGGTGTGTAGACGTCGGCGAGCTCTTGGGCGGACGGGCGGCGCTTCAGCCGCGGATAGGCCGTGCGCTCGATCGATGTCATCTGCGGAGCCGAGTCTACGAGGCGGTCATGGCCCGCTCAATTGGCCCGGCTGCACAAATCTGACCGAAGACGCCTTCAGTAAGATTGATGAGCCATGACCGATGCCGGCGCATCTCGGACGACGCGGGCTCTTGCCGTCCAGACCTCGCGTGATCTGTCAGATTCGAGCCCGAAACGCAGTTCTGTCAGATCCAACACGGCCAAGCAGTGGCAACCACCCGAAGGACTGGCGCCCGACGAGATCCTGGCCGTTATCGATGCCGCGTGCACGGAGCGCGATCGCTTGCTGCTGCGCGTCCTCTGGGCGACCGGCGCCCGCATCAGCGAGGCGCTGGCTCTTCGACCGATGGATACTCGGCGTGACAGTCTCGTTTTGCCAAACCTGAAGAATCCGAGTCGCCTGACCAAGCAGGTCTTTTTGCCCGCTGGTCAGATGGACTTGCCGGGCGCACTGTTGCTCTGGGCAAGGGAACATGGACTCGCCGACGATGAACCACTTTTCTTCTCGCGCAAGCACACCTACGGCGGTGGACGGCGGCCGATCAGTCGTCAGCACGCATGGGAAATTGTGCGCGCAGCTGCGGAGCGGGCGAACGTACGCGTCCTGGCGTTGCGGGTCTCCAGCTACGGCCAGCCAGGTGAGCCGGCGCCGGTGCATCCGCACCTGTTCCGCCATGCACGCGTGCGGCAGATCGTCCGCACCACCAAGAGTCTGCCAATTGCCCAGAAGCAGGCAGGTTGGTCACGCCTGCAGATGGCCTACCTCAGCGTCGGCGATGACGAGGTCCGTGAGGCGATGCGAAGCGTTCACGATTGACTGAGATCTGACGGTTCTGGTCCCGGTAAGGAAGCATTGGACTGATTCTTTCGGAGTCGTGTTCGTACACGGTAAGCCGGGTGCCGCGGGATGACGCTGGCTGCGAGGACGACCGCTTCGCCCGCGCCGACTGGACCCACCAGCTGCAAGCTAGCTGGTAGGCTCCCTTTGGCGCCGATGGGAAGTGCTAAGGCAGGTAGGCCTGCGAATTTCAGCGGTAGGGTCAGCAATGTCGACGGGGAACGGTCGGTCGGACCACCGAGAGCCGGCGGGAACTCAGGCGGCGTCGGCAGCGCCAGTACATCCTACGCACGCAACTAGGGACGAGTCGGCGGACGACCATCCGTCATGACTCCCGAACGAACCCAGGCCGCAGTGCGGATGCGCCGAAGGCGACAGCATCGCCCAGATCGCGCGTACGTTCGGCGTCGGTGCCTCCAGTGTCTCCCGCGCCCTCGCCAAGCAAGACGACGAGACCCCCGTTACGCCGTAACGGGGGTCTCTGGTGTCTCCGAGTCCTTACGGACGAACGCGGATGATCGTCTTCCCCTTGCGTCGCTCGGTCGAGTTGAGGGCGGCGACGGCATCGTCGAGGGTCGCGACGTTGCCGATGTTCGTCCGCAGCCGTCCGTCACGCACCCGCTCGACGATCTCACCCAGTTGGGCGCGATCGGACTCGACAACGAAGTCGATCGCCAGGCCGTCTGCGGGCCGCGCCTCGGGCGGCCCGACGACGGTCACCAGCGTTCCTCCGGCTCGAATCAGGCCTGCGGACCGCTTCTGGACGTCTCCGCCGATGACGTCGAAAACCAGGTCGACGCCGCCGATGTCTTCCAGCGCGTCGTTCTCAAGGTCGACGAACTCCATTGCGCCGAAGTCGAGCGCCTTCTGACGGTCGGCAGCGCGTCCGGTGCCGATGACGTAGGCGCCGGCCTCACGTGCGAGCTGAGTCACCATCGACCCGACTGAGCCGGCCGCGCCGTGCACGAGGACGCTCTGCCCCGCCTGGAGGTGGCCGTGCTCGAACAGTCCCTGCCACGCCGTTAGGCCTGAGATTGGCAGGCTCGCGCCTACCGTGAAGTCGACGTCGCCCGGCAGTGGCGCGAGGTTGCGTGCCTCGACGGCCACAAACTCGGCCAGAGTGCCGTCGCGATGCCAGTCGGTGAGGCCGAACACCCGCTGTCCCACCGAGAGCCCCGTCGTGCCATAGCCGAGGGCGCTGACCACTCCGGCTAGCTCGTGGCCGGGGATCGAGGGTGTTCGGTCACGGTCGCGGCGATCGGTCCAGGTCGAGGGCCATGCCATCTCAGTCGGGACGAATCCCGACGCATGAATCTGAACGATGACGTCGTTTATCGCTGCCGGCGGCTCGGGCCGCTCCACCAGCGTCATCCCGGCCGTTCCCGCAGCCTCGTCCGTCACCACGATCGCTTTCATTTGGACACCTCTCTGTATCAGCCCTCGCCTACGCGACATCTTCGGTTCACAACAGCGTCACCGACGCCGAACGTCGGCGTCCTACCAACTCAGATCGGCTGGCATCGCGGAGCGGCTACAACGCCGCACTCTGTCTATCTGACCGTACACCGAGCGGCTACTTGGACTGCGTGACCGCGCCATGTTTTACAGCAACCGGAGGGCCTTGACCCTTCTTCCCCATCCCACCTGCTCGAAGAGCATCTCGAGAAGGGCTCGCCAGCCGGCCTGCTGTCCAAATGCTCGTTGGTAGTCGGCTTCGTCTACCGCCTTGCCGCGTACGATGCGCTCAGCAACGCCCGGTCCGAGTCGATCCGAACGTGCCAGCAGATGCCGATGGAATAGCCAGCCCTCGGCACGCAGGATAACTACTATCGCGGCTTCAAAGGCAGCCCGCACCTCAACATCCGCGGCTGCGAGTGCTTGGTCAACAGCCATGTCGATGCGAGGATCATAGCTTCGCCACGTACCCGGATTCGGCCAACCCTTCGTGGACCAGCTATCTCCGTTCGCCAGCTTGGATCCATGCATGCCATCGCCCGGGCGATGCCCTCGACCGAGTCAGCGAGCGGACCAACCACCTCAAGGCTTGGCGCCAAGGGCAACACCCCTTGCAAACTCAAACGACCTTGCGTGGGCTTGAGACCCACCACCCCACAGTATGCCGCCGGGATCCGAATCGAGCCGCGAGTGTCCGTCCCGAGAGCGAAATCCGCCGCCCCTACTGCCCCCACACGACCGCCGACTGGATGACCCGCCCGGAACCAGACGCGGACTCAATGGATTGCAAGGTGTGCCAGACCACGCATTGACGCCCGAAGTTCCCCGTCCGAGCTCATGCAGCGCAGTCTTGAGAACGATCGCAGCGCCGTTCGCACGGAGCCTTGCAACCACCGCGGCGTCCGTCAGAGCCGGGGGGTCATCCGCCAGAGCGGCAGACCCCCCGGTGGTCACCAGGCCGGCTACATCGAGCAGGTCTTTTACGACTACGCGCGGTGCCCCGATGGCCCCGTCGACTCCATCCTGTAGAAGCCGGACCGCCTCCCCATGCGGATAAGCCAATTGCTCCAGCATTTCCTGCGCCAGTCGCCAATCTAACACGGAGACTTCGGGTAGTACGCGACCGAGTTGCCAGCGGGTGTGCAAGAGCCCAGCCCGCTATTTCCTATTTTTCGCCGTATCTCGGCACAGCCCCTTTTCGCGTTGGGCCGACCCGGCCTGCAAGAAGCAATTTATCGAGCTCGCGCGTGAGGCACTTGAGGAGCTACGTGCGGCAACCGCGGCGCTCGCCTGAGTTCTTTCGTCCGCCGATTCAGGCAGCGACGCGGGTACCGGGGAACTGAGCCAGCCCCCAGTCGCGCAGCGCCGCGACGACGGGCCGCAACGCTTCACCGGCCTCCGTGAGGTGGTAGTCCTTGCGACGTGCATGACGGCTGTATAGAGCACTCGCGATGACACCCGTTTCCTCGAGTCGCTTCAGTCGATCGGCAAGGATGTTGGTGGGGATGCCTTCGGCAGAGGCAAGAAAGTCGCCGTAGCGGGTCTTGCCACGCAGCAGGTCACGAATGACCAGCAGGGTCCAGCGGTCGCCGAGTACGTCGAGCGAGCAGGAGACGGGGCACCACGAGCGCTGGGCGTGGCGACCGCCGGCGGCGCGTGACTCTATAACTTGCATATCGCAAGTATAGCCACTACGCTGTCTGATATGACTTGTTTCTTGCAAGTAACCGGCTGGGCAATGTGCGCCTGATCACCGTCGCCGGGCTGCTCCTCACTCTCCTGTTGGCCGCGCTCGACCAGACCATCGTCGCCACCGCCCTGCCGCGCATGACCACCGAGTTCGGCGACATCGCCCACTACGCCTGGGTCACCACCGCGTACCTGCTCACCAGCACTCTGATGGTGCCGATCGCCGCCAAGCTGTCAGATCAGTTCGGTCGCAAGCCGCTCCTGATCGTCGGCAGCGTCGCCTTCCTGGTGACGTCCGTCCTGTGCGCGCAGGCGCAGGATTTCACGCAGCTGATCGGTGCACGCGCGCTGCAAGGTCTCGGTGGCGGCACCATCACTGCCGCGGTATTCGCGACCGTGCCCACGCTGTTTTCGCCTGCCGATCGCGCGCGCATCGTCGGCCTCTTCACCGGCACCTACGGACTCGCCAGCATCGTCGGCCCGCTGATGGGTGGCATCGTGACCGACAGTGTCGGCTGGCGCGGCGTGTTCTATCTGAACCTGCCTCTCGGCCTCGTCGCACTTGTGCTGCTGGTGACGGCGTACCGTCCGGGCGCGCTCCCGTTGACGATGAGAAAGCGGCGACTGGACTATGCGGGAGCGGCAACGCTCGTCACAGGTCTCGCGCCGCTGTTGGTGGCGCTTTCGCTGGGTGGTCACGAGCTCACCTGGACCTCACCGCTGCTGATCGGGCTCTTCGCATTCGGTGTCGCAATGCTGGTTGCATTCGTACGAATCGAACGCAGCGCGTCAGAACCCATTCTGCCGCTCACCCTCGTTCGCAGCCGCGGTGTTGGGATTCCCACCCTCGGCATGCTGTTTCTCTCTGGTGGCCTGTTCGCAACGTCGCTGTTTACCCCACTTTTCGTGCAAGGAGTGATCGGTTCCAGCGCGACGCGCAGCGGGAGCGTGGTTGCGCCGATGATGCTTGCGTTTGTTGCCGGTAGCGTGGTGATTGGACAACTGATTGCACGTGTACCGCGTTACCGGGTGGTCGGCGTGCTCGGATTAATCGCGGCAGCTACAGGCGAGTGGTTGATGTCCGGCATGGGCGTGGATACGGATTACGCGACGGTTGCACGCAACCTGGTCGTTGTCGGCTTTGGCCTGGGCACCGCGCTCTCCGCCTTTGCGATCGCTTCCCAGAATGCGGTCGACGTTGCACAGATGGGTGTGGCGACGGGTCTGGGCACTTCCGGCCGAGCCATCGGGGCGACGCTCGGGTCAGCCGGTTTCGGCAGCCTGCTCGTTGCGCGAGTCGGAGCCGACACCGCGTCGCCCCAGGTCCTGGCCGGGGCTCTTCACGACACGTTCTTCGCCGCCGTGCTGGTGCTCCTCATCGGTGCTGTGCTGGTGCTGCCCCTCAACGTGGCTGCACATGTCCGAAATCCCGTGGCGCCGCTCATCCCCGCCCAGGGTCAATCCGAACCCGCCGCCTGAGCAGAGCGCCGCCCCTCACGGGGCTGGTGGTTGTCCTCGGGGTCCTGATCGTCGTCGAGACACGGCGCTACGCGGCGCTTAGGGCAGGCGCGCGACCCAGCTGAGCCTGCACTGACTTGCGCGAGCGGATCAGCCGCCTACCGAGCTGACGAGCCTGCGGAGGACCTCGACGGTTGCGTGCACGCCGAGCGCGTTCAACAGCAGGTGCTCGGCAGCCGTGAGCACGATGAGCAGGATCGCCCCAGTTCGGGCAGCGTCGTGCGTTGCCCCGATACCTCAAGGCCGAGTCGTCCCCGAGCCGGCCGCACATCCGGAACAGCGCCGCCCAAAGCCGCTCGAGAGCACTGTCACCGCCGTCAACACTCCGGCGGAGTTATTCCACACGTTGAACACGCGTCTGGACGAGCTGCTCGACTCCGCGGGTCGATCTAGAGCCGATGTGATTCGTTCACTTATGACGCGCGTGATCGTCGGGCGCGACGCAGAACAGCTTCGCGAGCGCCTCGACGGCCGAGACGCGACGGTGCTGCGCGAGCAAGGCGTCGTGATCGGCACTCCGAGCGCGGTCGAAGACCAGCTTGGACAACTTGCGGAGGTCGGCGTTGAGCGCGTGATGCTTCAGTGGATGGAGCTTGACGACCTCGCCGGGTTGGAGCTGCTGGCCGAACGGTTGCTTGGTGTACCGGCGTAGCACATCTGACTCGCCGCGCTGCCACTCCTGCTTGAGCTATAGCCGGGGCATTGTGGCCGAGAAACAAACGCGTCGAGGTGATGTAGCGCTGCATTTGCGGCTGTGGCTGGCGGGCCCGCAAACCGTCGGGGTGTTCCTTCTGCCCGAGCCTCGTGGCGCCAAGTAGCCTGGCTGCGCGAGGCTCGGCGGCTCCGACCCCTGGCGAGCCCCCGCGCCCGCGCTATGCCTGGTTGCGCTTGTGCTCGGGGCGCTCCTGCGGGTGCTGTTGGGATCATTGGTCGGTCACCAGGCTTCCTCTTTTAAAGCTCCGAAACACACCCAGGAGTTGTTCGCGGACAGCTGGGTCGAGCAACTCACCGCGCAGACGCCCGACTAAGCGGATCGTGTGCCGCATCTGTTCCAGGTACGTCTGACAGCCCGCGCAGTCTCTCAGGTGGTCTTCGAACCGTGTTCGTTCGGCGGGAGCCAGCGCGTCCTCCAGATAGTCGGTGACGAGCTCCACGAGTTCCTGACAGCTGAGATCGTCCGATTGCAACATCATCGTAAAAGTCACGTTCCCGTGAAGTACAGCTCGAGCGCACGCCGCACCCGGGACCGGCCACGGTGCAACAGCACGCGTTGATTGGCCTCGGAAATCTGCAAAGCGCTACATACTTCCTCGGCGGTGCAGCCATGCACATCCCGCAGGGACACCACCTCGCGCTGACTCGGCGGTAGCGAATCGATCGCGGCTCCGATCTGGCTCTTCGTCTCCCACGAGATGAGACACTCCTCAGGCGCATCACCCCAACCTTGTGGAAAGGACACCCAGTGCCCAGGCCATCGCGGCGCGTCTGGCGGCAAAAAGCGCTCGTGCTCGACGGCAGGCTCGAAGGACTCGGCGGGTGGATCCCGCAGTGCGGACAGAGGCGTGCTCCGCCTCTCGCGCACCGCTCGCGTCCTGGCTGTGTTGGCAAGAATATGGAACATCCAGGTCTTGAGGGAGGAGCGCGCCTCGAAGCGATCGAGGCCCCGCAAGACCCCGAGCCACGCCTCCTGGACCACCTCCTCGGCGACCTGCCGATCATGCACATAGCCCATGGCCAGGCGCAGCATGGTGGCGTGGTGTGCCTCGACCAACTGAAAAAACGCTGACTCGTCTCCACTCCGAAGCAAGGCCAGCAGGTGCTCGTCGTCGGACACCGGCGGCGTAGCGGCAACCGCGCCTGTAGAGGGTCTCACGCCGCCGATCATACTACTTAACCGGGCAGTCAACTATTACAAAGCGAACGAACGGCAAAGACGCGATCGCGGTGATCTGGGACACGAGGCTCCGGCTGGGCGAGGAGGTAGTCGAACTGCGCGACAGCGTCAGAGATGCCGGCGCAGCCGCCTGACACCAGCACTTTCGAGGCTTCGTTCAGGCCGTCCGGGCAGTGGGTTCGTGCGGCGGAATCTGTGGCGCGGGCGTCACCACCGGCCATGTAACGTTTCGCGGCATTCGGAGACTAACCACAGGTGCGCGGCAGTTAGTCCTTGACGGGTGGGTTTCAGCCGGGGCTGGGATCTCGCCGCAAAGGCCAATCTTTGCCACGCGCCTTCACGAGAGAGGAGGTAGCCGGCCGCACCTGGCGGGCAGGCATCGACACTCGCATTTCCAGGTGGACACGCGTCACAAGACTGACGCCCAACATTGGGAGAAATACAAGGACAGCCGAAATGAGATTGCGAAGAAGATTCGCCATGCGTGGCGTTACAGCGGCCGCGTTTGCGCTTGCCGCCGGAGTCACCGGTACCACGAGTGCCGGCGCTGTAACCGCAACCAACCAGACATTCATGTGCTTTAACACCGACCACACGTTCCATCAGACCTTTGGCCCGAATAGTTTCTTCCTCAACGAGACTCAGCAGGGGCCAACGAGCTTCAGCGAAGGGCCGGCGAACGACCATCCCATCGTCAAGTTCCCGCTTCGCGAGGGCACCGGCGCCAGTCACACCATCTTTTACGTCATCACTGACGCGTCCGACCAGGCGACGGCCACGAGTCTCGGCGTGAACTTCGTGCCGAAGCTGGCCAATGCCGCCAACACGAGCGCAGTGCAACGTTCGTCGTCAAACGATCCCAACGCCATCAATGTGCCAGCTGGTGTCGACTTCTCCCCGAATCGCGTCCTGGTAGCCGGCCCGACCGGCTTTCCGCCCGCGCAGGCTGCGCCCGGAGCCGTGGGCAACCTCGGTTACAGTCCGTTGGTCCAGTTGCCAAGCGGAGTGGTGCTAAACGCAGAGCAGATCGGAGACGGCGCAAATACCAATGGCTCGGACAAAACTCACTGGGCGGACAAGGTCGAAACGGTGGATGCCGTCAACCACACCGTGACTTACGACATCACGAACGGCTGCTACGAGGACCAGAGTGTCCATTACGTGTCGTTTGACTCGTCAAATCCCACTGCCGCCGCAATCGAGGACGTCACCTTCGCGCCAGCTCTTGGCAACGTGCCATTCGCGGATTGCGGAACGAACGACATCAATCAGACCCCGCCATTCATTGCGCCCGGATGCGCGCGCGAGAGCCTGATCGCCTTCATCAACGGCCAGACGGGCATCGACAATAACCAGCGACAAGGTGAGAACGCCGCCATCCTCGACCAGCTGTCGCCGATCAACATTCTCGAGGACGTGCCAAATAATGGCGGCCAGTTCAACTACAGCCCAATGTGGGACATCCACTTCCTGCAGTGGAACGCTTCGGTGCCACTGGCCAACAGATTGCGGCAAACCGACTTCAGGCGCGCGGAGGCACTCGTTCCTGCACAGGCCCAGAGCATCACACCGACTGGCGCCACAAGCAACACGTTCCAGTCGACCGGATTCATCGTGAACTGCCCACTTATCAGCATCTTCGCCAACCAGTAGTAGATTTGGACGGACGTCGGGCATGATCCGTAGTCGGGTCCCGCGAGTTGCCAGCTGATCAGCACGGTCAGCCCGACGTTTGATCCTTCTGCAACCTGATGATCGAGACAGTCCCCTCCCTGGGCTGTGGGTTTCTCCACGACCACCAGTCCAGCGAACAACTAACGGTCCCGACCGTACTGGTGGAGGAGGCAAAACAAGGACACAGTCCGCGGTCGGATCGATGAACAACCTTCAACAATTTCGGAAGTCCTCCATGGACCTCGTCTGTTGGTCAGGTGCACAGCAGGATGCTGTATGGAATCGGCAGCACGTGCTTTTGACAAGCCGGAATGGCCCACTTCGATACTGAGGAACGGCCCACCTGTCAGGGCCTGTCGATATTCATCAGCGCCGGCTCGGCGACTGGGAATTGGCGTAAGTCGTCTCTCCTTTGATTGATGTGATTGATGCGTAGTTGGAGGACGCCCCCGTCGTAGTGGGAGGGGGCAAGTGGGCAACCTGGAGGGGTCCACCGGACCCCGTAGGGTTGTCCAAAGCTTGTGGTCAGGTGCCGCAGCAGCTGTCCACAGGCTGGCGTGTCCCCGCCCCGTCTCCGGCCCGGTGAGTCGCACCGATCGTGATGACGTCGAGGTCATCCACGTCGTCGTTGTCAAAATGCGGCGATCTCCGGCAGAAGGTCAGCCAAAGCCACAGGCTCGTCGCAATGTGGGCAGGGTCCTCCAGGTCCTACGCGACGACAAAACCGTTGACATTGGTCGCACCTCTGCACGCCCACGAAACGCGCCTCGCACTCCGGGCACTCGTAGATGACGCTGGAGCGTGGGACGTGGCGCGGGAGCGGCGGTAGGGCAGACGCCGGGTGGCCCTGGCGCCAGGCTGCTTGGCGACACGCGTCATCGCAAAAGCGACGCCGACCATGCGGAGTGAAGCTGCGCTTACACATCGCACACATGCGGGCAATCGTTCGGTCGCCATCGTTACGCGACGGGGTGTTCGTCATGCCCGCTTCCCTTGCGCTGGCGCTGCGCGAGTGTGCGTTTGAAGCGGAACGAGTCCGTGCCCGTCTCGATGATGTGGGCGCGGTCGGTGATGCGATCCAACACCGCTTTGCACAACCGCGCGTTCGGGATGACCTGCGTCCACTCGGAAAACGGCAGGTTGGTGGTCAACAACACCGCCGATCGTTCGGCCCGCTCGGCGATCACCTGGAACAGAAACTCCGCGCCGAGCTCGGCCAGGGGAACGTAGCCCACCTCGTCGATGGCAATCACGTCATAGCGCGCCCAGCGGCCCAGCACGCGCCGCAGTTGGAGCTGCTGCTTGGCTTCGACCAGCTCATTGACCAGGGCGGCCGCGGTGGTGAACCGCACCCGCCGTCGCTGGCGGCAGGCGGCCACGCACAGCGCCGAGAGCAGATGGGTCTTGCCCGTCCCTGAATCGCCAATGAACACGATCGGCTCAGCACGTTCGATGTAGCCGCCCTCGGCCAGCTCGCTCATCCGCGTCGGCGAGACCATCGGCGCCTGACGGAAGTCGAACTCGTCCAACGTTTTGACCCGCGGCAAATGCGCGTCTTTGATGCGGTGATCGATCGCGCGCCGCTCACGCTCCTCGAGCTCGGCCGCCAGGAGTGCCTCGAGGTAGCCAAGATAGGGTTGGCGTTCGCGTTCCGCTTGCTCCGCCAGCGGTCCGCTCTGGCTGGCCAGGGTCGGCAGCCGCAGCGTCAGGCACTGCTGCTTGATGACGCTCTGCCGCAAGCCCAGCTCACCGTCTGCCGTCCGCGCGCTCATGGTCGGGCTCCGACGAGCAGGTGGTCGTAGGCGTGTAGTTCGGGCAACGGCCGCTCGTATTGACTGAGCAAACCGCCCACCTCGAGCAGCAGGCTGGGCCGCTGGTGTGCGAGGCCATCGGTGGCCATCAGATGCTGGACTGCGGCCGCGTCGGCGCAGCCTAACTGCACCGCCGACTCGATCGCACGCCGCAGACGCGCAGCGCCGAGTCGCCGACCGAGTTGCAGCAGCTCGATCAGTGCCCTGGTCCCCTCCTGGCGTCCATGGCGCTCCATCAGGCCGTTCCAGAACTGGTCGTAGCTGGTGGGCCAGCGTCCAGTTCGACGCCACTGCTCCAGCGGTTTGCTGCCAGCCAATGCGCCCGGCTTGTGCTCGAGCACATCCAGGTAGTGCTCCAGGTCCAGCACCTGCTGGTGACGACCGTACGAGCGGGCGTGACGTGCGACGCAGCGTCCCAGGTACCAGACCTCGACCGTCGCGGCCGAGAGTTTGATCTGGGCGGTCGTGCCTGGCACCAGCGGCGCCGAATACGCATTGGTCCGCACCTTGACGCAGCCCAGTCCATTGACCAGCCCGAAGCTGACCTCCACCAGATCGAAACCCTCGCGGGCCAGCGGCAACAGATACTGGCGTTCGATCGCTAGTGCCTCACCCACCGTCTGCTCACGACCGTCAATGAGGCGTGCCTCGTCCTCGCGGCAGCCGTCCAGCAGCATGGTGTTCAGGTCGTCCAGATCGCGTGCCGCGGGCACCGGGACGAAGTGATTTCGGCGGAACGTCCCGACCTCGCCTTCGACCCCACCCTTTTCATGGCCCTCGCCCGGCGTACAGAAGCTTGCCTCAAAGTTCCAGTGCGATCGGAACGCCACAAAACGCGCCGTCTCCTCGCGCCGGAATCCGCGCAGGATCTTCTTCACCGCCGAGCCAAGGTTGTCGTAGCGCAGGCGGCGGAATGTACCGCCCAGGTAGTGGAACCCCAGTTCGTGGGCTTCCAGAAACGCTTGCTGCGTCGCGCGCAGATAGGCCCGATGAAATGCCGCGCCACTCGCCATGCTGCGCATCGCAAACACCTGTATCGTGACCCGCTCGCCGTCCAGGTCGACGTCCGCCTCGTACCAATCCACCTGCGCCTCGTCGCCCCAGGCGTACTGCTGTGGCACAAACGCCTCAGGCGCGACGCGCAGTCCCAGCGTCCGCTTGCGCTGCCGCACGTACCGCCGCACCGTCGACTCGGCGATCTGATAGCCCAGCCGCTCCTTGGTAATCCGCACCCAGATGCGATGCGCCGTATGGCGCTGCTTGCGCGGCGCCTGCCGATCTGCTTCCAGAATCTCGTCGATGAACCCAGCTACCGGGCTGATCGTCGGCCGCGGTCGCTCTTTCGCTGGCAGCCGCATCGGGATCGAACTCTCGATGGCCTCGCGCACCATACGTCGGTGGACGCCAAACTTGTGCGCCACACCCGAAATAGTGGCTAGCCCAAACTCGTATTCGCGGCGTATCTCTTCGAACAAATCCACCGTCGCTCTTCTCCTGCGCACCCCACCTCCAACCGACCATCACTGGTCGGCAGGGTAGGTCGTGCTTGAACAACAGGTGGGCCATTCCCGAGTATCAATCTGGGCCACTCAACGGTATCGAACTCA
>WNFD01008020.1_pt1 | contig 13609 bp, 10 predicted proteins | sample 5400491 | NCBI WGS metagenome assembly WNFD01 (sample SAMN13153343, study PRJNA577476) | soil metagenome | isolation source: 120 cm saprolite under Douglas fir tree site 2 hole 2 replicate 2 | place: USA:California | collected 2015-04-18 | reverse complement strand
GGAGATGGAGAATGATCCTGCCGCCCGTGAACGCTTCCAACGGGAAGCCTTTGCGGCGTCCGCGCTCAACCACCCGAACATTTGCACGATTTACGAAATCGACGAAGCAAACGGCCAGCACTTCATCGCCATGGAGTTGCTGCAAGGACAACCGCTCAAGCACTTGATTCGCGGCAAGCCGCTGGATGTGGAAGAGGTCCTTGACTGGGGTGTGCAGGTTGCTGATGCGCTCGATGCCGCTCACGCGCAGGGAATCGTGCATCGCGATATCAAACCCGCCAATCTGTTTGTTACCAAGCGGGGGCACGCGAAGATTCTGGATTTTGGTTTGGCGAAACTGACCGCTCAGCCAAACTCTGCCCCGAAAGCACTAGGGGGACCGGCATCCACAGCAACAACTGAAGTGCCTGAAGAGCAACTCACCAGCCCGGGCACCGCGGTGGGAACGGTTGCCTACATGTCTCCCGAGCAGGCGCGGGGTAAGGAATTGGACGCGCGAACAGACCTATTCTCATTTGGCGCTGTGCTGTATGAGATGGCCACGGGTACGCTGCCGTTCCGCGGCGATACTTCTGCTGTCATTTTTGAGGCCATCCTGAATCGGACGCCGGTAGCTCCCGTGCGCTTGAATCCGGACATACCGCCCAAGCTGGAGGAAATCATCCACAAGGCGCTGGAGAAGGACCGCGAACTGCGCTGTCAGAGCGCGGCGGAACTCCGGGCGGATCTGAAGCGATTGAAGCGCGAGATCGATTCCGGTAAGAGCGCCGCGCTCGCGACTTCTGCGGATGTCATCCCGCGCCCCTCCCCCTCCGGCGATGTCATCCCGAGCGAAGCGAGGGATCTCTCTTCACGCTCGACACTAGAGCAATCGAAGAGAGATTCCTCGTCGGTCCGAAAGTCCGGACCTCCTCGGAATGACACACAAGTCAGCGGTGTTATGCCACCATGGTGGCGAAGAAGAGCGGCGATTTGGATTGCTGCGGTTGCGCTAGTAGCCGCGCTCGGGGCTGCAGGCTGGTTTTATGGACTTGCGCGCGGAGGTGAAGCGATAGATTCGGTAGCCGTGTTGCCGTTCGTCAATGCCAGCGCCGATTCCAACACGGAATACTTAAGCGACGGGATCACCGAGAGCCTCATCAACAGCTTGTCACAGTTGCCCCATTTGAAAGTGATGTCGCGCGATTCTGCCTTCATGTACAAGGGCAAAGACACGGATGCGCGAAAGGTCGGAGAAACGCTCGGTGTCCGAGCCGTCCTCAAAGGCCGAGTGATGCAGCGCGGCGATGACCTGGAAATCAGCGCCGAATTGGTTGACGCTCGCGACGATAGTCATATCTGGGGCCAGCAATATACTCGCAAGGCATCCGACATTTTCGGTTTGCAGGGTGATCTCGCGAAGGAGATGACCTCCATGCTGAGAATGCGCTTGACGGGCGAAGACGAGAAGCGCATGGCCAAGAGCTACACCGCGAATCCCGAAGCATATCAGGATTATCTGAAAGGCATGTATTGGAGGTACAAGATAACCGAGGAAGGATATACCAAGGGCATAGCTTATTTTCAGCAGGCGATCACAAAAGAACCTACCTTCGCGCTTGCTTATGCGGGCTTGGCCGATTGCTACGGTGGACGTGCAAATAGCGGTTCTGTTCCCCCCAGGGAAGGCTATCCGAGAGCCAAGGAGGCCGCGCTGAAGGCGCTGGAACTAGACGATACCCTCGCCGAAGCGCACACCTCACTAGCATTCATCAAGACGGATTATGATTGGGACTGGTCAGGCGCCGAGAAAGAACTCCAGCGGGCCATTGAGCTCAATCCCGGTTATGCCCGCGCCCACGAAACGTTTGGTTTACTTTTATACAGGTTGGGAAGGCTTGAAGAAGCAATCGCGGAAGAGAAACGAGCCGTGGAACTTGATCCCCTCTCGCTCCTCAATAATAGGGTTTTGGGACAGTCATTCTTCTTCGCACGGCAGTATGACCGAGCAATCGAGCAATTCCGGAAGACACTCGAGCTGGACCCAAACTTCGCCACCATGCACCGGTTCCTCGGAGAAGCCTTTCTCCAAAAATCCATGTATAAGGAAGGCATCGCGGAGATTGAAAAAGAGTTGATGATTTTCCCCGGTAGCACAAGCGCGCTATCGTATCTCGGCTACGCTTATGCGGTGGAAGGCAGAAGAGCCGAAGCGCAAAAGGTTCTCGATCAACTGAAAGAGCGCTCGAATCAAAGGTATGTTTCAGCGGCGACCAGGGCCAGAATATATGCGGGCCTTGGGGAGAAGGACCAGACATTCCAGTGGCTGGAAAGGAGTTATGAGGAGCGCTCTATAGGTTCGATTAAAGTAGACCCAATCTACGATCCGCTACGCTCGGACCCGCGGTTCGCAGACCTTCTGCGCCGCATGAATCTCCAATAATGATCGGCAAGACCATCTCGCACTATCACAGCCGGGAGATTCTTGGCGGCGGCATGGATGCGGAATAAAACCAGGAAAGTAGGAGAGTAGCGCCGGCAGGAGGTCAGCATCTTTGGCCTGAATTGGTCTTTCACGAATCACGAGTCACCCGCCTCCGGCGGGAGTCACGCTCCTCTTCAGTCGCTTTTGCCGCCTGACAATGACGCTTCAATCTTGCGCAACCGGTCATTCATTTCCGTCATCTGGCGCTCGAGGCGGTCGAGCCGATCGACGACGATTTGATTGTTGCCGGTGCCGGCGCCGCTTGTATCGCTGATTTTCTGGTCTGCTGGAGCGACCGGAGAAGCATCCTTGTGAGTCGCGTTCTGAGTTTTCAGTTGTTCGATCACACCTTCCACTGCATGCGGAACGCTGATGGAGAGCTGTCCGGTCTTGAGCAACGCTTCGAGCGGCTCGATGGCGGTGGGATCGCCGCGGCGTCCCAGCGCAAAGATCGACGCGTCTCGAATGTCGAAGGAAGGTTCACCTAAATAGGAGATGAGGCGCGCGGTAATGTCGTGATTCTTCAGATCAACGCGGCCCAAAGCGCTGATCGCGACATTGCGCAAGGACGATGGCTTTCCGGGCGCCGACCATTCGAGCAGCGATGGAACAACTGCGTTGTCTCCGACCGTGCCCATGGCGCGGAGCGAAGCCCGGCGGAGAATATCGTCCGGCGATGAAGTGGAAAGCGCCTTTTCGAGGAGCCCCGTTGTGCCGGAGCCCTTGTCTTGTGAAATTTCCCATTTGTTCGACGGCCACCTGGCGGACCCAGGGCTGTTCGTTCGAAAGCGCGGCGAGCACCTGCTTGCGCGCATTGGGCGAGTTGACGCGTCCGAGCGCGCGCAGGGCTTCGTTTCGCACGCCCCAGAAGCGGTCGCTGCGCGCGGCTTCTCCGAGGGCGGCTGTCACAGCGTCATTGTCCTTGATGTTGCCGAGCGCGAACGCTGCGTCAGCGCGGTCCGGCACTTCCTGCGCGGTTTGCAACTGACGGATCCATTCTTCGGGGGACTTCTGAAAATCGAGCGACTTCAGAATTTTGTCACCCTTGTCGAAGAGCACCATCAACGGCGGCCCATCCACCGCGAACGCAATTGTTTCTTCGGCTTTCGAAACTTCAACTGGGAAAACCTTCTCACCGCGAGCAGTAGTAATAGCGACATCGACGGGCACGCGGAACAGTCCGACGTGCCCTTCCACTTTCTGTGTCTGCTTGACGTTGAGGCTGACTTTCTTCCCCGCCGCTTCGTAGGTGAATTTCACAGCGAAGCGCGGCGCGCCGGCCCCGTAAATCCATTGGTCGAAAAACGGGTCAACGTTGGTGCCGGTTGATTCCTCGATGGCCTTGACCAGGTCGGCTGTCACCACGTTTTGCAGGCGGTTAGCTTCGAGATAATGTTTGAGCGCGCGAAAAAAAGCCTCGTCGCCAAGCTGTTCGCGGAGCATGTGAAGCACCCAGCCGCCCTTGTCATACACGTTCCCGGCGTATTCGACCGAATCGTTGATGTCGCGCGTGACGATGGGAATCGGGAAAAGCTCTTTCGACGGCATCCAGTTATTCTGCTCGCGCCAGTAGCGGTAACCGGAGGCATCGGCACCATACTGGTGCTCCTCCCACAAATTCGCGCCGAATGTGGCGAAGCCTTCGTTGAGCCACGTGTTGGTCCAATCTTTGCATGTGACGAGGTCTCCAAACCATTGATGGGTCAGCTCGTGCGAGATGAGACTGTCCGCGGCTTCGGCTCTTTCCGCCGCAAGATCGGCGTGCACCATGTCGCGCGCCGAGAGTGTGGTGGCGCTTACATTCTCCATGCCGGCGGCAACGAATTCGTCCACCGCCGTCTGCGCGTATTGTTCCCAGGGGTACGCGACCCCGAATCGCTCCGAGAAGAAATCGAGCATCTGTTTCGTGTGACTGAAGGTGGAATCAATCGTATCCTCGAGGCCGCGAGGGACGTAGTACGTGACCGGAATATTGCGCCAGGTGTCCTTCTTCTCCTTGTATTCTCCGGCGACGAACGAAATCAGGTAGGTTGAAGCCGGCAGCGATTGCCGCCACGTCCACGTCTTCATCCCTCCTGCGGCATCCTGAACGCTCAGGAGCTTTCCGTTCGAGACGGTGAGCCAGTCGCCCGGCACCGTCAGAATCATTTCGCTGGTCGTGCGATCGTTCGGATAATCGTAAATGGGGATGTAGTGATGCGTGTCCTCCGCTTCACCCTGGGTCCAGATTTCCTTGGGCCGGCCGGGATCGTCCTTGTCCGGCAGGATGAAATAGAGGCCGGTCGTGGGTTTGCCTTCGTACCGCAAATTTACCTCGAACTTCTCGCCGGCCTTCGCGGGTTGGGCGAGGTTCACGCGAAGCTTGTCGTCGCGCAGCTCGAACGTGGTGTCTTTGGCGTTGACGCGGGCGCTGGAGACGGTGAGGTCCGCGCAATCAAAGTCCAGGTGAGTCAGGCCGTCGCGTAGCGTCGAGAGCGTGTGCGTCACTTCGCCGATCACTTTGCGCTGGTCGAGATCAAAGCGAAGGGAAACGCGAACATTCTGCAGATGGTAGTCGCGGCTGGGCGCGTAGGGACGGTCTGCGCGCGCTGCCGCAGCGAATATCGCAGCGACTGCCAGAACAATCGCCGCCAGTATGGCGGCCCGTACCGGGGCCAGTTTCGAAGGTTGATGCAATCTCTTCCTCGATAAATTCATTCGTGCCTCACAGGGTCGCGATGACTGCCCCAATATCCATATTATACCCTCGCATATCGCGCGGGATAGGGCGCTTCTCGCCCATCTCCATTTAGACGCACATTCGGACACATCGTTTTTGCGTAGCAATTTGGCGGGACGGTACGCCTATTTTCTCAGGTATGCGTCTTCCTTGCGGATCCAATCCTCCCGGCGCGGAGCGAAGATGTCGACGTCCACCGTATCTTCCATCGCGATGGCGGAGTGGGGCTCGTTCGGCGGAATCAACAGAAATTCTCCCGCTTCAACCACGATTTCACGGTCGTCGAAAACAAATTTCAGTTTGCCGGAAATGATCCACGAGTACTGCTCGTTGACGTGAGAATGCCGCGGAACGACGGCGCCACGCTTCAGAAGAAGCTGCGAAACCGTCGCATTGTCGCCGGAAATCATCTGGCGTGAGAGCAGATCGTTCAGCTTTTCAACTTCAATTGCTTTCCATGAAGTCTTCTCAAGGGTGCTCATGAATGTCTCCTTCAGTTGCGGGTTCCACTTGGAGCGCGCCGGGGTAAGCCTGTCCGAGCCGCGGCATCATCCTCCATGGAAACGCAAGCCGCGTCAATCCCGTCTTATGCGAACGCGCGGTGCGCAACGTATCTTCTGTTAAGATGCGTGGCGCCGGAAAGCGTCATCGCGTGCGATCCCGCACGCGGGATTAGAGAGTCTGTGTGGCAACGCGGTTTTTGTGCGCTCTTGTAGAGCCCACCTTCAGGCGGGCACTGTAGCTTCAAGCACATGCCCGCCTGAGGCGGGCGTTACAGGAGGCGGGCGCGGAGTTGCTACACAGACTCTAGGGCCCGCTTCGATGATATAGAGTGAAAGGCCAGGGCATGGCGGCACAACCGAATGTAGCGGGAATGGCGCGTCTTCTCTACGTTGCGGCTGGCGCGGCTCTGGCGAGTTGGGGACTGTGGGGCGCCGACCAGGGTTGGACGCAATGGACCTGGCTATTGCTGGGCGGTGTGGCTCTGGTCTTTGGCATTATCGGTTACTCTCCGCTGCACGCACTGTTTGGAGCGAAAGATTAGAAAGCGAGTTGAATGCGTTTCCTGCACGCAGTCGCCGGATTAATTCTCTTCGTTGAACTCCCGATTCCAATCTATTGGCTGATCCTCCACCCCTTCAATTCTTTTTGGCGAAATCGCATTCGCGCCGCGTTTTGGATTGCGGGCCTTACTGCGTGGACCTCCGGCGGAGTCTTGCTATGGATCTACCGTCCGCTGCTTCTGTCTGCCGCGCGGCCTTCGTGGGTCGCGATCGCCGCAGGACTCGTGCTCATCGGCATCGAAGTCTACCTGTTCTTGCGCGTAGAGCGCGAACTGGGCAGCAGGAGACTCGTCGGCCACGCGGAACTTACGGGGACGGGTGAAATGTTTACAGGCGGACTGTACGCGCACTTACGGCACCCGCGCTACTCGGGAATGTTTTGTGCAGTCGTGGGAGCCGCATTGCTTGGAGGGTCGCTTCGCCTGTGGGCCGTTCTGGCGGCCTGGTGGGTGCTGGCTCTAGTTGTCATTCGCCTCGAAGAGCGCGAATTGGCCGCAAGGTTTGGCCCAGCTTACGCGGCGTACCGCAAGCGAGTCCCCGCATTCTTGCCATTTCGCATGTGGAATCGCGGCAAGTAGGGCGGCCCACCAGGATTTCTCTGGACTGCTAGGCGTCGAAATATTTGCATGGCGCGCACATTTTCGTTGCGCTTTTCGGAATTTAACACAGAGGACGCGGAGAAAAGCCACAGAGAGCACCGAGGGCCTAATGGAGCAGACGATGAGTACATGATGGAAAGGGAAAGGCTGATTTCTCTGTGGTTCTCTGTGGTTCTTTGCGTCCTCTGTGTTGCGCTTTTCGGAATTTAACACAGAGAACTCATTGCGCTACTTGCCGTCAAAATGTTTGCAAGGCGCACACATTTTTGGTTGCGGCTCGGCCGCGCTGTGTTAATTCTTCGCGTGGCACCTCCGGCATTGCCCCGTCAGCGCGCCTCCGTTAGAATGACTCAGCCACCGTGGAGAGGTGTCTGAGTGGTCGAAAGAGCCCGCCTCGAAAGCGGGTAGCCTGGCAAAACCGGGCTCGTGGGTTCGACTCCCACCCTCTCCGCCATATTTTCTTTTCTACTTTCAACTAGTGAGCAGCCTCCCGCTTCCCGTGTACCAAGGGCGTATCGTTCGTTTCAATGAGATTAGTTTTGTTTCCCATCAAGGACACCGGATCGGAATTTGTTGCAGGACTCGTCAGAAAACTCTTGCGGCAATCTCCTGCACACCCCGGGGAGGACAAGAAGTTCAGGGAAAGAAACTCGGCCGTCTGGGCAATCTCTCGTGGGCGCTAAAGCTATACCGGTCTTCCTCTCCTGCCATAAATTTTAATTGCGCAGTTGACAGACGTTCGCCTCAGGGCGTATACCAAGAGCAAATCCATATCTATTAAGGGGACTTCCGATGGCCGAAAACGAACTAGCGGACCCCGGCACCTCGACTTGCAACAAGCTCTCGAGGCGGGATGTCATCAAGAGCGTCATCGCGGCTGGCGCGGTGTCGTCGACAAGCTATCTGTTTCGCGTCTCCAAAGTGTGGGCCCAGGCGTCGGCTCCCGGCGCGGTCGATCGGCTGATCACACTAAATGTAAACGGCCAGCAGCGGCGCGTCGACGTCATGAAGCAAGAGACGTTGGTGATGACCCTCCGGTACAAGCTGGGTCTCACGGGCACAAAGATCGGTTGTGACCAGGCGGAGTGTGGAGCTTGCACAGTGCTCATTGACGACGTCCCGTACTATTCTTGCTCGGTGTTCACGCACACCGTGCGGGACAAGAAGATCGTAACGATTGAAGGGCTCGCCAAGCCCGACGGCACGCTGCACCCCGTGCAGCAGGGCGTCATCGATGAACAGGGATTTCAGTGCGCGTTCTGCATGCCTGGTTTCTTGATGGCCACGGTAGGATTTCTTAAGATCAATCCCAATCCCACGCGCGCGGAGCTGGCGCACGGCATCTCCGGCAACCTTTGCCGGTGCCAGGACTACGACAAAATTCTCACCGCGATGATGCGCGGCGCGGAGAATCTAAGGAAGGCGAACCATGCCTAACATAGCGCCCCCCAACAAGTACAAGCTGATCGGCAAGGACTATCCAACGGGCGATCTCTACGCGAAAGTTACAGGGAAGGCGAAATACGCCGAGGACTATCGCGCGGACGGCATGCTTTTCTGCAAGCTGGCCCTGAGCCCCATGCCTCATGCCAGGGTCCGGAGCATCGACACGCGCGCGGCGCTAGCGATGCCGGGAGTCAAGGCAATTCTCACCGCGGACGAGCTACCACCTCCCGCCAACAGCATCAACGATAACGGGAACGTGATTCTGGCAAACCCCAGGGGATATCAGGCGCTGACGATGGAGCCATTGTATCAAGGTCAGCCGATTCTTGCCGTAGCCGCGGTCGACGAACTCACGGCCGCCGATGCCATTGAAAAAATTAAAATCGATCTTGAGCCTCTGCCGTTTGTCGTCGATCCGCTGGTAAGCCTGCGGCCGGGCAGCCCAAACGCGAGAATCGATGGGAACGTCTGGGTGCGTCTGCCACCGCCTCCGCCTCAACCCGGCCAGCGGCCGCCTGTGACGCCGCCCGAACTCCAAACGCTCAAGTGGACCCGCGAGGACTTCGAGGATGCCAAGGAGGGCCGCCTGCCGATGGGCAAGCCGAGCGAACAATGGTCGGTCGGCGACGTCGATGCGGGTTTGAAGAATGCCTCGCTCGTCCTGGACGAAACATTCGTTACGCCAAACACGAGCCACCAGTGCCTTGAGACTCGCACAGCGATGGCGTACTGGCAAAATGGAAAGGTCTACGTTCACACCGGCACTCAGAGCACCGCTCAAACCGTTCCCGCGATTGCGCGATGGCTGGGCATCGACCCCAGCAACGTAGTATTCATCAGCGAATACACCGGTGGCGGATTCGGCAGCAAGATAACAGGGGATATCACGCTGGTGATTCCCGCGCTCCTGTCAAAGAAGACCAACGCCCCGGTTATGATGCGTATCAGCCGCGAAGAGGAACACTATATCGGCCGCGGGCGTCCCAGCCTGCTCGGCCGGATGAAAGTTGGATTTTCCAAGGAAGGCCGGATCACGGCCCTCGATATGTACGTGATCTGCGACAACGGCCCCTATGACATGGTGGGCGATGCTTTCTCATCGGGACGCATCGTCTCGGTTCTGTACCAGCCGCAAGCGATGCGCTGGCGTTCGGTGACAGTCCTGACGAACACACCGCCTCGAAGTGCTCAGAGCTCGCCAGGTGGAATGCAGGGCATCGCGATCATGGAACCGATCCTCGCCAAGGCCGCACGCAAGCTTGGGGTTGATCAGGTAGCCCTCCGGCGTCTCAACGCCCCTGAGGGTAAGGCCCCGTTCGGACCGCTGGTGGCGGGCAAGCAGGCCTATGCCACGAGCGCATTCATCAAGGAAGCGCTCGACCGCGGTTCCGAGAAATTCAACTGGAATGAAAGGAAATTGCACACCGGCAAGCGAAACGGTTCGAAAGTGCGAGGCATCGGCGTATCGATGAGCACCTACTCCGGCGGCACGACGGGCTTTGACGGGCTATTCGTCATTAAACCCGATGGCAAGGTCTATATCCAGTCTGGAGTCGGCAATCTGGGAACGGAGTCCTGGACCGACGTGCATCGCGTGGTCGCGGAACTCCTTGGCGTTCCATGGGAGAAGTGCGAAATCGCATGGGGCAATACATCGAAGAACCTGCCTTGGACCTGCCCCTCCGGCGGCAGCCAGACGACCCATGCCATGACCCGCGCTGCGCACGCAGTGGCGATGGACGCAAGAAAGAAGCTGCAAGAGATTGCGGCCAAGGACATTGGTGGCAAGCCCGAGGACTATGATGTCGCCAACGAGCGCGTCTTCCGGAAAGGCGGAGGCGCGGGAATGAGCCTGGCACAGGCCGCTCGGCGCGCGGTCCAGCTGGGGGGCGTCTACGATGGCCACGAACTGCCAAAGGATATAAACAAATTTACGGTCGTGTCAGCTACGGCGCTGTCTGGTCAAGGATTGCTGGCGGTTGCCCGCGATACCTACCCGCACGACGGCAACACATTCTCCTATGTTGCCTCGTTTGCCGAGGTTGAGGTCGATGTCGAAACCGGCCAATATCACATTTTGGATTTCCTCGCTTACGCCGATGTCGGCACCGTACTCCATCCAAAGGCCCTGGGCGGCCAGATTCTAGGGCGGTCGATCTTAGGCATTGGTCATACGCTCGGCCAGAAGTGGGTTTACGACCAGCAGTATGGGCTGCCCGTGGCCAAGCGATTCCACCATACCAAACCGCCGACGATTTTGGATATACCTGACAAGATGCAATGGGCAGCAGTCGAACTTCCAGACCCGGAAACGCCTATCGGCGCGCGCGGTATCGGCGAGCCGCCAGTTGGAGGCGGGTGTGCTGCCATCTTGAACGCGCTCTCAGACGCTCTTGGTGACGAGATCTTCCGGCGAGCGCCGGTGACTTCCGACGTCATCTTGGCTTCTCTGGAGGCTGGCAGACCGGCCCAGCACCCCTTGAGATCCAACATTTAACCCCCTGCGCGAGGGAAACAACGTGGAGGCCGTAACCCGAATGGCGCGACCGTAGAAGATGAGGAGAACGGAATATGGCTGTCATTCATGACGTAATACCAGCGTTCGAACTCTTTCAGCCGACCTCAGTTGATGATGCGCTCGCTTTGCAGGCCCGGCACGGCGCCAAGGCCTGGGTGCTTGCGGGCGGGCTAGACAGCTTCGACTGGTTTAAGGACCGGATCAAGCGGCCCGAAGTGGTTATCGACTTGAGCCAAATCAAAGAGTTGCGCGGCATTCGCACAGTTGGCGATGGGCTCGAGATTGGCGCGATGACCACTCTCACAGAAGTGGTGCGCCATCCGATGGTGCGTGAGAAGTACGGCATCCTTCCGAATGCTGCCGAGGCGGCCGCCTCCCCGCAAATCCGCAATCAAGGTACCATCGGCGGCAACGTTTCCCAGGATGCGCGGTGTTGGTACTACCGCGGAGGCTGGCCCTGCTATCGCGCCGGCGGCAATATTTGCTATGCGGATACTCCGACTGGCTTGAATCGTGAGCACGCTATCCTCGATGCCGATCGGTGCGTGGCAGTCAATCCGTCAGACACCGCCCCTGCCTTGATTGCGCTTGATGCGAAAATGGTCATTCGTACACCGAAAGGCGAGCGCGTGGTCAATGCCGAGGACTACTTCATTGGTCCTGCGATCGACATTACCCGGATGACGATCTTGCAGCCCGGCGATCTGCTCACTACCATACGGATCCCATCCACTTGGGCCGGGTCACAATTCTATTTCGAAAAGGTTCGGGACCGCAGCGTGTGGGATTTCGCGCTGGTCAACGTGGCGGCAGCGGTGGTGACTTCGGGAAGCGCGATCGAGCGAATCCGCCTGGTGGTGAACGGCGTTGCCGCTCATCCGGTTCGGCTGACGGCCGTAGAGGCCGCCGTGCAAGGAAAGCCGAGGAACGCAGAAACGGCGGAGCTCGCTGGGCAACTCGCTGTCCGGGGCGCCCAACCTTTGCAATACAACGGGTACAAAGTGCCGCTCATGAGGAATCTGGTGAAGCGCGCGATCCGTGGAGTGGCCGCGTAGGAGGCAGCTTGAACCTCATAGAGTGGGCGCAAAATCCGTGGGGTCAGCAGATCCCGATCCACATTGGTTGGAGCCTATTGTGGGTGTCTGCAATCGGGGGTTTGCTGTTCCTGATTGTCCATGCCATTTATGTGAAGTATTTTGCGAAACCTGCCACCGCTCATTCGGGCGCGCCTGCTGCTTCCGCCGGAGTCGCCGCCCAGGTTCCCGAGCGTGTCGCCAGACATTCCTTCGGCGCGCGACTCTTCCACTTGATCATGGCGATCGCGATGTTCGCGTTGCTCTTTACCGCCTTCCTTCCGAAAGTGGGGGTACGTTTTGCCTGGGTCACGTACCACTGGATCGCGGGGATTGTCCTTACGATCTCTGTCATCTATCACATCTTCCATGCGTCTTTCTGGCTGGATTTTTGGTCCATTTGGCCTGACAAGGAAGACATCGAAGATGCTTCGCGAAGAGTCACGCGCGCTGTGGGACAATCCGCTCCCGCGCCAAGGAAATTCGCCAAGTATCCCCTGGAGAACAAGCTATACCACTTGGTTATCATGTTGGCGGGGCTGGCAGCCATCGGCACCGGCTTGTTCATGATGAAGCGCGTGCAAACACCCTTCTTTACTCGTAATCCATACCTTTTCGGAGATATGACGTGGGGCTGGATGTACGTTTTGCACGGCCTGGCCGGCATAGGGTTTGTCGCGCTTGTCACGGTCCACGTATACTTCGCGATCAGGCCCGAAAAACTCTTCCTCACGAAGTCGATGATCTTTGGCTGGATCACCCGCGAACAATACCTGGAACACCACGACCCTGCACGCTGGCCCATCAACGAAAAAGTTTCCGAAGCGGCCCCGTCCAAGTCATCGAAAGTCCCGGCCTAGGCGATGCCCGACGAAATAAGCGCTCGTTGCAACGCCATCGAGCAATGCTACGAGTTCATGCTCGCGTATGCCGGCCAGGGACTCAATGGTGACGAAGGAAGCCATTCGAGCGGAGAGGTGCGCGACTACCTGAATCGCGCCGTTGAGGCCCTTTCAGGGCTGGCCGAGACTTATTCGACGGCGGTGAAACAACAGAACCTGCAACCCACCGAGCGCTACAATTCATTTCTCGCTGTGCTTGAAAGGGACGCTCGCGACTCTCTCGCCGCCATCCAGCTCGTTCTTGCCCAGAGTACCCTTAGTTCTCAGTTGATAGACAACCTGAATGCTTCCATCCATCTCCGCGCCCTGCTCACAGACGTGTTTCTCGTCGACGAGATCTTGAAGCCACAACGAATGCCAGCCAAACCGGTGACCACGGGCTAGGTTGAAACAGAAGCGGCTGTGAAGAAATTTTGTCGGCCGCCGGGAGCAATGATCAGCTGCCTGTGGGTATGATCCCGGCGTTTTCGACCATTAGGATCACGGTTCGGCACCGCGCACGGGTGCGATGCATCGCTCCCTTTGGAACAACAAATCCCTGGCGCGGCGAAAGCTCGACCGTGCGGTCCTCAAGATCAATCAACAATTGACCCTCTACAACATAAAAAAACTCATCGTCTTCATCGTGCTTATGCCAGTGGTACTCTCCGTGTACGACCCCGAGGCGGACCACCGAGTCATTTACCTTGCAGAGAGTCTGGTTGTACCACGTAAACTCGCACGCGTCCGCAAGCGCCTTTTCATCGATTACCTCTAAGGGTTTGTGCAGAATGTTTAGGCGCGTCTCGTAAGGGAAGGAGGGAGTTGCTGCCATGGCGATTTCT
>WNFD01005576.1_pt1 | contig 13616 bp, 7 predicted proteins | sample 5400491 | NCBI WGS metagenome assembly WNFD01 (sample SAMN13153343, study PRJNA577476) | soil metagenome | isolation source: 120 cm saprolite under Douglas fir tree site 2 hole 2 replicate 2 | place: USA:California | collected 2015-04-18 | reverse complement strand
GGAAGAAATTGCTCGTCATCGCCGCCAAGGTCGCGAAGGCCTGGCTGAGCAGGCAATTCCCCGAGAGCGCGAAAAGCGGCCAGAGCACGCAGAGGTGCACGCCGACACCGGTCACGCTCACCGCCGCAAAGAGGAAGAAGCGCGCGGGCAGCAGACGGCCCATGAAAGGATAGAGCAGCAGCATGAAGAACTCGGCCACCACTCGCGCTCCGAGCTTGCTTTCGCCGTACGCGCGGCTGCGCATCCGATAGGGCAGCTCGACGATGCGTATTTTGCCGCGCGCGGCGGCGATCAGATCGAGCAGGATCTTGAAGCCGCGCCCATAGAGGTTATGTACCACCCGATCGAGAAACGCCCTGCGCACGACGAAGAACCCGCTCATCGGGTCGGTCAGGCCTTGACCCAGCTTGGCGCTCAAGGCGGACGCCAGGCGGCTCAGACGCACCCTCTCACGGGCGAGCTCGCCCGTGCTGCCGCCCGCCATATAGCGGCTCGCCACCGCGACGTCGGCGTCCTCCTGCCGCGCCTTGGCGAGGAGCTGCGGCACCAGCGTCTCATCGTGCTGCAGATCCGCGTCGATCACCGCAAGATACGGCGCCGAGCTTGCCAGCATCCCTTCGATGCACGCCGAGGCGAGACCGCGCCTGCCGATCCGTTGGATGCAACGCACCCGGGGATCGCGCTGCGCGCGTTCGCGCACCAGCTCTTGGGTGCCATCGAAAGCGTCGTCGACCACGACGATGGTTTCCCAGTCGAGGCCCTCAAGCGCTTGCTCGAGCGCGTGGAGCAGCGCCGGAATGTTCTCGCGCTCCCGGAACGCCGGAACGACAACGGAAAGCTCAGGCACCTGCGAGCCGCCTTTCGCGACGCCAGAGGAGGATCGCGGCGACGATCCATGTAGCCCACGCCATGACCGAGACAATGGCGCCGACGTGGAACGCGCGCGGCGCATATTCCAAGCGCAGCCGGTGCTTGCCCCGGCCACGCGCCCAGGCGTCGGTCACCAGCAGAATCGATGGACTCGCCACCTCCGCCCATGGCGCGCAGAATCTCGGCCCGCTGCCCATGGATCTGGTAGGCGCCGACGAGTTCCAGCCGGCGCAGCGGCGGTACTGCACCGGGATGGATCGTCATCACGCTATTCTCCACTACCACGACGTACTTCACGCGCAACATCGCAAGCAAAGGGTGGAAGCATCGAAATGTCACATAGTTTGTTGCCCCGGCGCGAAGCGAGCCACTCGTCGATGGCGAGAAACAGCAAGGGAATCCACGGAATGGCGCAAAGGATGTTGAGGTGTCCCGCAGGCACGTGGAGAAAGTACGGCGCGCAGAACATCAGTAGCGCAGCGGACACGAAGGCCGCGAAGGGATGCACCCCAGCCTGATCCTCACTATGCGCACCAGCTTTTCCACATGTTGCGATAAGCGGACTCGAGCTCCCTGGTAAATCCGGGAAAGTCCCGCATCGGCGAGCGCTCCAGCTTCTGCCGCAATGTCCGGCGCAGCTCGGACAGCCTGGGCGCGTCCGACGCGAGGCCGGCCGCGATGCGGATGTATTCATCCTCGTCGGCGGCGATCCATTCGGACAGGCCCATGGCGGCAAGCACGCTGCAGCCCAGTCTGGTGGTGAAGGTCTCGGCTCCGGCTTTCGCCACGACCGGCAGGCCATTCCACAGGCAGTCCATCACGGTACTCGCGCCGTTATAGGGAAAGGGCGCAAGCGCGATGTCCACGGCGCCCAACAGCTCGTTGTACTGCTGATAAGGGACGACGCCGTGGATGAAAATGCGCTCGCGCGCGATTCCCGCACGCTCCAGTCTCTCGAGCAGCGCTGCCTGCGTCGAGCCTGGGGGGACGCCCACGATGAGGAGCCGCGAGCGCGGGATGGCCTGGAGGACACGCGCCCAGAGATCCAGCACCTGCGTCGTGATCCGGTAGTACAGGTTGAAGCTGCCGAAGGTCGCGCAGCCGTTCGATTTCATCGGCGGCTCGGACACCGGCAGCCGCAGGGAAGGATTGTACGTCCAATACGTGTCCTTCAGGCGGTAGAGCTTCTCGGAATAGTATTGCTCGGAAGCCCCGCTTGGATCGCAGTATTCGGTGGTCAGGCGATAGTCGGTCGAGGACATGCCGGTGGTTGCTGAATAGTCCAGGTAATTCACCTGGACCGGGGCCGGTCTGCGCGCAAGCGCCAATATCCTGCCGCCCGGACCGTGGCCGCAGAGGTCGACGAGGATATCGATCTGGTGCGAGCGCACCAGGGCCGCGAGCTCCTCGTCGGAAAGCGCTGCCACGTCGTGCCAGTGATCGACCAGGGACGCGATGCGCTCGGTGACGCTGTCATGGCGGGAGCCGGTAAAGTAACCGTGGATTTCGAATTGCGCGCGATCGTGGTTCTCGAGAATCGGCTGCATGTATTGGCCGACGACGTTGGAGCGAAACTCCGGCGAGACGTAACCGAGCCTGAGGCGGCGGCCCGGCTCCGGGACGTTACGGAACGCAGGCGGCGCCGAGAGGAGTGGCTGCTCGAAGCGTCGCGCGAACTCGCGGTGCTTCGCGTGAATGTCGGCCGCCGAGAAATCCGCCCCACACATCATGAAAAAGAGCAGGTTTTGAAACGCGAGCACCGGGTTGCGGTCGTGAAGAATGGCGAGCTCGTAGTGCCGCAGGGCGTCGCGGTGGCGCGCCTGGTTGCGAAAGATGTTGGCGAGCAGGCCGTGCGCGCCGGGGGCGTGCGGCTCGCCGGCCAGCACCCGCTCGACGCAGCCGGTGGCCTCGTCAAGCCGGTTGGCAAGGAAATGGATTTCGCCGAGGACCATCAGGGCGGCGCGGTCGTCGGGCTGTGCCTGAAGATATCGATCGAGCGCGGCCTGCGCTGATGCGAGATCGCCCAGCCGGTAGGACGAGAACCCGAGGTTGAACCAGGCCTCGGCCTGCCCGGGCTCGAGGACCAGCGCCTTTCGGAAGCAGGCGACGGCCTGCGCGTGCCTGCCTTGCTGCGCCAGCGCGCTGCCGAGATTGACGTGCGCCGCGGCAAAGTCGGGCGCCACCGCCACTGCGTTCTGGTAGCTGGCAATCGCCTCCTCGAGACGCCCCTGATCCTTGTGAGCGTTTCCCTGATTGAAATGCGCCTCCCCGGCCGGGTCCCGTTGCAGCCCGTTGCCCGCACTCAGGTTCTCTCTGAGATTGCGCAGCGCATCCGGGAATTCCGGCTGCAGCGCCAAGGCGTCGAGCCACGCGCTCACGGCTTCGCGTCTCTTGCCCTGCGCGGCCAGCGCGAGCCCCAGATTGTTGCAAGCCGGAGGATTGGCGCTGTTGCGGGAAAGCGCCCGGGATATGAGCACGACGGCCTGCGCAGGATCTCCACGCTGCAGCGCGATGACGCCCAAAAAATGCAGCGCGTCGATGTTCTGCGAATCCTCCGCGAGCGCTTCGCGATAGAGCGCTTCGGCTTCGCCCAGTCGCCCGGCGCCGTGATGCTGCAGGCCGAGCTCAACCCGTGCGTGGGTTCCGGTCATCCGAGCAGCGCGCGGATCTGTGCCCAGTCGTTCGGGAACAGGTTGAGCTTCCCGGGCATGTCGTCCCCGAGGAAGTTGTAGTCGACCGCGAGAAATTCACGGCAGAGCCGGTCATGGTGCTCGCGCAGGAAGCGCGAGTCGGGGTCCAGCCGTCGCACCACCGCCAGCCCGGTGGGTGGCGTGGCGACGACATGAATGGCCAAGTCCGGGCGGTACTTCTTGAGCAGCAGGATCAGGCGCCAGATATCGCCGCTCCAGAAGTCCCGGCGCCGCTCGCGCTCGGCGGTTTCCCGGTTCAGCGGATAGCAATCGTCGATCAGGATGGTCGAGTCGCGGGTGCAGTAGCGCTCGAGGTTGGCGAAGTCGCGCAGCGCGAATTCGAACTGATGCATGCCGTCGATGAACGCGAGGTCGATCGGCAGGCCGCCCAGCTCGGCGCGCGGATCGCGGGCGGCGAAGAAGGCGTCGCTGGTCTCGGCGAACACTTTCTGGTTCGCGGCGAGCGGGCCCGCCAGCTTCGGCTCGGGGTCGATGCCGATCGCGAGCGTCGGCGCCTGGACGAGGCGCAGCGAAGTGCCGTGCTCGACGCCGATCTCCACGTAGGTGCGCGGCTTCACCGCATCGAGGATGCGCGCCATCACCTGGAGGTAGTGCTCGCCGCCGAAGCGGATCTGAGCCTCGAGCATGTCGGTCACGTCGAGCTCGGGGGCGACGCCACGCAGCCTGCCGCAATACTCGAGCGCCAGCTGTGGCTTGCCGACGAGGTACGCGACCTCCGCGGCCTGCAGCAGGCAGCTGGGATCGTGCGGCTTGAGCTCGGCGGCGCGCGAAAAGTCCGCTAATGCTTCCGTCAGGCGCCCTGCCTTGCGCTTCGCGGTACCGCTCGCAAAAAGCTCGCCGGCGAGGCGGGCGCTATCGGGGCCGCTCCTCAGCGGCATCAACCGCTTTCCTGCAAGCTCAGGATGCTCAGCAGGAACGAGGCGAGCATGATCTCCATGCCACCGACCATCAGGGCCGCCGCCGGAATCGTGTCGCGCATGACGACCCTGGGATCCAAGGCGCCGAAGCCGGCTTCGCGCCACTGCCAGAAAGCCGCGCCGCTCCAGAGCAGCCCGCACATCGCGACCGCGAGGCCGAGCAGCAGGCCTCGCTCGAGCGTAAGAGTCCTGAGCAGTCTATCGAGACTCCGTCGCCTGGGCAGCAGGCCGGCGTTTTGCGCCGAGACCCGGGCGAACAGGGCGAACAGGCACAGCTGCATGCCGAGCAGGGCTGCGGCCGAGGCGTACAGCATGCTGTGAATATCGAGCCCTGCTCCCAGAAAACGCAGCGGGGCGAAATACAGCGCCGTCGTAAGAGCGATGCCCACAGCCAGCAATGCGAGCCCTGGATAGAGAAACAGCCAGCGCGGGCTGAAGAGCAGCAGAAACCGAAGATGCCGCCAGCCGTCGCGCCAGCTTCGCAGATGCGGCGGGCGCCCGCGGCCGTCCCGATGGAGCGTAGTCGGGACTTCCGCGATTCGCCATCCCGCCAGCGATGCCTTCACCACCAGCTCGCTCGCGAACTCCATTCCGGTAGTCCTCAGGTGAAGCGACCTGACCGCTTCACGATCGAAGCCCCGCAACCCGCAGTGAAAGTCGCCCACCTTCGCGCGAAAGAGCAGCCGACCGACGAAGCTCAGCACCGGGTTGCCTAGATATCGGTGCAGCAAAGGCATCGCGCCTTTTTGGATGCCGCCGCGGAAACGATTGCCCATGACCAGCGGATAGCCTTCGCGCAGCTTGGCGACGAAGCCGTCGAGCCGGGCGAAGTCGTAGCTATCGTCGGCGTCGCCCATGATGATCGAGCGGCCGCGCGCGGCGGCGATTCCTCCCGCCAGGGCGGCGCCGTAGCCGCGCTCGGGCACCTCGATGACGCGGGCTCCGGCGCGCTCCGCCAGCATCCGAGAGCCGTCGTCAGAGCCGTTGTCGGCGATCAGCACTTCGCCGTCAATCCCCGCGCGCTGGAGAAAGCCCCGCGCCTTGGCAACGCAGCCGCCGACGGTCGCGGCCTCATTGAGGCAAGGCATGAGAATGGTCAGTTCGGTCATACCTTTTTCCGCCCCGAAGAAAAAAAAAGGTACCCCGAAGGGTACCTTTATCGAAGCTAAGTCTCTATTACTAGCCGCGGCAGGAGCCGGGCAGATATTTCGGGGGAACGTTGGTGCCGTCGGCTGTCAATCCACAGCGCCACCCGTAGAGTGTCTGGCTCGAGCCGGTCGTCATCACGGCCGGCGCTGTGGCAGTCGATAGCGGGATCAGCGAGACGACCGAGTTGTTCACCACGGTGGCTAAGTTCTGCACGGTGGCCTTCACCTCGCCGTTGGCGCCGGTGTGGACGCCGAGGACATACTTCGTCTGTTGCGAGGCCGAGATAATCTCGCAGCCCCAGTTGTCGGGCCCGGGTATGGTGGTCGGCCCAGACTGGTACACCTCGGTGATTGACGTGCGGCACGCGCTCATGGCAAGAATCACCTCCGACATCTTGGCGCGGATCGTGTAGTCCTGATACGCCGGCAGCGCGACCGCCGCCAGAATGCCGATGATCGCGACCACGATCATCAGTTCGATCAGGGTGAAGCCTTTCTGCAGTGTTCTCATTTGGCGCTCCCTCTATGTTGGTAACGAATCGATCGGTTCAATACCCGACCTGCCCGGTACTTGCAACGTTCATGCCACGCGCGGGATGCGCCACACGAGCCATGGCACGTTAAAAATGTCGCACTCATCCAAGGCCCTGCTGCCCATTTGTGTCCGGAACTGACAATTTTGGTCACTCTCGGTGCCCGCTCTCAGGAGCGTGCCGATGTGCGCGCGGCCGATGCGATGGCCATGTAGGCGAGGAATTTTTGCGTGACCACTTGCACAAACGGCGCCGGATATCCGGCTTCCTTCAGCGCCCACTCGATGCGGTTGCCGAAGCACGCCTTCTGGTAGAGATTCGGCCGGTGTTCGGCAGCGAAAGCGCTGATGCGAGAAAATATTCGATCGAGCGTCTTCATCGCCTTTTCCGCCGACTTTTCGGTCGACAGGTCCGCGCCCGACTGCGGGAAGCGCCGCAACAGCTCGGCGACGATCGAGTCTGCGAATTCGTCGATGCGCTTCGTAGAGAACCAATCCAGCAGCATGCCTGTCCCGCCTATGTGGCGGTGAGATTATACGCGGACGGCCTCGTGCGGAGCGGTTGCGCTTAAAATCCGCGCGTGCTCGGATGGCTGGCAAAGCGGGGAAAAGGCGCGCAATCAGCGGCGACTAACGTCGCCGACAGGCTGATCGATGAGGGCAATCGGGCCGAAAGCGCGGGCGAGCTTCTGCAAGCCTGCGACCTGTATCGACAAGCCGTGGCACGAGCTCCCGGGTACGCAAAAGCGCACGTCAATCTCGGGATCGGCCTGGAGGCCCTTGACGATGTCGACGGAGCGATCGCATGCCATGAAAGAGCGCTCCAGTGCGAACCTGGGGATCCTTATGCCAACTACAACCTCGGCAAGCTGCTGCATGGGCGCGGCGAGCTGCCGCGCGCGCGGCGCCTGCTGAGCCTTGCGTTGCAAGGCCGCCCGGACTTTCCGGAGGCGCGACTTGTCCTTGCGCTTGTGCTTGTCTCGCAAGGCAAGCCCGAGGACGCCGCCACCGAGCTGGAAGCGGCATTGCAGCAGCGGCCCGACGACTTCGGCGCGCTTTACCACTACGCAGGCGTCCTGCGGACGCTGAACCGTCTGGACGACGCGCGCGTTGCGCTGCGACGTGCGCTTGCCGTCGACGCGAGTAACGCCGATGCTCGTGCAGCACTGTCCGACGTCCTCTGCGCGCAGGGCGACATTGCTGGTGCTACGACCGAACTGGAAGCCCTGCTTGCTCAGAGGCCCGATTGGTCGGATGCGCTCTTCAACTATGGCTGTTTGCTCAGAAGGCAGTTGCGCCTCGAGGACGCCGAAGGCGCCTTTCGGCGCGCCATCGTGGCGCAACCGGGGCATGCCGGCGCCTACCGGATGCTCGGAGAAGTGCTTCTCGCGCAATGCCGCACCGACGAGGCGTTCGAGCTTTATGGCGTCGCCCGCCGGAACAGTCCGCACGACTTCGGCCTCGAATCGGCGGAGCTTTTCGGACTCTGCGGCTCCGAGCGCATTTCCGATGCGGAACTTTTTGCGAGGCATGCGGCATTCGGCGAGCGCCTGCAAGCCGCGTACGCGCCGCGAAGATCGCTCTTTTGCAATGCCAAGGACCCCGGACGCCGGCTGCGCATCGGGTACCTTTCCGGCGACTTCTGCTACCACGTCGTAACGCTATTCATGCTCCCGGTGCTCGAGTGGCACGATCGGTCCGCATGCGAGGTGTATTGTTACTCAACCGCAGACACGCCGGACAGCTACACGCGACAGATTTCCGCGCGGACCGACGTGTGGCGTCCTGCGGCCGGGTTGTCGCCTGCGCAGATGGCCGAGGCGATTGCCGGGGACGAGATCGACATCCTGGTCGACTTGAGCGGCCATTCGGGCGTTCCGCAACTCGCCGCGATGGCTCAGCGCCCCGCCCCTGTTCAAGTCACCTGGCTCGGATACCTGAATACGACCGGGCTGACCCGCATCCAATACCGGATTTCGGATCGATTCGCCGATCCGCCCGGCGTCACCGAGCGCTACCACACCGAGTCGTTGGTCAGACTTCCGCACAGCCAGTGGAGCTACCGGCCGTTCATTTCGCTCCCTGTCGCCGCCACGCCTCCTTCGGCGAGAAAAGGCTTCGTCACCTTCGGCGCATTCCACCAGGCCGCGAAGATCTCCCCCACGGCGCGACGGCTGTGGGCGCAGATCCTCGCGGAGGTGCCTGATTCGCGCCTGCTCGTTGTCGGCGTGCCGCGAGGCCGCGCTGAAGATGATTTGTTGCGGGACTTGGCCGTGCCGGGAGTCTCCCGGGGGCGAATTACTTGCGTTCCGTATGCCTCGCTGCAGGAATACCTCCGCTGGTTCGAAGCCGTGGACATCGCGCTCGACACCATGCCGTACAGCGGTGGCACGACCACCTGCGACGCCCTCTGGATGGGCGTACCCGTCGTCACGGTCCCGGGTTCGCGGTCCGTCTCACGAAGCGCTACCAGCGTGCTGAGCGCCGTCGGCCTGCCCGAGTGGATCGCCTCGAGTGCCGCGGAGTATGTGGGCCGCGCGGTCCGCTTTGCGGGCGAGCGCGATCGCCTGGCAGAGCTGCGCGGCTCGCTGCGCGAGCGAATGCTTGCGTCGCCGCTGATGGATGAGGAGCGGTTCACGCGCGATTTGGAGCAGGCGTATCGGGAAATGTGGCGCAAATGGTGCGATGGCAACTGATTCTGCCGACAGCCTCATCGCCGAAGGCAATCGCGCCGAGGATGCCGGCGATCTCGCGCGCGCCTGCGAGCTCTATCGGCGGGCCGTCAGCCTCGCGCCGCGCCTTGCGAAGGCGCATCTCAACCTCGGCGTCGGGCTCGAGGCGAGCGGCGATGCGGCCGGCGCGCTCGCCGCGTACGAGAAAGCGCTCGCCATCGACCCGGCGAGCCCAGCAGCGAACTACAACCTCGGCAAGCTGCTGTATACGCGAGGCGCGTACGGCGAGGCGGAGCGGCGGCTCAAGCAGGCGCTCGAAAGCCGTCCGCAATTCCCCGAAGCCCACATCGTGCGCGGCTATGCCCTGCATGCGCTGGGCGAGCTGGAACCGGCTGCGAGCGAGCTCGAAACGGGCCTCGCGCAGCGGCCTGAAGATGATGCCGCGCGTGCCGCGCTGTCGCGCGTGCGCGGCGCGATCGCTGTCCGGAGCGCGATCGAGCACCACCGCGCGGGGCGGTGGAGCGAGGCGGAAGCCCGCTACCAGGCCGTGCTGGAGCAGGATCCGGAAAACGTCGATGCGCATTACAACCTCGGGCGTGTGCTGCACGCGCAGGGGAAGTTCGCGCAGGCGATCGCGAGTTTCCGTCAGGCGCTCGAGCTTGCGCCCGAGCAATTCGAGACCTTAAAGCCTGACTACGCCGCCGCGCACTGCAGCCGCGGCACGGAGTCACTGGCGCTGGGGCGATTCGAGGAGGCGGCGAACTCCTATAAGGAAGCGCTGAAGCTCGATCCAGCGTCGATCGAGGCCCGTTACAACCTGGGCATCGCCTGCAGGGACCTCGGCGATCGCGACAACGCCATTCAGTGCTTCAGAGAAGTGATCGGGCTGCAGCCCGGACTTGCCGCGGCCCACTATTGCCTGGGTCATCTGCTGCGCGAAGAAGACCGGCTGCAGGAAGCGCTCGAGTGCTTTCGCCAAGCCCTTGTCCTCGACCCCCAGCACGTCGAAGCCCGCTGGTCCGCCGCCATGGCACAGATTCCGAACGTGTACGGAGTCGGCGAGGAGCCGAGCCGCTTCAGGTCGCGCTTTTACTCCGAGCTCGAGCAGCTGGAGCGCTGGTTCGAGGGCGCGCACGCAGCCGCCGGCTTCCAGGCCGTGGGATCGGGTCAGCCATTCGGCCTCGCCTATCAGGAGGAAGACAATCGGGAGGTACTGCAGCGCTACGGGGCGCTATGCGCGCGCTTGATGGGCGAATGGTTCACGCGGCAGTCATTTCGCCCGCCGAGCACAGCGGCGCGTGGCGCAATCGTGCGCGTAGGTGTCGTTTCGGCGCACTTGCGCAGCCATTCAGTCTGGCACGCGATCGTCAAGGGCTGGTTCCGGCACCTGGACCGTGAGCGTTTCGAGCTTCACGCTTATTACCTCGGCGCCGGGCGGGACGAAGAGACGGCGTTCGCCCAGTCCAGGGCAGCGCGCTTCGAGCAGGGAGGAAAGGACCTGCGCCAGTGGGTCGAGGCGATCCTCGCACAGCGTCCCGACGTCCTGATCTACCCCGAAATCGGCATGGATACGATGACCGTGAAGCTAGCAAGCCTGCGGCTTGCGCCGGTTCAGGTCGCGAGCTGGGGCCATCCCGAGACCAGCGGGCTGCCCACCATCGATTACTACCTTTCGGCTGAGGGCCTGGAGCCTGTGGGGGCGCGGGCCTGCTACTCCGAGGAGCTGGTGAGGTTGCCAAACCTGGGATGCTGCTTCGAGCCACGGCGGGCCGAGCCAGAATTTCCCGACCTTGCGAAATGGGGTATAGAACCGGCCGACCCCGTGCTGCTCTGCCCCGGCGTTCCCTTCAAGTACGCGCCGCAGCACGACGCGGTGCTGGTCGAGATCGCGCGCAGACTCGACCGCGGTCGACTGGTGTTCTTCGCCCACTGGCAACGCGGCTTGACCGAGAGGCTGCGGATTCGGCTCGAAGCGGCGTTCGCTCGCGCAGGGGTCGACTTCGAGCGGCACGTGAGCTTCGTTCCGTGGCAAAGCAACGCCGCCTTCTACGGCTGGCTCAAGCGCGCGGACCTGTTCCTCGATACGATCGGCTTCTCGGGATTCAACACGGCGTTACAGGCAGTCGAGTGCGATCTGCCGATCGTGACGCGAGAGGGGCGGTACATGCGGGGCAGGCTGGCAAGCGGAATCCTGAAGCGCATCGACCTGCACGAGCTGGTTGCGCCCTCTGAAGTGGAATACGTCGACCTCGCTATCAGGCTCGTGCAAGACCCCGACTACTCGGAGCTCGTGGCCGAGCGCATGGCTGCGCGTCGCCCGGTTCTCTTCGAGGACATGGCGCCGATCCGGGCGCTGGAGGAGTTCCTGGGCGGGCTAAAGCGGGCGCGTCAGGGCCTATAGCCCGGAATCTTCGACTCGTCGACCTCGTCGATCTGCTCCTTGTCGAGGAACATCTCGGCGTAGCGCCGGTAGACCTTCCTGCGCACGAAGATGTCGAACAGATCCGGGTCGACGTGGTTGTTGAGCTTCATCCGGCCCAGGATCTCGAGCGACTCCGAGAGCGTCTTGCCTTTCTTGTAGGGCCGGTCCTTGGCGGTGAGCGCCTCGAAAATGTCGGCGATGCCCATGCAGCGCGCCTGGACCGACATCTGCTCGCGCGTCAGCCCTTTCGGATAGCCCTTGCCGTCCATGCGCTCGTGGTGCCCGCCCGCGTACTCAGGCACCTTGGTGAGGTGCTTGGGCCAGGGCAGCGCCTCGAGCATCCGGATCGTGGCGACGATGTGGTGATTGATCACCTTGCGCTCGTCCTCGGTAAGCGTGCCGGAGCGGATGGTGAGGTTCCTGACCTCGTCCTCGGTGAGAAACTGCGCCTCGTGGCCGGCGAAGTCCCGCCAGCGGTATTGGCCGATGCGCCGCACGCGGTCGACGTCCTCGTCCCGCATGCGCTCGCCGCCGATATTGCAGGCATGCAGAAATTTGCGGTCGTCGTCTAGCTGCCTGAGGCGATCGCGCAGGCGCTTGTCTTCTTCCGCCGCTTCCATGAGTTTTCTCTGTTCCAGGAAAATATGCCTTTTCCTGAGTGCATCAAGCTCGGCGTCGCGCTTGATCACCTCGAAGCGCGTGTCGATCAGCTGGATGCGATCGAAGATGTTCTCGAGCTTGGTGGCCTTGTCGACGACGTGGACCGGGGTGGTCACCTTGCCGCAATCGTGCAGCAGGCCGGCGATCTTCAGCTCGTAGCGGTCCTTGTCCGACATGTGGAAGTCGCGCAGCGGCCCGTCCTTGGTCTCGCTCACCGCCTCGGCAAGCAGCATGGTCAGCACCGGGACCCGCTGGCAGTGCCCGCCGGTATAGGGTGACTTCTCGTCGATCGCGCTGTTGATCAGATTGATAAAGGACTCGAACAACTGTTCGAGCTGGTTGATGAGCATCCGGTTGGTGAGCGCGATCGCAGCCTGCGACGCCAGGGATTCCGCCAGCCGCTGGTCCGAGGGCGAAAACGGCACGATGGCGCCGCTCGACGGTTCGTGCGCGTTGATCAGCTGCAGCACGCCGATGGTTTCATTGTCGTGATTGCGCATCGGCACGGTGAGGAACGACTTCGAGCGGTAGCCGGTCTTGGTGTCGAAGGCGCGCGTGCCTGAAAAATCGAATCCGTCGGCGGTGTACGCGTCGGCGATGTTGACCGTCCTGCCGGTGAGCGCGGCGTAGGCGGCCACCATGCTCTGGTTCGGCTTGCCGTCCTTGTAGAGCTGGATCGGGTAGAACGGCACCGGGTTTCCCGTGGTGCCGCCCAGGTAGTACCTGAGAGAGCTGGTGCGCACGATCTCGAAGCGCAGCGTGCGCTCCTCCGTCACCCGATACAGCGTGCCGCCGTCGGCGCGCGTAATGGTCTTCGCCGCCGTCAGGATCGCCTCGAGCAGCCGGTCGATGTCGCGCTCGGCGGACAGCGAAGCGCCGATCGCGTTCAGCTGCTCCAGGCGCAGCACCAGGTCCTGCTCCGGCGCGGCCCCAGCGCCTCCCAGGCGGAACTCCTGAGTGGCGGTGGTATCGAAGGTGCTGCTCACTTGATGCAGACCGAGCGGACTTCTTTGATATGGGTAACCCCGGCGAGGCACTTCTCCATGCCGTCCTGCTTCAGGGTGCGCATGCCCTCCTCCACGGCGATGGCGAGCATCTCGGCGACGCGCGCATGCTCCTGGATGGCCTTTTTCAGGCGGTCGCTCGCGATCAGCAGCTCGTGCAGGCCGCAGCGTCCCTTCAAGCCGCTGCCGCCGCACTTGTCGCAACCCACCGGCTTGAAGAACGTCAGCTGGCCCCTGTCGCTGCCGTAGGTCCTCACCCACTCCTTGTAGACCGCCTCCATCGCGCCCTTCGGGTCCGCCTTGAACCGGGGCGTGTTCATCAGCTCCTCGCAGTACTCGCGCAGGAAAGAGGTCAATTCCGCAGGCTCCGGGGTGTAGGCCTGCTTGCAGCCGCACAGGCGCTTGGCGAGGCGCTGCGCCAGAACGCCGAGCAGCGCATCGGAGAAGTTGAACGGGTCCATCCCCATGTCGAGGAGGCGGATGATCGACTCCGGCGCAGAGTTGGTATGCAGGGTGGCGAACACCAGGTGGCCGGTGAGCGAGGCCTCGATGCCGATCGCGGTGGTCTCCTTGTCCCGCATTTCGCCGACCATGATGATGTCCGGGTCGGCGCGCAGGAAGGCCCTCATCACCACGGCGAAGTCGAGGCCCGCCTTCCTGTTCACCTGGACCTGGCGCAG
>WNFD01013686.1_pt1 | contig 13617 bp, 21 predicted proteins | sample 5400491 | NCBI WGS metagenome assembly WNFD01 (sample SAMN13153343, study PRJNA577476) | soil metagenome | isolation source: 120 cm saprolite under Douglas fir tree site 2 hole 2 replicate 2 | place: USA:California | collected 2015-04-18 | reverse complement strand
GCGCGGTCGACCTCGTCGATCAGCAGCACGGCCCCATCACCGGCCCTGACCGCCTCGAGCAGCGGCCGCTCAAGCAGGAACTTCGGCCCGAAGAGCTTGTCGACCGCGTCGGAGTCCGCGATCTGCTGCTGTGACAACGCCCTGATGTGCAGCATCTGCCTGGCGTAATCCCATTCATACAGGGCCTGGTTGACCTCGATGCCCTCGTAGCATTGCAGCCTGATCAGCCTGCGGCCGAAGACGGCCGCCAGCACCTTCGCCACCTCGGTCTTCCCGACGCCGACCTCGCCTTCCAGCAGCACAGGACGATGCATCCTGATCGCAACGAACAGCGCTGTAGCCAGCCCGCGGTCGGCGAGGTAGCCGCCCTGCCGCAGCGCGTCTGCCAGGTCTGCAACGGTCTCCGGGCGGTCCATCAACGGCCGGCGGGCTAGTGGTGGCCGCGCTCGGCTGAGCCGAGCACCAGGTCGGCGACACTGTCTGAGCGGTCGCTGAGCTTGCCTTCTCGCTCCAACCTCGCCCGCCACGCGGACCTCAGGTCCCCGCCAGTGGCGGCGAGCCCGTCGAAACCTACATTCCGCATGTTCTTGCAAGACTTAGCAGTTCCGAACAGTTCGTCCAGCTCGGCGGCGGTCTGGCGGCTCGCAGACCAGACGCCGCGAAGCACCTCGGCGGCCTCGTCCGGCTCCGCCTGAGCAGCCTGCGGCTTACCGTGCTCGTCTCCGCGGCCAGCGTCCCGCCTTGTGTCCCCGCTGCTCACCTGTTCACCTCCATGGCCGTTATGGCCGCACTAACCCGATGCTGACTGTAGTTCGGCCGCCTGGGTACTGCGACCGCGGATTAACGGTTCCCTTATCGGCGGTGCTTACCGCTCGCGGGGAGTGATCCACCTCGCCTCCCGGGGCGGACGGGCGGCGGCAAGCGACGCCAGAGCGTCCTCGGGCGAGCTGGCGCGCTGGATCAGCACGCGGTTCGACGGCTTGAGCAGGCCGACAGCCACCATGCGGTCAAGCTGAGCTGCCAGCGGGTCCCAGAATCGGTCCACGTCGAGCAGGACGACCGGCTTGGCGTGCAGTCCGAGCTGGGACCAGGTCGTCACCTCGGCCAGCTCCTCCAGTGTGCCGAGGCCGCCGGGCAGCGCTACGAACCCGTCGGCCAGGTCATACATCAGCTGCTTGCGCTCGTGCATCGAGTCCACCTCGTGCAGTTCGGTGAGCTCGGTGTGGGCGACCTCGCGGCTGAACAGGCCGGTCGGGATGACGCCGACAACCCGGCCGCCCGCGGCCAGCGCCGCATCGGCGAGTGCTCCCATCATTCCGATCCGGCCACCGCCGTAGACCAGGCTGATGCCCTTGCTCGCGACCAAGGTTCCGAGCGCCCTGGCGGCTTCCCGGTAGCGAGTGTCCTGGGGAGTCGATGAGCCGCAGAACACGCAGACCGATGCGATGTCAACCATGGCCAGACCAACCTATCCCGGCACTGCGGGCACCTTCGGCAGCCCGCACATGTTGCGGACGTCACGCCTGAGGGATGACGGCCGGCACCAGGCCGGATGTCGTGCCCGTCGGTGACCTTGGCCCCTGGCAGCTACACCGGCGCCGGGCGCAATGTTGAAAAACCAAGAAATCATGAACATCGCGAAAGGGTACGGTCATGCGGGCTGTAGTCGTCTACGAATCGATGTTCGGCAACACGCGCCAGATCGCCGACGCGATCGGGACCGGGCTCGTCGATGGCTGCGTGGTCTCGGTCATCCCCGTGGCGCAGGCCGGTCCGGACCAGATCAAAACAGCCGACCTGGTCGTGGTGGGCGGTCCGACGCATGTGCACGGCATGACCCGCGCTTCGACCCGTCAGGGTGCGGCGAGGATGGCCGAGGAAGCGGACAGTAGCGTCGTTTTGGAACCGGACGCAGTGGCCGAAGGTCTGCGCGAATGGCTGGACGCGCTTGGCAAGAGCAAGGTCGGTCGCAGGGCAGCCGCCTTCGACACGCGGATGCCCGGACCGGCCGCTCTTACGGGCCGTGCTTCCAAGGGAATTAGCCGCGCGCTCCGGCATCACGGGTACGAGGTTGTCGCCGACCCGGAGAGCTTCATTGTGACCAAACAGAACACCCTCGAGCCCGGAGAGGAAGACCGGGCGAGGACATGGGGCGCGAGGCTGGCCGCGATCCTGGCGGCGGCCACGACGGCTGCTCGCGGCGGCTAAGCGGCACTAAACGGGTACAACCTTCGCGATGCTAACGGCGTCGTAGCTTCCGTAAGCGATCCAGCGGCGCGTAAGGACCGATCCCCCATGACCTCATCGTTCCTCCTGGCGGGGCGGGCGAGCACCGCTGCCGCACTGTTGTCCGTCCTGGCAGTTGCAACGGCCTGCTCGTCGGCGCCGCCAGCCTCCGCGCAGCCAGGCGGTTCGGGCAGCCAGGGTCCGAGCGCGCCGGCGACCAGCCCAGGGCAGACCAGCCCGGCGCCGACCAGCCCAGTCGCGGGTACATCGAACCCGTCACCACCGCAGGGCCCCCGGCCGTGCGCCAGCCGCGACCTGGGCGCCAGGACCGGTAACGGCCAGGGTGCGGCCGGGAGTACTTACATCCCGATCGTCTTCACGAACAACTCGAACGTTACTTGCACGCTGTTTGGCTACCCTGGCGTCGCATTCGCCGGTGGCAGTCCGGTCAGCCAGATCGGCCTGGCCGCCACCGAGAATCCGGCGACGCCGCGTCGGCTGGTCACCATCGCGCCGGGGGCGGTCGCCAGCGCCCTGCTGCGCATCGTTGCGGCCCAGAACTACCCGGCCGCGCGCTGTCATCAGGTGACGGCGCGATACCTGCAGGTCTACCCGCCGAATCAGACGACGCCGATTTACGTCTCCTACTCCTCGGCCGCATGCTCGAAGCCGATCCATCTGCTGACCGTCGACGTGGTCAAGCCGGGTTCGGGCGGCTGAGACTGGCTGGCCGACCTGGCGCTGAGCCCCTGGCTGTTGCCCGCCCCATCATTCACGTCGGCTTCACAGAATCGGGCCTGGCAAGGTCTGTGGTCCCGCTGATGACAGCGCGGGCTAGATCTGCCAGTACTTGCTGACTCGATCGGGCCTGCCCTCGCAGCGCGCTGAATGCTTCGTCCGGCGTGACCTTCCACCGTTCAGCCAGGATGCCCTTCGCCTGCTCGATCACGATCCGGCTGGCGAGGGTCGATTGCAGTTGCGTGATCGCGGTCTCCTGCCGTCGCAGTTCAGCGCTGACGGCGAGGCCGGCCGCCGCGGCATCGGCCAGGGACAGAGCGAGCAGGACGCCGGCAATATCTGGCTCGGTGCGGCCGAGAAGCGCGAGCCCGCCGACGCGGTCGGCCGGTGGGCCGACCGGAACCAGCGTGACGGTGGTGAAACCGGCCCGCACCGCCATTGCCGTGAACAATGGCCAGCGCTGCCCCTGAACGGGCAGGTCAGCGATCGTGATGAGCTGGCCAGAGCGAACCGTGTCGCGCCACGGGCCCTCCGCCGCACTGAGCGCGCCACGTGCGAGAACGCGGCCGCGGTCATCGGATGCGGCGACCTCGGATAGGCCGGCGCCATCGCCCGCGTAGACGATGGCTGCGCTCTCGGCATCGACGAGCCGGACGCAATGCCGGCATACCGCGGTCAGGTACTTCTCGATATCCAGGTCGCTGGCCAGCGTTTCCGCGAGTTCGGCGAACGCGGCGGCAACGTCAGGACCTCTTGCCAATGCTGGCATTGCTCACCTCCAGGGTCGACCACGTAGTCGCTGTTACTGACTATCTTCCACTCAAGCGACGTGTTTTTAACGATCATCTTGTTGCCGGTGCCGGCCCGCGCGTCCGGCATGGTGCGCGGTTCGGCTGCACGCAGGCCGGCCTGGACGAGGCGCTCGTGCGGTGCGCATACTGGCCGCATGCGCCGGTGGGTGGCAGCGGTGGGCAGTTCGGTGTTCATGGCTCTTGCGCCCGGCACTGTGGCCGGACTTGGACCGTGGTGGCTTACCGGCTGGCGTGGCACCAGCTCATCGCCGCCCACCAAGGTGCTCGGCGGCGCGCTGGTGCTGGCAGGCGGGGTGGTGCTGGTACAGGCCTTCGCCAGGTTCGTGGTCGAGGGCCTGGGCACGCCGGCGCCGGTAGCACCGACCGAGCAACTTGTGGTCGGCGGGCTGTACCGGTACGTGCGCAACCCCATGTACCTCGCCGTAGTGGCGGCCATCCTGGGCCAGGCGCTGTTGTTCGGCCGGCTTGTGCTGGTTGCCTACGCGGTGCCGGTCGCCGCCCTGATGTGGGCGTTCGCCACCTGGTACGAGGAGCCCGCGCTCGCCAGGCGGTTCGGCCCGGAGTACGAGCAGTACAGGAGCGCCGTGCCGGGCTGGCGGCCGAGGCTGCGCCCCTGGACCCCGGCCGGGCCGCCGCCCGCTGGGTAACCGCGGCGATCCGTCAGCAGGCCGCCACTGCGTCCGGCGCCGGCAGCGGCGGCATGCTCCAGCCGCGGGCCAGTGACGACGGCCGGGTCAGCGTCGCGCCCGAGAAGTACTCGGTGAATTTCATGAACAGCGGGTTCCAGCGCAGCGGATCGATGTAGGTGGGATGGTTGGTCATGATCAGGCTGTCGTCGACGCGGGTGCGCAGCACCGAAACCTCCAGCGCCCGCAGCCCGCTGTCTGGCCCGTCGATCTGGTGGATGGACTGCACTCGGCCCTCTATCTGGATCGGGCTTTCCGCAACGCCGCATGGCAGGCTGGCGCCCAATGGCGCGGGCGTGAGGCCAGCGGCGGCGAACTTGTCAGGCTCGTAGGTGTAGCCGCGGGCGCGCTTGTACTCGGGCACGTCAGGCCGTCCGGTCAGCAGGGCCAGCCGGTCAACGGCGTCGACCATGGCCTCGTCCGCAAGGTTCAGCACGCACATCGGGCGCTGCGCAAGATTGCGGACGGTCTGCGAATTGACGCTCAGCCCGAGCATTGCCGTCTCCCCCACCCACCAGGCCGACGACATCGGCGCCACGTTCGTGGACCCGTCACTGTTCAGCGAGCTAACCAGCACGACAGGCGTGCCGAAGTACAGCATCTTGGGCGTCAGTACGCGCTTCACGGATCTTCTCCTCGGGGGTTGGCGCCTGGCTCTCTGTCTGGTTAACGCGCCAGCGCCACGGCGCGTGAGGTCCAGCCGTCAAGCTGGCGGTGCCTGCTCGAGCTCGAGGAGCGCGCGCTTGATCTCGGGTCCGCCGATGTAGCCGCCCGGAGAGCCGTCGCTCAGCACGACCCGGTGGCAGGGGATGATCAGCGGGAGAGGATTGGTAGCGCATGCTGATCCAACCGCCCGGGCCGCACCCGGATTACCGACCTCGGCGGCGAGGTCGCCGTAGCTGACCGTGCGGCCGTAACCCACGTCAGGCAGGTGCTCGAGCACAGCGCGGCGGAACCCGTGCGCGAGCCGCAGACCGACGGCCAGGTCAAAACCTCGGCGGTCGCGGGCGAAGTAACCGTCGAGCTGCCGCGCCGCATCGTCGAGGCGTCGGGGGGCGAACAGGACCCTCGGGCTGATCTGGCTTGCCAGCGCGGTCAGCACCGCGTCGTGGCCCTGACGGGCGTAGGCCACGCGGACCAGGCCCGCAGGGGTGGCAGCGAGCAGCACCTGGCCGACGGGCGTGTCAATCGTCCGGTAGGCGACGTCGAGGAGATCGTGCTCCTGGGCGCGGATGGCCAGCGCGGCACGGAACCGCTGCACAGCCGGATCGGCCGCGTTCGGGGGGCCTGCTAGGAGGCGTTCGAGGTGGTTCATATCATCTCCTTGTTCGGCTGGATTGGGGCACCGGCCCGGACGCAGCCAGGTAACTGCGTCGCAGCGCCCTGATGCCGTCGGCGGCGTTACGGCGGGCGGCTGCCTCGCTGGTGCCCATGATGGCCGCGACGTCCGTGTGGGCCAGGTCTGCCACGTAGTGGTAGGCGACCGCGTGCCGCTGCTTGGAAGGCAGATCCCGGACCGCGATCCAGAGCTGCTCGTCGGGCAGCGCGGGCTCAGCGGCGCTCGCGGCGCCCAGGGAGGGCTCGGGGAGCTCAGGCACCGGCACAGCGTGACGTGACCGGCGGCGCAGGATGTCCACGGCCTTGCGGTGGGCAATGGTGACCAGCCAGGCTTTGAGGTCGCTGTCAGGCCGCAGCCTCGGGTAGGCCTCCAGCGCCGCGAGAAATGCGTCGGCCGCAGCGTCCTCGGCGTCGTGGATGGGCAGTAGCGCCCGGCACACCCGCAGCACGACCTGGCCGTAGTCAGTCACCAGACGGTCGAACGGTGGAAGGCTCACAACTGACTAACGTGCCACGTCCCGCGCTCGTGAGGTTGCCAAGGTTCTGCTAACACAGGCTGCTGAGACAGCCATCCGACGACACGGCGGCGCACTCGGCGAAATGGAGTTGCCGCGCTTGGGGACGGCACGAACTGACTCGACGCCACCTGAAGGGCCCGGTATTCGGCATCGGCTAGGTGGATATCGGCCGCAGCGACGTTCTCCTCAAGCTGCTCAACGCTGGAGGCACCCGGAATCGCGGCAATCGCGGGGTGACGGACGACCCACGCGAGCGCGACCTGTGCCGGGGTGACGGAGTGTGCGCGAGCCACCTCACGCAGTGTGGCTATCAGTCTCCCCGCCCGGTCGAGATTCTCGGTGTCGAAGAGCGATGCGGTCGATCGCGCGAGATCCGCTGGGCGGTTCCACCGGTCATACCTACCTGCGAGCAGGCCTCGAGCCAGCGGGCTATGGGCAATGACGAAGCGGCCGTTGGAAGCTGCGAATGGCAGCAGGTCCCGCTCGGCCGATCGCTCCACCAGGCTGTATCCAACCTGGTTGCTCAGAACCCGGCTGCCTAGTGCTCTCTCTGCCGCGTTCCACGCCGCAAGGGAGCCGTTGCTGATGCCGACTTCGGCTACCATGCGCGCTCGCTGCAGCCTGCGCACCGATCGCATGACCGCGTCGGTGCGGAGCAAACGACCGGGCTGATGGATTTGGTACAGGTCGATTCGGCGGATCCCGAGTCGGCTGGCACTCGCCGCGGCGCGCCGGTCCATTGCCCGGCCGACCGGTACGGCGGGATAGAACTTGGTGGCGAGGAAGCTGTCCTGGCTGTCTTCCAGCGCTTGGCCGAGGATCCGTTCGCTGCGTCCGAATCCGGCGATGCGGGCGGCGTCGCCCAACGCGACGCCGTGCACCAGGGCGCGACAAGCGCGGCAGTGCGCCGCCACGCCGTAGATCTCGGCGGTGTCGAACAAGGTGACGCCAAGTTCCAGTGCGCGGCGGACAATTGCGTGCGCCTGCTCCCTGGCATAATCCCCGCCGTAATTCCATTCCGCGGATCCGAACTGCCAGGTGCCCAGCCCGATCTTGGATATCTTCTTCGTGGCATCGATGTCTAGGTACCGCATAGTTAGTCACTCACCCCGTACCAGATCGCCGGCCCGGCTGGTCCGTTATTGCGGGGCCGCCCAGCTCGATGACCTGGATATACTTATCGCCCGACTCAGCCGGAAATATCAATAACGCGACTATTGACGTGACAATCCCCCGGAAAGCCACGCGCGTCTGGCTCCTATAACAATGGCGCTTTAGAGGTTAGCAGCACATTGTTCTAGCCGACGCGGCGGCGTGGTAATTCGGCTAAGCCCGGAGGCCGTGGTGGCCGGAAGGTCGGGGTTGGTGGCGACAATCGCGTTGAATGGCAGGTCCCCCGCCTTCCCCAAGGGCGGGGAACCTGCCGGTCTCAGCTGAGCACGCTCTCCGCCGCGTCTTCGTGCGGACAAGCCCCCAGCTCGTCCCGCCTGAAGAGCGCCGACCAGTTGCGAATACGAAGGTGCAATGCGTAGACATCGCGTGTTGCCTCTTCAAACTCACTCCATGCCCTCGTGATCGTGGCGGGAGTGTGTGATGAATGAGCGATAAGTTGTACCAACTCCGGAACGACCCTCGTCACATCATGGAGCGCGCAGCCCTCCAGAATGCGGCGGACCTCGCCGACCGTCATTTGATCGAGAAAGCACTGCGCAGGGAGATCCTCCGTGACCTCGACCATCTCGCTTGAGAGTCCCGTGTCGGCAGGACCGCTCTCATATTCTGGCAAAGGCTCATGCCAGCTTTCCTCGAGCCGATCGATGTCAAGGTCGTCCCGGCGCGTCGAGCGGTGGCGAGGGTGATATCCGGCGTCCAGTGGCAGGACTCCGCTGAGCCAGGTCATCCCCATCCGCTCGGCCCCCATGCCAGGTGCCGGAGGTAGCCCCGAAGCCGCGGCCGGCGGACCGTCGCCCGCCGGCGCGCTCGCTCCGCCTTCTCATCGAGCACGAAAGGGACCTCTGTCGCGAGCTGCCCAGTGACGCGGCTCCTCAAGTCCTTCGGCATCGGAAAGCTTGGCCAGAACCTCAGATTCCAGGTAACGCCGGTGACCGCCCAGAGTGCGGATCGAGTTGAGCTTGCCGGACTTCGCCCACCTGGTCACGGTCTTGGGATCGACCCGGAACGCTGCGGCGACCTCCGCCGGGGTCAGCAGGGCGCTGCTCGGGCGGGTTGCTTGGCTTGCGGTCATTCCTTTTCCCCTCATATGAATATGCTGGTTGACTTAATTGCCCCGATCGCCCTGGCGGACGGGGCTGAGCGACGCGACTTACAGCCGTTCTAAGGCTGCTGGTCCCTCCAATTCGTCGTAATCACGGGTGATCGCGGCAACGGGAACACGCAAAGCATGAGCGATCCTGTGAATCGTCGCGGGACGGGCGCTGCGCTTTTCCCGCTCGATGTTGGAGAGCGCAGCCTGGCTCATGCCTACTTTCCGGGCAAATTCCGGCTGATGCCAGCCGTCTTTTTCACGAAGACAGCGGATTGCTGCGCCGTTCTGGCGAAGCCTTACAGGTGTCCTGCCCGTGAGCTCCCGCGTGGGGGTGACCGTTTGTGTCCTGCTCATGCGACACAACTTATGGTTCTACCCGTGCGATCGCAACCGGAACGCAGACACTGATGGACACTAGTGGCCAGAGTGATCAGCAGAGCGGTATGCAAAGTAATGGCTACGCGGCCGGGAGCCGCCTGCTTCGCGGGGTTCTGAGCATCGGCCGTAAAACAATGGTCAGGCGCGGCTGAGCCGTCGATGAGCGATCCCTGATGCACAATTGACGCTCCGGGCGAGATGCAATCAGCGCAGGTAGCAACGCTGCGATACGAGTCAGGTCATGCATGCCCGGACTTCGCGCAGCTTCGTTCTCGGCTCGCCGAAGCTGCCGTCCTGGTATGGAACGGACCGCGATAGGGCTATCATCAGCGAGATGAAAGCTATATCCGAACTAGCAGGACTCGGATCGCTGCAGGTGGACCTGTGATGGACGCATATCCAGCTGAGGCCTGGCGGCGCCTGGGTCGCATGCTTGAGCGGCGCCGGGGCGAGCTTGGCTATGGCTTCCGTCAGCGCGCGCGCTTTGCGCAGGAACGTGGCGGCGGGATGATCTCCGTCAAGACCATCAGTCGGCTCGAAAACGGCGAACGGGATTCTTACCCGGAGTCCACCGTCGGTACGGTTGAAGCGATATACCAGTGGTCGCCCGGCAGCGTCGAGTCCGTATTGATGGGAGGAGAGCCGAATCCGTTGCTGTCGGCCCCGGCCCCGGCGCGTAACTCGATCACCAGCCCCGACGCTCCGCCGACTCCAGGCGAGCGCATCGCGAGTTGGGTCTACGTTCGCATGAGGCAACGCGGTCACAGCGACGACGTCATCCACGATTTTCTCGATGCAGAGGGCCTGCCGCGCGAGCCCACCACCGTCTCCGCAGTAAAGCGCATAGCCAGCGCGACCGGGGCAACTGCGGCAGAAGTCCTGGCGTTGCTCGGGGTCGAGGACATGACCCCACCCCGCGACAACACCGCCTGGGGCGACGGCAGTCTCAGGGCTGTCCCGGATGACCAAGCAGAGGTCCACCCCGAAGCGGTGACCCTGGGCGCTCGGCGCGTGGAGATGCGCGGAAGCTAGTAGCTCTCACGCGGGTGAGTCCGCCGGCCATGACGCGGTCCGGAACGGGCCAGCAGATCCGTTACTGTCGACTCGTTCGAACTCGGCGGGACCTTCTCCGTGGCGACATTGATGGGCAGACCAGAAGCCTGACATTCCAGGGCGACCTGGCAGCCCTGCTTGAACCCCCTGCGCCACGCGACTAATGCATCAGGTATCAGCAGACCGATCCATCCTCCCAGCGTGGTCACCGTCGCGGCCAGGGCCAGAGCGATGGCCTCCAGTATTGAGACCCGGTTGGAAATGCACAGACCCATTGTGGCCAGAGTTAGCAAACCCCCGGCGGACAAAAACACCGTCGCAGGCCTTATGTGACGTCGGCCGTGCCTTTCACCGTGCCGCCCCAGTGACCCACCGTCCACTATGCGTATCTCCCTCCATGAGGGACAGCGATCCGCCTGCACCATTTGGTCCATCCTGAGGCTGGCCACAGGGTCCAGGCGGCTCCGACCTATGTCGGCCTTTAATACCTTAGCCGCGCGTAGCCTGGAAATTGCGAAGACATACCTCTATGGGCGTGTCGTGGACGCCTAAGAGGACTATGCGACTTTCTCGTCGCAATTGGCTCGGGGGAAGGCTCGGCCATGGCAATCGATCGCAGCGGCTCCGCATCGGGGACGCTAGCGGGACATACAGGGCGATGGTGAACCCTCAGTAAACCCACCCGGCGGGCCCAGATCGTCATGGGACCAGTCGCCTGGAGAGGTTGCGAGCAGACCGCGCCAGGCCTCTGATCTGCGCTGGGCAAGGGAATGGCAGATAGGGCCAGGACGTCCGAATCACGAGTCGCAGCCTGATACCAGGCCCACCCCCCGCGATGACCTTGGCGCGTCCGCGGCCCGACTACCGCACGCGAGCCCGGGCTTCGGCGCGAAAGCCTAGTCCAGTGAAACGGCACGCAAATTACAGCGTGCACAATTCCTTCCCACACCGGGAGGAATTCGGCTATCTCTCCTGAGCCCGCAATACCTAGGTGGCGGCGATCATGGCTTTGGGCTTGCTCGATAATGCCCCTATGCATCCAATGCATCGCAAAGGTCCATGGCCGCGCGTCGGAGCCCACTCGTGCCCGGAGGAGCGAGCTAAATAACCCGCGGTCACGTCGCAGGGAACAAAGAACAATGCCAATTCCCCGTCCACGCAGCCCCGCCGGGCGTGTCGTACGGCACATCATCCACCACTGGTCCAGCGGCCAGTTCGCGGAGACCAACGCCGGCGCGTGCATGACGGATTCGTTGTAGCACAGCCTTCTGGACGAGAGAACCAGGCCCGGGTTGGCGGCAGCTACCGACGCGGCCGGTGAGCCGTGGCGAAACTGCACACGCCGCTTCAACTGCGATGGGGCTGCCAGTGGCGTGCTGTGCGCCCTGCCGTCGGCCAGCCGCAGACTCCGGAAGCTGACCGCGGGTCGATTTTCGCGGCCGAGTTCGCCTCGGTTGCCAGGGGTCAGAGAAGCCGGCCCTGGCCGATCGTCGAAGAAGACCCGCCATTTACACAAGTGTCTTGAACTTGGGTACTTAACGCCCTACGCTGTCGGCCGATGTCGTGTAGCCGCCTACCGTGTTGATCTGGCCCCGTCCATATGCCCAGTATCGTGGCGGAGCCGTGAGGTGAGTTGCTTTGCCCCGAATTCAGCGCTTGCGGCGCAGGCTCGATAGGTCAATTCCGATCGGTACGTCCCCATCCGCAGGTTTGATCGAGATTAGTGCGGTTCCTGAAGCCGAGCCCTCCCTCGCCAGTGATGACACTCCGCGTGGCGTTCAGAATAGAAGGGACCGCCTTCCGCAGGCGAAATGGGCCATCTGTTCGGTATGCGCCGGGGCATTTCTGGGAATTGCAGCCACTGTTTGCGACGGCATCGGCACGATCAGTACTCGGCAAGCGATCGCGCTGGGAACGCCCGCCGTCATTCTGATCGTGACCGGCCTGACCACAGGGGCGGTGGCGTCTGAAGCAGAGGCCACCTGCCGCGGGTTCCATCTCGGGCTTCAGGTCGGGTCGACGCTGAGTTGGCTGCGGTCGGTCGGCAGCCGTAATCGGGAGCTCTGACCAGGTCGGCTGCGGCCCGGCGTTGGACGCCGCAGTCGGCCGTGATTCGGCAGGCTGCTCTGGTCGGTCCACGCCACGGGTTTGGTAGCTGCCATCTCGATCGGTGGTGTCCTCGGCAACTTACAAGAAGTATTGACGGTTTCTTTTTTTCATGCAACGCTGCGGCTATGGCAGACGACCGTGCGCCGCGGCGCACTCAGGCCCAGCGCACAGCTGCGACTCGCGCGGCGCTGCTGGAGGCAACCGTGGACTGCCTGGTCAGCAACGGATTCGACGGAACCACGACCACCGAGGTCGCGCACCGCGCGGGCGTGTCGCCGGGCGCGCTGCTGCACCACTTCCCGGCCAAGGCCGACCTGTTGTGTGCCGCGGTCGGGCACCTATTCGAGCTGCGCCAGGCCGAGTTCCGGAAGGCGATGGCGAACCTGGGGCCGGGCACTGACCGGGTGGAAGCCGGCGTTGACCTCCTCTGGTCGATGTTCTCGGGCCCGACGTTCGTCGCGTGGCTTGAGTTGTGGATCGCCGCCCGGTGCGACCCCGCGCTCGCCGAGGCGGTAGTCAGGCTCGACCACGAGTTCATGGCAGCCAGCGAGGCCGTTTTCCGCGAGCTGTTCGCAGACGAGCTAGCCGCCAGGCCGGACCTGGCGCGCGTGGGCCTCGGCCTGATGTACGCGCAGCTGGCCGGGCTTGCGCTGTTCCGGCTGATTCCCGGTCACGAGACTGCCCCGGCCGCGGACGTTATCTCTGCCTTCAAGACGCTGGCGCGAACCGCGCTGCCCGCACCCGATGAAGGAGACCCCAGTGACTGACACCGTCACTACCGCAACCGCTGCGAAAACCCCGGATGAGGCCTGGCGATACCTGATTGACAAACTCAACCGCCAGTCGGTCAACCGGCACTTCGACGCCTACGTGGACGTTGACTGGGACGGCCCGGCGATGGCGCTGGATCCCGAAGATCCACGCTGGGAGCTGTCAGCCGACGATCCGCTTGGCGCCACCGCCTGGTACCGGCAACTGCCTGCCGCTACCCGCGCCCGGCTGGGCTGCGAGCTGGTCGCCAGCAAGATGAAGATCGGGCTGATCTTCGAGAGCATTCTCAAGCGCGGCCTGCTGGAATTCACCGCCACACTGCCCAACGGGGCACCGGAGTTCAGGTACGCCTACCACGAGATCATCGAGGAGGCGCAGCATTCATTGATGTTCCAGGAGTTCGTAAACCGTAGCGGGTTCGACGCGAACGGCCTGCACCCTATCCAGGAGCTCGCGAGCCGCCGGATTGTCAGTCTCGGCCGCCGCTTCCCCCAGCTGTTCTTCCTGTTCGTTCTTGGCGGCGAGGACCCGATCGACTACGTTCAGCGCCGCGAACTGCGAACCGGCACCCAGCTCCACCCGCTACTCGAACAGATCATGCGAATCCACGTCACGGAGGAAGCGCGCCACCTGTCGTTCGCCCGGCACTTCCTCAAGCACACCGTGCCCGGCCTGCCCAGATACCGCCGCATCCGGCTGGCCGTCGCCGCGCCCGTCATCCT
>WNFD01017412.1_pt1 | contig 13618 bp, 11 predicted proteins | sample 5400491 | NCBI WGS metagenome assembly WNFD01 (sample SAMN13153343, study PRJNA577476) | soil metagenome | isolation source: 120 cm saprolite under Douglas fir tree site 2 hole 2 replicate 2 | place: USA:California | collected 2015-04-18 | reverse complement strand
AGACCCGGGTCTTCCTCGATGGCGGCGATGCGGAGGCTCGTCCTTCCCGGGTCCACTCAAATGAAAAAGTCAGGCACAGGTGAAACCAATCAGCCTACCATCTGGAAATTTCCTTTACCACTCGCTGAAGCTTCTTCAATCGTTTTAATACTTGACTTTTCCGCTCTCCCCCAATTCAATACGCGGAGATGGAAACCGCTTCGGCAGTCTCATCGGCTCCTCGTCTCAAACGCTCGCTCACTCTTTGGGACCTAATTCTCTACGGCGTCATCGTGATTCAGCCGGTGGCGCCAATGTCCGTGTTCGGAGTGCTCTCCAATCGCGGACACGGTCACGTAGTCACGACAATTCTTGTGGCGATGGTGGCAATGCTTTTCACCGCGATCAGTTACGGACGCATGGCGCGTGCCTATCCTAGCGCGGGCTCGGCATTCACTTACGTTGGCCAGGAGATCAACCCGGCCCTCGGTTACGTGACTGGATGGAGCATGGTCATGGACTACATGCTCAATCCCATGATCTGCATTATCTGGTGCAGTCAGGCGGCGCACGCGTTTGCTCCGCACGTCCCTTACTGGACTTGGGCGATCTTCTTCGCCGTAGTTTTCACCGGACTGAATGTTCAGGGGGTCAAAACGTCTGCCCGATTGAATACCGCACTCGCGGTCGGCATGGGAGTAGTCATAGCGATATTTTTTGTGGCTGCAGCTCGCTATGTTTTCGGGGCGCCACCGGGCGGACCGGGCGTGTTCACGCGTCCGTTCTATGATCCTGCTCTGTGGAACCTGAAAGCCGTACTCAGCGGGACTTCGATCGCAGTCCTGACCTATATCGGCTTCGATGGCATTTCAACGCTCTCCGAAGAGGCCGAGAATCCACGCCGTAATATTTTGCTGGCCACTGTGCTCACGTGTCTCGTTATCGGCATCCTTTCCGCACTGGAAGCCTATGTCGCACAACTAGTGTGGCCCGCGTCACAGGCTTTTCCGAATGAAGACACGGCGTTCTTGTTTGTCGCTCAGCGTGCTTGGGCGCCGCTCTTCGGAGTGGTTGGATTCACTTTGCTGGTGGCGAACTTCGGCTCCGGCATGGGAGCACAACTTGGCGCGGCGCGCTTGCTCTATGGCATGGGGCGCAGCAGCGCACTGCCGAAGTCATTTTTCGGTGCAGTCGATCCCAAGCGGCATGTGCCGCGCAATAATGTGATCTTCGTCGGCGCCATCGCGCTTGGTGGCGCGTTCCTCATCAGTTACGGACTGGGAGCAGAGATGCTGAACTTCGGCGCGCTGATCGCCTTCATGGGCGTGAACCTGGCCGCATTCTTGCGCTATTTTGTGCGCTCGCCGGAAAAGAATATTTGGGCTTTCTTCCCCCCAATTGGCGGATTTCTCATCTGCTTACTGCTGTGGCTGAATCTGAGCGCCCCGGCGAAAATCGCCGGTTCGATCTGGATGGCCGCCGGGATTGCCTTCGGAGCGTGGAAGACAAGAGGGTTCCGAGGGAATCTGATTGATTTCGAACTGCCGCCTGACCCTCCCTCATCGGCTGAAGCCGATTCGTAGTGACAACGGGTGACTCCACGATTCCGCGGTTCGGGATTGATGACCTATACGTTGGCAAGTCCAAGACGAGTGAGTATTGCATACTATTAAATTCCTGATCGCGGGAAAAGTCCGAGCTGCAAACGCGAACCGCAGCTGCCAAAATCTTTCTGGCTTGACACCGCGTGTAGTTATACATCACCATTCATACGTTTCAATGAAAATTCTTATGCGTAATGTTCTGATGCTTTCAGTCTTGCTTCTGTGCGCGGCCTGGGCCCAGGCGCAGTCGAAACTGTCGGTGCATTGGGAAGAGTTGACGGCCGAGGACTTTCGCAGCGCGATCCAGCAGTCGCAGGGCACCTGCCTGCTACCGTTCGGAATCCTCGAAAAGCACGGTCCGCACCTGCCGCTGGGGACCGATCTGCTCCGCGTGCGTCACGCTGCTTTGGCCGCAGCGCAGCAGGAATTCGCAGTAGTTTATCCGGAATACTACTTTGGACAAATCTTCGAGGCCCGCCACGAACCCGGAACGGTGGCGTACAGCACGCACCTGCAATTGGAACTGCTGCAGGAAACTACAGACGAGATGGCACAAAATGGATGCAAGAAGATCATCATCGTAAACGGCCATGGGGGAAACGAGCACTTGCTGCCGTTTTTCGCGCAAGCTCAGTTAGAGAAGCCGCACGATTATGTGGTGTACATCTTTCGAACGCCGGAGCGGCCGGCAGGCGTGCAACGGAAGACGACTCTGGACATGCACGCAGGTGAGAACGAGACCTCCGATATGCTGATCAGCCGTCCCGACCTGGTGCATCTGGACCGCGCCGGAAAAGAATCAGGAGCGGATCGAGCACGCTTGTCCCTACCTGACACGCTTTACACCGGCATCTGGTGGTACGCGCGCTTTCCGGAGCATTACTCGGGAGATGGTTCTGTGGCGACGCGAGAACTGGGCGAATTTAACATGCAGGCGTGGATCGCGGACATCGGGAAAGCAATTCGGGCGGTGAAAGCCGACAAGTCCGGCCTGCAGCTGCAGAATGAATTTTTTGAGAAGGCGAAGCACCCGCTCGATACACCCCAGTAAGAGCAAGCCCAGTTTCAGGCCCGCCCCACTTCTGCATTCTGACTTCTTACTCCTGCATTCCATCCTTCCAATTCGCGCAGCCCCAGTTCGCACTGCATTCTGTGCCGCTCTTGACGATCGCGAATGCTTTTTTCCAGCCGCGGCAAGAGATCAAACGTAATATTCGCTGGCTGGAACTTCTTCGGATCAGCGTGAGTGATGTAGTTCACCAGCGACCCCAGCGCGGTCGCACGCGGCGGCGCAACTGGAACTTCTCCAGAAACCAGCGCAGCCGCATGAATCCCTGCCAGCATCCCGGTTGCGATGGATTCGACGTACCCCTCCACTCCGCAAATCTGCCCGGCGAACAAGATTGCCGGATGCTCCTTCATCTGCTGCATTGAATTCAGCAGCATTGGCGAGTTGATGTATGTATTGCGATGAATCTGGCCGAACCGCAGAAACCGCGCATTCTCCAACCCTGGAATCAGCTGCAGCACTCGCGCTTGTTCGCCAAACTTCAAATGATTCTGGAATCCAACCAAATTGTAAGAGTCCGCTCGCAGGTTCTCCTGCCGCAACTGCACTACCGCATACGGCGCTCTCCCCGTCCGCGGATTTTTCAGACCCACCGGCTTCATCGGCCCAAAGCGCAGCGTGTCCCTCCCGCGTCGCGCAATCTCCTCAATCGGCAGGCAGCTTTCGAAGTAGTTCAGATTTTCCCATTCCTTGGCCTCGACTGACTCCGCCGTAAGCAGCGCATCTAGAAACCGGTCGTACTCCTCTTCCGACATCGGACAGTTAATATAGTCCGCCGACCCTTTGTCATAACGCGCCGCTAGATACACTTTCGCCATGTCAATCGAGTCGGCCTCGACAATGGGGCTGATCGAATCATAGAAATAAAGATGTGAGCTGCCACTCAGCCGCGCAATCTCCCGCGACAGCGCATCCGAAGTCAGCGGCCCAGTCGCGATGATCGTGAGTTGGTTTTCGCTGATCTCGGCAACTTCTTGTCGAAGAATGTGAATCAGCGGCTCGCGCGAAATCATTTCAGTGACTTTTGCCGAGAAAATCGTGCGGTCCACCGCCAGCGCGTGTCCCGCAGGAACCGCGCACTCACGCGCAATTTCGATGAGCAACGACCCCGCCCGCCGCATCTCTTCTTTTAGTAACCACGGCGCCGTGTTCTCGCTCTCGGACTTCAGCGAGTTCGAGCAGACGAGTTCCGCGAAGTCCGCCGTCTGATGTGCGGGCGTGCAACGCACCGGCCGCATCTCATAAAGCTCGACGCGCACTCCCCGCCGCGCACACTGCCACGCCGCCTCCGATCCCGCCAGCCCCGCGCCGATGATTTTCACGTGATTCACTGCCCAGCCTTAGTGACAGTCTGCCGGTTCCGGCGAGACTCGTGTCAGGTGCATGTCTTCACGCGTGACGAATCGCAATTGAGATGATTCCGCCTTCAGGCACTGAGGCAACGACTGAAAGCCGCTGTGGTTCTATGCTCCTTCGATATGGCTAAAGCCATATCGTGACACGAAACAGCGTTCATTTACCGCCCACCACTCTGCGCAGAGCTTCTTCATCGAACGCCACCGCCTTGCGCTCGTTCAAAAACTCCGCTCCCAACCGCTCGTAGAACTCAATCGCCGGACGGTTCCAGTCCAGCACTTCCCAGCGCATCCCAAAGCACTTCTCTTGCAGCGCCAGCTTCGCTACCGCCGCCAGCAACGCCTTTCCGATCCCTTTCCCGCGAAACCTCTCAGGCACAAACAGGTCTTCGAGAAAAAGAGCCGGACGTCCCTGAAATGTCGAGTAAAAATAGAAGAACAACGCATACCCGGCCGTCTCCCCTTCCCATTCCGCGATCAGAGCCCGGAATTTCTGCTGCGGCCCAAACCCGTCGCGCAGCAGATCCTCTTCCGTCACTACGGTTTTGTGCACCTTCTTCTCATAAGCCGCCAACTCGCGGATCAACGCCCGCAGCAGCGCAACATCTTCGCGAGTTGCAGATCGGATATTCAGCACGTTAGGTTTTCAACTCCGCCACCGTCGCTCCACCCCCGCCTTCATTCTGTGGAGGCTCGGCAATCGACTCCACATGCGGATGCTGCTTCAAAAACTGCCGCAACGCCTTCCGTAAAATCCCCATCCCGCTGCCGTGCACAATTCGCACCCGCGGCAATCCCGCCATGAACGCCCGATCAATAAACCTCTCCACGTCCCGCGTGGCGTCGTCCACGTTCTGCCCAATCACGTTAATCTCCGACGGCGCATTTTGCGACTCATTCTCGAGCAGCACCGACACTCCCCGCGCTCGCGCCGCTTTCACCGGACTATACCCCGCCCGGGTCACGACCTCCGCAATATCTTCCCGCGCAATCCTCATCTTCATTACGCCCACTTCCACTTCGAAATGGCTATCGTCCAATCGGCGAGTGACTCTTGCATTCCGCCCGACTGACTTCAGTTTTACAAAATCACCCTCGGATACATTCTGGACCACTCGCGGCTGCGCATTGGGATCGCCGCGATCCGCGCCGCTGACGTGGGCAATCACTGCGGAGTCGAACTGCTCCCGAAAATCCCTGCGCAACTTCGCAATCCGCCGCTCCGCGTCTTTCGACACTTTCTGCGCCCCCGCCCGCTCTTGAACCCCATTCACCGCCTCCCGGGCGTGATACTCAAAATCGCGCAGCAGCATTTCGAGTTTCTTTTCCATCTCTTTGGTTTTGTCCTGTTGCTCGCGCTTGCCCTCCGACGCCAGCCGCGCCCGCTCCCGGCTCAACTCTTCTTCCCGGCCGCGCAGGCGCGAGCGTTCTGCCTCGGCCTCGCGTATTTCCAGGTGCAGCCGGTCCAGAAACTGCCCCACGTCCAGCGCCTGAGTCCCCAATCGCGCCCGCGCCGACTGAATAATCACCGGATTCAGCCCCAGCCGCTGCGCAATATTGATTCCCGCCGACGCGCCCGGCACCCCCATCTTGAGCTCGTAGGTAGGCTGCAGCGTTGCTTCATCGAAACCGACGGCTCCGTTCACCACTCCCGCCGAATTCGACGCGAACACTTTCAGCGACGTGTGGTGGGTGGAGATAATTGTGATGCAGCCGACGCGCAGAAAATGGTCCGCAATCGCAACCGCCAGCGCCGCCCCTTCTTCCGGATCAGTGGCCGACCCCAGCTCGTCAAGCAGCACTAGGGACCGCGCAGTCGCCGTCCTCGAAATGAAATCAATGTTGGTGACGTGCGCTGAAAACGTCGAAAGGTTCTGCTCGATGGATTGATAATCCCCGATGTCCGCCAGCACCGCATCGAACACCGGAGCCTCCATCCGGCTCGCCGGCACCGGAATCCCCGCCTGCGCCATCAGCGCCAGCAGCCCCGCGGTCTTGAGCCCCACCGTCTTTCCCCCGGTATTCGGCCCGGTAATAATCAGCTCCCGCCGCTCCCCTTCAAGTTCGATCGTGACCGGAACAACTTTCCGGGTTGGCCGGACACCTCCGTCAGACCCCTCCGTCGAGGGTGCCCCATCCTTCTCGCGTTCTTTGCGAGAGGGTGGGGCTTTTGATTTTAGGTTCCTTTCCAGCAACGGATGCCGAGCGTCTCTCAGAATCAAGCGCGAGGAATCGTCGGCGGAACCAAACTCCGGAGCCACACAGGCATATTCCTCCGCAAACCTCGCCTTGGCGAATTGCAACTCAAGCTCAGCCAATATCTCCAAGGCACTCGCAATCTCTTCCGCCCGCTCCCCAATCCGCTGTGTCATCTCCAGCAGAATGCGCCGCAATTCGGCGAGTTCATCTTCGAGCAGCCGCACCAGCTCATTGTTCTGCTCGATGGTTTCGAGCGGCTCCACAAACACCGTCTGCCCGCTGGAACTCGCTCCATGCACCACGCCTTGCACCCGCCGCTTCTGTTCCGCCTTCACCGGAATCACAAACCGCTCGCCGCGGACAGTAATCAGTTCATCCTGCACCGCACCGCCTTCCGCCAGCCGCCGCAAATGTCCCCGCAACGACTCCTGAATCCCCCGTTTTTGTTTTTCAATCTCACGCCGGATCGAAGCCAGTGCAGGCGACGCCTTGTCATCGAGCGTCCCATCCACGACGGTAATCACGCTGAGAATCTCCAGCGCCTCGAGCGCGACGCCGGAAATGCCCGCCTTCTCCAGCAACTCGGAGATTTGCGTCAACCCAAAGAAATTAAAGTTCCCGCCCATCCGCCGAAACTCGCGGACTTCCCCCGTAAGCTGTTGTTGATTGTTTATCCAGGCAAGATCAGTCGAAGCCGCGAGCTTCGCCACTCGCGCCCGCCCCAGGTCCGATGCCGTATAGCCGAGTAAAAGACCACGGAGAGAATCGAACTCCAGCACCCGCGCGCTGCTGTTTGCCACGAACTGCACAAGCTCATGTTACCGGATTGCTCGCGCCGCGGCGGGATCACCCGTCCGCGCCAATTAGGACGAACCGGGCTGAGGAAGAAACAACCGGGAAGGGCACGAGTTTCACTCGTGCCAACTAGAGGCGGAAGGGAGGCGGTTTCCAGCCGCTAAGGGTTGGTCTCCGGCAATCAAAGCCTCTTGGACAACGGCATGGCGAGGGCACACTCGTCGGCGAAAACCTATTCCTTCTCGATCGCTTCCTTCAGATGCTTCGCGCAGGCTTCGGCCGAGCTGCGCTTGCCATGGGTAGAACCCTCTTCGTGCACCGAATAGGCCCAGACCACTTCACCGCTCTTAATGTTGCTGAGCGTGACGCTGGCCTCTTCCCGCGAATGCCAATTGCCCATGATGATTATCTTGGCGGCGCCTGCTTTCTGGCTTTCAGCGGTGCCGGTGATTTCGTAATCTGCCTGGTCGCGGTTCGTAACTACTTCCACCGGCACTTTTTTTGTCGCCATCGCATCCTTCAAGAACGTATCGTATCCATTCGCTATTGGAGCAATAAATACCTTCGCTCCTTTGGGGATCTTCTGCGAAGGTGGCGCATTTTTTTCGCCGGCCCACGCCGGGCAAACGGCAGCCACAATCAAGAGCACGAGCATGCTTACCGCACCGCTTTTATAGGACATAAGCCTCCCTTAATTTTCGTCGCAAATTCGAACGGTCAGCTAATCAAGCACGATTTGCTTGATATGTTTGGCGCACGCTTCGCCTGCGCTCTGCCTGCCGCGCACAGAGTTAGTCTTGTGGACCGAATAGCCAAAAATGACCGCTCCGGTCTTCAGGTCGGCGATCTTAATGCTTGCCTGCTCGTTGGAATTTTCTGAACCAATGAACAGCATTTTGGCCCATCCCGCCTTGTCGCTCTCCGAGACACCACTGATCTCGTACTCTGCCTTGGTTCGGTCAACCACTACGATCAGAGGCACTTTCTTATTCCGCAATCCCGCAATAATGTAGTTCTCGAACCCGCCCAACATCGGAGCGACGTAAACCTTTGCATAGGACGGTATCTTAGCGTTATTGACTGTGGCCAGCTTACCTTCTTCAGCCGAAGAGGCCTTCAAGTCTGCAGCGGCCGGTTTGGCTGGCTCAGCGGAGGCTGTCTTGGTCTGGTCTGGGGCCGAATTGTTGTCTTGAGGCAGCGCAAAAGGCCCAAGACTCAAGCTCAGCGCAAAGATAATCACAGAGCGTAGCAAACTTCTGATGTGCATGGTATCCTCCCCGGTTTCACATTATGCCCCCAAAAGGGCATATATCGGCCATAATTTTCTGAAGGGCAATACAATGCAGGAACTCTCATCCCGTTGCCTGACAATGAACCCGCATTGCCGTTGACAATCGCGCGGTTTGGCGGATAATACCCCTGTTCGCGCGTTCAGGGCTTTTCCGGACTCCTTTCCCCTCGAAATTTGATACTCGAACGAGAGTCCTGCCCAGGGAGAAATCTACATGTTGAGAAGACTTGTCTCTGCGGTATTAGTCGTGTCTCTTTGTTCACCGCTGACTTTGGCCCAATCCACTGCGCCGAGTGCCGCGTCTCCTGCGCAGCCAGCGGCGGAAAGCACCACACCGAGCGCTCCCAAGCCAGCCATGCAGGGCTTCGGACTCGAGGACGGTACTCCTGTGAAACTCCGGAGTGCGCGCACGATCTCGTCTGCGGATGCCCACACGGGCGATACTCTGGATTTCGAGGTATTGGAAGACGTCTTCGCGGGCGGAACGCTCGTAGTTCCGAAAGGCGGAATCGCCTGGGGGACGGTAACGGAAGCTGAACCCAAGCGCAGAATGGGGCGCGGCGGAAAGCTGAATGTGAACATCGATTCCGTGCGCCTAGTGGACGGCGAAAAGGTTGCGCTGCGAGCAGTTAAAGATACCAAAGGCGGTGGCCACGTTGGCGCCATGACCGGAGCGATGGTGGCGACCAGCATCGTGTTCTTTCCCGCCGCTCCTCTGTTTCTCTTTATGCACGGCAAGGACATCACAATTCCAAAGGGAACCGAGATCACTTCTTACATAAACGGGGATACTGGACTTGATCAGGCCAAATTCCAGACTGGTAAGACAGACTCGACTGGTGTCTCGGCTGCGACTTCCGCTGCTGCTGGGCAAGTTGATATCGTATCCACTCCGCCCGGCGCCGATATCGAAATTGACGGAAAATTCGTAGGCAGCACGCCGTCATCAGTCAACGTTGCTCCCGGAGATCACGACGTTGTAGTCAAGCAGAGCGGCTTCGCCGTTTGGGACAGAAAAGTTAGCGTTTCCAGTGGGCACATCAACATCAACGCAGAACTCGCGCCCCAGGCGAACTAGCTAGCATTAGCTGATGCGCGCAAAAGCCAAACGGGAAGGGCACGAGTTCCACTCGTGCCAATAGAGTCTGCGTGACAAGCGGCTTCCAGCCGCTGAGGTCCGCTTTCCGCTGACGCGTCGGGCCAAAGCTAAACCCCAGCGGCTAAAGCCTCATTCTGAAGTGTGCCTGATCGGCACGAGTAAAACTCGTGCCCTTCCCGGTTGTTGGGACGCTGAGCGTTCAACCTTCCCCGTGTGCTAGGCGCTTTCTCGCGCTGCCGCGACAGCCACCGGCCAAGCATCCATTTTAAATCCCCGGGAATGCCGAACAGTACCGATATTCGGGCGCTCTCTCCACCAGCCGCCGCGCCACCGGATTCTGATGAATATACTCGCGATGGTGGGCATAGTCCTGCGCGTCGCGGATGCGATGGTCTGTAAATCCGCGCTGCCAGATCTCGCGCTTGCGTCCGAGTTCCGCGCCCACGGCGTGCGAGTATCCGCCCTTAATGAGTTGGATCGCGCGTTCAATGGTTATGTCGTCCGCGGGAGTAAGCAGCACATGCACGTGCTCCGGCATGATGACGAATGCGAGCAATTGAAATCGCCCTGCGCGGCGGTAGCCGTACAAAGTCTTGAGAAACAATCGTACGTGCGATTCCACAACGAACAGCCTGCACCGCTGCCAGGTTAAGAAGGTTACGAAGTAAGTTCCGGGCGGAGAGATGAGTCGTCCTGGCTTCAAAAAGCGCACTCCGGCGGCTGAAAGCCGCAACGCAGTCAAGCTTAATGCGGCACGAGTAAAACTCGTGCCCTTCCCGAGTATTTTCCGTAGAAAATTTCCCGTACCGGGAAAATCGACAGTCATCGTGCGTCGTCCCACGGCGGCATGTAGTTCGCCGCTAGGGCCTGGTCACGCACCGAGCGGTTCGTGCAGCCGGGAAGGGCACGAGTGCCACTCGTGCCGATTGAGTCCGCGGAAATCCAACGGCTTCCAGCCGCTGAGGTTCGCTTTACTGCGCGGATTGAGTCTTTTCCAGACGCGCCATTCTTTCCCCGCGACCCAAGCTGAACCAAAACCCCAGGGGCTAAAGCCAGATTCCTGGAAGACGCCGGATCGGCACGAGTGAAACTCGTGCCCTTCCCGGTTTCTTCCTAAAGCCCGAAGCCTAACGCCTGAAGCCTGCCCCCTCAAAACTCCACGTGCGCCCGGCACGACCCCACAAACACCGGCCCGCGATCGCGGTTGTATCCCGGATTGACAATGTACTGCGCCCCCGGAGCCACATAAATCCCCCGCCACACGTGCGCGGTGTAATACGTCTCCAAGATATTTTCCCGCCCGTAGTTCAGCTTTCCATCGCCAATCAGAAAACCGTAACCACCGTCGGCCAGATAAACCTGGTGATCTTTTTTAATGCCGTTCGAAACGAAGACCACGCCCGCGCGGTCCTGTCTGCGACGCCACTTCGCGCCGTTCACCCCCAATCCCTCGGCGAAGGTTAAGTCAATCTCCGTATAAGCGAATGACTCAGTCTTTCCGTTGTCCCATCCCCAGCGCGCGAATGCGGTAACGTTCGGGGTAAGGTTCTGCTCCAGGTTGGCGCCGAATCCATACTTGCGCGTGATGTGCCATGGGTGATTCGTAATGTCCGGCGCTGTGACTTGGCCTTCGACAAACTCCGCCACCGCATCGCGATAAATTCCCATGTTGGCGTGGTTGGTGTAAGCCAGCAGCCGCACCACGCCTGGCTTCTTCGGGATAAGGCCGTGCCGCAACTCATACTCCCAGTTTTCCGCATGGACTTGCCACGGCCGCCATACCAGATCAATTCCGTTCGCGACCTTCGGCATCAACGCCTCGGCAAAACGGAATCCCCAGTTGCGGTCCTCGTAATCTGCGACCACGCCCACGGTGTAGCTGCGGGTATCAGCGGCGTAATCCCAGGCGCCGTTGTTGTCCACCGACCAGTTCACGAACTGGAAGTGTGTGTCCGAGCCTACCGAGTTGATGTCAAAGAAATCCGGCATGGAGAATTTCCCAAAGCGAATTTCCAACCGCCGCCGTGGCAGTTCGTCAAACAATGAAAGATAACTGCGGTCGTTCTCAACTTTGTCCTTACTAAGCGCGAAAACTTTGTAGATCATGCCGCGTCCCAGGTACGGAGCCTTGCTCAGCAGGGGATTGCGCACAATGTCGAGGTTCGGGGCGCCGGCCACGCCCAAGCCCGTGCTCAGCGCCGCGCCGCCGGCTTCTTCAATGTCCACCAGCAGTTCGGTGGAATCGTTCAGTCGCACGCCGGTGTAAAGCGTCATCACTCGCGACGTGGCTTTCTCATATCGCGGACTCAGGCTGTTCTTCCCGCTATACGGCGCGTGAAAGTCGGGATGCGCCTGAAAAATAAAGTTTGCCTGTCCCGAGAGCCAGAACCGTGTGTCGTGAAAGTGCGGGAGCATGGTTTCGGGATCGGCACTGTCAGGCGCTGCCTGGTTCAGATCGGTCTGCTTCGGATTAGCATCCTTGGTCTGGCCGCCGCCCGCCTGCCCCGCGGGTGTGGTTTGCGGCGCGCTCGACTGCTTTGCCGGCTCTTGCGCCCAGACTGGAACACACAAAAGGAAGGCAACCTCCCAGGTGGCTAGACGCAGTTTGATTGTTCCGGCAGGTCTCATTTAGAAGACTTCCAGGTTCCGTTGCGAGAGTAATTAGGGTGGGGGTGGTTTGCCAAACGCGGCGGCGAAGACGAAGGATGGGTCGGAATCTCCCCGAAGCCCCCCAAAAAGCGCAGGATGATCGGGGCGCCTCCCTGCTCGGCCCAGATCATCCCTGTCCTCCCGGTTAGAAGGGGGTCGTACAACCAAAATCATAGTCATCCAAGATTGCAGGACGATGTAACCCGCGTGAAATTTCCGTAAAACCTGTTGCACTTCCGGGTACCCCGCCGATGCCGCTCCCGCTGCTATATTTATGGTCAAATTCATGGTCATGGAGCGACGGGCGTCCTCGCCCGTCACCCTACGGGCGGGGACGCCCGTAGCTCCACAGTCAGTGCCGGAAAGAGGAAAATGCATCGCAAGCTCGACGAATCCCGTCGTCTGCAAAAACGCGCTGAGCAATTAATTCCCGGCGGGGTAAATTCCCCCGTGCGCGCATTCAAAGCGGTGGAATGCGACGCGCCGTTTCTCGTCCGCGGACTGGGCTCGCACGTCTGGGACGCCGACGGCAACGAGTACATAGATTATGTCGGCTCCTGGGGCCCGCTCATTCTCGGCCACGCTGACCCCGGAGTGCTCGACGCCATCCTCGGCGCCGCCGGAAACGGCACTAGCTTCGGCGCGTCCACGCCCGCCGAGGCCGATCTCGCCGAACTGGTGGTCGAGGCGTTTCCCACCGTCGAGAAAGTCCGCTTCGTCAGCTCAGGCACCGAAGCCACCATGTCCACCATCCGTCTGGCGCGGGCCCACACCAAGCGCAAATACATCATCAAGTTCGAAGGGTGCTACCACGGACACGCCGATGCTCTGCTGGTGAAAGCCGGTTCCGGCATCGCAACCCTCGGCATTCCCGGCTCGGCAGGAGTCCTCGAAGAAGTCAGCCAGTTCACCATCGCTCTTCCCTTCAACGACACCGAAGCCCTGGAGCAGGCCTTCAGCAAATATCGTCATCAAATTGCCTGTGTGATCGTCGAGCCGGTGGTCGGCAACATGGGCTGCGTTCCCGGCAATGGCGGATACCTCGCCAACCTGCGTACGATAACCCAGCGCGAAAACACAGTCCTGATTTTCGATGAGGTCATGACCGGCTTCCGCGTAGCCTACGGCGGCGCGCAGGAGCTTTACGGAATCAAACCTGACCTCACGACCTTCGGCAAAATTATTGGCGGCGGCTTGCCGGTCGGCGCCTACGGAGGCCCGTCCGAAATTATGGATCTGGTCGCCCCGCTCGGCCCCATGTATCAAGCCGGAACGCTCTCCGGAAATCCACTGGCTATGGCAGCCGGGATCGCCCAACTGAAACATTTGTGTGACAAGAAAGCAGAAATCTATCCTCGGCTCGAAGCCCTGAGCGCCAAGCTGGTCGAAGGCGTCGCCGCTGCTGCCAAAAATGCCGGCGTGCCGCTCACCTTCAACCGCGTCGGCTCGATGTTCACCTGGTTCTTCACGCCAGATCCAGTCACCGATTGGGATTCAGCCGCCAAGTCCGACACCGCCGCCTTCGGCCGTTTCTTCCGAGCTATGCTCGATGCGGGTATCTACTTGCCGCCCTCGCAG
>WNFD01016629.1_pt1 | contig 13623 bp, 13 predicted proteins | sample 5400491 | NCBI WGS metagenome assembly WNFD01 (sample SAMN13153343, study PRJNA577476) | soil metagenome | isolation source: 120 cm saprolite under Douglas fir tree site 2 hole 2 replicate 2 | place: USA:California | collected 2015-04-18 | reverse complement strand
CCAGCGTTATCTAATCCCATGGCTGCGCTGATGGGGTCGGAGGTCGATCCCGAGCAACGCGACGATCCGATTTGATATTTTTCGCTGCGCTTGTCGCAACGCGAGACCCGAAGACAAGATCAGCTTGAGCTCGAAGAGATTGGCTCTCCTCGCGCAGGAGTGCAAAATCAGATCTGGGGGGAAATGTGAGGCGGGGCGCGAACCAGATGCAGTTCGGCGTACAGTTCTTTCCGAGTGTCAGTCCCGACGAAAAAAGCGCCGCGGCGTATTTTGCCGAATCCCTCGCCATCGCGGAGGAATCCGAGGCGCTCGGTTTCACGCATGCGCGCACCGTGGAGCACTACTTCGAACGCTACGGCGGCTACAGTCCAAACCCCATTGTTTTTCTCTCAGCGTTGTCCCAGCGCACGAAAGTCATGCGGCTCGTCACCGGCGCGGTTCTTCCCATCTTCAATCATCCGCTCAAACTGGCCGGCGAAATCGGAATGCTCGACGCCATTTCCGGCGGCCGGCTCGACGTCGGCTTTGCAAGGGCCTTTCTCCCGCATGAGTTTCGTCGATTTGGATTGTCGCCTGACGAATCAAACGCGCGCTTCCGCGAAGGCCTCGAACAGATCGCGCTGCTGCTGAGCGAGGAGAACGTCAGCCATCGCGGCCAGTTTCACGTCATCGATCGCGTTACGTCGCTGCCGCGGCCGACGCAAAAGCCCCGCCCGAAATTCTATATCGCCGCCACCATGACGCCCGAGACGTTCGAATTTGCCGGCCGCAATGGTCACGCGCTGATGGCGATCCCCATCGGGCCGATCCGGCCGTTGATCGATGCGTATCGAGGCGCGTGGCGTGCCGCCGGGCATCCCGGCGATGGTGAAGTGATGATCGCATTCCACATGTTTTGTCACGAGGACGCGCGCGCTGCGCTTGAGATCGCGCGGGCCCCGTTCGCGGCGTATTTCCGCGCGCTCACCGAAGCCACCAGCGACTGGACCAAGGGCCAGACATCAAGGGACTATCGCGACTACGACAAGGCCATGGCCAAGATGGCGACGTTCACGGTCGAAAGCCAAATTGAGTCAGGCGGCGCCTGGATCGGGACCCCGCAGGACATCAAGTCGATCATCCGCCGCGTCATTGATACGATCGGACAGTTCGAGCACGCGTCCCTGCAGATCAACTTTGCCAACCTGGATGCGGCGGAAGCGCAAAAATCGATGCGCCTGTTCGCGGCGGAAGTGATGCCGGCATTCGCACCCGCTCGCGGCGCGGTGGGTGATCCGCCGGCACCGCTTGCCTAGAGGCAAGGGGTCTCTTACTCACTCCATCCGGCTTGGGCGCTTGACGAAGGCGCCTCCGACGGCAAAGCCGTTACCAGAGGGCGGAGCGCGAGATGACCGACGCAGGCCATTGGACCAAAGTCGCTTCCCTCTCTGCGCTCGCGGCGGGCCAGATGATCGGGGTCGAGGTCGATGACAAGCCGATTGCGGTCTACAATGTCGATGGAGAGATCTTTGCCACCGACAATTTGTGTACGCACGCATTCGCGATGCTCACAGACGGAGTTCTGGACGGCGACATCATCGAATGCCCGCTGCATGGCGGCTGTTTCAAGGTGAAGACCGGCGAGGGCATGGGGCCTCCGGTCCCCTGTAATTTGAAAACCTACCCGACCCGGGTCGTCGGCGACGCCATCGAAGTCCAGGTCTAGTCACTAAGAAACTGATAACACTGTGTATTTCTAATATCGCCGCGCCGTTCTGCACCCGCCCGTAGGGTCCGAAGGTCCATTCCGGCGCGGCCAAGCGATGATTGACGCCGACACGCTCCCTCCGTATGGTCCGCGCCACTTTCAAAGCACATACCCGCGCCTCGCCGCGGAAGGACGAGGTCGAGCCATGAAGGTCCGCAATTCGCTGAAGTCCTTGCGCAGTCGCCATCGCGACAACCGCATCGTGCGCCGTAAGGGCCGGGTCTATGTGATCAACAAGACCCAACGCCGCTTCAAGGCTCGCCAGGGCTGAGTTTCTCAAAGCTTGCGTTTTCACGGTTCTGTGACGTCGCAGCCATCTTTGCTAGCGGGCGAACGCCCTCTAGTATGACCTCTATGAGTCGGCGATTTTCGACGTTTGCGGTGGCGCTTGCGGTACTCGCATCAGCCGCGGCAGTGTGGCCCGCGCCCGTGCACGCGGAATCCGGAAAATGGATAGGACCACCGTCGACGCTTCCGCGCGCCCACCGCGGGGAGCGGACGCACAATCTCGATTTTCTGTTCGAGGCGCTCAAGATCGCGCCTGACGCAACCAGCGCCAAGGCCATCGAGGATCGGATCTGGTCGGTGTGGGTCGCCTCCGGCAGCGATACCTGCAATTTGCTCATGTCGCGGGTCAAGACCGCGGTCGACGCAGAAAAACTCGATCTCGCCGTCCAGCTCTTGGATGCGGTGGTCGAGCTCAAGCCGGATTATGTCGAGGCCTGGAATCGACGCGCCACCATCTTTTATATGAAGAAACAGTATGGCCAGGCGCTTTTGGACATTCGGCAGGTTTTGGTGCGCGAGCCACGGCATTTTGGCGCGCTCGCCGGCCTCGGTACGATTTTGCAGGATTTGGGCGAGGAGAAGCCGGCGCTCGAGGCATTTCGGCGGGCGCTCGCCGTCGATCCCCACCTGGAGGGGATAGCGGAAAAGGTTAAGACGCTGACCGAAAAGGTCGAAGGGCGAGATATTTGAGACTGCCGTCTCCCCGCCGGTAGGGGTCAAGTCGCCCACTTGTTCAAATTGTCTGCTTGGCGGTGGTTGGGAACGGCGTACTTTGCGGCTCGCCCGTTAGACCAATTGCTTTCGATTGAAACCTGGCATCTGTTTGCCCCGTAAAACCAAAGCGTGACCCTGGCGCTCCGAATGATCTTTGCGGTGCTGATTCTCGCCTTCACGTGTCTCGGCGTTCTGGCGGTGATCACGGTCATCGGCGTGGCGCGGATCGAGCACGTCCATCCGCCTGCGGGCCGCATGATCGCGGTCGATGGCGGGCGCCTGCATGTGGTCGAACTCGGCCCGCGCAATTCTCCAAACGCTTGCCCCGCGGTGGTCCTGTTGCATGGGGCAAGCGGAAACCTTGAGGATATGAGGCTGGCGCTCGGCGAAAAGCTGGCCCGGTCCCATCGCGTCATCCTGATCGATCGCCCCGGGCACGGCTGGAGCGAACGGCTGGGCGGAGACGCCGACGCCTCGCCTGCGCGGCAAGCGACCCTCATTGCAGAAGCACTCGAGAAATTGGGCATCACCCAATCAATCATAGTCGGACATTCTTGGTCCGGAGCGCTCGCGGCGGCCTATGCGCTGCACTACCCTGACCGGACCGCGGGATTGGTGCTGATCTCGCCGGTGACACATCCTTGGCCGGGCGGCATTGCCTGGTACTACAGGCTGTCAACGACGCCTGTCATCGGCCCGCTCTTCGCACATACCGTGATGCTGCCGCTTGGCCTCATTTTGATCGATACGGCAGCCAAAGCAGCGTTCGCTCCGCAACAAGGCCCTGATGACTATGTTCGCCGTGCGGCGATTTCTCTGGTGCTGCGGCCGCATGAGTTCCTTGCCAATGCGCGCGACGTCGCCGGTCTCAAGGACTTTGTCTCAGCGCAAGCGCCGCACTATCACGAACTGCGTCCCCGCACGGCGATCATTACCGGTGATCGCGATACCACGGTGTCACCAAGGATCCATTCGCGTGCGATCGCGGCCGCGCTCCCGAACGGAAGGCTCATCGTCCTTGCAGGACTAGGCCACATGCCTCACCACGCGGCGTCCGATGTGGTCATCGAGACGATCGACGAGCTGGCAACGGCAGCAGCAGTGGCGAGCGAAGCGGCACAGTGAGAGCTATCCCTCGTCGATGACGTTCGCGCCGACGAAGGCAATGCGGACCATATTGGTGGCGCCAGGGGTTCCGAGCGGGACGCCGGCCACGATGATGATGCGCTGGCCAGCCTTGGCGAATCCATCCTTGAAGGCGGTGCGACAAGCGCGATCGACCATATCGTCTTGATCGCGCGCGTCTTCGGCGACAACGCAATGCACCCCCCATACCAGCGCCAATCTGCGGCCGGTCGATAGGTTCGGCGAGATTGCGACGATCAGCGGCTTCGGTCGCTCGCGCGCGACGCGCAGCGCGGTCGATCCGGAGGAGGTCCAGCACACGATGGCCGAAAGATCGAGCGTCTCCGCGATCTGGCGTGCCGCCGCCGCAATAGCGTCGGCGCCGGTCGCTTCGGGATCCATGCGTTGAGCATGGATGATGGTGCGGTAGGTGGGGTCGCGTTCGACCTCTTCGGCGATGCGATTCATGGTGGCGACGGCTTCGACCGGATACTTCCCGGCCGCCGACTCCGCCGACAGCATCACCGCATCGGCCCCTTCATAGATGGCGGTTGCGACGTCGGAAACCTCCGCGCGTGTCGGCACTGGGCTGGTAATCATCGATTCCAGCATCTGGGTGGCGACCACCACCGGTTTGCCCGCGCGGCGGGCCCCTCGCGTCATCTGCTTCTGCAGTCCAGGAACTTTTTCCACCGGAAGTTCCACACCAAGATCGCCGCGCGCCACCATCAGTGCGTCCGTGATGTCCATGATCTCGGACAGGCGATGCACGGCCTGCGGCTTTTCGATCTTGGCCATCACGGCAGCGCGTCCGCGCGTAATTTTTTTCGCCTCGGCAACGTCGTCCGGGCGTTGGACGAACGAAAGCGCCACCCAATCGATGCCGGCGTCGAGCGCGGCATCGAGATCTGCGCGATCCTTTGGGGTCAGTGCCGAGAATGCGATGGTGGTGTCGGGAAGGCTCACACCTTTGCGCGCGGAGAGCCGGCCGCCGACTTCAACGCGCGTGACCACCCGTTCCGGCGAGGTCTCGACCGCGACCAGCCGGAGCTTGCCGTCGTCCAGCAGGAGCGTGTGGCCAGGTTCGAGCGACGCCAGGATTTCCGGATGCGGCAGATGGGCCCGTTCGGTATTGCCGTTGGAAGGATCGGAATCGAGCACGAAAGTCGCGTCCTTCGCCAGCATGACAAAATCACTGTCGAAAGCTCCGATCCGCAGCTTTGGTCCCTGCAAATCGACCAGGATGCCGATCGGCCGGATGTATTGTTCCTCGATCGCGCGGATCGTACGCACGAGCGCGCGCATGCGTTCGTGGGTGGTGTGGCTCATGTTGATCCGGAACACGTCCGCACCGGCTTCGAACAGCTGCGCAATGATCGCTTGATCTGATGAAGAGGGACCAAGCGTTGCGACGATCTTGGTCCGGCGCTGCCGCCTCATCGCGAGGGGCCCCCCGGCGCGAACGGCGCGGCCGTGGCCGGGCGGGTCCCTGGAGCCGTCGGAATGGGGGGGGCGTTCGGCGACGGGCGCTGCGACGCCTGCTCGTTCGTGTCGGTGAGCTGCACGGTCCAGGCGCGCTGTTCGCCAGTGTCGACCTCGAAAAACCCGGTGCGGTCAAAGCCGCGGGCGAGGCAATTCTCCGTGCCACGGATCGTGAATTCCTTGTCGCGCGTGCACATGAACGCCTGTCCCGACCATTCGCCGCCGCGGTCATAGTCGACTGCATAGATATAGTAGAAGCGGGCCGCGAGTTCCCCGCGCAGCAGCGTCTCGCAGCCGCGGGCGGCAACGTTCCACCAACCCTCCGTCGCCCAGCCTTCCCCGTCCTTGTAGCCGACGGCCACCCCGACTTTGCTCGTTGTATTGTTGCACAGGCGAAAATCAGCGCGGGCCGTATTGGGAAACGCCACCAGGGTGATTGCGGGCAAGCATGCCAGCACGCACAACATTGCTGCCCGCCGGAGGAACCCTCGGTGCAGCGGTTGCGTGATCGTTGATGGCTGGCGCATGGAGGCGTCGGATTTCGCGTAAAGCCTCAGGGGCTGTCAACAATGATGGCACGGAAGTCATTGACATTGGTAAAAGTGGGTCCCGGGGACACCAGATCGCCGAGGCGGAAGAAGAACCCGGTGGAGTCGTTGTTGGCGAGAAACGCGGCAGCATCGAGGCCACAATGGCGAGCGCGGGACGCGCTTGAGCCATCGACGTAGGCCCCGGCGGGATCATCCGGCCGCCCGGTTCCGCCGTCAGTCCCATCGGTATCGCCGGCAAGCGCCGCGATACCCTTGGTCCCATCGAGCGCGATGGCGAGTGCGAGCGCATATTCCTGGTTTGGTCCGCCTTGGCCGTGGCCGCTGATGGTGACCGTCAGCTCGCCGCCGGACAGGATCACGACCCGACGGCCTTGGGACTGCAGGTCGCGCGCGAGCCGCCCATGCTGTGTCGCGATGTCACGGGCTTCGCCCTCCACGCGGTCGCCGAGAAAAACGCATTCGTAACCGGCCCCCCGCACCGCGGCCCCAACCGCTCGAAAGGCATCGGCCGGGCGGGCGACAAGTTGGAATTGGGTCTTCGCAAAGATACTGTCTTGCGGCTTAGGAGACTCGTTTTCCGGATTGTCGAGGGCACGGGCGACCGAGTCGGATATCGCGAGGCGGTAGCGCGCGACAATGGCGCGCGCATCGGCAAGCGTTGAGGGATCGGGGACGGTCGGACCGGACCCGATGATCGTGGGATCATCGCCCGGCACGTCGGAAATTGCGAGGCTCACAACGGGAGCCGGGTAGGCGCGCGCAGCGAGACGCCCGCCCTTGATGCGGGACAAATGTTTACGCACCGTATTGATCTCGTCGATCGAAGCGCCTGATTTGAGCAGCGCTCGCGTCGCGTCCTGCTTTTCCAACAGCGTGAGATTCTTGACAGGTGCGATCCAATTGGCCGAAGCGCCGCCGGAAATCAGGACCAGCACGAGATCATCGGACGTTGCCGCGTCAGCCAACAACAGCGTCTTCTCGGCGGCCGCGAGGCCGGCGGCGTCGGGCACGGGATGCCCTGCCTCCACCACCGGAATGATTCGTGTGGGACGTCCGTAGCCGATCCGGGTGACCGCAAGGCCGCTAACGAGCCGTGTCGGCAACTGCAGGTCATCGAGGTATCGGCGTTCGGCAACCTCCGCAGGTCGCCGGATGCGCCGCGGCGATCGCGGTCCGGAACAGCTGTTCGAGAAGGGGCCGATGCGGCATCTGGATCCAGGTCGTGGACATCCAAGGACCGTCACCCTTATCGCGCCCGGCGACGGCAAGCCATAGGTCAACCCCGTCCGAGCCATTGGCAAGAGGCCATGGAAAGGGCGGCCGCGCGTGACTATGTTTCACTCGACAGTGGAGAAAACCTGATGGCCCTCGACGACAAAACGCGCATCGAACTCGAATCCGCAGTTCTCCGGCGCTTGGTAGAGCATCTGCGTCAGCGCACCGACGTGCAAAACATCGATCTCATGAATCTCGCCGGGTTTTGCCGCAACTGTCTGTCCAATTGGATGAAGGAGGCGGCGGATGGGAGGGGCGTCACGATGACCAAGGACGAGAGCCGTGAAGCGGTCTACGGCATGCCGTACGAGGAATGGAAAGCAAAATACCAGCGCGAGACCAGCGACGAACAGAAAGCAGCGTTCGCCAAGCCCACGCACCGTCACTAGAGCATGATCCCGAAAAGTGGATACCAGTTTTCAGAAAAGATCATGCTCCACCAAAAGGCTAGAGCGTGATGACGATTCGAAGAAAAGTCATCATGCTCTAGTTGCAGTCAGCAACGGTAAAATCGCGTTTTGCAATTTCAATCGCCAGGCTCGGTCCATATTGTATTACCGGTGACTCTGCCGGCAGCTTGCACTCTGCCTGATCGCGCGCTAAGCGGCGGGACGCCGCTGTGGATGATTGCTCGCGTCGCTTGACGTGAGGGCGCTCGCTCCTGAACGTGCAGCCAACCAATGACGGCGCCACTCGTGAAGGAGTATTATATGCCTGCTACTGCTGCGGCTTCCGCTGTTGCCACTGAAAACCACACGCATCAATTTGCCAAAGATCAGCTCAAGGCTTTCATCGAACGTGTAGAGCGCCTCGAGGAAGAGAAGAAAGCGATTGCCGACGACATCCGCGACGTTTACGCGGAAGCCAAGGGCAATGGCTACGATGTGAAGGTGCTGCGCACGGTCGTGCGACTGCGTAAGCAGGATAAAGACGAGCGCGCCGAGCAGGAGGCGATTCTTGAAACATACCTGCACGCGCTCGGCATGATTTGAGCGCGCCGCAAAAGCAAATTGCGGCCTTTCACGACACCCGCCACAACACAGCGCAACAACGGTTAGTGTCTCAGTTTGATTGGCAAGGATCGAGTAGACCTTGCGAGCGCATATTGGGCAGGAAATGGAGAATGCTGCTCAATGGGAACCGAACCAGATGACGATGACTGGTACTCAATTGCGGAGCAAGCCGCGACAGAGGCTAAGGCCGTGTACCGCTGCGAAAGCCACGGTGAAGTGCTTCTGACAAATGATGATGATGAGGCTAATAAGCTCGCATATGCAATTGCCACGAACTGGGCGAAAGAGCGGGGCATCGATCTTGAGAAGATGCAGCAAGCCGTAGCGGATGTTCTTGGTGATTCCGTTGATGAGTGCCCCTATGCACCGTGCAATCCAAGGGCCGAATAGGAACGACGGCCCCCAGCGATCGCGAGCGTGCGCTGTGACCGCGCGCGCTCGCGTTGCCATCGTTGCATGACGTTGCAAATCGTCGACACAATCCTCGCCGCCGATCGACGATAAAACCGAGAAGCGAAACGAACAAAATTGCTTCGCCGCAAGACCGCGCGCTGACCCGGCGCACAGGACTCGATCGAACGCCTGCGGCAGCGCGTGGGCGTCGACGGACTACTGGAGCGAGGCTGTCCGCGTCACGAACGTGACCGTCGACAGAAACACGACGGCGCTACCACTGAAATGGTCGGTTGCCATACCAAGTTGCGGGTCAGGCGAAAATGCCATCCTGATGGATATGTCGGGCTTTTCCATCATCGGCCGTAACTGGCGGAAGTCAGGTGCGTCGAATGACGTAACCGTCATGTAGTTTCGGATATCAGGCGCTAAGACGAGTGCGCGCATCCAGGGATCATCGAAAAGATCGCCGACCTTGGCCGGCATTGCCACCGGCGTGGGCGCTGGGTTCGGTAGGGCAGGCAGCGGTTGCTGGATCGATGGCGGTGACAAGGCCGCTGGCCGCAGCGCCGCCGGCGATTTCGGGAGAACGGTCGTTGCGGCCCCCCAGCTGTGGGATGGTGGCACAGAGCCCATCGGTGTTGCACGCGCGGCGGCCGGCTTGTACGGCATGTCCTGCTGTTGCGCGGCGTAGGCGAGCGCGACATCCGCGGGCACCGACTCATCCTCTGAGTCCCCGGAAATCGCCGACCATGGTCCAATGCTCGCGGTTAACTTCGGCTCGGAGGCGGCCTGAACTGTCGTCTGGGCGGCGCTCCGTGGCCGCGGCGCTGGTTGGGCGACAGAGGTCGGCGCGAAAGACGGCGCCAACGTTGGCACGGACGCCAGTTGATAGGTCGCGGGCTGTTTCGGCGTGGCAGCCGGTGCGTTCGTGGCCGCAGCGGGCGCTGAAGCAACCCGCGCCGCACTCAGAATGGATGCTCGCTTCGGGTCGGTCGCGGCTTGCTGGCGCGAAGCGACTGCAGGAGCGGCGCGCTCCGGCGAGGTCGCCGCTTCGCTATCATTCTCCTCGTCTTCGTCCTTGTCCTTACGAGCACCAAACAGGGCCGCTAGCAGGTTGCGCTTGGGCTCGTCCGCCAAGCCGGCGGCGCTGTTGCCGCGCTTTTCGATGTCGGCGAGCGCGAGCGAATAACCCTGCAGCGGGTGCCCATCCGAGGGAACGTGCACAGTGCGGCCATCAGGGAAAACGCGCGCGAGCTGTTCGCGGCTCATCCGCGGCCAATGGCGCACGCTGCCGGTGTCGAGATGGACGAAGGGCGAGCCCGAGGTCGGATAATACCCGACGCCGCCGCGCTGCAATCGCAGTCCGGCAACGCGCAAATCCTCGAGCGGTGCGCCTGGAATGAAGAAGTCCATGGCCCGTCCGAGCATATGCTGGCTGAAACGTGCAACGCCGCCGCTTCGCCGCCGCAGCATCGCGTTGGTCTGCGGCGAGCGATAGCCGCACACGACTTCGACCGGCTTCTGCGCATCGACCTCGCGGCTGACCTCCCAAATGAGATCGAACAGGTGCGGGTCCATGTTGGTTTCTTCCGCCTTACGCCAGTCGCGCAGGAACCAATTCAGCTTCTTCAGCGCGTCCTCATCGTAACGGCCATTGTGCTTGAAGGTGATCGTGATGTTCTCGTCGGTGTGCATGTGATGCAGCGACAGCGCGCGGGTATCGCCATCGTCAAGTCGGCTGGAGCCAACCCCGCCATCGGGTATCGGCTTCACCTCAGCCTGATCACGCGCTGAGATCAATAGGGCCTTGCGCGTGATACGATCTGGCACTTGCGATCTCGCATGAAGACGTCATTCCACGACACACCGCACGGCAGTCGGCCGCGCAACGTATGGCTAAAGCGGGTCTCAAACTGGGATCGGAAAATGCGCGCTGGGCGCCCCCGTCCCCCTCCATAGGATTCCCTAGTGGGGGAGTATGGCAAAAAAGTGCCGGGGGCAAGTTACGCCCCCGGCCAAAATGCTCTTGAGTCTTTCGTCAGTTAATAACTCGTCTAGATCCGCCGTCGCGACTTAACGAAACAGTCCAAACAGGTTGAACCCGCCGGCTGTATTCTGTCGACCGAAACCCACCGGGCTGGGATCTCTGATGGGTTTTGTCATCGTCGTCTCACGTCGTTCGACAGGAATTTCCGCAACCCGCCGCTCGTCGCCCTTCAGGATCGCGAGCATCCGCGCATCCCGACCATAGACGTCGTCAAGCATGACGAGCTTGCCGGCATCGTCGACGTAAGCGGTCTGATAGGTGATGTGGACCGGGATGTGTTGCGGCAAATTGATATTCTGCTCCGAGCTGCCAAACATTCGATGCAGGCGTTCCTGCGTATAGCCTTCCTTTGGCAGCGCGATCGACAGCAGAACTTCGGCGTATTTGACCGGGTCCTGTACGCGCATGCAGCCATGGCTGAAGGCGCGTTTGTCCTTGCCAAACAAATTCTTGTCTGGCGTATCGTGCTGATAAACCAGGAACTTGTTCGGAAAATTGAAACGGATGCGTCCGAGCGCGTTACCGTCTCCCGGGGGCTGATAGATATGAATGGTGCCGTCGCTATTGTGCTCGACCTTGAGACCGATGCGATCGAGCGCCTGGGGGTCCTGCGCCAGTGCAGGTAAATACTCGTTCTGGATGATTGAGGGCGGCACATTCCAGGTCGGGTTGACCGTGATGTACTGCATGGCGGCGCTGATGAGTGGTGTCGGCTTGCCCGGCTGGCCGACCACGATTTTCGTATTCCAGACCAACGCGCCGTCACGCACCACCCGGAGCGTGTAGGCGGGAATATTCACCATCACGTAGACCTTGCCGAGATCCCGCGGCATCCAGCGCCAACGTTCCATGTTGGCAATGATGATATCGGCGTCGCGATCGTGGCGTGGGCCATTCAACAGTTCGACGGTCGCGTTGGTCAGCGTGCCGGTGGCGGAAAGATCATGGTTCCGCTGATATTTCTTGACGGCCTCGGCGAGCGACTTGTCGAAGGTTGTGTTATCGGCCTCCGCTGCCAATCCGAGACGCTCGCGGACTTGCGGCACCCGGTCGTCCTGCATGCCGACCTTGAGCACCGGACCGGCTGCAAGGCGCGCCGGACCAGTTTCGCCGGTGCGGGCACGCACTTCGGCGAGCTTTGCTCTCAATGCCTTGTACCCCGGCTGCGGAGGGTTGTAGCCCGCGAGCGTTTCGTCGACATTTTTCGTCTCGGCCATCTTGGCCAGCACGTCGGGGATCTCAGGCGCAACCGGCGTGTAGGAAATGTCGACGCTGACCCGGCTGAAATGGATGCGGCCGGCCTGCGCCTGCCGTGCGTAGGTCAGAACGGAAGCGGTCAGTTTGAGCTCCGCGTCAGCGAGGGCGTCGGGGCTCGAGGCAGCCTTGAAATCCGGGGCCGGATAATCGCCGGGGTCGAGACCATCGGCACTGGCGTTGGCCAGATGCGCAATCGCGGCCTTGGCGCGCTCGGTGCCGGCGCCATTTTCCACCCACAGCGGCGCAAATCCGCGGCTCGAATAGAACGCCTCTACCGTGGCGCGCTCTTTCTTGCCACCAAACACCCGGTCGGCCTTGCCGCCCAGGAGATCACGCATTTTCTCTGCCACCGCGTGATCGGCCGGAGCGAGCGTTGCGGCAATCGTCGGAGCAGCTTGGTCCTTGCCGATCTGAGGCGCATCCGCGGTCTCCGGCTTGGCCGGCGTCGCCACCGCCGGAACGGTCGCGGTCGTATCCTTCTTCCCGTCCGTGGGGGTAACGGCATTGGTCGTCGCGGGCGTCGTCGCGGCGGGGGCAGCGCCGACGTCGGCGGGTGTCAGGGGAGCAACATTCGCCGATTCAGGCATCGGGACCGCTGCCTCGATCGGATCAGGCGTCGCCGCATAGAGGTTGCCTCCGGCAACAAGAACCACCGCAAGGGCGGTGCCGGACAGCAAGTGGTTGAACCGGGACTTACGCATGCAATATTCCTCTCCCAACGTGGTGAGCTCTTCACCACGACATTACTCAGTCGTTGAGACAACCCCCGCTGTTCAAAGGCCCGAGTAAAAAACACCGCAATCTAACTCACGATCGCGTCGGACGGTGTTCCTTTGATAGATTCTCACGCGAATTTGTGACACCTGTCACCCTGCCGCCACGTCGGGTTCATCCTCCGTGCCATCCGGGCGGTCAAGCCCCAAGCTGTCCAATTTGCGATAAAGCGTTGAGCGGCCGATCCGCAACTTACGGGCGACTTCCGACATTTGTCCGCGATAGTGGGCGATCGCGAAACGAATCACTTCCGCCTCGATGTCTTCGAGCGATCGCAGCTGGCCGCCGGCATCGAGCAACGGCAGGGCCCCAACCGAACCGGGTTGCTGTGTTGAACCAGCTGCCTCAAAAATGTGCTGCGGCGCAGTGTCGAGGGACAAGGCGCCGGTGGCTTCCTGAGGCATGCCCGGTTCAATCGCATTTGGACCGGAAATTTGCACGGCGATTTGGGGAAATTCGTTAACGCCGATCTCGTCACCGTCAGCCAGCACGACGGCGCGGAACACGGCGTTTTCCAGCTGCCGAACATTTCCGGGCCAGCGAAAGGCAGCCAGCAGCGTCATCGCTTCAGCACTGACTGTTCGAACCCGCTTTCCCTCCTCCGCCGCAAAGCGGGCGAGGAAATGCCGGACCAGATCGGAGATATCCTCGAGCCGGTCGCGCAACGGCGGCACCGCAATGGGAAAGACGTGCAGACGGTAGAACAGGTCTTCGCGGAAGCGCCCCGCCTTCACATCGGACACAAGGTTGCGGTTGGTGGCCGAAATCAGCCTGACATCGACCTTGACCAGTTTGCGTGCCCCGACCGGCTCGACCTCGCCTTCTTGGATCGCCCGCAGCAGCTTGACTTGGGCCGCAAGCGGCAGTTCGCCGACCTCGTCGAGGAAGAGCGTGCCGCCGGACGCCTCGACGAACTTCCCAGGGTGGCGCTCGGTTGCGCCGGTGAAGGCGCCT
>WNFD01006290.1_pt1 | contig 13624 bp, 13 predicted proteins | sample 5400491 | NCBI WGS metagenome assembly WNFD01 (sample SAMN13153343, study PRJNA577476) | soil metagenome | isolation source: 120 cm saprolite under Douglas fir tree site 2 hole 2 replicate 2 | place: USA:California | collected 2015-04-18 | reverse complement strand
AAAAGCCTTCGACAGCGCGGCAGCCGACGGATTCATGGGGACGGACGAAGCGTCTCTCGTGGAACGTCTGGGTGAGAGTGTGTGGGTGGTGATGGGGTCGCCGAGAAATATCAAGATCACGACGCCGGCGGACATGGAACTGGCGGAGTTCTACCTGGCGCAAGCCGAAAAGCATTAGCCGCGAATTAACGCGAATGAACGCGAATTAGAAGCGAGAGGATTTCGACAACAATGCTGAAACTCAAACATTCCGAACTCGTCGAAAAGATTGATTTATGCGCATAGGCTACGGCTGGGATTCCCATGAGTTTAAAACCGGCGTCCCCCTGAAGATCGGCGGCATTCTTTTGCCGCACCACCAGGGGTTGGCGGGGCACTCCGATGGCGATGTGCTGCTGCATGCCATTACTGACGCTTTGCTGGGCGCTGTGGCGGCGGGCGATATCGGAGGGTACTTTCCGCCTTCCGATCCCAAATGGAAGGGCGCGGATTCGGTCATCTTCATTCAGGAAGCGCTTAAGCAGGTGAAGCGGGCCGGTTATGTCGTCGCGAATATCGATTCAACGCTGATTCTCGATCAGCCTAAAATCGGGCCGCATGCGAAAGCCATTCAGACGCGGGTCGCGCAGTTGCTCGGCATTACGCCGGGACAGGTTGGCATCAAGGCCAAGACTCCTGAAGGCATGGGGACCGATAACGCGGCCATCGCGCATGTGGCGGTGCTGCTGGTGCCCATCGCGAAGCCAAAGTCTCGAGCGGTAAAAAGATCCGGTTCCCGAAACGCGGGCCGGAGAACAAAGCGGTCCTGAAAAGCTTTTGCCGGTCCCCCGGGTTTCAGTGCTGAGCGCTTCCGCGTGCTAGAATTCAATATGGTACGCCCACCCGCATGAATGCTGATCTGCAACGACTGATCGAACTCGAAAAGATCGACCGCGAAGTCGCTCGCCTGAGCGATGAGGTTGCGACGCTGCCGAAACGCGTGGCGGCCATCGAAGAACAACTGGCCGACCATAAGGCCGCGGTCGAGAAGGCCAAAACCGCACTCAAGAGCAACGAGGTCGAGCGGCGCAAACTCGAAGCCGACATCCAGACTTTTCAGCAGAAAATCGTCAAATACCGCGGACAGTCTTCCGGCGTGAAGACCAATGAAGAGTACAAGGCGCTGATGCACGAGGTGGAGTTTGCCGAGAAGGAGATCAGCGGCTGCGAAGACAAAATCCTGGAGCTGATGATCAATCTCGAAACCCAGGAAAAGGCGCTCAAATCGGCAGAAGCCTCCCTGAAAACCGAGGCCGCCGAAGTCGAAAAAGAAAAGGCCGAGGCGCACACCCGCACCGCCGAAGACCAGAAGCTGCTGGAAGAACTGGGCGTTAAACGGAACGAACTTCGCACCGGTGTCGGTGACAGCGCTCTGGCACACTACGATCGCGTGCTGCGGCAGCGCAAGACGGTGATCGCCGAAGCGCGGGACCAGAAATGTACGGCCTGCTTCGTTCTGATCCGTCCGCAGAACTGGGAAGAGATCAAGACCAACGAGCAGATTCTGACCTGCAGTTCCTGCGCGCGCATTTTCTATTACGATCCGGCGAGCGAGCCGGCCGCGCCGCCTGTTCCGGAGGGCCTCAAGAAAAAGAAAACCAAGCCCATCGTAGCGCAAGAGGACACCGATGCTCCCGAGCCGTCTCCAACTCCCTGAGGAAACGACTGGAGATTGCTTTACGGTGCTTCTTGTTCAATTCCAATGATGCAATGCTACGACCTGTCTTAACTCTGCTTCGAAACTTTGAAACGCCGGAAGTGCTCTCAGGGGCGAAAAGTCGTCAATTTGCCCGGCTATGCGCATTCTTGCTTTTGGAAGAGAAAATCTGCGAAGCCGCCTGCCGTTCAACTCAGACGCAGTTCGCAGCAATTCGGATAATGTTTCCTTTGGATCCGGCAAGCTTTCAATTTTGTGAGATCGGGGCAGATCAAGACGTACTCGTCCGGATGGATTGCCCGCCGCCCTTCGAATAGCCTCCTCGCTGAAAAGCAACCATGCTTCCTGCATTCGGACTGGCACAACACAAACGTGAGGGACTTCGATTCCCGATTGCCTCAGACTGTTAATCGCCGCGGTTATCTCATGGATGCGTCTCTGTGGCGGTTGGCCCTCGCTGTCCCGATGAACAAAAATAAGATCGCATGGATAGAACTCCAATGCAGCCTCCAATCTGGAGTACAGTCCGGTGGGGAGCGTTCGAAGACTTCGAAGATTGGCCCAGTCGCCCTCGAGATCGGCACCCACCCCTGCCTGCCGCAGTGCCCATTCGAGGACAGGCATCAAGGCCCGGTCTGACGAGCCGTCGCTTAACAGGGTGTAATGCATTACTTACCTGTCCGCGCCAAAAAGAGCCATTTGGACTTCCGCCCTGTCGATTACGCGCCGAGGCGGGTTGTCTGCTGTTGCCACAGTCCAATCCTCCGGGGTTTTCAAAGCGACTGACGAGAGGTATGAGATCAGCTTACCTTTCGATATGACCCGCGTTCCGGGTAATTCGGTCCTCCAGGTTCCCGCCAGGCAACGAAAGCTGACTTTATCGAACGACTTATGATTTTTTTGAACGTTGATGGTTTCGGCCAGTAAAAGTGAATCCTCCGGTACCTGTGCCACCACCGCCGGTGAATGTGTATTGACGATGACCTGGCGAATCGGATTGTCCGGGTCGATCGCTTCATTCACATCGGTCGCGATGTCCTGAAGCAGGCTGAGGATCGCAGGCACGCGAGCCGGATGTATCCCATTTTCCGGTTCTTCGAGATAAAGTACGCCCTTGAATTCCGGATCGAGTTCGAGAGCGGCTAGTGCGAGAAATCGGAGAGTTCCATCGGATAGAGCGCGGGCGTTATGGAATGTGCCATCCCGTCCGCTGACCCGAAGGGTCAGGAGTTCGCGTTTATCGTCCTTCTCTACTTCCACGCGTCGCACATCGTCGATCAGGTCGGACAGTCGACTGGCAATTAAGCCATAAACTCGGCTGCCGCTTCCATTGCTTCCCTTAAAACTCGGATTTCTTGCGAGGTTGTACAACATTGCCGGAAGATGAGAGCCATCGGCGCCCATTATTGCAGAGGCACCAAGCGGATCCGGGCGTCTCAGCGCAGAAGGCTCAAGTTGCAATCGCCTCCATGATTGCATCTCCCGTTTTACCAGGGTCGCAGTTGGACTTTCCGCCGCATTTGCCGCCGAAATTGCGGTTCGAGGTAACATCGATGCGAAGAGCGGACGTCGTTTTCCACTGCTTCCCCCGTCCTGGTGCACATTGATATGGCGGCCTTCAGCCGACGTTGAGATATATGGAGTTCTTCTTACGCCTTTGATCGCACTGTTGAACCAATCGCGATTGACATGGAAGCCAAGTTCCTTTTCTGCATCCCGAAGGCGAATGCTTGTCAACTCTTCGCGGAGAATCTCAATTCCGCCCAGAGACCGGCGTTCGTCATCGGCGCGATAACCCAGTTCCAGACGGTATTTCAGAAAAGAACTGGTTGCCCGCGCAGTCTGACCCAAATCATCTGCGCCTTGTTGCGGAATAATCATTTCGACATCAAAGGCGATCTTTCTGTCCTGCTCATTGCCAACCCGATGAAAGATGCTTCCGATATCGCCGGCGTCGCGAACTCGCATCGCCGCATCCGCCAGAGGGCACTCGGCCAAATCGCTCAAAAACGCTATCGCATCGAGCAAATTGGACTTGCCGACGCCATTCACACCGGCAATGCAGGTAAAAGGTCCAAAGCGCACGTCGACATCAACGAGATTCTTGAATCCGGACACTTTTAATCGTGTCAACATGACAAATTCACCTGTTCTGGCTAAGTTTATATCACGGAAGGTTTTTCTTTCTTTAGACAGGGTTTCTTGCAGGTTTCTTGCCTGCAAGTTGTATTCACACCGCTGCAGTTTTGTTTATGCTGTCATATACATGGCAAATTCTGTTCGACTCCCCAAATTCACCATCAGCGCCCGCGCGGCTACGCGCCTTAAGGCCGGGCATGTCTGGGTCTATGAATCCGATATCACCGGCAAACCGAAAGCCTCCCCGGGCGCTCTCGTCCAGGTGGTCGACCCGCGCGAGAAGCCTCTGGGCTCGGCCCTTTACAGCAGCAGTTCACAGATCGCTCTGCGCCTGATCACGCCCGAACATCTCTCCGGAGAATCGGACCTGATGCGGATCGTCCGTCAGCGCCTGGAAGAAGCCGTGACCTATCGTCGGATGATGGTGCGTGAGGCCAATGCGTACCGGGTGGTTTTCAGTGAAGGCGACCGGCTGCCCGGACTGGTGATCGACCGCTACAACGACGTGTACACGCTGCAGACGCTGACCCAGGCATGGGACCAGGACGACCGCAAACAGGTGATCATGAGCTATCTGCGCGAGTTCACCGGGGCGGAGCACATTGTGGAGCGCGCCGGCGCCCGCATCCGCGAACTGGAACAGCTGCCGGAAATGGAGTCGAAACAGATTCACGGCGACAGGAGCAAGACCATTGTCGAACTGAACGGAGTAAAGTTCCACACCGACACCCTCGGCGGCCAGAAGACCGGGGGGTTTCTCGACCAGCGTGAAAACTACGCGGCCGCCGCGCGCTACTCCCGGGGAGAGGCCCTCGATGTCTGCACCTACCAGGGAGGCTTTGCCCTGCACCTCGCGCGCACCTGCGATCGCGTGACCGCCGTGGACATCTCGCGCGAAGCGCTGGAAGTCGCCGATCAGAACGAACAACTCAATCGGGCGGCCAACAAAAACGAGATCGAGTGGATGGAAGCCAACGCCTTCGACCTGCTGAAGGATTACGCGAGCGCGGGCAAACAATACGACATCATCGTGCTCGATCCCCCGGCCTTCGCCCGTTCAAAACGCACGCTCGAAGCCGCCATGCGCGGATACAAGGAACTCAACCTGCGGGCCCTGAAGATGCTGAAGCCGGGCGGAGTTCTGGTGACCTGCTCCTGCTCATTCCACGTAAGCGAGACCGATTTCCTCGAAGTTCTCAACTCCGCCGCCCAGGACGCGCATCGCTCCGTCCGGGTGGTTGAGAGAAGGTCGCAGGCCTCGGATCACCCGGTTCTGATGGGCATTCCTGAGACCTTTTACCTGAAATGCGTGATACTTTCGGCCGCCTAAGTTAGATGTAAATTATTGAAAATAAACACCCTAAATTTTATCGCCATGTACTTGACAATAACACACTCATATTTTATGCTTTGATCGTGCTAAGTAATTAGCAGACACTTTTTAGGTACATTTTTGGAGGAATCGCAATGACAACGATTACGAGAATTGACCCTTTCCGTGAGCTGGCCAGCCTGTTTGAGAACTTTACCGAGGGCAGCGGCAAATCGCAGATCCAGGCGGGCACCTTCGTTCCCCCGGTGGACGTTTACGAGGACGAACACACCCTGATCCTGAAACTCGATATGCCGGGCGTCAATGAGGAAGACCTGGATGTCCAGCTGGAGAACCACACCCTGACCGTGAAGGGCGAGCGCAAGTTCGAGAAGGAAGAGAAAGAAGAGAACTTCCATCGCATCGAGCGCCGCTACGGCAGCTTCCTGCGGACCTTCCGCGTGCCCAATACGGTTGACTCGGAGCATGTGGACGCGCAATATGAAAAGGGCGTCCTGAAGCTCTCGTTCGCCAAGCGGGCCGAGGCCAAGCCGAAGCAGATCAAGATCGGCGGCGCCAAGACCCTGGTTGGATAAAAAACCCGGCGGACATCTAAGTGAACGGGAGATGAAAGCTGTCTCCCGTTTCGTTTTTGCAAGAGCAAAAGCAAAGGCAATTGGCCGCGAATAACGCGAATGAACGCGAATTAAAAACAAAGGGAATAAAAAGGGAATAATAAGAACGTTCCGGGTCGCCATGTTCCCCGATTTCTCTTCCCTTGTTTTTCCTTTGCGTCCTTCGCGCCCTTTGCGGTTAATCCTAAGATTTTTGAACCGATATTGAACTCGCAGGAGACACATCATGGCAATTCGCTGGGACAAATTTACCGTTAAATCGCAGGAAGCTTTGCAGCAAGCCAGTGAGCTGGCTGCGCAGCACGGCAATCCCGAGGTCCAGCCGGTCCACGTGCTGGTGGCGCTGGTGCGCGACGCGGAGGGAATTGTCGCGCCGGTCCTGGCCAAACTGGGGGCCAATACGGCGAACTTCGAGTCCCAGGCCATGGAGCGCATCAACAAGCTGCCGAAGGTTTCCGGCGGCACGCAGCCGCAGCTGGGCGCGGCCATGCAAAAGATTCTGGATCAGGCCTTCAAAGAGGCCGACCAGTTCAAGGATGAATACGTTTCCACCGAACATCTGCTGCTGGCCCTGGCCAAAGCGAAGGGCAATGAAGCGCAGCAGATTCTCTCGGCGGCGGGCGTGAACCACGATGACATTTTGAAGGCGCTGACTTCCGTGCGGGGATCGCAGCGCGTGACCGACCAGAACCCTGAAGGCAAGTTCCAGGCGCTGGAGCGCTATGCGAAAGACCTGACCGAACTGGCGCGCCGGGGCAAGCTCGATCCGGTGATCGGCCGAGACGAGGAAGTGCGGCGCGTGGTGCAGGTGCTTTCCCGCCGGACCAAGAACAATCCGGTGCTGATCGGCGAGCCGGGCGTGGGCAAGACCGCGATTGTGGAAGGGCTGGCGCAGCGCATCATCTCCGGCGACGTGCCTGAACTCCTCAAAAAGAAGCGCGTGGTGTCGCTCGATCTCGGCTCGATGCTGGCGGGCGCAAAGTATCGCGGCGAATTCGAAGATCGCCTGAAGGCCGTGCTCAAGGAAATCGAAGACTCCAACGGACAGATCATTCTCTTCATCGACGAGCTGCATACGCTGGTGGGCGCGGGGGCCGCTGAAGGGGCCATCGATGCCAGTAACATGCTGAAGCCCGCGCTGGCGCGGGGCGAGCTACGCGCGATCGGCGCGACCACTCTGAACGAGTACCGTAAATACATTGAAAAGGACGCGGCCCTTGAGCGGCGCTTCCAGATCGTCTTCGTGGGCGAGCCCAATGTGGAAGACACCATCGCCATCCTGCGCGGACTGAAGGAGCGTTACGAGGTGCATCACGGCGTCCGCATTAAGGATTCGGCGATTGTCGCGGCGGCCACGCTGTCGCATCGTTATATCGCCGACCGCTTCCTGCCCGACAAGGCCATCGATCTGATCGATGAGGCGGCGGCTTCCATTCGCATTCAGATCGATTCGATGCCCACGGAGATCGACCAATTGGATCGGCGAGCGACCCAGCTGGAAATCGAGAAGCAGGCGCTGAAAAAAGAAACGGACGCCAACTCCCGCGAGCGGCTGGCCGCCGTGGAAAAGGAGCTGGCCCAGGTGCGGGAGAAAGCCGATGGGTTGAAGATTCGCTGGAAGCATGAGAAAGAAGATATCCTGCGACTGCGTCAGCTGAAGGAGAGGGTGGAACAGCTCAAGCTGGAAGAGCAGCAGGCCGAGCGGCAGGGCAATCTTGAGCGGGTGGCGTCCATTCGTTACGGCGAGCTGCGGCAGGCCGAAACCGAAATGGCGAAGCTCAGCGCGGAGATCGAAGGCAATCACGGCCAGGCCCGCATGCTGCGCGAAGAGGTGGACGAAGAAGACGTGGCCGGCATCGTCTCCAAATGGACGGGCGTTCCGGTGTCGAAGATGCTGGAAGGCGAGGTCAAGAAGCTGGTCAGCATGGAAGAGCGGCTGCGCCAGCGGGTGGTTGGCCAGGATGCCGCGCTGGAGCGCGTGGCCAACGCCATCCGGCGGTCGCGCGCGGGACTGAGCGACCCGAAGAAGCCGATTGGCTCGTTCATCTTCCTGGGGCCGACCGGCGTTGGCAAGACGGAGCTGGCGCGCGCGCTGGCGGAATTCCTCTTTGACGACGAGCACTCCATGGTGCGCATCGACATGTCGGAATACATGGAGAAGCACGCGGTGGCGCGGCTGATCGGCGCGCCTCCGGGATATGTCGGCTATGACGAGGGCGGGCAGCTAACCGAAGCGGTGCGTCGCCGGCCCTACTGTGTGATTCTTTTCGACGAGATCGAGAAGGCGCATTCGGATGTCTTCAATGTGCTGTTGCAGATTCTCGACGACGGACGGCTGACCGATTCAAAGGGCCGCACTGTCGATTTCAAGAACTCAGTCATCATCATGACCTCAAACCTCGGCGCAAGTTATCTGCAGTCCGAGGGGCTGAGTTCCCCCGAGGCCTTTGCCGAGGCCACGGACCACGTAATGGAGGCCATGCGCGGGCACTTCCGTCCTGAGTTCCTGAACCGCGTGGACGACATCATTGTGTTCAAGCCTCTGGGCGAAGAGCACCTGGTGCGCATCATCGAGTTGCGGCTCGACGATCTGCGCAAGCTGCTGGCCGACCGCAAGATCACCATCGAGCTTTCGCCCACGGCGAAGGAGTTGCTGTTCCTGGAGGGTTATGACCGGGCTTATGGTGCGCGTCCGCTGAAGCGGGCCATTCAGCGCCTGGTGCAGGACCCGCTGGCGATGAAGATCCTTGAAGGCGAGATTGTCCACGGGGACCATGTGGTGATCGATGCGGACGTGGCCGCGCGCAAGATGGTGTTCAGCACGGGAGCGCGTTCGGGAGCTGCCGTCAGGGCATAATCGGCAGGGGCTTTTTAGCCGCGAATAAACGCGAATCAACGCGAATTAAGACCAGTTCTTTAATTCGTATGATTCGCGGCATTCGCGGCTGATTTTTTGGCTTAATCTTTTTCGGCGGACTTTTTGGCAGTCGACTTTTTGGACTTATCTTCGGATTTTTCCGCTTTGTCGCTTTTCTCCGAGGATTTTTCCGCTTTGTCGCTTTTGTCCGAGGCTTCCTGTTTTTTTTCTTCTTTCTCGCGCTTTTCGCGAGTGCTGCCGCCGGAGTCGCCGTCACTGTCACCGCCCTTGCGGGCGTTGTAATCGTTCACGTAGAAACCGCTGCCTTTGAAGTGGACCGCGGGCGCGGAAAGAGGACGCTCGACCGGGCCGCCGCATTCGGGGCACTTCCTGATCAGGCGGTCTGAGAATTTCTGGATTTTCTCAAAACGATGCTTGCATTTCTTGCACACGTATTCGTAGAGAGGCACGGTTTAACCTTCAATGTAAATGGATGCGGGGACTGAAACGTCCCGCGTTCATTGCTCTTATTGTATCAATGAAGCGCCGCGCTGTTACACTGCTCGCACATGGCAGAGAAAACCAGCGGCGGCGTGTTGTATCTGGTGGCCACGCCCATCGGCAACCTCGAAGACATTACCTTCCGCGCCGTGCGCGTTCTGAAAGAGGCGGGGCTGATCGCCTGTGAAGACACGCGCCAGACCGCGAAGCTGCTCGGTCATTACGGCATTGAGACGTCCACCGTCAGCTATCACGAGCACAACGAACTGCGCCGCGCGGAAGAGCTGCTGGACAAACTGAAGAGCGGCATCTCGGTGGCGCTGGTGTCCGACGCGGGAATGCCGGGGATATCCGACCCTGGCTATCGCGTGGTGAAGCTGGCGCTGGATCAGGGCATCACGGTGGTTCCCATACCCGGAGCGTCAGCGTCGCTCTCCGCGCTGGCGGCTAGTGGTCTGCCTACCGACGCCTTCGAGTTCCGCGGATTTCTGCCGGCCCGCTCGGGCCAACGCAGGACGGAACTGGAGGCCATTCGCGTAGTTCCGCACACGCTGATTTTCTACGAAGCTCCGCACCGCATTGCCGAAGCTCTCGACGATATCGCTGAAATCCTGGGCCCGGGCCGTCCGGTGGTGATCGCGCGGGAGCTGACCAAGGTCTATGAGGAGTTCATCCGGGGGACGGCCGCGGAGGTTCAGAAGCAATTGCGCGAGCGGGAGTTGAAGGGCGAAATTACGCTGCTGATCGGCAAGGCGGAAGGCGAGCGTGTTCCCGTGGCAGGCAAGAACCTGGGTGAGCGGCTGGAAGAGATCATGCGCGAGCAGAAGCTGGACGAGAAGGCGGCGCTCAAGGTGCTGGCGAAGGAGCGGGGGCTGGGAAAGAGTGAGTTGTATCGGGAGTTGCAGCGGGGGAAGGCGAGGTCGTGAGTTTTGCGATGTGTCGAAGAGTTCGATGTTTGCGTAACTCCAAACGCCTTGTCATCCTGAGCGAAGTGCGAACGCATGTGAGCACGCAGCGAAGGATCCCGAGGATGCACGCACAATCGGCACATCCTGAGTTTTTCTCCTGACAGAGTAACGTATACCGATACTCTCTCGGGATCCTTCGCTGCGTGCTCACATGCGTTCGCACTTCGCTCAGGATGACAAGGGATTTGGAGTTTACGTGAAATCTGATCGTGTATCCTCCCTGTAAACCATTGACAAATCAATGGCCTGCAGCTTTTTTCGATAAAATTCAAAAAAGTTTCTCAAAACATGTCGATTTCACGGCCCCTCATTCGCCGTGTAATCAGAGGGAAGGTCTGACCGGCTGGTCCGGCGGCCGTCTCTCCAAAAAAAATCATAAGGAGAAATACCAACAATGCGAGTCATGGTGCTGATCAAAGCGACGAAAGACACTGAAGCGGGCGTTATGCCGGAGGAAAAGCTTCTCAATGAAATGGGAAAGTACAACGAAGAGCTGGTAAAAGCGGGCGTGATGCTGGCCGGAGAGGGGTTGCACCCAAGCTCAAAAGGCAAGCGGGTGAGATTTTCAGGGACGAAGCGGAGCGTGATCGACGGTCCCTTTACCGAGACCAAGGAGCTGATCGCCGGTTTCTGGCTGTGGCAGGTGAAGTCGATGGAGGAAGCCGTCGAATGGCTGAAGCGCTGCCCCAATCCCACGGGCGAAGCGGCCGATGTCGAGATTCGTCCGGTCTTCGAGGCTGCGGACTTCGGTGCCGAACTCACTCCTGAACTCCGGGAGCGGGAAGAGCGGCTGCGGAAGCAGATCGACAAGCAGACGAAGTAATCATTACCGTGACGGCCGCGCGCCTCAGGCTTGCGCGCGGGGGTTGAAGATGATGTGATGGTAGCCGTGACGGCTGCGGATTCACATCGAACCATTGAGACTGTCTGGCGGATCGAGGCCCCAAAGCTCATCGGCGGTCTGGCGAGGATCGTCCGCGACGTGGGCATCGCCGAAGATCTCGCCCAGGACGCACTGGTGGCCGCGCTCGAAAGCTGGCCGGAGTCGGGCGTCCCGGAGAACCCGGGCGCCTGGCTCATGGCATCCGCCAAACACCGGGCCATCGATTTCTTTCGGCGGAACCAGATGCTCGATCGCAGGCACGATGAACTGCGGCGAGAGTTTGAAGTCCGCGAGCTGACGGTACCCGATTTGGATACGGCTCTGGATGACGATGTGGGCGACGATCTTCTGCGGCTCATGTTTGTCTCGTGTCACCCGCTGCTTCCTTCCGAGGGGCGTGTTGCGCTTACCTTGCGCCTGCTCGGAGGTCTGACGACTGCGGAGATTGCGCGGGCCTTCATCGTTCCGGAGCCGACTGTCGCCCAGCGGATCGTGCGGGCAAAGCGCACGCTGGCCGAGGAGCGTGTCCCCTTCGAAGTTCCGCGCGGGGCTGAACTTGCGGCCCGCTTGTCATCGGTGCTCGAAGTCATCTATCTCATTTTCAACGAAGGTTATTCGGCGACCGCCGGGGACGACTGGATGAGGCCCGCGCTCTGCGAAGAAGCGCTGCGTCTGGGTCGTATTCTGGCCGGACTTCTTCCGCGAGAACCCGAAATCCACGGCCTGGTCGCTCTCATGGAGATTCAGGCGTCACGGTCGCGCGCCCGCATCGGTGAGGCTTCGGGCGGTTCGCAGGGCCCTTATGCTTTGCAGGCGGCGATTGCCGCCTGTCACGCACGGGCGCGCACGCCGGAAGAAACCGACTGGCCGCGTATCGTGAAGCTTTATGAGACCCTGGCCCGGGTCGCTCCGTCGCCGGTGGTGGAGCTGAACCGCGCTGTGGCGGTGGGGATGGCGTTTGGTCCGGCGGCTGGGTTGGAACTGGTTGACGCGCTGATGGAAGAGTCTTCGCTTGAGGGCTATCACCTGCTGCCGAGTATGAGGGGCGATCTGCTCTTTAAACTGGGACGTCTGGAGGAAGCAGGCGAAGAGTTTCGGCACGCGGCTTCACTGACGCAGAATACACGGGAGCGAGAGTTGCTGCTGGAGCGGGCGCGGATGTGCGTAGACGACTAGACGAACAACCAACCCTTGCCACACTCTCTGTCACCCCGAAGCCCAGGGCAAGGTTAAGGAAAAGATTTATTTTTGTGCGGAATAAATTGTATATTTTGGCAGCTTCGCGGGAATCTCAGTAGTCTTTGAGATAAAAAGCAAAGTTTGGCACGTCCGCCCCTAATAGCTGCAGCAATTTTATTCCCTGCGTCGATAGCCGAAAGCAATAGCTAGCCAGGGGCAGTTCGCGGTGCTGGGCATCTATTTCATGGGCAAGACCAAATCCCTGTAGGCGGTTGCAAATTGCGTAGCCTTCCTCACGGCTGAAGGTGTTTGTCTCTATCTTTTGCCCAAGAGCGATCGCTACTTGGACCGCGAGTTCCTGTGCGCGACTTATTAGGGTGCTGGGGTGGAGCTTCATGATGTTGCCTACTCCTGAATTCGGCTGCGCCTTCCAGTCTCCTTCTTTATTCATGACGTTATTCAGCGCCTTAAGTACCGCCACATCCCGCTCATTAAGATACTCAAGTGTTTGGATGAATGTTGCCACATCCTGAATCTGTGTCTCATTTCGTAAAGCGTTGCCGATCAGTTTCACGTAGCGTTCCCGCTTTTTGTCGTTGAATTCCTCTGCGTCGCGACGCATGGCCAACTGCATCGCTTCGGCAATGTCCTCGGCATTGGCTTTCGTGGTTTCTAAGTGCTCGGTCTCCATTACAAGCATTTTCCACATTGCTTGCATTCTTTCCTCAATCGAAGGGCGAGTAAACCTATTTGCAACCCTGCGAAAAATTTCTAACGGAAGCGCGGCTTTGGGAAAAGCAAGCTTGCCCGTGAAGGCTACAAGCCCAAGTGCAGATTTCTCTTCCTCTTGCATGTACTGCTGTTCGAATGCCGCTTTGGGATCATCAATCGCCATATATTAAGCCTCTTCGCTTCAAATCATAGCATCCGGTCTGCTTGTGCAAGTAAGTAGATTCGGCATCGGAGCGCCAGTGGCAACCCCAGACTTCTGACGCAGAACACACGGGAGCAAGAATTGCTGTGGGATCGGTGCTGGAACGGGTTCAGCTTTTAGAGCGGTATCATATGTGTTACCATTGATTCGTAATGGTTCTGACCCGAGATTTTAAGCTGACTATCCAGGCCCGCGCCCAACGCGATCCCGTTTTCCGCAGAGAACTTCTCCGCGAAGGAATTGAAAGCCTGCTTGCCGGGGACGTGGAAACGGGTAAGACCGTGTTGCGCGACTACATCAACGCGACTGTCGGTTTTAGCGAACTTGCAGAGGTTACCCATCGTTCCTCGAAAAGCCTGATGAGGATGCTGGGACCCAACGGCAATCCCAATGCACGAAACCTGTTCGCTATCGTTGCTTATTTGCAGCAACAGGCAGGTATTCAGTTCAAGTTGCGACCTCAGCGCGCTCAGACTCAACGTCGGGGCAGTCTTCGACGGCCCGCATAGAACCGGAAAGC
>WNFD01004741.1_pt1 | contig 13628 bp, 17 predicted proteins | sample 5400491 | NCBI WGS metagenome assembly WNFD01 (sample SAMN13153343, study PRJNA577476) | soil metagenome | isolation source: 120 cm saprolite under Douglas fir tree site 2 hole 2 replicate 2 | place: USA:California | collected 2015-04-18 | reverse complement strand
CGATTCAGTCGAGTAGTAATGTCTCTCTTCCATTGTACTATTTCGGAATCCTTGCAGCACTAATCGCCACGCTCTTGATCGGTACTTTTCTAGCTTTCAGGAGACACAAGGTAACGCATGCCAGGCTGAAGATTGATCTCGAGGCCGTTAAGGCAGAAGCAGGGAGAATCGAGAACCAGGAATTCTTCCAGTCCGTGAAAGACCAGTTGAAGAAGGACAAAGAATGACAAAAGTAATCGCTGTTCACTCTTTCAAAGGAGGAACAGGAAAAACAACGCTAACCGCGAACATAGCAGCAATACTCGCAAAGAATCGCAGAGTAGGAGTCATGGACCTCGACCTGTCCGGACCCGGTTTACATGTGCTTTTCGGCGTGAAGAAGAGCGAGATCAAGGCAACCCTCACCGACATATTTCTTGGAGACGCAACACCGGCGGATGTCGTGATAGATCTGACCCAGAGGTTCAACCTCAAGAAAGGGGGGCTGTTCTTCTGTCCCGCCAGCAACAAGGTGGAGGACATGCTTCGCCTGTTGAAGTCGGGTTTGGAAGTGGAGGTATTTCAGGACACAATACAGAAGGTTGGTGAGCAGAACAAGCTCGATTACATCATCGTTGATACTCATCCTGGGGTCGAGAATGATACTGTTCTCGCGATGGGTTGCTGCGATGCTCTTGTTCTGGTGTCGAGAGTTGATCAGCAAGATTTGTTCGGGACTGCGGTAATGGTGTTGCTCGCGGAAACATTCGAGAAACCTACTTTCCTCACGCTTAACATGATCCCGCCCGGTGTCCGGATCAAGGACGCAGTAAAGGTCGGCCAGGAACTGTCCCAGTTGTTCAGGTCGCGATTCTTGCAAGCCTTTGAGTTTCAGCTGGACGTTATCAACAACCTGAGCAGATCCGTATTCGTCGTAGACAACCCCGATTCCTCCTTCGCCAAGAAAGTAGGCGAGGCGGTGGAGACACTGGAGAGAGAATTATCAGGAGCGACAAAGATTGCAAACTAACCCCAAACGCTCAACGGGCTATGACCTCCGAAGACTCGTAGGATCAGTGAACCAGCTCCGCTTCAACGACAACAAAGGAGAAGTGTCCTTTTTCGGACAGAAAATGATCATCCTGCGGAGAGATGTTATCCGGATTATGCGGGAGGCTCTCGAAAGACTGGTCGGAGATCAGTCAGCACCGTTCCTCTCTTACTTGGCGAGTGGGATAGGTGTGCACGAAGGGAGCATTTTCAGAGAGAGCATTGGGTCCACAGGCGAGCAGAGCAGACAAAGTCTAGAAAACCTGGTGCACTCGGCACTGGAGGACACGAACCTTGGACTGGGCAAGATCCGAATCGACGGGCTTGACTTTGACAAGAGCAGCGTCAACATAATTGTAAGCAACTGTTTTGAAGCCACCGAGAACGGGTCCTCGGAAGAACCGAACTGCATATTCACCAGCGGCTTCTTGGCCGGAATATTCGCCGAAGTACTCGACAAGACAGTTCAGGCAAAAGAAGTCCGCTGTATGTCGCAAGGCGCAACGGAGTGCGAGTTCCAGATCTCTCTCGTCGAAACAGGTGATGGAGAAACTGAAAGGCCAAAAGTGGATCTGAAAGATGTTGATGGTGGAGCGCAGCTGAGGGGAGAAGTGAGACCGGGCACTGGTGGAGGCTCAACAAGCTCGAAATCGGCTATAGGCACGTCAGAAGGCGCGACGGAAGATCAAACCGAAAGGTCGGACAGCGCGAACATGGATGCTGGAGTCGAGAAAGCGGCCAGAATCGCCAAACACAAACAGCACTTCTGGAACAAGTTCAAGAAAGAATAGATCAGTCTGGAACGATAGACCGTCGGAAAGCATTCCGTTTCTGTCACAGCTTCAGGCGCCGGGAGTGGGATTCGAACCCACGAGGGCGTGACGCCCAACGGCTGTCGTGTCCTGGCCCTTATCTTCTTGAGATCTCGAGGCCGTCGCTTTAACCACTCAGCCATCCCGGCGTGCAACGCCATTGGGATACCGGTCTTAAACCACTTTCGAAAGGCAGACGCCGTTGGCCAGGTAATCGCTACTAGCCTGGAATTGAAGAAGACTAATGAGTTGGCCCCAGGCCTAGGACTCGTGATCGCGATTTGGCAGAATTCGGCTTTTCTATTTTCCGCCGGTAATTGTTACGCGAGGATTCTGACTAAGCGGTGTGTTGATAGGCGTTGAGAAGATTGGATCGTTTCGTTGCACCCGTTTCGGATAAAGATGGTCAACGACAACTCGATCTCTGAGCAGGACCATTCTATCTCTGAGAGAGTCTTGATAGTTGAAGTCCGCTCTCAATTGATATTCCTGGCACAGCAGCGTCATTGTCCTGTAGACGAGGACACGTGCGCTCGCCCCGAGAGAGTCTGTCAAGACCACGAAGACATCGTCAAAGCGGGAGGATATTTCAGACTGTTCAATTCCTTTCTTTGCAAGTAGATCATAGATTACCTCTCGGACTGTCGGTCCCATGCCGTCGAGTGCGTTTCGAAAACAATCGTTCACGGTTTCATGGAACAGGGTGGAGATCTGGGTGCGCATTTGGCTAGTGGCCTAGAACAGAGTATGCGGAGAGGCGAGTGGATACGTGTGTTGTAACAGCGATTTACCTTCTCCGGGACTGTGGAGAGACGTTGCGTCCACGAAGTACTTTGATTGTTTCTAGCCGATGAGAACGGAATGGGGGCAAGTATACTTTAGGGCTATTCTTGGGCCAGTGCAGACTGCACTAGGGAGAAAGCCTCTGTTACCGTACAATTTGCATTCAACGGTTTTATATGCCGTTAGCAGGGCTCATGAGGAAGGATTCAGCCTTGTCGGATGGAAACGTTCGGAAGCTCATCGAGGACGCTAGCTTTCCAAACCAGTGGCCTACAAAGGAGACGCATATTCAGCACAAGGTCCTCTACAAGAACGGAGTGAGTAAAGAGTACGGCGTCCACGGGAGCAACGTGGGAGTGGACTTTGACATCTGCATCGCCGACGGCATCTGCATAACCGTCTGCCCCGTCAACGTGTTCGACCGGCTTGAACTTCCAGGCGAGCAGGAGAAGATGGACAAGGGCGTTACCAATGATAGCGGAAAGGCGCCTTTGGCGAACTGGAAAGCCGATCCAGCCAGGGAACAGGACTGCATCTTCTGCCGAGCATGCGAGATCCAGTGCCCAGTCCAAGCGATCAAGATCACCGAACCCTAGAATACGGCTCGCAGCTCCAAGCCGACATAGAGCCACTAAATCAAGATAGTCTGTCCTTCAGTTCAGTTTAGTTTCGGCATCCTGTCCGGACCGACCGCTCATGTGATGCGAGGGTCGGTCGCTAAGACCTCCTATTTTCTAGGATCATCCCCTGTCTGACCCCGATAATGGGCGAGTCCGGCTGATCAAAGCTTGATCCGGGTTTGGATCGGTTTGAGATTATCCGAGTTTCCAGCGTGGATCTTACCCCGATCATAATCTGCTAGTTCAGATCTTGAATCAGGGCTGATAATGGGCGAGTCTTTCTGCCATAAGCGGTGCTAAGGAGCTAAGCGGAGCTGATTCGAATAGCTAAGCCGATAGGGTTAGCTTTGCTCCGGCTGAACCTTTGGACCAACCTGATGATCCTGTAGGTTATTCCATACTTCTTCCGAAGAAGAGTAAAGACATGTTCCGAGGATTCTCGCTCGATCATTCGAGCTTCCCCGTCGACCCACGCACCTTTGACGGTACCTCGCGCGTTGCAGGGTGCAATACGAACTCGTGGATTGTTGCGTATGCGCTTTATCTTTCCAGTGCTAGAATCAGTGCGAACGAACAATTCTCCGTTCTCTTCGACGAACCAGACGGGGGTGCGGACAGGCTCTCCAGTCTTCCGGTATGTTTCGATGCTGATATGTTTCTTGCCTGCGAACTGTGACAATTTGTCTCCTGCAGCACTCAATGGAGATTGTTCCACGGTCGACATTGTCTTAGGGGACGCCGATGGTGTTTCCTACGCCAACCAAGATAACGCTGTCCCCCGGCTTGGACTTTGATCTGATCTCGTTCTGGACCCTGTTGACCGCCGCGTCGACTCCCGACTTGACCAGGGGTGTGATCGAGGATATTGCTTCCTTTGAAGACATTTTCACCACTACTGCCAAGAGGGGAATCTGGTTTTTCGAAGCGCTAGCCTCAATGTGATATCGTTCTGTGCCAGGCCCGCCGATTGCGGCACCAATTCCTTCGGCCACGTCCCCGCTGGGTTCTCCTTCGAACTTCAATGCTGCATCAACAGTGACTACAAGTCCTATGGGTCCTGATTCCTGGATCAGTTTCTCAACTGCAAGACCCGGTTTTCCGACATTTCCTCCCGGACCCTTTGCTCGGACGACCCAGACTCGTCGACCTTCAAAGTCGACGTCGTAGACCATTGTGTCTTTGACTAGCTCGTTTCCTTGTCGTCCAGCCGTGATCTGGCTTACGACCAGGGGTCCGACCCCGTCTCCTATGGGCTGGGCTTTCGCGAAAGCGTCAATGGCGGCGCCGTAGGCTTCGGCCTCTTCCATTATCATCGGAAGGGCCATCTGGAGCTGGGCAAGGGCCATTATTCCTCCCGTCTTCTTTGCAAGGAGATAGAAGTGGCGGACCAGGCGGAACATGCCGTCTAAGCCAATTGAGATCTCAAGCTGGTTACTTAGAGTGTTTACATCGGACTCGGTGGCGTTAGGAGCAATGGCCTTCACTTCCATTTTCAAATGATCATCATAGGTATCTAGAACGTGTTCTAGTTTTCCGACTATTCCAGAGGGATCGAGGCTTACCGGGGTTATAGTGAATGAGTTATTGAGTCTATCAATCTTGGTCTCGACCGTCTTCTTGTCCATTTGGAATCTCGATACCGAGTCAACAAATTTCTGGCGGGCTGCGGTTTTGCTTCTCTCCAGTTTTCCGAGGCTTCGCTTGACGCTGACGAGTTGCCATTGTACTTGGAGACGTTGCCCGTAGAAGAAGATCATGAAGAATGAGGCGAAGTAGACGAGGTTGACTATCTGGCTGAGATCGATTAAGGCCATGCTACTATTCTACCCTTCCCTCGAAGCGGACACTGCTATAGGTGATTCCTTCAATCTCAGTAAAGCTTTTCGTTTTGCGTTGAGCCGTATGAAGCCGACCTCAACCTCCTCCTTTATGGCAAGCTTTGACAGAGCCATTAGAATATCTTTCATTTGTTTGACCGGATGAGACCCGATTTGTGTTATCACGTCGCCTACTCGCATTCCTGCCTCGTAGGCTGGTCCTCGCGAGTCGACTTCGACAACCAGAACCCCTGAATCCGCTGGGAGGTCGTATCTTCGCGCAATCGCCTGGTTCATGTTGGCTCCCGATATTCCAAGCCAGGGTCGAATTACTCGTCCCTTCTCAAGGATCTGCTGTACGACCCATTTCATCGTATTGACGGGTATGGCGAAGCCTACTCCCTGGGCGAACGGAATCATTGCGGTGTTCATTCCTATGACGTTTCCACCTATGTCCGCGAGGGGTCCGCCGCTGTTTCCTGGATTGATGGCGGTATCGGTTTGGATGAGTCCTTCGAAGATGAAGTCTGTGCCTGGCAGCGGCCGTCCGAGGGCGCTCACGACTCCCATGGAGACTGTTGGTCCTCCTTGGAGCCCGAGGGTGTTGCCGATGGCGAGAGCTATTTGTCCAACCTTCAGTTTCTCCGAGTCGCCTAGGCTTGCTGCAGGAAGGTTATCCGCGTCCACTTTGATTACCGCGATGTCCGTAGAGCTGTCTGAGCCGACGACTTCGCCGAGGAATGTTCTACCGTCTTTCAGGTGAATCTGGACTCTTGTCGCTTCATCGATGACGTGGTTGTTGGTGATGACGTATCCTTTGCGGTCGATTATTAGTCCGGAGCCTTTCCCTTCGATTGGCACGAGACCGTAGCGGAAGTCTCGGGTGACTCGAACGCTGTCGATGCTGACGACGCTTTCGCTCAGCCGCTCAACAGCCTCTGTAACCTGGTTCTCCAGCGCGGATAGTGTTGTTGTCATGTTTAGAGTCCCCAGCTTGTTTTTCCTACGGGAGTTATTCTGAGGTATAGCTTGTCGTCTTTCTCCTTGGTCTCAACGAGCCCGGTGACCTCGATTCCACGGGGGACTAGTCGGTTGGGTGATTCCAAGTCGTCAACGAGGAGGGTGATCTTTTCCTCGTCTAGGTCTTGGAATCGCGGGCTGTATTTCAGGTTCCAGCCACTCAGGTAGAGGTAGCGCCCGTCGAATTCGTAGATTACGGGGACGATGTGGGGTTGGGAGTCTTCGCAGACGAAGGCGATTCTGGCGAGGCTTCTCTCCATCAGGTATCGGTATTCTCTCTCGGTGAAGCCTCTGACGCCGTCTTTATGTCGCATCATGTCTGAACTAGTTAGGGGTTAGTCACGCTTATATACTTGGTAGTCCAGGGAAACTAAGTGGGTATTAGTTAGTTGAGTAAGTCAACCCAAGTTAACCAAGATATCACAAAAGAGCAGTCCGAAGAATGCTTGATGCTGCATTCGGCCTGGAATGACCTTACGAAAGTCTGGACTCTTCCTGTTATTCATGCCCTCGGTCTCAAGGAGCCTGCAAGATTCAACGAGCTCAAGAGAAGGATACAGGGGATAAGCGCCACAAGCCTTGCTGAGAGGCTGAACGAACTGGATCAGAGAAAAATCATCGAGCGAAAAGTCTACCCCGAGACTCCTCCAAGAGTAGAGTACTCTCTTACCAAGAAAGGGATGGAGCTACTTGCCCTTCTCGGCGACCTCGCTGAATGGGTGAAAAAATGGGACAAACAAGACATTCCTGGCGCAGAAAAGATCAGAGAAGAGAAACTCCGCCCGCTCGCCCGAGTCAGTAAGTAGACCCTGTCAGCTAGTTACCGATAAGGCTCTATTGCTTCTCGCCCGTTTCTCAGTTCATGCCCAGTCAGGAGTGGCTGAGGTCCTATGTTCCCAGTTCTTGTCTTGCCTTCATGGTCTTCATTAGATCTCCGCGGGTGACCATTCCAGCGATCTTGTCTCCATCCATAACGACGAGCCTGCCTACTCCATTCTTCGCCATCATCTGAAGGGCGTCAAGAGCCGAGTTCGTCGGACTCACCATGACGGTTCGTTCGAAGGGTACCATTGCCTCGCTGACTCTCTCTATCTCTCTCTTCTCGCGGGGAATCGACCGGACGGACGACATCGTGACAACCCCGAGCAGTTTCCCGTTTGAGACGACCGGGTAGCCTCCGTGGGGATGGACGAGGAAGTAGTCGGAGACGAGCTGTTGGACGGATGCATCGGGAGAGACGGATAGTAGTTCTCTGGTCATGATGTCTCCGACCCTGACACCTGCAAGAGACTCTGTCAATCTGGTCTGTCTCAAACTTGTTTCCGCTCCGGACCGGATGAACCAGCCCAGGAATATGATCCATAATCCATTGATGAAATCGCCGAAGACGACAAAGAATAGTCCGACGGCCATCATCAGTAAGGATATGGCTTCGCTGACTCTAGTTGCGTTCGTTGTGGCGCTGAGGAGGTTCTTCGATCGGTTCCAGAGGCTTCCGCGGAGAACTCTGCCTCCATCCAAGGGAAACGCCGGGATTAGGTTGAAAGCGCCTAGAACTCCGTTTAGGAGCGCAGCATAGTAGAGCGTTGCAATGATTGGTACTGGTCCTTTTACCAAGAATGTAAGATACCAGAAGCTGCCTAGAACGATCGCGATCAGGAAGCTTGTGAGCGGGCCTGCTGCGGCCATCCGAACTTCCAGCGCTGGATCCTTCGGCTCCTCGCTCATTTCTGAGACTCCTCCAAAGAAGAACAGCGTGATCCTTTTGATCGGCAGGCCGTTTTTCTTGGCGATGTATGAGTGGGAGAGTTCGTGGAGGAAGACCGAGACGAAAAGAACGATTGCAGAGACGATTCCTATTGCCCAGTAGGTGGTGGCACCAAGGCCAGGATAATGCTGGGGCATGTAGCCTTCAGCGAGCGACCAAGCGATCAGGAGAAGCACGAGCCAGAGAGTGTAGTGGATTCTGACGGGAATCCCAATTATTCTACCGATGTTCAGCGACATTAGCCTGCCCCGCTTGTCGATCACGTTCCTTTCTTAGCCTTGTCCTAGGCTCTCGTTTCTCCCACTCTCGCGTCGCGAGACGCTATGTGCTATACCCCATTCTTCGACTAAGGGATTTTTCCTGTCTGGCAGGATTTCTGGGCGAGACAGGCGATTCAGGGTACAGTCTGGGCTTAGATGCCAGGGCAAAAAGACGGGAAGTATAGCGCCATTCCCGAACGATTTGTGGGCGAGAATCTGAAGGCATCCCAGATTGCCGAACAGGGTTCATTTTAGGCGATTCTGCTCTTCCCTTAACGCGAAGGGATCACTGAAGAGAAGAACTGTAGAACATCGCTAGCCAAAGTGCTCTCGCCAAATTTGGCTGATGCAAGTTCTCCTGCGCGACCAACTATGAAGGCTGCTATCCTTGCCGCATCAAAAGGCGTTCTGCCTCTTGCGAGATGTGCGCCCGCGACTCCCGCGAGGAGATCGCCATACCCTCCTTTCGTCATGTAGGGAGAACCTCTAGGATCAACATAGGTTTGTTCTCCATCAGAAACGATGTCTGGAGCTCCCTTAACGATCACGGTTGCATTGTACTGCTTCGCTAGAGCTTTGGCGGCCGTTCTCTGTGCCTCAGCGGTTTGAGGCCAGGATGTTCCAGATAGAACTTGGTATTCTCCCGCATTCGGTGTCAACAATGCTTGTTTTCCTTTGATCGACAAGGCGTTCGTAGCCAGTGCATGGAGTGCTTCGGCATCCAGAACCATGGGTGTCTTGCACCTTTGGATAATATCTAGCAATGCCCTGTGCGATTCCGGGGTCCGAGTGACCCCACAGCCTACGACCAGTGCGTCAGCGTTTTCGAGCAACTCAATCGCAATGTTCGGGTCCGGGAAGGACGAATCGCAAGGCACCGTTATCAGATCAGGGGAATATCCTGCGACAATGTCCGCGGCTCGCTTCGGTGCAACCACTATTGCCAGGTCTGTCCCGGCTCGCAAAGCTGCTAGAGAGTTGAATGCTAGACAGCCGGCATAACGGTCGCTGCCTCCGCAAACGATGACCCGGCCAAAGTCGCCCTTGCGAGCGTTGTTAGATCGAGACGGATAGAACTCATTAAGATTGAGCCCTCTATTCGGGCCTCGAAGGTCCAAGGTTCGAACGTGTCGCTGAGCACTAGGACTGGAGGGCATTGGAAAGAATCTGATGTGATAGAAGGTAGGAAGATAGGGTTTCGCTACTGGTTCCAGGTGATGTACTTGACCGTCTAGAACCGCGCGACTGCCCTCTCGGCCCTTGCCGGAAGGCGACGTCGGGACGCGCTGTCGCGGGGTTTTGTCATGAGCCTCTTGATTTTCAATCCTATGTTTTCGAAGACCTCTTCTATGGACCAGCCTTCTTCTCTGAACTCGACCTGGTGTTTGGGCATTCTTATCATTACGTGAACCTCGAAATGCTTCCTCTCCTTCCCTTTGGAGAATGCCCTGACGGTGGCTCGGGCCTCCCCAAGCTCAGGGTAGACGTGGCTGAGAGACTCTATTGATCTTTGGAATTTTGTTTTGGCTAGGGAGGACTCGATATCATTGTAGTCGAGGCCGACGATGTACACGGGCAATGGGGTTGAGACGTCCACTGTTGGATTCATGTGTGAAGCCTCACCTTACCACTAGAACGGCGCATTGAGCGTGTGTGACGACACCGCTTGAGACGCTTCCAAGGAGCATTTTCTTGAAACCTCCCATTCCACGTGTCCCCATGACGATTAGGTCGATCTTCTCGCTGGCCGCGTAGTCAGTTATGGCTTGAACAGCGGAGCCAACAGTTTCGCTAGTTTGAGGCTTAGCCTTCACGCCTTTTTTCTCCGCCAACGATAAAGTTCGCCCTACTACTTCCAAAGCAGGTTTTCTTGCGTACGATTCGTAAGCTTGGATGGCCTCCCCAGATGGAGATGGAGCAGAGGGAAACAAGGTCATGTACTCGGGGTAGCCCCGGAACACGTTCAATACGAAGAGTTGGGCGTCGAATCTCTCCGCCAAATCCACGGCGACCTCCGACGCTCTAGCCGAGCCCTCGGAACCGTCTACAGCTACCAATATTCTCTGGAATCGCAAATCCGACTCGCGTCTAGGACTCTGCTTTCCTAAGGTGCTCATCGCCAACGCATTCTTCCCCAAAGCCGATAAGCCCCCCTCACGCTATTTAGATGCAGGCTCCCCAATTAGGTTCTCTGCTTCAGGTTCAACCTTGAGTATTCTCGCGCGGTGAACGATCGTGCTTGAGCGTCATTCCCCGGAAACACATAATCCAGAGAACAAAATCGCATAGTCGAGGTTACGGAGATGACCATTGCAGAAGAACTAAGTCAATATGCTTACTCTGTAAAGTACAGAGATATTTCAGAGGATACCATTCACGAGTCGAAGAAGAGAATCATTGATGCTCTGGGATGCGGAATTGGAGCCTTCACCGCGGAACCCGTCAAGTTCTCAAGAAAGATCGCCGAGAAAGCCAAGGTCGAAGATGGTTCGACCCTTCTCGGGACCAAGAGGAAGAGCACGCCTGACATGGCTTCTTTCGTCAACGCGATAATGGTTCGGTATTTCGACTACAACGACACGTACCTGTCCAGAGAACCGGCACATCCCAGCGACAACATCGGTGCCTGTTTGTCCGCGGCCGATTCAGAGGGTGCAAACGGAGAAGATTTCCTGTTATCGGTCGCCCTTGCATTCGAGATTCAATGCAGATTGTGCGATGCAGCTGACATACGCCACAGAGGATGGGACCACGTCTGCTATGGCCTCGTCTCCACAGCCCTAGCCTCAGGACGGCTCATGCGTCTCAACCCAGAACAGATGACGCAAGCCGTGAACCTGGCCCTAAACTCTCACATCACCATGCGCCAGGTGAGAGCGGGGGAACTCTCCATGTGGAAAGGATGCTCCTTCGCCAACGCCGGTCGAAACGGAGTCTTCTCAGCGCTCCTCGCAAGAGAAGGAATGACCGGTCCCTCGCCAATCTTCGAGGGCGAGATGGGTTTCTTCAAACAAGTGTCCGGACCCTTCCAGATCAACATGGAGGATTTCGGTGGAAGAAAGGGCAGTTTCAAGATCGCTGAGACCTATCTGAAATACTTCCCTGCAGAGATCCACTCACAAACAGCCATCTGGGCCGCGCTAGAAACAAGGAAAGAGATTGGAGATCTCAACAACATTGCATCAGTAGAGATCGGCTCTCATGAAGCCGGCTATACCATATTGGGCAAGGACCCTGAGAAATGGGCCCCAGCGACAAAGGAGACGGCAGACCACAGCCTACCATACATCGTTGCTATGGCTCTTCTAGAAGGCAAGATAGACAATTCATCCTACTCACCCAAGAAGTTCAAAGACCCCAAGATCCTAGACTTTCTAAAGAAAGAAACAGTTGTTGAGGACGAAGATCTCACAGCCATGTATCCCGAAGCGGTGGCTAACAGAGTCACAGTGAAACTCTCATCGGGCAAGGTGATCTCTAAGCAAGTGAACTATCACAAGGGCCATCCGAAGAATCCCATGAGTGATCAGGATGTTGAGAAGAAGTTCCTGACCCTGACGAAGAGACAGCTCAACAAGAATCAAGCGAAGAGAGCACTGGACATTCTTTGGACACTGGAAAAAGTGAACGACTTGTCAAAACTGTTCTCCGCGCTAGTCGTCGAATAGCTCCAGCCAGTCTGGGCGAGCCTACCTTGGTGCATAGCTGATCTTCTTTCCCTTCCAGATGTCTCTGTCTCCCCAGAGCCCCAGCTTCCAGGCCGTGAACTCCACGACCTGAGAGTGGTCGATGAACAGGTTCACATTTGTCCCGAAAGATTTCAGGTACCACTTGAAGACCGGCGGGTCGGACGCCTCGAACATCCACGTCTCGTAGCCGAACTTGTCCACGAGCTTCTTCACCACATCCTTCCTCCACCTCGATGGCGGAAGGTCTTCGGTAATCCCTTCAGATTCGAGCATGAGAATCTTCGCGCCCGCATCAAGGTGAGCCTGCGCCTCATTCGCCACATCCTGGAAGGTCCTCATCTTGGTCTTGTAGCCCACGACGTGGGTCCCCCCCTCCTGCCCCGATCATCATGGAAACTTCGGGCTTGGCTTTCATGCCCAATTTCTGAACTCGGCGAACAATAGCCACCTTATCCTCCAACTTCATGGGCGCGAGACCGCTGGAGACTTCGACCATGTCAAACTCCAATACCTTGCACTCCTCGAGATACTTGTCCACGATAGCTGAGCCCTCAACGATAACCCGCTCAACGAACCCACCAGTGGAGACATACACGCCATAGTCATGGCATAGACCGATGATTTTTCTGGTAGTCTCCCTGGGCAGCAATCTCATCGAGCCTCCTGCAAATTTGTAGCCGTCTACGTACTCGCTCCAATCCTCAAGCAGATCCTTCAGGTACCCGTAGCTTACAGAGGTGTAGTACGGTCCCCGGATCTCGATCACTCCCTTGTCCCTAGGCTTCGGATTCAGCTCAGCCAGCTTGACGAAATCGAAAGTCTTGGATTGCGCGTTCATCTTTGTGAACTCGAACTGTTCATACTCGTGACGCTATCAAGTAGTACTCTAGAGTCTACAAGCTTCCCAACGGTGTAGCTCGTCACATGAGCCCGGAGAATTCAGAAAAGAGACGACTCGTGAAGAAGGTTCTTATCCCTGTCGCAGCACGGCGGGCTCCATGAGTAACCTGAAAACAGAACTGGAACACATCAAGCACCACATCAAGTACCCGGCGAACAAGACACAAGTCATGGCAGCCTGCAACAACATGTCGGACGTCCCGTCAATCGACAAGGACTTCGTCGCCAAGTCTCTCCCTGAGAGCAACTACAAGGGCCCAGAAGACGTCGTAAAGGCCCTCCTCAACAAAGTCTAAGCTTTCTCCAACTTCTCCCTTTTTTCGCTAGCACCAGTCTATCGTCCGCAGGACCCAGACTAAACTGTAACTAGATTTTTTTCTGCTCTTTTTAACAGAACAGCATTGGTCGCAACGATTATCGAAGATGCGCTCATGAGCAACGCAGAAACCTCAGGTCGAAGGATTATTCCAAAGTTGGGATAAAGGATACCAGCTGCGACGGGGATTGCGAGGATATTGTAGAATGAAGCCCAGAAGAGGTTCTGCTTCATCTTCGTGACGGTTGCCTTGCTCAGCCTTATCGCCCGCACGACATCCGACGGGTCTGATTTCATCAAGACTACTTTAGCCGTCTCTATCGCCACGTCTGTGCCGGCCCCGATCGCAATTCCGATGTCTGCTTGAGCCAATGCTGGCGCATCATTCACGCCATCACCCACCATCGCGACAAATTTTCCTTCATCTCGCAGTTTCTTAACGAATATTGCCTTGTCTTGTGGGAGGACATCCGCAAATACCCGCTTGATCCCAACCGTTTTCGCGACCGCCTCGGCAGTTGCGAGATTATCGCCTGTAATCATGGCTGTCTCAATTCCGAGCTGGTCAAGCTTCGACACTGCCATTTTGGCCGCTGGCTTCACAGTATCAGCCG
>WNFD01011616.1_pt1 | contig 13629 bp, 16 predicted proteins | sample 5400491 | NCBI WGS metagenome assembly WNFD01 (sample SAMN13153343, study PRJNA577476) | soil metagenome | isolation source: 120 cm saprolite under Douglas fir tree site 2 hole 2 replicate 2 | place: USA:California | collected 2015-04-18 | reverse complement strand
CGCACCACGACCGAGGGCGTGCATGCGATGCGGGCCGGTGAGCGCATGCCAGACCGGATTGTCGAGGACGTTGATCGGCATGGCGCGCGAAGTATCATGGTCGATGAAAAACGGCTCGCCGGAATCGGACTCCATCGCCATGCTCGATCGCGACGAATGCGAACGCGCCCGCGTCAGACGCGACCGTCGTTACGACGGCCGTTTCTTCTCGGGCGTGCGCACGACGCGCATCTACTGCCGGCCGGTCTGCCCGGTGCGGCCGGCGCAGGGCAAAAATGTCGAGTTCTATCCCACCGCTGCCGCCGCCGAGGCGGCGGGCTTCCGGCCCTGCCTGCGCTGCCGGCCCGAGACGGCGCCGTTCTCGCCGGCCTGGCGGGGGTCGCGCACGACGGTGCATCGCGCGATGCGGCTGATCCGCGACGGCGCGCTCGACCGTTCGGGCGTCGACGATCTGGCGGCCCGGCTCGGCATCGGCGCGCGCCATCTCGACCGCCTGTTCCGGCGCCATATCGGGGCCGCTCCGCTGCAGGTCGCGCGAACGCTGCGCGTGCAGCGCGCCAAGCGGCTGCTCGACCAGACCAAGCTCGCGATGTCCGACGTGGCGGCCCGCGCGGGCTTCGCCAGCCTGCGCCGCTTCAATGCGGTGTTCGCCGAGGTTTACAAGCGCACGCCGAGCGAGGTCCGACGCCTGCGCTTCAAGCCGGTCTGACGGCAAAGAAAAAGGGCCCGGCGAACCGGGCCCTTTCGTGTAGGCGGCGGTAGCTTACTTGCCGACCGGGGTCGACTTGCCGTCCTTCCAGACATAGATGTCGTAGACTGGGTTCTTGATGTCGCCCTTCTGGTCGAAGGCGAGCACGCCCACGGCCGAATCATAGGTGCCGCTGCGCAGCGCCGCGGCCACGGCGGCCGGATCGGTCGACTTGGCCTTCTTGGCCGCATCCGCCCACACCTTGACCGCCGCGTAGCTGAACAACGTGTAGCCTTCCGGATTGTACTTGGCGTCGCGGAACTTCTTCACCAGCGCGGCATTCTTCGGATCGTCCTCGGCCTTGGGCGGGAACGACATCAGCACGCCGTCGGTGGCGGCGCCGCCGAGTTGGGCGAACTCCGCCGTTTCCAAGGAGTCGAAGCCCATCATCTTGGCCAGCAGTCCCTGCTCACGCGACTGCTTGATCATCAGCGCGCCGGCCGTGTGGTAGCCGCCGAGCACGATGATGTCGATCTTCGCCTGCTTCATCTTGTTGATGAGCGCAGTGAAGTCCTTGTCGGTGTCGTTGTAGGCCTCGTACATCGTCTCTTTCAGGCCGCCCTTGTTGATCGCCTTCTTGGTCTCGTCGGCCACGCCTTTGCCATAGGGCGACTTGTCGGCGCCGACCGTGGCGCCCTGCACGTCGTCGCGGCCGCAGGTGCGGAACACCGTGGTGTTGCCCTTGGCGGCAGCATCGTCGGTCAGTTTGGGATTGGTCGAGGCCGGCGTGATCTGCAGGATCTTGCCTTCCTTGTAGATGTCGGACGCCGGGATCGACGAGCCGGAGCAGAAATGCCCAGCCACGAACGCGACCTTGTCGGAGACCATCTTGTTGGCGACCGCTGTCGCCTGCTTCGGATCGCAGGCATCGTCGCCGATCGCCAGCTCGAGCTTCTGGCCGTTGACGCCGCCCGCGGCATTGATCTCCTCGACCGCCATGGTGGCGCCGCGCTTGAGCTGTTCGCCGAACGCAGCATACTGGCCGGTCATCGGACCGGCCGAGCCGATCTTGAGCTGCGCGAATGCCGGCGTCGCCACCAGGGCGATGGCTGCGGCGGCCAGCGCGCCGTAAGTCCTCTTCATGCGAGACTCCCTTGTTGACCCCGGTCTCCACGGATGTGGAGCTGGACGCTAGATTAGTGCCGCTCCTCCCAGCCCAGCAAGCCTTTGCGCTGGTAGAGCCACGGATATTGCTGCACCATGAGGCGCGCACGCGTCAGTTGATAGGCAAATGCCGCCACCGCAAGCTGGATCAGCCAGCCGAGCAGGAAGCCGCCCAGCGACCACAACTCGCCGCCGGCCAGCGCATAGTCGAGAAAGCGCAGCGTCGCCGAAAGAAGCCCAGTATAGAAGGCGATCTGCCACCACGGCCGCCAAGTGAGGGCCACGGCATGGCCTGAGGCGAACGAGGCCGGCCCGACCAGGACGATATTGAGCAGCAGCACGACGAACAGCGTGTTGCCGAACCATTCGACCATGAAGGTATCAATCGGGCTCATAGGTGGCCACCCTCGAGATAGGCGGCGCGTACCTCGGCGTTGGCCAAAAGTTCCCGGCCGCCGCCGCTCAGCCGAACCCGGCCGTTGACCAGCACATAGCCGCGGTCGGCCAGGCGGAGCGCGTGGAAGGCGTTCTGCTCGACCAGGAAGATCGTAACGCCCTCCTCGCGGGCGATGCGGCCGATCGCCTCGAAGATTTGGCGCACGATCAAGGGCGCCAGGCCGAGCGACGGCTCGTCGAGCAGCAGCAGGCGCGGCCGGCTCATCAGCGCGCGGGCGATCGCCAGCATCTGCTGCTCGCCGCCCGACAGCGTGCCGCCGCGCTGGTCGCGCCGCTCGGCCAGCCGCGGGAACATGGCGAACACCCGCTCGAGGTCGTGCTGGAAGTGCGCCGGGTCGGCGAGCGTCGCCCCCATCTGCAGGTTCTCGAACACGCTCATGCGCGGGAAGATCCGCCTGCCCTCGGGCACCTGCGCCACGCCGCGGCGGATGATCTCGTGGGTGGCGAGGCCGGTGATGTCCTCGCCGTCGAATGTGATCGAGCCCGAGCGGGCGCGGGGATTGCCGCAGATCGTCATCAGCAGGGTCGATTTGCCGGCCCCGTTGGCGCCGATCAGGGTAACGATCTCGCCCCTGGCCACGTCGAGGTCGACGCCGTGCAGCGCCTGGATGGCGCCATAGAAGGTCGCCACGCCCCTCACCGCAAGCATCGGCGGCTCAGCCATCGATCGCCTCGTCGTCGGTGCCGAGATAGGCGCGGATCACGGCGGGATCGCGCTGGATCGCCGCTGGCGCGCCTTCGGCGATCTTGCGGCCGTAGTCGAGCACCACGACGTGGTTGGAGATGTTCATGACCACGCTCATGTCGTGCTCGATCAGCAGCACGCCGATGCCGTCGCGGTCGCGGATCGAGACCAGCAGCTGGTTGAGCTCGGCTGATTCGCGCGGATTGAGGCCGGCCGCCGGCTCGTCGAGGCAGAGCAGGCGCGGCTCGGTGCACATGGCGCGGGCGATCTCCAGCCGCCGCTGCGCGCCGTACGGCAACTCGCCGGCCGGGCGGTCGGCGTCGGCTAAAAGGCCGATACGCTCGAGCCAGGCGCGCGCCAATTCAATGGCGGCGTTCTCGGCCAGGCGATAGCGCTTGAGGCCGAACAGCCCGAACACGCTGTAGCCGGACGCCAGCATCAACTTGTTGTGCTGCGCCACCAGCAGGTTTTCGAGCACCGTCATGGCGGGAAACAGGCGGATGTTCTGGAAGGTCCGCGCCACCCGGGCACGCTGGCCGATCTCGTGGCCCAGCATGCGCTCGAGCAGATACTCGCGCTCGCCGCGCAGCAGCAGGCGGCCGACGGTCGGCTTGTAGAAGCCGGTGATGCAGTTGAAGACCGTGGTCTTGCCCGCGCCGTTGGGACCGATGATGGCGGTGATCTCGCGCGGCCGGCCGATGAAGGAGACGTCGTCGATCGCCAGCAGCCCGCCGAAGCGCATGGTGAGGTGCTCGATCTCGATGAGGGGTGCTGCTTGCAGCGCGCTCATCCGCTGCCTCCCGAGGCCACGGGATGCAGGCGGACCGAGGGTTCGCGATGGGCGATCAGGCCGCGCGGGCGGAACACCATGATCAGCACCATGGCGAGCCCGAAAGCGAGCATGCGGTAGTTGCCGAGCTCGCGGAACCATTCGGGCAGGCCGATCAGCAGCACGGCGGCCAGCACCACGCCGATCTGGCTGCCCATGCCGCCCAGCACGACGATGGCGAGGATGATCGCCGATTCGATGAAGGTGAAGCTCTCCGGGCTGATGAAGCGCTGCTTGGCGGCGAAGAAGGAGCCGGCGAAGCCCGCGAACATGGCGCCGACGGCGAAGGCGGTGAGCTTGGTGTTGGTCGGATTGATGCCGAGCGCCTTGCACGCCGTCTCGTCCTCGCGCAGCGCTTCCCAGGCGCGGCCGACCGGCAGGCGGCGCATGCGCTGGGTGAAGAGGTTGGTGATCAGCGCCAGCAACAGGATGATGTAGTAGAGGAAGATCAGACGGTGGATGCCGTTGAAAGGGATGCCCAGCAGCTCCGACGCGGTCTGCTTGCCGGCAGGCGCGGTCTCGGCGAACACGGCACCGAACAGTGTCGGCCCCGGGATCGAGCCGATGCCGGCCGGCCCGTTGGTAAGGTCGAACCAGTTGAGGATGACCAGCCGGATGATCTCGCCGAAGCCCAGGGTGACGATGGCGAGGTAGTCGCCGCGCAGTCGGAGCACCGGGAAGCCCAGCAGGATACCAAAAGACGCGGCAAGCGCGCCGGCAAGCGGCAGCACCGCCCAGAAGCCCAGTCCCTGCTGCGTGCTGAGCAGGGCGTAGGAATAGGCGCCGACAGCGTAGAAGGCGACGTAGCCGAGATCGAGCAGGCCGGCCAGGCCGACCACGATATTGAGGCCCCAGCCCAGCATCACATAGGTCAGGATCAGCACGCTGAGATCCATGGTCTTCTGGTCGGCAAGCGGGGTGAACGGCAGGATGATCGCCAAGCCAAGCAACAGCCAGCCCAGCCACTGGTTGCCGATGCGGTCGAGCAAGCGGCCCGTGGGAGTCCGGGCGGCCGATGCGAGGGCGCGGTTGGCCCATGGCCAGGTGGCGCGAATGACCAGCAGCATGCCGCCCAGCACCACGAACCAGTGCAGAAAGCCCGAGGGCAGCCTAAGCGGCGAGGCGCCGAGCGCGATCATGACGCCGCCGAGCGCGATGGCGGGCCAGCGCAGGCCTGAAGCGGCCAGCGACAAGCCGAGCCGGCCGAAGAAGATGACGATCAGCGCCACGCCGAGATCGACGAATTCGTAGTCGAAGCTCAATCCGGTGCGCGAGCCGACGTCGAGGGTACGGAAGCCGACGACGAAGATGCCCAACGCCGCGGCGACCAGGACGGTGAAGGCCGCGTCCTTCAGCATGGTGGGCAGACGCGACGTCATCGGCTCAGACCTTTTCGATCTCCGGTTTGCCGAGCAGGCCGGTCGGCCGGAAGATCAGCACCAGCACCAGGATCGCGAAGGCGGCAACGTCCTTGTATTCGCTCGAGAAGTAGGCGGCCCAGAACACCTCGATCAGGCCGATCATCAGGCCGCCCAGCATGGCGCCGGGCAGCGAGCCGATGCCGCCCAGCACCGCGGCGGTGAAGGCTTTTATGCCGGCCAGGAAGCCGATGAAGAAATCGATGACGCCGTAGTACATCAGGAACAGCATGCCGGCGACGGCGGCGAGCGCGGCACCCAGCACGAAGGTGAACGAGATGGTGCGGTCGACGTCGACGCCGAGCAGCGCCGCCATCTTCATGTCCTGCTCGCAGGCGCGCTGCTGGCGGCCGAGCGGCGTCGAGGCGATCAGCCAGGTGAAGCCCGCCATCAGCACGACCGTGACCACGACGATAATGATCTGCAGCCAGCTCACGCGAACGTCGAAGTCGTCGGCGCTGAACAGGCTGAAGCCGCCCGAGACGATCTGTCCGCCCGGCTTGGGCCGCGCGCCCTGCACGAGCTGCACGTAGTTCTGCAGCGCAATCGACACGCCGATCGCCGAGATCAGCGGCGCCAGCCGGAACGAGCCGCGCAACGGCCGATAGGCCGCGCGCTCGATCGCCCAGCCATAGACCGCCGAGAAAGCCATGGCGAGCAACAAGACCAACACGATCGCCACCGGCGCCGAGCCGATGCCGAGCAGGCTGCAGATCATGAAGCCGATCAGGGAGATGAAGGCGCCGATCATGAACACTTCGCCGTGCGCGAAGTTGATCATGCCGATGATGCCGTAGACCATCGTGTAACCGATGGCGATCAGGCCGTAGATGGCGCCCAGCGTGATGGCGTTGATCAGTTGTTGCGAAAAATACGCCATGCCCTTGCGTTTCCCCTACCCTGCGACCTACGACGCTTCCGGCGGGCCGTGCAAGCGAACTATTCACCGGTTTGGGAGGAATTGAATGGACGATCTCAAAATGATCCGCGTGCAAATCGCGGACCACATAGGGGCCCGGGATGACGACGATTTCTCGACGCGCCCTGTGCGACAACACGCTTAACCCCGTGTATTAGTGCGCCGATGGATACCTCTTTCGATGTGATCGTGATCGGTGCCGGACCCGCCGGCCTCGCCGCCGCCACTGAGGCCGCGCGTGCCGGCCTCAGGACGCTCTGCCTCGACAAGCTGGCGCCAGGCGGTGTCCTCATCAATCTCAGCCAACTGCACGGTGTCGCGGAGGCGTCCGACGGCCCCCAGATGGCGTCGCAACTTACCGACCAGGCGACCGCCGCCGGCGCCGAGATCGGCTTCGGCGAAGTTGTACGCCTGTCCGGCTGCGGACCGTGGACGGTGGAGACCGCCGAAGGCGAGCGTCATAGCGGCCGCGCGGTCGTGATCGCCACCGGCCTTGGCAAGGGCCGGCTCGGCCTGCCCGGCGAGGACAAGTACGAAGGACGCGGCCTTTCGCATTGCGCCTCTTGCGACGGCCCGCTCTATGCCGGACAGCCGGTCGTCGTGGCCGGCGCCGGCGGCTGGGCATCCTACGAAGCTGACGAGCTGAAGGGATTTGCCAGCGAAGTCACCGTCGTCGACACGGTCGCGGCCCAAGTGCCCGAGGGTGTCCGGCATATCGAGGGCCGTATCGTCGGCCTGGAGGGCGGCGAAGGGCTACAGGCGATCGTGGTCGAGAGCGCGGGCGCGCGGAAAACCATTCCGGCCAGCGCGGTGTTCGTCTATGTCGGCCAGTCTCCCGCTGCGGAATTCGTGCCGGATTCGCTTGCACGCGACGCCACCGGGCATATCGTGGTCGACGAAGGGGGCCGCACCTCCGCTGCTTCGGCGTTCGCCGCGGGCGACGTGCGGGCCGGCGCGCAACACTCCCTGGCCGAGGCCATCGCCGATGGCCAGCGTGCCGCGCAGGCCGTCGTGTGGGCCCTCGGCAAAACGAATTGAGGAGCAACGAGCATGCGCATCGTCAATCCCACCTTCGGCCTGTCCGCCGCCGTCGGCGAGACCGTGGCCTTGAAATCGGTCAACTGGAAGAGCGACGCCATCGCGCTGGTCTCGAATTCCAAGCCCAACGCGCGCGAGCTTTTAGACGGCATCCGCTCGAAACTCGGCGCCTTCCGGCCAGTCGACAATATCGACTTCCTGTCGAAGAACAGCGCCAGCCAGCCCGCGCCGAAGGACCTGCTCGAACAGGTGGCGGCCAACTACCGGGGAGCGCTTTTAGCCATCGCCGATTGAGGAAGCTGTTCATCGTGGAGTTTCCACGACAGCATCGAACTCGAGAAGCGCGGCATCACGGCCTACGTGATCGCCACTGAGACGTTCAAGCCGCTCGTGCTCGCGCAGGCCAAGGCACGCAAGGTCGAACCGCGGCTGATCGTGGTCAAGCATCCGATCGGCGGGCTGAACGCCGACGAACTGCGTGAACGCATCGAAGCGGCAACCAAGGGATTGTCCGAGGCGACCCAGACATGACGGACACGGCCGAGCAGGAGATCATCGAGATCGGCGATCTCGACGTCGAGGCGTTCAACGAATACGCCACCGAGCAGGGCTGGAGCGACGGCATGCCGCTCTACATCCCGACCGAGGACAAGGTGACGAGGTTCGTCGACACGGTGCGCGGCGACAACCGGCCCTACCCGCCGGTGCCGCCGCGCCAGATCGTGCCGACCCTGAAGAGCCTCGCCGCCAACGCGGTGATGGCCGGCTGCAAGCCGGAATACTTTCCGGTGGTGACGGCGGCGATGCGCGGGGTGCTCGATCCCGACTACAATCTGCACGGTACGCTCGCCACCACGCACTCCTGCGCGCCCATGGTCATGGTGAGCGGGCCGATCCGCCATCAGCTCGGCATCAATTGCGGCTCCAATTGCTTCGGCCAGGGCTGGCGGTCCAACGCCACGATCGGCCGCGCGCTCGGCCTGATGCTTTTGAACATCGCCGGCGCCAAGCCCGGCGAGATGGACCGCTCGACCCAGGGCAATCCCGCCAAGTTCACCTTCTGCTTCGGCGAGAACGAGGAAGAGAATCCCTGGACGCCCTATCACGTGCGCCGCGGCTTTGCGCCGAGCGACAGCGTGGTGACGGTGATGTCGGGCGAGGGTCCGCACAACCTCAACGACCACGGCAGCACGACCGGCATCGGCCTGCTGACGACCTTCGCCGGCGGCATGGCGACGCCGGGCGCCAACACGGTCTACGGCAAAGGCCCGATGTTCGTCATCATCGGGCCCGAGCATGCCGCGACGCTGAAACGCGACGGCTTCACCATCGAGAGCATCCAGGAGGAACTGCACAAGCGCGCGCGCGTGCATACCTCGCGGATTTCGCCGGAGAACCAGGAGACCTACATCAGCACCGGCCACAAGCCGGACGGCGACTGGTTTGCAGTCGCGCGGACGCCGCAGGACATCCACATCACCGTGGCCGGGGGCCCGGGCAAGCACTCGGCCTTCATCCCGTCCTTCGGCGGCACGACCGTTGCGTCGGTGCGAATCGCGCCGTGAGTGACTGGTGCGGCTGGCCGGTCGTCGATGAGCAGACGGGCTGGGAGAGCGCACAACAGATCCTGACCGACGCTGAATTGTCGGACGGCCTGCCGCTGGTACCGCCGACCAGGCGCCGGCTCGACGCCATGGTGGCCGGCATCAAGGGCCGCAGCGAATCGCGCGGCCTCATGCCGCCGATGTTCGGCGACATCACGGCCGAATCGATCGCCTATCAATGCGTCATCGCCGGTTGCCGGCCGGCCGAGCTTCCGGTGGTGCTGGCCGCGGCCGAGGCGACGCTCGATGCCGATTTCAACCTTTTGGGCGTCGCCACCACGACCGGCACGGCCTGCGTGGCGCTCTGCGTGCACGGCCCGATCGCGCGTCAGCTTGGCGTCAATGCCGGCACCAATTGCCTGGGGCCCGGCAACCGCGCCAACGCCAGCATCGGCCGCGCCTTGCAGCTCACCATCCGCAACATCGGCGGCGCCCGGCCCGAGGTCGGCGACATGGCGACCATGGGCCAGCCCGGCAAGTACACGCTGTGCTTCGCCGAGCGCAACGACGGGCCCTTCCCGACCTTGACGTCACGCCGCGGGCTCGGCGCGGACACCAGCGCCATCACGGTCATGGGCGTGTCCGGCACCGCCGAGGTGTTGCCCGGCGACGGCGAAGGCGCCACGCCCGAGGCCATTCTCTCGCCGATCGTGACGGCGATGCGGGCCGCCATCGTCATGTCGAGCATGAACCGAAAGAACGAGCGCGGCGAGCAGGTCGTCCTGCTGCCATTGGAGATGGCGCAGAAGATCGTCCGCCACGATGGTTGGAACCTCTTACGCGTGCAGCGCTACATGTTCGACGAGGGCCAAGGCGTCGCCCGCGCGCCCGACGCCATCCATCCGATCGTCACCGGCGGCGCCGGGTACAAGATGACCTACCTGCCGATCTGGGGCGGCGGTTCGCAGACGGTGACGCGGCTAATCTAAATCGTTGTCGCTGAAGAGGATCCGGGCGTAGTCACGAGCGCCGTGGAGCACACGCAGGATTTCGACGGCATCGAGCCATATGCGATAAAAGATCAGGTGTCGACACAGGATCGGCGCAATTCCCGTACGAAGGTCGCCGCTCTCCCCGGATTGTCTTTTGCGATCCAATCGCCGATCACCTCGAGGTCGGACTCGGCGGCCTCGGTGAAGAGAACTTTCACGCCCTGGATTTCGCCATCTTGCGATACTTGGCCTCGAGACGGGCAAAGACCTGCTCCGCGGGTTTGAGCTTTCCTGCCTTTGCATCTGCCAAGCCACGATCCAACGCGAGGTCGAGTGCAGCCAGCCGTTTTTCCCGCTCCTGCAGAAGGCGCAAGCCCTCGCGCAGGACTTCACTCTTGGAATTGTAGCGGCCGCTTGACACGAGCGAAGAGACGAACTTTTCCAGTTGGCGGCCGAGGTCAACGCTGCTCGCCATGCGACCCTCCATGGTCATCGGCAGCTTAGCCCGACCAATAACTATTATCAAACGGCGATCAGTGCTCGGAGAACCGTGCCTTCTTCTTCGACCCGGCCGCCATTCGATCCCGGACCCGTGCTCTTGCAATGGCTTGCGCCGTTATCGCGCTGCTGCTGCTGTCCTTGCGATCGGGTGCCAACGCCCGTTCGAGGGTCAGCAGCCGCCTCTTTTGCTGCCAGAATGGAATGGTCTGCTTCGATCCAAGCATCAAATCCTCCATCCGATCCACTCGCACACGCCGCGGCCCATGACCGAGTCCAGGTCGTCGCCTTTGAGCCACGGCATCTCTTCGGTGAACATGGTGATGCCCTGCCGGTAAGTGCAAGGGAGGCGCGACCAGTCGGTTCCCCAGAACGTGCGTTTGGGGCCGAAAGCGTCGAAGATGCGGCGGATCTGCGGATGCACGGAGCGGAAGGGATAGGTCTTGTCGTCGGCGTAGCATGGCATCGCTGTGACCTTGGCCGCCACGTTGGGCCGCTTGGCGAGCGCCAGCATCTTGTCGAGAGTGGCGAAATTTTCAGCCTCGGTAACGTCCTTGCCGCTCTTCAGTCCGCAATGGTCGAGCACCAACCGCAGGCCCGGGTAGCGTTCGGCGATCCGGTCGGCCAGAGGCATGTATTCGTGATGGAACAGCACCATGGCGGAAATGCCCGCCTTTTCCATCTCGCCCCACACCCAGTCGAAGCGGCCGTCGATCAACGGCTGGCGCAAAATCTCGGTGTGGAAAGTGAAGCGCACGCCGAGCATGCCCTTCTGCTTTTTCCAACCGGCGATCTGCTCGCGCGCGCCGGACGCGTCGGGGTTGAAGCGGCCCATGATGCAGAAGCGATCGGGATGCGCCGTCGCCGCTTCGACGGCGAGGTCGTTGCGGTCGCCCTCCCATGATGGTGGCACGATGACCACGCCGTCGACGCCGGCCTTGTCCATTGCAGCTAAAAGCTCGTCCTTGCCGAGCGGTGCGCGGTGCGGCTCGCCGCGCGCGGGCCACGGACGTTGGGGTGTGTTGGCGGCCCAGATATGGACCTGGGCATCGACGATCTTCATGTCCTCTCCCCTAGCGCCAGCCGAACAGGCGACGCGTCAGCCCGGCGATCAGCCACATGCCGAAACCCCACAGCGCGTAGTCCAGCGGCAGCACGATGGGCCCGGGCATGCGAAAGCCGTTGCCCATCGGCAGGCCCTTGATCGGCAGCACGATGAACCAGTTGACCAGCGTCACGATGATGCCGGCGAAGAGGATCCAGCCCAGGGCGCCATTCAGGGGCCGTGGCAAGCGCGGCACCAGGAACGCGACCGTGACGCCCCACAGCCCGCCCCAGAAGGCCTGCGAGAGAATGGTCGGCACGTTCCACGGCGGCAGCGGCCGCAGGCTGTAGAGCGGCACGCGGGTATAGCCCAGCTCGTTGGCAATCCAGAAGCCGGCCTGATGATAGATCAGCACACTCACCGCGCCGGCGATGAAGCCCACGAGCACTGTTCGCATCCAATCGGTCATGGCCTACGCTCCCGCCACGGCTGGGCGCGCTCGAGCTCGGCGGCCAGCGAAAACAGCATCTCCTCGGCCCCGAAGCGGGCGACAAAGTGCAGGCCGATCGGCAGCCCGTCGTCGGTCCAAGCCAGCGGCACCGACATCGCCGGCGCGCCCGTGACGTTGCACACCGACGTGAAGGCCACCATCGGCGCCAGGCTCTCCTGGTACTGCTCGAGTGAGCCATCCATCCTGACCGCGCCCAATGGCAGATGCGTTCGCGCGATGGTGGGCGACAGCAGTACGTCGTGCCTTTCCAGGAATTGGCCGAGCTGTCGGCCGGTGCGGTGGAAGGTCTGCACGGCACGGATATAGTCGTGCGCGCTGATGCCTTGGCCAATCTCGGCGTGCCGGCGCGTCACCGGCTCGAGATCGTCCGGCCCCGCGATGCGGCCGCCGGCGCGCACCTGGAGGTTGGTGAAGGTGTTGGCGCACATCACCACGCCGAAGGCGGCGCCGGTCGCGGCGGCATCGTAGTCGGGCGCCGCTTCCTCGACATGATGCCCGAGCTCTTCCAGCAGCCTGGCCGTCCGCTCGACGGCGGCAACCAGCACGGGATCGATCGGCGCCCCGCCGACGGGCTTTCGCATGAACGCCACGCGCAACTTGCCTGGTGAACGCTGCACCGCTGCCAGAAAAGATCCCGCCGGCGGCGCGCGATAGGGATCGCCGGGCTCGCCGCCCGCGATCGCGTCGAGCAGCGCGGCGCTGTCGCGCACCGAGATCGACACGCAATGCTGGGCGCCCGCGCCGGCCAGGGTCTCGCCGATGGGGGCCAAGCTCACCCGCCCGCGCGAAGGCTTTAGCCCGAACAGCCCGCATAGTGACGCCGGAATGCGGATCGAGCCGCCGCCGTCGGTGGCATGGGCCACCGGCAGGCAACGCGCCGCCACAACCGCCGCCGAACCGCCTGACGATCCGCCGGGAGAGAGATCCTCGCGCCACGGGCTCACCGTGGCGCCGCCGAAAGCCGGCTCGGTGGTCGGCGCCAAACCGAACTCGCTGGTATTGGTCCGGCCCACGATCACCAGTCCGGCACGCCGCATACGGACGACGGCCGCGCTATCAGCCGCCGCCACAGGCTGTTTGGCGAAGAACCGCGAGCCGAGCGTCGTCGGCGTGCCGGCGCACTCGGCCATGAGCTGCTTGACGACAAAAGGCACGCCCTGGAACGGCCCCTCGCCCGCCGCAGCGACCGATTTCTCCAGCAGGTCTCCTTCGTAGAAGTCGGTGATGGCGTTCAGCGACGCGTTGATCGTCCGAAGCTTCTTCAGTGTCCCGTCGAGCACCTCGCGGGCGCCGATCTTGCGCGTCTTGACCAGTTGGGCGACGGCGAACGCGTCGTGAGTCGCGAACAGGTCATCCACCTCTAGTTCCGCCAGCGCTCGAGATTGGCCGCGACGAAGGCATCGTCGTTCAGCTCGGGATAGGTCGCGTAAAGGCGATCGATGCCGGCACTCTGGCCGGGACTCAACGTCTCGTGCGGATCGAGACACTCGATCGAGGTCATCAGGCCCTGACGGCGCAGAATTTCATGGCAGCCGGGGATGCAGCCGGCGAAATCGTGGTCGACATCGAAGACGACCGAGTTGCAGTCGGTGACGAAGGAATCGAGCGCCAGCACCTCGCGCGGAATGGCGCCGGCCGACACCGAAAGTTTTAGCCGCTCCAACATCTTGACCGCGCCGCGCGTCCACACGCTCCAGTGCCCCAGCAGCCCGCCCTGGAAACGAAGGGTCACCTCGCGATTGCCGGTGCGCACCACCATGGGTGTTATAAGATCGGCCACGATGTGGTCGTCGTTGCCGGTGTAGAGCGTGATGCGCTCCTCGGCCGCCGCCTGGGCGATGC
>WNFD01023387.1_pt1 | contig 13630 bp, 26 predicted proteins | sample 5400491 | NCBI WGS metagenome assembly WNFD01 (sample SAMN13153343, study PRJNA577476) | soil metagenome | isolation source: 120 cm saprolite under Douglas fir tree site 2 hole 2 replicate 2 | place: USA:California | collected 2015-04-18 | reverse complement strand
TCAATCATATGTTGAGCGTATGTTTACCTATCGGAGGTGGAGCAGCGCCGAGTTGGAGAAGTTCAATCCACTGCGTGAGATGGCAAAACAGCTTGCCCTGGAGATTGTGCGTCGCGTCCCCGACTCACCTGAACGGGATCTGGCGCTTCAGGCACTCCACGACACCAGCATGAAGGTCAATCTGGCCATCTCCATGCATCCCGAGGGGGAACATAATGCCTGACGAACAAGCACCCGATCAAGCAACATTGGAGTTAGCAGGACTGGTCATCGATGAACTGAAGCATCGAGACTTTGCACCTGGCTCCTATTCTCACTATTCCTACTACCTGGACAGCTCTGATGGAGTCGACGCTCTGGCACGGGTGTTTGTGCAACTGAACATCGCCCGGGTCGCTGAGACACCTGTCGACCAGCCCAAGTACAATCCCAGAAGGAGCGTGTCGTAATTGTGGATGAAGTCATCGCAGTCATCGATACAGCTCCTCTGGCACAAGCCGAGATGGATGCTGCGAGCGCAGCTATGGATGCTGAACGTGCTGCTCGCGATGCAGAGTTGGCTGCTGCTTCGGCGGCTGGTGCTACTGTTGCACAAGGACAACTCATCGGAGCAGTCATGGAGCATGCTCGCGAGGACGCTAGAGAAAGTGCAGGAGACGCAGAGCTGGCTGCATCAGAGGCGGAGTCGGCTGCTGAGATAGCAGTGGCAGTCAATGCCATCACAGCAGAGATGTGGGCTGATGCCATGAAGCGTATTGATGCACTGGAGGCAAAGGATGCAGAAGTTGAAGCAGCACCGGCAGCACCGGCTATTGCAGAAATTGCGCCAGCGGGCGAGCAAACTGACGAGACACAGCCCGCACCAGAGCAAGCTGCGGAAGGCAATCCTCCAGCGGAGAGACGACATAAAGCTCACGGAAGGCGAGGGAGAGGACGATGAGCACTGACACACCCGAAGTCAAAGAGAAAGAAGTCGGTGGTTGGCCAGGTTGGACAAAGATCCAGATGGGCAACTCCAAGCGCTTTGTCTCTCCAGGTGGTGTCGAGATCTCAGCAGCCAGGTTCCTACGACTCGCTACAGAGCACAGGGGTCAGAAATATATTCCAGAGTCAGAGATACTGGAAGATCTCAAGGCACATGACCCCAACTACAGGAACAGTCCAAGAGGCTTCATGGGGGCTCCCTTCCAGACGAAACAAAGTACGAAACCCAAAGTAGAAAACCCAGGAGTAGAAAACCCGAAACCCAAAGAACCTAAGTCGATGGAGTACACCGACCTCATCGAGCCAGAGCCACGAGCCAGATCTCACACTGGCAGCAAGAAACATCCCCGACCATCACAGGTAACACTGGCTATCGGCTTCAAGAAGCTGGCACTCCTCCTCACCGCTGTGGTGATAGCAAGATTGCTCAACGACGATCGCGCAGCGTTGTCAGAAGAGGAAGCTACAGCGTTGGGTATCGCGTTGGGCAATCTCCTGGTAGACTCTGACTGGAATGAGAAGTATGGTTGGCTTGTAGCTGAAACTGGCGATTGGCAGATGGTCGGGTATGTCTTGATCAAGTACCTGTTTAGATTGAGCGAAGTATTAAAGGATAAGAACGATGAGCGCAAAAGACAGCATTCTGGAAATGCTTATGGGCAACCAGCCTCTGGAAATGCAGCAGGCAATGGAACAGGATCACCAGGACAATTCCAGTTTGTCCCCAACCGCACAGCGAGTCCTATTGGGGTTACCCAACCTGCTCGCACTGGGTAGCAATGTTCCTGGCCCATTCGCGATGATCAATGGCATGATCAAAGGCATGGCAGAGATGCATATCGGTAAGATGCCAGAGGACTATCTCCAGGGTACGTTGACTTATATCATCGAGGAGGTCACGACATGGCGAGACGGCCCAGTGGATACAAGAGGTACAACAGAACATGGCGAACCGCAACCTCCAACGGATATACCAGCAGTACAAGAGAGCTAGTGCCAGCACCACTGCAGCCAGAGCACCTGGCTCTCAAGGAGGCATTATCGAGCCTGGTGCCAGACAGCCCGCAGTATATACAAGTCCTGCGAGCATGGATGACATCATGCTGGGCCCTGGAGAACGCGGTCTCATGCTCGGTATGACGCGCGAGGGGAAGTCGACACTAAGCGAGGTACAGATTGATCATTGGTATAACACTTACAAAGACGCGGATATACTTATTATTGATAGTAAACCCCGTTTTCGTGCGGAGTGGCAACTCAATGGTCTGCCTGCGGCTCCCCTCTATCGCAACTGGGATTGGGGGACACTTGTACCTAATTCTGTAGTGATACCCATGAAAGATGCGGAGTCAGAGATCAGACTGGCGTGGAGTCTCAGGTACAGGATAATCATAGCTCAGATACAGGATAGGTCGGATATAGGACTACTAGACCAGGCGCTCAAGATCGCATATATGAAGCGACGCAAGCGTCACAAGCTATTCATATATGTCGACGAACTGAATAACTTCTTTAAAGTGGGTGTGAAGGGTATACAGGCAGGAACTGGGATCATAATGGTGATCACCAGTGGTGGAGAGAAGAATACAGCATTCCTGGGGGCGGGACAACGCCCACGTAACATCAGTGTAGAGTCGATAGAGAGCATGACCAAGCTATACTGGTTCTACACACCATTCGACGAGGACAACAAGCATCTGAGAAGTATGGACTTGCCCCTGGACTCCATACCACCTGCAAGTCGTTCCTATGCATTCCTGTTCTTCGACAGGATACATCAGAAGAAGGGATGGGCCAGGATACAACCCATTTCTGTCAAGCCCAAAGACCGTAAAGGGTCGAAAGGATGGATTAATTATGGCTGAGGGTACAACACCAACTGGTGCAGTCTCTCGATTCGTCGAGATGATCGACCACCCTCTCGTATTCGCGTTAGCCGTCACCTTCATGGTCGTGCCCATGATGGCACTCATGACAGCACTATTCAAGTTCTTAGGATGGCCTGGGCCAGCATCGCTGGTGCAGACACCTTAGTTGTTTGAGCACTGGTACTAATGCGCTTTATGTAATCAACGACTCCATAGCTCGTATTGGTATCAGTGCTGAGAGAAATAGGAGAAAGGAATATGCCTTCACAGACTGCGGCTCCCCCGCAGCAGGGCTCGCTGCCACCTGGCAGTAGGTTCTCGATCCCCCCGTTTACTGATGAGATCGAACAACCTGAAAATAATGATCAGATAACGATGACTCCTTCATCGTCAACCCAGACACCACTCAACGGTGTCATCCCGTTCCAACAGTCCGATGTGATCTACGGGTGGCTGATGGAAGTGACTGCTGCCTTCACGGAGACAGATGGTACCTCAACAGTCACAGTATCTCCGTACAATCCGTGGATCATCCTTGGACCAATCCTGTTGAATATGCAGTATCAGTATCCATCAATCAGTGTGGCCACCGGCTACGACCTGGCACTCATCAACGGGTATCGCCCACTGGTGGTCGCCAATAGAGGCAACGCACACTGGGGTAGATTCGTACAGGAAGTAGGCGCTGCTGGCCCTGGTGGTCAAGGTGTCGCCGTGTCCCCCACGTTCAATGTCGAGCTTCCTGCTGCTGTCTGGTTCGACTCCTACTACGAGTTGGATGAGACTGGTATGCCGGTAAGCGGCCCCCACCAGGGGTTTGTATCACCACAGAACATGGGTGGCTATGCTCGTGTCGTGACCCCAGGCATACGTCACAATCAATATGTGTCCATTGCTGCCGTGAACACTGGTGGTTTCGACCAGGCACTCTTCTCCGCACCATCAGGTACAGGTGCCACCACTGCTATGACCACCACGTTCGGCTTCAGTCGTATCGGTGTCCTGGGCAGCCTTGATGCCAGCGTGTTGCCACAGCCGACCAACTGGCAGTACAACATTGCACACCAGCAGGTGGCGATCAACGGCCTTTCCAAAGTGCAGATCCCTCTGAATGGTATCTTCGCTGGACAGATCATGAGCATCTGTATCAGGCTATTCGACCCTGCGGCTGGTCAGGGTGGCTCCGCTATCCCAGTCGCCAACGTATTGAATTATGGACTCCAATATGGTGGTAGTGTCCAGCGCTGGTCTGGTAATGGTATCGGTACCGTCTCGGTGAGACGACTCCAACGTAGGTTCATGGAACAGCACTTGTACCTCCCTTCGGAAGGCATCCTGATCCTCGACCTGGCGATGGATCGTAACCTAAACATCACCAACAGCTACTGCCTGAACACTCTCAGAACCGCTGCAGTCCAACTCAACTTGCAGTTCACTGCTGCTCAGAGCGCGACAGCGTATGCTGAAGTCACGATTGAAGGCCTCCGGTGGGTTCCACTGCCTGTCAATCCTAGCCAGTAAGGAGGTGTGAGATGCGTGGCCCTAATTACAGTGGGTACACAACATCGCTTAACACCGGCAGCGCGATCATCAATTCGCAGTTGGTGCCACAAACAAAGACGCAGTGGTATGCGCCATTCGTGGTCGGCCCTGTTATCCAGGGAGTGCCTGCCAGTCCTCCGCAGTCACCTCCTGGATATGGTGGCTCGACAAGTGGCAGCGCTGGCGGAGTCGCCCCAAGCGCGGGTTCTAATCCCTGGAGTCCTGTGCATAGCCCTGTACCCTGGCTGATTGGGATGTTCCTCGTAGGTTACATCCTTATCAGGTGGGTACATTGGGGATATGATACCAAATGAACGGACATGTCGGAGCGGGGATAATCATAGTGGGTATAGCTGCGTTCCTCTTCATCATGGGTATCAAGGGGACACAACACCAGCTATTCCCACAGATCTTTGGCGCTCCGAGCGACAATCAGGGACAGCAGTCAACAGTTGCTCCTGGCACGAACATACCGACGAACGTGCCAGACAAGAAAGGTAACTGCCCGAGTGGATCGATCAATGTGGGTGGCTTCTGTGTACAGCTAGGGCCACCCTGGATATAAGCGAGGGAGTATGGCACACTTAGGAATGAGGCGGAGAGCCAGGAGAAGGTATAGCACTCCATCACAGACGGTGACATCATCCACTGGCTCTGGCAAGAACTATGTGCGAACCACTACTCACACTCCATCAGATACGGAGGTGGAGGAAGAGTCGGGTGGTGCAAACGTAGGACTCCCTAAAGGCCCATCTGGTTCTGCTGGCACAGTAGTCCTTGTGGGTACTGCTCTCATGGTGACCGTGACCTGGAACGACTTCTGGAAGCCATACTTCGATACGCTGATGAATGGTACTGCACTACAGACAAATATTGATGGACGTATGGTTCTGGGAGGTATACTATTCATCACTATAGCAGCAGTTATAGCCAGTCAATCACCGGACGCTGGTGGCATCATGATCATGATCATGGTCGCCATGTGGTTAGCATACATCACATTAGGTACTGGTGGTAATCAGCTCAATAAATTCTTCAGTTGGTTCCAACAAACCCCCGGAGCAATCGGTGGTGGGACAATAGCGAAGACACAGCCATCTGGTGGTGGTGGTGCAACAACAAAGAAATAAGAAGGAGAGGCAAATGCCACATCTGCCAACATTAGTTTGGATCATCGTAATTCTGGTGGTCTTGTACCTCGTAGCAAAGAGAATGGGCTGGGCCTGAAAGGAGTCCTGATATGCCAGGTGGCAAAATGATTATGGAGATCGTCTCGTGGACGATCATGGCGGCCATCATAGTGCTGATCATCATGAATGCCAGCAAATTCGCCACAGCCATAGGCTCCCTCACGGGATTCTGGGGCAATGAGACGGCCATGTTCACCGGTAGTGGATATGGCAAGTCTGGATACGCAAGGCAGGCAACAGGATGAACAATGTTTTCAATCAAAAGGTGGGACTGCCCACCCACTGGTTCCCTTGGGATGATTGGATACTGAAGCCACAACTCTATGCAGCAGTGCATGGTGGCGCTGCACCCAGTTTCAATTACATAGCTCCTACTCCCAAGTATGTGGAGGCATATACCTCCATGACTGGGCCAGGTTGGGGAGGATACGTGTCCTATCTGAACTACAATCATGGTAACCAGCCATATGACTACAAGGATGCTGGCTTCAATGCCACACGTACGCCAACGACCACTGCTCATATGCAATGGCCTCTGGCTAAGGTGTCTCCCAAGACTTCGACAGTGGGGACACAGCAAGCGCAGACAACGATGGCACAAATGATTGCAGCCAGGAATCCAGGGCCGATACCCTTCATGTAGGAGGCACAGAGATGACAGAGGAACCTTCTGAGAAAGAAGAGCGTCTTAGTAAGCAGGAGGAGAGACTGACTCATGCCCATGAGAGACGGAAGGAGGCAGCAAACATGCCGACAAAGAGGACTACTGGAGGTGGCAACTTCGGGAAAGCAATCGGTGGTATAGGGGAATTCTTCGGCGAGCATAAGATGATCGTGCTCGCAGTGGTGGGCTTTGGCATTGTCTTCTATGTGATCATGAAGGGGAGACAGACCAGCTCGACTACCACTGCCAACCAGCAAGGTAGCCTTGCAGGTAACCAGACTTCTGGGACTGCCACTGCTCTGGACTCACTCCAGACACAACTCAACAACCTTGCTGCCACAGTGTCTGGTATACCGGCAGGAGCCACTGGAGCTACTGGCCCTACTGGCCCTGCTGGGCCATCTGGTGGTGGTGGAGGTGGTGGCATAATCCCATCGACTGGATGGCACGCGCCACTGATCGCACAAGGTGCATGGCCTTCCAACTTCCAGTGGCAGTTCGGTCAGAAGGTCGGGTTCAATGGTACTACTTACACAGTAGGCCCAGGAAGTGGTGGAGTCATATGGGGAGTACCAAACTTCAAAGGCACGCTTGCTCAATGGAATCAAGTACCTATAGGTACAGGGCCAGGACAGAAGGTAGCAGTCTACGGGACAAATCCTGCTGACTATGTGCCACCAACACTCAACCCACAGGCGGACCACAGTCCCCTGTACAACTTTATGTCTCTGTCGCCATCAGCAGTCCCAGGCACCGACCTCAGTCATAGTGGAGTGGCTTTTGGCCCTAAGCAAGGTGGTCGACCGATAGGACACCCGTATGCCCAAACACGTTGAAGAAGAAATAAGAGAATCCGTAAAGCGTGCACATCCTGACTACGATGAGAAACGCGTCAATGATGAAGTATTCGCAGTCATGAATAAGCAGGGACTCTTACATAAAAAGGGACATCACAAGAAAGGAAGGCGATCAAGATGAGAATTGATGGATTCTCGGGACTCTTAGGACTCGCAGTTATCCTTGCTCTTCTGTTCTTTGCCTACCATGCAGGTAAGCGAGGAATGCTCGGATGAAGGGAGCACAGCTAGATACAATGCTCCTATGGATACTCGTGGTACTCGTGGGATTTGAGACATACATTGCATACTGCATGTGGAAGAAGACTGGATGAAGTTACCACCCTTGATCAAACAAGCGAATGATCAATTCGCTGGATGGCCAGACCAGACCATATCTGTTATGCTCATCGTAGGAGCTATCATAATAGTCATTGTAGCTGTCAAAGGAGCACCACTCCTGAAAGCAGCAGTTCTTGCCTGGATTGTGATGCCATGAATGAAACAGCGACACAGTTGCCTCCATTCGAGGTACTTGACAAAAGACTGCAACAGATTCTTAACAGTCTAAATGAACTCACGATTGGTATGTATCCTGTTGACAACAGGATACTCATCGATGAGTTCGTATTCGCTCCCAATAGCTCGGTGGCTACTCTAGTACCACAGTTGCAGTATCCGGCTCTCATCATGTCCATACTAACAAGCATACCAGCAGCAACGACTGGCTTACTCACCATAGGTGCAGGCGGGAGGCAGAGACAGATAAGCATCCAGCCAGGGCAAGGGCCGTTGAACAACATAGCGATGGTGGTATACCCAAATGATATATTTGTCCTGACTGTCACTGGTGGTACAGGATTAGTCTCAATTGAGATCATGGGACTCGGACTGAAGAATCAGAACTGGAGGGTGTTATAATGGCGAATCTCCCCACTCCTGGACAAGGAGCACCATTCTATTGGGTAGTACCATGTGATAATCAGGGTAACTATGCTCCTCCTGGTGAGCCAACAGAGGTACAGGTCGACCAATCCGGTCAGAACACGGCTGGGGCTATTGTGCTCACACTCCCAGCAGGTGCAGCAGGTGTGTTTACATACCTGGATGGCATCCTGATAACAGGTGCACCTGGTACTGTCATAGGAAATAGCGAGTTGTCCATCGGTGGACTCAACTCCCCATTTGTCACTGAGATAGTTAACCCGATAGCAGGGGGTGAGATATACACTGTGATATTCACCATACCTCGTAAATCATCCGCACCTGCAACATCCATATCGGTAACATTAGCAGCTATGCAAGCCACATCTGGCAAGATAGCCATGACCATATTAGGACATCAGAAGTAATGGCAAACTACACAGGACAACCCTGGTATACATTTAGCTGGCTAGAGAACTTCGGGACTATTGATCCCCAGGGTAACTATTGGAAGCCAGATGTCAATGTCCAGGCTCCTGGTGGGACACCTATCACTGCATTGTTCCCCGGCACTGTCACAAGTGTACAGCAGACAAGCTGGGGACAGAATGTGGTCACCGTGAAGCTAGACAATGCATTAAACTACCTGGCCACTCACACCGCTTACCAGCATATGTCCAGTGCGAATGTACAGGTGGGTCAGCATGTGCAGACAGGAAGTCTTATTGGATATAACAACGCAGCAGGGCAAGTACCTGTGGGGTTTAGCTTCTACAGTGGGGATGTCTATGGATCGGGCAGTGCCTGGAATACTCTCCAGCAAGATCTAGCTCCTGGTGGTGCTGGACTACTCAACCCGGGTAAACTCCTGGGAGTACCGGAAGGTGGATACTTACGCTCCAATCTTCAGGGGTTACCAGATGTAGGTGGTAGTGGTGGAGGCACCGGTGGTACTACTGGCACCACTGGATCAACTAACTTTAGCTCAATGTCAGGAGGTGCTACAACGAGCAGTTCATCATCATGTGCTCCCTGGGACATACAATGCATAGTCAAGGAAGGGATGATGGCCTTCTTCGGCAGTGACTTCTTCACTCAATCGATGATAGTCACTGTGGCAGTTGTACTTGGACTCATAGGTGTGATCGTGTTAGTGTTCGGTCATGGCTCAGAACAACAAGCACAGCCAGTACCAGTACCAGTATGAGTCAGACGATCACTCTCACACTCACTCCTGGTGCACAGATCAATCAGAACCTGCCATCTGTGGGTAAGATAACAGTGGTCGACTTCTCCAATAGTTCACCATTAGTTCACCATTCGATCTGACGTACAATGGCTTTGGTTCTCCTGGTCAGATGATCATCGAAGCAGGCACTAAGGTACGGCTACATCATGAGACTCTGGATACTGGGCAGTTCTCCATCCTACCAGTAAACAACTATGGTGTGTCTGGCAATGGTATTATCAATGTAACCATATTCTTCGTGAATGAGACGGTACCACCTGGGACATTTCCAGTGGCTATACCGACTCAGACTGTGCAGGCTAAAGTGAGTTCAGTACAAACACTATCGAATGAAGGATCCAGCGTCGGTACCGAAGTCATTGACATAGGCACCACAGGCAATCCGAAACTGGTGGACATCTTCAATGATCACTTCACCTTGTCCATAGAGATATCGGGCGTGAAGCACACAATACTCCAGGGGAGTCTCACCGGTAACCCGACAAAGATAGGAAGTGCCGCAGACATATCCGAGGTACTTGGTACTTTATTCCTGGACAGCATTATCTCGGCAGCTAACAATGTCGGGTATGCCATAAGAAACGCTGCGGGTGTAAATCACACCGCTCTCACAGATGACGCATCCGATATAGTTCATCTGATAGCATCGAATGGCAACCAGATCAACCTGGATACATCAACCACTAACATAGCACAAATACTCAACAGCGGACTGCTACTCCCCAATAATATACCACTCCAATCGAAGGATGCTGGAGGTACCATCAGGAGTCTGCTGCTGGAGGATGGGAGCAATAATGTGGTGTTCAATGCTGGTAACCAGAACCTGTACAACATCAATAACAATAATAACACTAAGAGAGTGGGCATAGACACGGGTGATGTTAATCCACTGCTCGATTTGAGTGCAGCGGTGGCAAAGGCTCTCAAGCTGGTGGTCGGAACTATAACGAGGATATCTGTATTCACAGGCACAGCCACCAGCGCGGGAGTACTCCAGGCACATGGTCTAGGTGTAACACCAGATTGGGTCGGACTCACGCAGACCAATACAGCAGGAGACGTCAATTCATTCCAGTGGGACAAAGTCAATAGCAACGCCACGAACATCAAAGTGTGGTCTAACAACGCGACCGCACGTGCATATATCGCAGTCGCCATCGCATTATAGGATAGGAGGAGCAATCATGACACAAGATACATTCAACAAACTCTACACAATACTACTCACAGCGTTCTTCATGGGAGTATTTGGCTATGGATTGATCACCGGCAGGCAGGTTCCCTGGGAATACATCTTTTCATTCATCATCCCATCGTTCAACCACATCGTACACCAGATTGTCGGAGCACAGATAGTCACTACCGCCCAGAAGTCAGCATCTGATGTACAAGTCGCCAAGATACAGAAGAATGGAGTTGCATAATGAACAAGCGGGACTTGACAGGTGTCATAATTTCTGCTATAATTATAGCAGCGATTATACTAATGATGAATCCGTCGATTATGGAGAAGATAACCGACGCCACATGCAAGAGTGCACTGGCCGTGCTCAAGTCGGTCGACCGTTTCACTGTGGACTACCAGTTATCCAGGGGATTGTGGGCGGATGCGAAGGGGGAGAATATACCGGAGGCTGAGAGGGATGGAGGGGAATAGACATAAATCACCTAAATCCAGACTAGTACTCTGGGTGATAGGTGGTCACAGTGAAGAGAGGTGCTATCGCGTTGATGATGGCGCTAGTCCTTGTAGGGTTATTTGCGCAAGGAGGTAAAGCACATGCCGAAAGCTCATGGTATGACGGCTGTATCACGAAGTATTATGGAGCCGGAGAAGGATCTAACGCTGAGCATGGCAACGATTTGTCTTGCTTTGGCTTCGGTACTTCTGTTACTGCTCTGCTTGCAGGAACTGTCAGCGATGCGCGATGGACATCGTTCGGAGAATACACAGTTACGTGGCACCTGGATAATCCCTCAGCAGCCAGAGGATCCCCGTATGCCTACTTTACCGATCTATCGGGAATGGCAGTCGTGGTGGGAGAACATGTTGCCGAGGGTCAGACCGTTGGATACTCCCTCGGATGGGTCGAGTTCGGGCTCACCCCCAACTACTCCTATGGAGTATCAGGATGGGACTGGGGATTAGACAGTATGTTCTTGATCATCGAGGCACGAAATGGCACAACGAACACTCAAACTGCAACGGTACCGACGTCTACTCCGACCACCGAGGTTCCCACTGCGACCACGATCCCTCAAGAGAGACTATCCCCACCCTTGGTGGTTGACGGAGGGTCTATTGAGGGTGGGCTGGCAGCCACTCCCTGGAAATATATCCCTGGGTGCCATTGTGCAGAGTTCGGAGGACGAACAATCATGTGACCACGATTATGAGTGTGTCACAAGTGGCTACATAACAATTTGCACTTGTACAAAGTGCGGAAGGCAGTACATCAGATGATCAGACGAACTATCGCAGCACTCATGTTAGTGCTGATGTCTTTCGGAGTCTTCGTGGATGTACCACAGGTACACGCTAAACCATACAATTCAGATGCATGTTCTGGCTCTGTACTATCCTGTGTAGGACAAACTACATGGGACAGTGGTTCAATTGGAATACATGGCGATGAGACTCAGACGATCATTGATAACCCTGGCGGCAGTGGTCAACAGTTCTACTACAAGTACATCTATGGGGAACTCTCCAATGGCACCAATGTGGAGGTCGGGGAAATAAAGGACTCCGCCGTTTGTGGTGGTGGCAGTGTGGAGTTCTTCTACGAAGTAAACAGTCTAGGTGCCAACTGTTTTAGTATGAACAGCGGGGACATTAATCACTCTGCCACATTCCAATTCAGCTGGTATACCAGTGGCAGCGGTGGTATTATTATCTACTTCAAAGGGAGCACAGGAGACACTCCTTGTGGAGGTGGATGCTTCTCCTCCAATAGCGACTTCAAGAACTACTCATTTCTCCGCGTCCAACTCGTCTACGCTGAGTCAAACGCCAGCTTTGGTGGGCATGAGATATGGGGTGGTAAGTGGGTGGGGAACCAGACCTTCAATGGGTCAAATTGGTTCTTCCTCTATGACACAGGTCTATCAGGCAGCTGGCAACTGTCAAACAAATATGGAGCAGGGCCAACGCCACAGGGGTTCTGGAACAACACTCCTCTGGGTGGTCAGAATGCGGGTGGTGCTGCATGGACGTGCGTGTATGACAGCACCAGTAACCTCTGTACAATCGGTGGCTAGACAACAAAACACCCTGCACATTGGTGAGAGTGTGCAGGGTGTCTCTCTATCGGGTATCTCCTCTGCGGTCTACTTTGTCTTCGGTACTCCTTGGGTATTCAATACGGAATGTAGTCCACCCGTGTTCTGAATTAGCCCACTTGATCTCATTCTCCAGCCCTTCTTTGCTGGAAAACTCAAACCGTTCTTCACTTCCATCGCTCAGGGTGTAGACGACGACTGCGTACATGCGGGCTAGCCTCCTACCTCTTCGGTTACTGCCTCTTCGATAGCGTCGAAGAGTTCCTGGTGGCTACCACCCATCGCGATGTAGGTCTCGATGAAGGACTCCAGCAAGGCCTGGCGGCTGTCGGCGTCGAGCGGTGCAGCAACTCTCACCTTGTGTGTCAGGGCCTTGTGACTGTCGAGAGCATCCTTCGCACTACGCTTCGTCTGGAGATCACCCTCGTCCTTCGGAGCATCAGCGTTCTTCGTTGGGAAGGCGACTTCCTGGACTGCGCCATCCTCGACATACGAGTGGGTATTCTCGCTGTACCGGTAGACCGTAACATTCTGGAGTCCTTGCTGGCTCCGCATCCTACGAGCCAGGTTGACCGCGTCGAGTGAGACATCACGGCCATTACGATCACCGATAGCATTCCCTTCAGAGTCGGTACCCATCACTGCAAAGGTTGGGCGGAGCTTGCCGCGAGATGCGATGTTCGCGAGCAGGTTGTGGACTGATTCCACAGTATGGTTATTGGTCAAAGTCTGGTTCCTCCTAGAGCACATGGCTCTCTACGTTCTAGTAAATTTTCTAGGGTACTTCTACCTCTTAGAGTATACCCTGGTGGTGGCTGGAAGTCAAGCCTTTCAGCCACCTATTTCACAGGTAGCAAACTACCTGGCCAAAGCCTGCCCGTATGGAACAGGCTTTCGTCAACTAGCTCAGCGATCGTTTCGCAAGGTAATCCCAGGTATGATCTTCCTCGGCTACAGTGAGGTACTCACCAGGATCATCCTCCAGGCAGTCCTGGCATACCAGGGTTGCCTCCTGGTGGTCGAGTAGTTCATACCAGACACGAGTCAGGTTCTCTGGGGAGTTGCAGTCCTCCCCACAAAGGTCACAG
>WNFD01012826.1_pt1 | contig 13630 bp, 17 predicted proteins | sample 5400491 | NCBI WGS metagenome assembly WNFD01 (sample SAMN13153343, study PRJNA577476) | soil metagenome | isolation source: 120 cm saprolite under Douglas fir tree site 2 hole 2 replicate 2 | place: USA:California | collected 2015-04-18 | reverse complement strand
TGAGCTCCTTGTGACTGACCGCGTCGATGAGGAGGTCGGCCAGCTCGTCGTCAGTGGCCCCAGCGCGCAGTGGTGCGCGCAGGTCCCACTCGTCGATCGAGAACAGACACGTCCGAATCTGTCCGTCGGCGGTCAATCGAATCCGATTGCAGGTCCCACAGAACGGCTGCGAGACCGGATTGATGAAGCCGATCTCGCCGATGCCGTCGGCGAAGGTGAACCGGCGCGAGGTGCTGCTCGCCTCGGCCGGAATCGGGACCATGGGCATGAAGTCACGCTCGATGATGGCCAGGATCTCGGGGCCAGTCAGCACCCGTTCGCGCTCCCAGTGCCCGTCGGCGTCGAGTGGCATGAATTCGATGAAGCGAATGACGTACGGCTTGCGGCGCGCAAGCTCGGCGAACGCGACGACCTCGGCCTCAGTGAAATCGCGCATGGCGACCACGTTGACCTTGATTGGCGAGATACTTGGGTGCCGCTCAAGCTCCTCGAGGCCAGCCAGGACCTCGTCGAGGCCGTGCCGCCGCGCGATCTGATGGAAGCGATCGTGCTGCAGCGTGTCCAGGCTGACGTTGATCCGCTTCAGCCCCGCTTCGGCCAGCGGCCGGGCCATCGATCTCAAGAGGAAGCCGTTGGTGGTCAAGCTCAGGCTACGCACCGGCAGGCGCGAGATGCGCGCGACCAGCTCTGGCAGGTCGGGCCGCAGGGTCGGTTCGCCGCCGGTCAGTCGAATTTCGTCGACCCCGAGGTCGACCGCCACGCGCGCGACGCGCTCGATCTCGTCGAACGACAGGATGCTTTCGCGCTTGAGCCACGTCATCCCTTCTTCGGGCATGCAGTAGACGCAGCGGAAATTGCAGCGATCGGTGACGGAGATGCGGAAGTCGCTGATGCGCCGACCATAGGAGTCCACCAGGCGGCGTTCGCCGGCGACGTGGGGGGCCGAGCGGACCAGGCTGGTGGCGGGGATAAAGGTGTGCGGGGGATCGACGAGAAGGGTCATAAAGGGTGGGGCCGGCCTACTCAGAACGTGGACTTGTAGTATAGCCGTTGCGACAAGTTGGGCCAGGTTAGCAGCTGGTCGATACACCGTCGAGGGCGCGCCGAGCCCAGGCCTGGATCTCGGCGTCGACGCCCAAACTGGCCAACTCATCGGGCTCGTACCAGGCCACCCGGTCACTTGCGGCCAGTCGTGGATCGATCTCGGCCGAGCTTGTCGAGTCCGGCTCGGTGATGGCGAAGTAGACCAGGTCGATATGTTGGTGGCCTGGGTAAATGTCTTCCACCTGGATGCCGGCCGGCACGACTAACTGTTCCGGCTTGACGATTGGCAGGCCGCGCCCGCCCACCAGGCGGATGTGCACGCCAGTCTCCTCCAGGACTTCACGCCGTGCGGCCTCGTCGGGCAGCTCGTTGTCCTCGATGTGCCCGCCTGGTGGCAGCCAGCGGCGCAGCTTGCGGTGGTAGTGCAGCAGGACCCGCCCGGCGTGAACGACGAAGACGGCGACGGTGAAGTGGCGCAGGACCTCGCCAGGAGCGATCGGCGGATGGGCGGGCACGCGCGCAGGCCAGTTTATCCTGAAGTCCCGTGGCTCTCGAAGCGATTGCCCAGCGACTCCGGGCGATCGACGATGCCGGTGTGGCCCGCCTCAATGCGGCGGTACGCACTTCTCGCGCGCTAACCAGGCTGACGAGCCAATCTGCGATTAGCCTGGCGGGCGTCGAAGTAGCGCTGATGGCCTCCCTAGCGCTGGGGGGCAAGCGAAGCTCCGCGGCGCGGATGCTGGCCGCGGTCGCCATGGTGTACCTGGCCAGTGAGGCGCTCGGCGCGCTGTGGCCGCGGCAGCGACCGTTTGCCCGACACAGCGAGGTCGAAGCGCTGGTGCCGCATGCTGGCGCAAGATCGTTTCCGTCGCGCCATGTCGCGTCCGGCCTGGCCATGGCCGCGATTGGCGGCGGTGCGCACCCGAGATTGGGCGTTGCCATGGCCATGGTCGCGTGGCTGCTGGGCGTGAGCCGCATCGCAGCGGGCCTGCACTACCCGAGCGACGTGCTGGCAGGCGCAGCACTCGGCGGCGCCATAGGCCGGCTGGTGGCTACGCACACATAATGTAGCACCGCTACGCACTCTGCGCGCAATTAGCCCGAGAGGCGAACGTTCTGTGTTGAATCGATTGCAACGAGGCCATCGGCACTCAATTTCTGAACGAGATCCGACACATCTGGATGCCCAGTGGCTACGCACAGCGCCCGCACCGACAAACCACTCGGCGCATCTCGCAGCGCCTCGACGATCCGCCCCCGGTAAAAACGCGTCGACCCGCGGAACTCGCCCGCCGGTTTCGTGGCCGGTTTCCCGTTCAGTACTGGCCCCGCGCACTCGCTCACCAGTGGACACACCAGGCACAGCGCGCGCTGTGACCCGCACAGCGTCGCACCAAGATCCATGAGCGCCTGGTTCCACGCGTACGCCGCCTGGTGCGGCACGATCTGATCAGCGAGTGCCTCGACTTCAGTTGGCCGCACCTCGAAGACGCGACTCAGCACCCGGCGAATATTGGTATCGACCATCGCCACCGGTTGTTCGTAGGCGAAGCACGCCACCGCGCCAGCCGTGTATCGCCCGATGCCTTTCAACCTGCGCAGGCCCTCAACGTTGGCGGGCAGCTGGCCGTCGTGCCGCGCGACCACCTCGCAGGCGATGTCGTGCAAACGGACGGCGCGCAGGTTGTAGCCGAGGCCTTGCCAGGCGCGAATGGCATCGGCCCGCGAGGCGTGGGCCAGGTCGACCAGGCTCGGAAAACGCTCCAGCCAGGCGTGCCACTTGGGAATCACCCGATCGACCTGGGTCTGCTGCAGCATGACCTCGGCGACCAGGATCGCGTACGGATCGCGCGACCGACGCCAGGGCAGGTCGCGTTTGTTCGCCGCGTACCACGCCAGCAACGCATTCGCTACGCGTGCGGGACGCTCGGGATCGGCCGTGTTGGTGGACACTGCATGCCAGGATAGCCAGCCGAAAAAGCCGTATGCTCCGATGAAGCGCCATGCCGGCCGAGATCCTCGAGACGATACTCGACGCAGTTGGCAACACCCCATTGGTGCGCTTGTCGCGCCTGGCCGCGAACACGCGTACGCCAGTGGTGGCCAAAGTCGAGAGCCTCAACCCGGGCGGATCTGTCAAGGATCGCATCGGCCTGGCGATGATCGAAGCCGCCGAGCAAGCCGGCCAGCTGCGGCCCGGGGCGACCATCGTCGAGCCGACCTCGGGCAACACCGGCACCGGCCTGGCCATCGCTGCCGCGCTCAAGGGCTACCGCCTGGTGTGCGTCATGCCCGACAAGATGTCGAGTGAAAAAATCGCACTGCTGCGCGCCTACGGCGCCGAAGTCGTGGTCTGCCCCACGGCGGTGCCGCGCGAGAGCGCACAGAGCTACTACAGCGTCGCGGAACGGCTCGCCCGCGAGATCCCGGGCGCGTTCCAGCCCAATCAGTACTTCAATCCGGCCAATCCAGCCGCCCACGAAGCCACGACAGGCCCAGAAATCTGGCGGCAGACGGACGGCCGCATTACCCACTTCGTCGCCGGCATGGGCACCGGCGGAACGATCAGCGGCGTCGGGCGAGTCCTGAAGCAGCACAAGCCATCAATCCAGATCGTCGGAGCCGACCCGGTTGGCTCGATCTACTCGGCCGGGGCCGACTTCACGCCCAAGATCTACAAAGTCGAGGGCATCGGCGAAGACTTCATGCCCAGCACCATGGATATGGGCCTGGTCGATCGTGTCGAGGTCGTCGACGACAAGGAGAGTTTCCTCATGACGCGGCGGCTTACCCGCGAGGAGGGCATCCTGGTCGGTGGCTCGGCGGGCTCGGCCGTCGTCGCGGCGATGCGCGTGGCCAGCGAGATCGACGATCCCGAGGCGTTGATCGTCGTGCTCCTGGCAGATACGGGGCGCAATTACCTGAGCAAGATCTTCAACGAGGAGTGGATGCGCTCGAACGGGTTCCTCGAGCAGTTCGCGACCCATTCGGTGGGCGAGGTCGTCAGCCAGCGCGCCATCGAAAGCCGCCTGCCGCCGTTCGTCGGCGTGCAGGCGCGCGATACGGTTCGCGCGGCGATCGACGCCATGCAGCAGTACGGCATCAGCCAGCTGCCTGTGGTCGAAATTGACGGTGCAGGCTCGGACACGCGCATGGTCGGCTCGATTCAGGAACGTACGCTGCTGGATCGGGTCTACCGCGATCCGACGCTGGTCGAATCCGCCGTCGGCGCGGCCATGGACCCACCGTTTCCGACCATTGCCCGCACCGCGGAAATGGACGACGCGTTCGACATGCTGCTCGCCGGCGCGCCGGCACTCGTCGTCACCGACCACGATCAGCCGGTGGGCATGATCACCAAGCTAGACTTGCTCGAGTTTGTTGCCCAGCACAGTCGCCGCCCACGGCACAGTCACCAATGAACGCTGACAACCCGTCTACGCCGGACGGCTTTGCCACGCGCGCCATCCACGTCGGTCAGGACGCTGACCCGGCGACCGGCGCGGTGATCGTGCCCATCTATCAGACGAGCACCTACGCCCAGTCCGAAGTGGGCGTGCACAAAGGGTTCGACTACTCACGCACAGCCAATCCGACGCGCGCCGCGCTGGAAGCCTGTCTGGCGTCGCTCGACAACGGCCGGTATGGCCTGGCTTTCGCCAGCGGGATGGCCGCCGAAGATACACTGCTGCACCTGTTCGCAACTGGCGATCACATAGTCGCGTGCGACGACGTCTACGGTGGGACCTTTCGATTGTTCCATCGGGTGCTCGAGCGATGTGGGCTACGTTTCACGTTTGTCGATGCAACGCGCATAGAAAACGTCGAAGACGCCCTCGAAGACCGCACCAAATTGATCTGGCTCGAGAGTCCGACCAACCCGTTGTTGAAGCTCATCGACATCACTGCCGTGGCGCGTCTGGCTCACCAGCGCGACATCATCGTCGCTGTCGACAACACCTTTGCCAGCTCGTATTGCCAACGACCGCTCGACCTGGGCGCTGACGTCGTCCACTACAGCACGACGAAATACATGGGCGGACATTCCGACGTCGTCGGTGGCGCGTTGGTCACGGCCAACGATGACCTCTACGATCGGCTGAAGTTTCTGCAGAACGCGGTCGGTGGTGTGCCCGGGCCTTTCGACAGTTGGCTGGTGCTGCGCGGACTCAAGACCCTGGCGGTGCGCATGCGTCAGCACACCGCCAACGCGCTGCAAGTGGGTTGCTTCCTGGAAAACCACGCGCGCGTCAAAAACGTCTATTACCCGGGCCTGGAAAGCCATCCGCAGCACGAATTGGCTCGTCGCCAGATGGTCGGCGGCTTCGGCGGCATGCTCTCGTTCGAGGTCCAGGGCGGCGTCGACGCTGCGCGCGAGGTGGCCCGCCGCACGCGCCTGTTCACTTTGGCCGAAAGCCTGGGCGGCGTCGAAAGCCTGATCGAGCTGCCCGCGGTCGGTATCGAGGAAGTCGAAGACCTGATCGCCGACCTGGCTCAGGCACTCGAGCCTGAGTAGGTTCGGCCAGCCAGACGCTTGAGCGTGTCCAGATTGGGCTTGTCGGGCCCTTTGTCGTCGTAGCCAGGCACCTCGAGCACCCACGGCACCGATCGCGATCCAAGGACCGGGTACGCAAGCATGCGCACAAAGGCCTCTTCGCCGAGCAGACCTTTGCCGATATTCTCGTGGCGGTCGACCGCGCTGCCGAGTCCAACCTTCGAATCGTTGGCGTGAATCAGCCGCAATCGATCGATGCCAATGTGAGCTGAGATCTCGTCGACGGCGCGGGCAATGCCCTCGTCGATCCGCAGGTCGTAGCCTGAAGCGAACGTGTGCGCCGTGTCGAGACAGAGGCCCAACCGTGCGTCACGCCCGAGGCGGTCGAAAAGCGCGCCGATCTGCTCGAAACGTGATCCGAGCAGATCACCCGAGCCAGCCGAGTTTTCCAGCAGAAGAGCACTGGTCGAACCGCCCTGGAGCACCTCTGCCAGGGCCTCGGCGACCTGCACCTCCGCTTCGGGGATGGGCTGACCGCGGCCCGAACCGACGTGCACGACGATGCCGGCGAGCCCGATGCGGTCCGCCCACGCCGTATAAGCGCGCAGGTTGTCGACGGTCCGCTGGCGGATTCCGGGATCGGTCGTGGCCAGGTTGGTCAGATACGTCGCGTGGGCGTAGTTGGGGCCAATGCCCGCCTCGGCGACCAGCCGGCAGAACTCGTCCACCTGCTCGTCGGTGTGGCGTGGCTGCTGCCAGCGCTGTGGCGCCGACAGGAAGATCTGCATGCATTCGGCGCCCATGACCTGCGCGCGGGCGACGCAGGTCGACAGTCCGCCGGCCGTTGAAACGTGAGCACCAAGTGGCATGGTTCGAATAGCCCATGATGCTAAACTGCGGCGACATCCGATGGCGTATTTCATCAACGACAAATGCGTGGGCTGCACGGCGTGTGAGACCGTGTGCCCCGTCACGGCGATCAACGGCGTAAAGAAGGAGTTCTATTTCATTGACCCCAAGGTTTGCATCGACTGTGGCGCGTGCGGTCGCGCGTGCCCGTACGATGCGATCTTCGATACCTACGGCAACACCGCTGAGAAAGTTCGGCGCACCGAGTGGGCCCGGCCGGTCGTCGAGGAGGAGATCTGCAGCGGCTGCCGCTACTGCGTCGACATTTGCCCCTTCGAGTGCCTGAGCATGGTCAACGAGGACAAGCCGTGGATGGCTGTGGCTGCCCTGACCAACGCCAAGGCCTGCGTCTCCTGTTACTTGTGCGAGGCCGCGTGCGATAAGGGTGCCATCGTGTTACGTCCGCCGGAAAACGTCGCGCCGGCCGCGGCCGCTCGCTTTCAGCGCTGAGCAGCGTTGCCGGACGCAGACTCTTCTTCGGCGACTTCGCTTACGCTCGATCTTGACCTGCGTCGCGCGCGCGAAGTCGGCATTCAAGCTGCGCGCTCTGCCGGCGCGCTGCTCCGCCGGCGGGTTGATTCGATTCGCGAAGTGCGCCACAAGGGCGCGGTCGACATCGTCACTGACGTTGATCTCGAAAGCGAACAGGAAGTGTGCGCCACGCTCTCGGCCGCGTTTCCGACCCATTCGATTCTGGGTGAAGAAGGCGGTCTGCGCGGCGGCAGCGACACCCGCTTTCGCTGGATCGTCGACCCGCTCGACGGGACGACGAACTACGCCCACGGCTTTCCGTTCTTCTGCGTCTCAATTGGGCTCGAGGTTGAGGGCCGACTGATGCTCGGCGTGGCGTACGCGCCCACGCTGGACGAGCTGTACGTGGCCGAAGCGGGGCGCGGGGCGCTGGTGAACGATCGGCCAATTCGGGTGTCTGGTACTTCTCAGCTTTCTGAAGGCCTCCTGGCGACCGGGTTCCCGTACGACCGCGCGCAGTTTCCCCGTGCTTTAAAAAGCTTTGAAGTGATGAGCATGCAGAGCCAGGCGGTCCGCCGCGCTGGCAGCGCGGTGCTCGACCTGTGCTACGTCGCGTGCGGTCGCCTCGACGCCTACTGGGAGCACCTGGTCAAACCGTGGGATATCGCCGCGGGCGCGCTGATCGTGCTCGAAGCTGGCGGCACGGTGACGGCCACCGATGGCTCGGCGTTCAAAGTCGACGCAGGCCAGGTGCTGGCCAGCAACGGCCTGCTTCACGAGTCGATGACCTCGGCGCTTACAGGCCTCTAAGTAATTCCCGGCGTCCGCCGCCGTTCTCACTACGAATCCGGGCGCGTCTGCCGTTAATTGGCATACGTCCTGCATTCATCTTCTGTTGACCTGATGGCTGTTTCTGCTCTGTCCAGTGCCCGCGCACGCGCACATTTGGTGGCGCCCGCGCTGCCGCCAGTGGTGCTTGTGCTGACGCTCATTGCGCCCGCGCTGGACCTGCTGGCGATAGTTCAGCCGGCAGCAACCGTGCCTGGTCTGGGCATGCTGGCAACCGCGGTGGCGAGCCTCACGCTGCTGGTGATCTGGGCGCGCTACCCGCGTACGAGCTGGCTCGCCGCGGCCGGCCTGGCGGGCATCGCCAGCCTGGTGATGCGCATCGTCGGCGCCGATGTGGCCCCGCTACTCTCGCTGCTAGCGGTGGTCGCGCTGGGCATCGGTGGCGCCTTCGCCTCGCCCGTCCGCGAAGCCGAAGCCTGGCTCGTCTAAGCTAGCCGAAGGTCGCCTGGCGGTAGCTCCGCCGAATCTCCTCGACGCTCAGTGGATCGCTATCAATCACACGCTGCAGCTCGCGGAATCGCAAGGCAAACTCCGCCTCATCCGGAAACCGCTGTTCAAGCTGCTCATTGAGTTGCGCGAGGGTCCGCCCCAGCGCCGGCCAGTCCCCCGCCGCCACCCACAGCCCCGCCAACTCGATCAGGTCGACAATCGTCGGATCTGCCCGCGGATCGCCCGGCTGCACCTCCCGAGCTTAGATCGGCTGGCGCTTGAGCGTGATAACTGTGGCGGCCATGAAGTACGGGTCGCGAATGACGACTTTGATCGGCTTGCGCGACGTCCGCGACTCTTCGGCGATGCGCTCGATGAGGCGCTCGGCCTGGCCGCGAGTCACTTGCCGCGCGACGGGAAAAACTTCCCCATCTTCATCGGTGACTTCCACCCGGCAGGTCCCGTCAGGGTCATCAAAGATCGAATGTGACCAATTCGCAGAATCGCCGTGCATAGAAAGCTTTAAGGCCTGGCGGTCTAGTTGCGCCGCCCGTCGTCCTCGCCGTACGCGTCGATCCCGTGGCGGAACAGCCACTCGCGGCTTGCCCGATGCAGATCCTCGAGATCGGGCCGGGCCACGATCATGCGGTGCAGCAGCTCCTCCATCTCGTCCTCAGATTTGCCCTGGACATCCAGAACCTGCTTCATGTCCCCAAACCGCGAAGCCGACTGCAGCAAAAACGCCCGCAACGCCCCCACATCCCGCCTGCGCAAGACGCTGCCAAGTTGGGCTGCATAGGAAGGCTCGCGCGGCATCGGACGAGGTGACCCCGAGAGGACTCGAACCTCCTGCCTTCGATTTAGGAAATCGACGCTCTCTCCGGATGAGCTACGGGGCCGTAGTCGCCCCTATTTTACTCAGTCCTGGCGGCTGCGGGCGCGCTGCTCGGCGGTTTTGAGGCGCCAGAGGCGGAAGCCGGTCTGGAGCTCGCGACCGAGCAAGAAGGCGACGACCCAACCACTGAGCAGGAGCAAGAATTCGAGTGTCTCGGCGGGCATCAGCGGCAATCTCTCCAGAGAAAAATGGGGTGTTGCTAAGAAGAATCGGCAGCCAGGTGGGCGGCCAATATAGCCCGTCTGTCAGGTCAGGCCAAGTCCAGAACATGGCAAGTGGGGCACAATCCAGGCATGACAACCGGCGTCACACCGAAACAAGACCAGATCAGCGGCCTCTACACGCATTTCATCGGTGGACATCGGACCCACGCTGATGGCTCACCCGACCTCGTCCGGAACAACCCGGCGGCCAGCGACGAAGTGCTGGGCGGCTTCCGTTCAGCTGACATCGAGCTGGTCCATGAAGCAGTGCGCAACGCCGCCCAGGCCTGGCCCAAGTGGCGCAACACGCCGGCGCCGAGCCGCGGCCGCATCCTGCTCGAGGCCGCCCGCCTCATGGACAAACACCGCGAGGAGCTGGCGCGGCTGATCTCGTTGGAAGAGGGCAAAGCCCTCAAAGACTCGCGCGGCGAAGTCCAGCGCAGCATCAACATCACGGAGTTCATGTCGGGCGAGGGCCGACGTTTCGGCGGCTACACCTCTAGCTCCGAGTCCGCGACGAAGTTCGCCTTCACCACGCGCCAGCCCCTGGGCGTGGTCGCCTGCATCACGCCCTGGAACTTCCCCCTGGCCATCCCGGCCTGGAAAATCGCCCCGGCGCTGGTCGCCGGCAACGCGGTCATCCTGAAGCCCGCCTCGGCAACGCCAGCCAGCGCCGTGCGCCTGGCCGAGCTCTACCAGGAAGCCGGCCTGCCCGACGGCATCCTGAACGTCCTGGCCGCCCGTGGCGGACCCGCCGCCGAAGCCCTCCTGGACGCCGAAGAAGTCAGAGCGGTCAGCCTCACCGGCAGCACGGCAACAGGGCGCCATGTGGCCGCGCGCTGCGCCCAGCGCGGCGTCGCCGTCCAGGCCGAGCTGGGCGGCAAGAACGCCGCGATCGTCCTGGCCGACGCCGATCTCGACCTGGCCACGGCCGGCATCGTCGACGGCGCCTTCGGTTCGACCGGCCAGCGCTGCACCGCTACGAGCCGCACGATCGTCGTCGAATCGGTCGCTGACGCGCTCCTCGATCGAATAGTGGCCAAAGCGCGCCAATTGACGGTCGGCCCAGGCGTGGACGAGACAACCGATATCGGCCCGGCGGTCACCGCCGAGCAGCGCGACACCGTCCTGCACTACCTGGACGTCGGCCGTGCCGAAGGCGCCGCCGAGGTCTTCTCGGGCGAGCTACGCAGCCTGCCGAGCGGCCACTGGCTCGCCCCAACCGTCTTCGATCGGGTTCAGCCCAGCATGCGGGTAGCCAAAGAAGAGATTTTTGGCCCTGTCCTGTCGGTGATCCGCGTGCCCAACGCCGAGGCCGCATTCGAGGCCGCCAACGCGGTCGAGTACGGTTTGGCCGCTTCGGTCTATACCCGCGACGTGCGCTCGATTTTCCAGTTCGTGGATCGCGTCGACGTCGGCATGGCCCACGTCAATCAACCCACCCTGGGGGGCGAAGTTCACCTGCCCTTCGGCGGCGTCAAAGCCTCGGGCATCGGTCCGCACGAACAGGGCCGCGAAGCGATCGACTTCTTCACCAGAGTAAAGACGGTCTACATTAACTTCGCTTAGCCGCGCGGCGCACGTGAAAGAACACAAAAAATTTAGCTTGCGTCGAACATGTGGCGTGATAACGTGACGCCCAAAATCCGCCCGATCGAGGGGGCTGGGGAGGACTACCCGCGATGTCTGCTGCCGCGCATAGGCGCCACGCGCCTGTCGCCATCTTGAGTGCATTCGCGCTGACACTGGCCGCCTGTTCACCCGCGGCGACACCTGCGTCGCCGACCGCGGCGCCAGCTGCTGCTGCCAAACCGACGACCGCGCCAGCCGCCGCTGCTGCCGCACCGACAACGGCGCCCGCGGCCGCTGCGGCCAAACCCGCCGCCGCGGCGGGAACCGTGTCCTGCGCCGAGTTCGCCACCCAGGGTGGCGGCGGCGCCCCGATCAAGATCGGCGCCGATGGCTCGTTGACCGGCGCCACCGCGAACTTTGGCACGGGCATGAAGCGCGGCATTGAGATCTGCGCCAAGGAATTCAACGACGCCGGTGGCTATCAGGGCCGCAAGATCGACATTACTGTTCTGGACGATCAGGTCAAGCCCGAGATCGCCGTCGCCAACATCACTCGGTTCCTGCAGCAAGACAAAGTCATTGCCATTATCGGCCCGGTCAACTCGGGCAACGCCCTGGCCTTCATCCCCAAGGTCGAAGAGGCCGAAGTCCCGATGATCGTGCCGATCTCGACGTCGGTCCAGGTCGTGTACATCGACGATAAGGGCCAGCCGTCGCCGATCTACGGTGACCCCGGCGTCAAACCCCGTAAGTGGGTCTTCCGCAGCTCGATGCAGGACAACTTCCAGGTCGAGACGATCCTGGGTTACGCCAAGACCAAGGGCTGGGATGCGATTGGCCTGATGAACGATACCAGCGGCTACGGCACAGCCTCGAAGCAGACGGCCGACAAGCTGATCCCCGCGGGTGGCTTCAAGATCCTGGCCAATGAGACCTACAACGTCGGCGACACCGACATGACTTCGCAGCTGCAGAAGCTGAAGGCCGCTGGCGTCAAGCAGATCATCAACTTCGGCCTCGGCCCGGAAGACTCGAACCTGCTGATCAGCGCCCAGAAGATCGACTACAAAGTCCAGTTCTCGGGCGCCTGGGGCTTCAGCGATCCGCTGGTACCGCAGCTGGCTGGCAAAGACCTGGCCGAGGGCGTCGTCACCGTCGCCTCGTTCACGCCCGACCAGAGTCCCGCGGCGGCCGACTTCCACCAGAAGATGCTGCGCGACTACAAAGAGGATGTTTTCCCGGTGACTTCAGCCCAGGCCTACGATGCCACCCGCATGATGTTGATGGCGCTGTCGAAGAGCGGTCCAGATTCGGCCAAACTGCGCGACGCCATCGAGAACCTGGACGGCTTCAAGGGCGTGACCGCCGCCCCGTCCAAACCATTCAGCCCGGACCGTCACCATTCGCTCGAAGGCAAGGACATGTTCGCGGCCACGTGGAAGAGCGGCGAGCTCGTCAAAGCGCAATAGCTCGGCTCTAACAAAGAGGTGGACGTCCTCGAGACTCTCCTGCGCGGCCTGCCCCAGGCCATCGCCAGTGGGCTGGTGTACGGCAGCATCTACGCGCTCATCGCGCAGGGGTATTACGTCACGTTCTCGACGACGCAGACGCTGAATTTCGCCCAGGGTGACTTTCTGATGATCGGCGGGCTACTGGCATTCACCGTATTCGGTGGGCTGCTGATGACGGGCGCGCCACTGTTCGTAGCGCTGCTTGCGGCGCTGGCGATTATCCCGCTCATCCTGGCGTTGATGGGTACGTTGGTGGAACGCGTGGCGGTACGGCCACTGCGTGGAGCGTTCTCGTTGGGCTGGATCCTCAGCACCGTCGGCGTTGCAGTCATATTGCGTAACGCCGGGGAGGTGATCTGGGGTATCGAGCAGAAGCCGGTCCCCTCGGTGTTCGGCGACACCGCCATTCGCGTCAACGCGGGATTGTTCCAGTTCGGCGTGTTGCCTCAGGAAGTCTTCATCCTGGCCGGATCGCTGGCTGCGATGACCGCGGTACTCGTGTTCTTGAAGCGCTCGCTGCTGGGCAAAGCGATGGCCGCGGTGGCGCTGAACTCGTCGGCCGCCAGCTTGATGGGTATCAATGTGCGCGCCATGGTCGTCCTGGCCTACATCATCTCGAGCGTGCTGGCCGGCCTGGCCGGTCTACTCGTGGTGCCCGTACTGCACGCCTACTCGCTGATGGGCGTGCTGCCTGGGCTGAAGGCGTTCGCGGTGGCCATCATCGGCGGACTGGGTAACCCGTTCGGCATCCTCATCGCCGGGCTGCTGCTGGGCGTCGTCGAGTTCGTCGTGGCGATCTTCAACGCCTCACTGCGCGATGCCGTGACGTTCTTCCTGCTCATCGTCATTCTCGCCTGGCGACCATTGGGCCTCTTCGAAAAGCCCAGCATGGAAAAGGTCTGATCTCACGCAGTCCTGGTACCAGCGCCGACTAGGGTTACCCATCTTCTACGGCGTGACCGTGGGCAATGTGCTGCTGGTCGTCCTGGCCCTGGTAGTCCTTTTTGCCGCGCCGCTCGTCCTGAACGATGGCTTCCTCCAGCAAACGCTGCAGACGATCGCCTACTACACCATCGCCGCGATCGGGCTGAACGTCCTGGTCGGCTACCAAGGGCAGGTCTCGCTGGGCCACGGGGCTCTGTTCGCTTTCGGCGCGTACGCGTCAGCGCTGTTGACCACGCGTGCCGGGGTGCCGGTCTGGATTGCGATCTTCGTCGCGGCGGGCATCGCTGGCTTCCTGGGCTTCCTGGTG
>WNFD01004736.1_pt1 | contig 13635 bp, 16 predicted proteins | sample 5400491 | NCBI WGS metagenome assembly WNFD01 (sample SAMN13153343, study PRJNA577476) | soil metagenome | isolation source: 120 cm saprolite under Douglas fir tree site 2 hole 2 replicate 2 | place: USA:California | collected 2015-04-18 | reverse complement strand
AGCGATCTGTGCGGTGACCTTTTCGACCAGGTCGGCCTTCGTCATCCATCCCCCTTGAAGGGCCCAAGGGCAGTCAAGACGAGGCGCCAACATACGGGCTTACCTATTGTGTGTCAAGAGCTTGGAGGAACTGTTCGAAATGTCCCTGCGCGTCGTGGGGTCCCGGTGACGCCTCGGGATGATACTGGACCGCGAAGATAGGGTATTCCCGGTGCTTCACGCCTTCGACGGTGCGGTCGTTGAGGTTAAGGTGGGTGACCTCAAGCGCCTTGGCACCGGGGACGCCGCCGGTGTCGCCCCGGACCGCGAAGCCGTGGTTTTGAGATGTGATAAGTACTTGTCCTGTCGAAAGATCCCGTACCGGATGGTTGCCGCCCCGATGCCCGTAAGGGAGCTTCACCGTCTCCCCGCCCAGCGCTAACCCGAGCAGCTGGTGGCCGAGGCAGATCCCGAAAATGGGAAGCGAGCCGTCCGCCAGGTCGCGCAGCGTCGCGATCGCATAGGACACCGCCGCCGGGTCTCCCGGACCGTTCGAGAGGAACAGGCCGTCGGGCGCGAGCTCGCGGATGCGGGCCGCCGGCGTAGCGGCCGGGACGACGGTGACGCGGCAACCGTTCTTGAGAAACAATCGCAGGATGTTCCGCTTCATCCCGTAGTCGTACGCCACGATGTGGCGCCGCGCGTCGGCCGGCCCCTCGGTGTACTCGGCACCGATCGTCGCCTGGGTCGCGAGATCGAGGCCGTCCATCGAAGGGCTCGCGGCGAGCGCGGCCCGTACGGCGTCGGTCGGCTGTTCACCCAGCGCGACCGCGCCGCGCATCGCGCCCTTGGAGCGGATGTGGCGCGTGAGCTGGCGCGTGTCCACGTCGGCGACGAGCGGGACGCGCGCGGCGGCGAGCCAGTCCGCCAGTGCACCCGTGGACCGCCAGTTGGACGGCTGCACCGAGAGCTCGCGCACCACGACGCCCGCGACGCGCGGGCGGTCGGACTCGATGTCCTCCGGATTGATGCCGTAGTTGCCGATCATCGGCGCCGTCATCACGACGATCTGGCCGAGATACGACGGGTCGGTGAAGACTTCCTGATACCCGGAGAGATTAGTCGTGAAGACGACCTCGGCATACGTGGGCTCGAACGCCACGGGCGCGGTGCCGGGGAACCACGCGCCGTCTTCGAGCAGCACGTAGGCGGGGTGACGGTCAGCGATGGGGCGGAGGACTCTGGTTGGAAGGTTGCGCTGGCGGCGTATTCTGCGGCGCCGGAGTTGCCGGGAGCGGCAGCGGTGTGGGTTGCACCGGGGTCGGCGCGGGCGCGCCTCCTTCGAGCACCGAGCGCGGCGCCGCGCTGTGCGCCGACATGACCGCCAGCATCAGCGAGATGAACAGGAAGATGCCGGCGCACCACCAGGTGATCTTGGTGAGCAAGGTCGTGGCCTGCCGGCCGCCCATGAATTGCTCCGTACCGGCGCCGCCGCCGAGCGACGCCAGTCCCCCGCCCTGGCCTGCCTGCAGCAAGACTGCCGTCGTGAGGATCAGGGCGTCGAGGGTGAGCACAATGAGCAGGAAGTTGTACATGCGGCGGGGAAAATACCTACGCGGCGGCGGTCTGCACAAGTTGCGCCCAGCCTTCGGCATCGAGCGACGCGCCGCCCACCAACACTCCATCGAGCTCACGCTCGGCGAGCAGCGCGGCGGCGTTCTTCGCGTTGACGCTGCCGCCGTACAGCACCCGGAGCCCGGGCACCGGCGCGCCGCGGCCTTGCAGCCAGCCGCGGATCTCCCGATGCACCGCGGCGGCGTCCTGGGGGGTCGCGTTGCGGCCGGTGCCGATCGCCCACACCGGCTCGTAGGCGACCACGACGCGCGACAGCGCGGCGGCGTCGAGGCTGCCGAGCGCGGCGGAGAGCTGGCGCACGACCACCGCCAGCGTGTGTCCCGCGTCGCGCTCGGCGAGCGTTTCGCCCACGCACAATACCGGCACCAGGCCCCCCGCCAATGCCGCTCCCATTTTGCGGCGGGTATCGTCGTCGGTCTCGCCGAACACGTGGCGTCGCTCCGAGTGGCCGATCAGTGTGGCGCGGGCGCCAGCCTGGAGTGCGAGCGGGGCTGAGACCGTACCGGTGAACGCGCCCTTGGGCTCCCAGTAGATGTCCTGGATGCCCACCAGCAGGTCGGCGCGATCGCGCGCCGCCTGAGCGGCGGCTTCGACGGACACTGCGGGCGGGAAGAACCATACGTCGCGGTCCTCATGACGGTTGTAGCGGGTGCGGAACAGCTTCAAGTAGGCTCGAGCGTCATCCGGCCCGAGCTGCGTCTTCCAGTTGGCGGCGAACAGCAGCCGCCTCACGCGTCCTCGAGTGCGGCGACGCCGGGGAGCGGCTTGCCTTCGAGGAACTCGAGCGAGGCCCCGCCCCCCGTGGAGACGTGGGTGAGCTTGTCCTCGAGCCCGGCCACGGCCGCGACCGAATCTCCGCCCCCCACGACGGTCGTGGCGCCGCGCTTCCCCGCCTCGATCAACGCTTCCCCGACGGCGCGGGTCCCCTCGTCGAACGGCGGCGTCTCGAACACGCCCATGGGGCCGTTCCAGAAGACGGTCTTGGCCTTCAGGATCCGCGCGCGGAAGTCGAGCCGGGTAGCGCGATCGATGTCGAAGACCGCATCGTCCGCGGGAATTTGATCGCTCGATACCTCCCGCCGCTCGGCGGCACGCGCGAGACTGGGCGCCACGACCGCGCCGCGGGGCAGGATCAGCTTGGACCCGGCGGTGGCGAGCAGCTCCTTCGCCAGATCCTCCCTGTCGCGCTCGACGAGCGAGCCACCCACCTGGAATCCGATCGCGAGGAAGAAGGTGTTCGCCATCGCGCCGCCGATCAGGATCTCGTCCACCTTGGGGAGCAGCGCCTGGATCACGTCGATCTTTCCCGAGATCTTGGCTCCTCCGAGCACCGCGATGAACGGCCGCTTGGGGTGGTCGAGCGCGTCGCCGAGGTAGCGCAGCTCCCTCTCCATGAGAAAGCCGGTCACGGCCGGCCGGAGCAGACGCGCCACGGCTTCGGTGGACGCGTGCGCCCGGTGGGCCGAGCCGAACGCGTCATTCACGTAGAAGTCGCCCAGCGCGGCGAGCGTCTGTGCGAACGCGGCGTCGTTCGCCTCTTCGCCCGGCCAGAAGCGCGTGTTTTCGACCAGCGCGACACCACCGCGCGGAAGGCGGCGGCTGGCCGCGACGCCGGCGGCCGGATCGGGGATGAACTCGACGGGCGTTCCCAGGATGCGCTCGACGTCGCGCAGGATCTGTTTGAGGGACGCCTTCGGATCGGGGCCCTTGGGGCGGCCGAAGTGCGACAGCAGCACGACGCGGGCGCCCTTGTCCCGCAGGTAGGTGATGGTGGGAACCGCGGCGCGGATGCGGGTGTCGTCGGTGACGGCGCCGTCCTTGAACGGCACGTTGAAGTCCACGCGCACGAGCGCCCGCTGGCCGTCCAGCGCCGCCGACGGAAGATCGCGCAGGCTGCGTTTTCTCACTTGCCGGCGAGGTACGCGAGCAGATCGACGCAGCGCGCGGAGTAGCCCATTTCGTTGTCGTACCACGACGACACGTGCAGGAACGTGCCGTCGATCACGTTGGTCGAGAGCGCGTCCACCACGCTCGAGTAGAAGCTGCCGATGTAATCGACCGAGACCAGCGGCTCGTCGCTCACGTCGAGGATGCCCTTGAGGCTGGAGCGGGCCGCCTGCTTGAAGGCGTTGTTCACCTCTTCGCTGGTCGTCTTCTTCTCGAGCTCCGCGGCGAGCTCCACCACGGAGACGTCGGGGGTGGGCACGCGCAGCGAGATGCCGTCGATCTTCCCCTTCACTTCCGGAATCACGAGGCTCGTCGCCTTGGCGGCGCCGGTAGTCGTCGGGATGATGCTCAGTGCCGCGGCGCGGGCGCGGCGCAGATCCTTGTGCGGCAAATCGAGGATCGGCTGGTCGTTCGTGTAGCTGTGGATCGTCGTCATGAAGCCGTGCTTGAAGCCCCAGTTGTCGAGCACCACCTGGACGACCGGCACGAGGCAATTCGTGGTGCACGACGCATTCGAGATCACGTGGTGCTTCGCCGGGTCGTATTTCTGGTGGTTCACCCCCATGACGATCGTGATGTCCTCGCCCTTGGCGGGCGCCGAGATCACCACCTTCTTCGCGCCGGCCGCGAGGTGCTTGTCGGCGTCGGGCCGGTCGGTAAACCGCCCCGTGCTCTCGAGCACCAGGTCCACGCCCAGCGCTTTCCACGGCAGCTTCTCGGGCTCCTTGATCGCCGACACCTTGATGGGCTTGCCGTTGACGATCAGCGCGTCGCCCTGGGCTTCGACCGTCCCAGGGAAGCGGCGGTGCACGGAGTCGTACTTCAGGAGATGCGCCAGCGTCTTGGTGTCGGTGATGTCGTTCACCGCCACGAACTCGAGCGCCTGCTGCTTCATGAGCACCGCGGCCCGGAGCACGTTGCGCCCGATGCGACCGAACCCATTGATCCCGACACGTACCGCCATGGTTCTCCCCTAGGTGAAATCCGGCACGACCGCCCGGCCGAACGTCACGGCCGAAACGGTGCCCGCGCCAGCCCGCTCCAACGCCCGGGCGGCCTCGGCGAGCGTGGCACCGGTAGTGAAGACGTCGTCTACCAACACGAGCGGTCGCTCGAGCGCGGAACTCGGAACGCGGAACGCGGAACACTCACCCGCCCTTCCGCTTCGCGTTTCTCCTTCCGCGTTCCGCGTTTCAAACGCCCCCGCCACGTTCGCCAGCCGCGCCTCAGGTGTCAACGCCGTTTGCGCGGCGGTGTCCCGTGTGCGGACCAGCAGGTCGACCACCGGGCGCCGCCAGCGGTGACCCAGGGCGCGCGCCAGACGCTCGCTCTGATTGTAGCCGCGGGTCCTGAGGCGCGCGCGCCCCAGTGGTACGGGGACCAACCAGGCCGAATCGATCCCGGGGAGCTCGAGCCCCGCCATCGCCACGGCGAGCTCCGCGGCGATGCGCGGCAGACCACCGTACTTGAGCGCGTGGACCGCCTCGCGCGCGCCGGCGTCCAGCCACACCGCGGATCGCGCCGGCCCTAACGCCGCCGGCCACTCGGCGCACAGGCGGCAGCGGCCGAACAACGGCTCCGGCTGCCCGCAGCGGGCGCACCACGGCGGACGAACGGGGCGCCAGCGGTGACGGCACACGTCGCACACCAGCCGGGAGGAATCGGCGAACGAGAGCAGGGCGCGACACAGCAGACACTCGGCGGGGAGGAGGAGCTGCTCGACCGCCTCAGGCACCAAGGGCGCGGCTCACGGCGGCGCGCATCACTTCGAGCGGCGCCGTCTCGTCCGGGAAGAAGCGGCTGAACGCCGCCGCGCCCTGGTGCACCAGCACCTCGCGGCCGTCCTGCGCCCGCACGCCCGCCGCGGTCAGCGTGCGCACCCACCGGGTGCCGCCGGGAGCGTACACCAGGTCGAGGGCCGCATGCAGGCGCGCCGCACTGTCTGGATCGAGCGGCAGCGGATCGGAGTCCTTGAGGCCGGCGGGCGTCGCGTTGATCGCGATGTCGGGTTCGAGCTTGCCGCGCGCGGCCTCCGCGCGGGTCCCCTGCCCGCGGGCCCAGGCGGCGAAATCGCGCGCCCGCGCGGCATCGCGCGACAGCACGTGCAGGTCGGCCTTTGCCGCCGCGGCCGCCACCGCCACCGCGCGTGCCGAGCCGCCCGTGCCGAGCAGCAGCCAGCTGCCGGCACCGTCCGCGCCGAGCTGGCGCAGGGCGGCCAGGATCCCCGCGACGTCGGTGTTGTCGCCCACGAGCGCTCCGTGCTCCGTCCAGAAGGTATTGCAGGCTCCCACCCGGGCGCACACGTCGGTTTTCCGCGCCACGTATCGTTCCGCCGCCTCTTTGTGCGGCACGGTCACGTTCCCGGCCCCGCCGACGGCGGCGAGGGCGGCAAGCACGGTAGTCAGCTCTTGTGCGGACGTGCGCAGCGCGACGTACACGGCGTCCAGACCCAGGACGCGGATCGCGGCGTTCTGCATCGAAGGGGAAAGCGAATGGGCGACCGGATCGCCGATCACCCCCAGCAGTCGCGTGCTAGCGCTGACTTCCACTCGCGAACTCTTTGACGATGCGCTCCACGGCCGTCTGGAGGAGCGCCTCGAGCTCGACGCAGGTGTCGCGGTACACGTCGAGATCGCCGCCAAACGGATCGCTCACTTCGGCCTCGTCCCCCTCGCGGCCGGCGTACTCGCCCAGCACGAAGACGTGACCCTCGCCGCCCAGCTCGTCCACGCGCGCCCGGTGGTGCCGCGCCATGGTGAGGATCAAGTCCGCGCCGTCGACCAGCTCGCGCGACACGAGCCGCGCCCGATGGCTCGAGAGATCGAGCCCGCGCTCGAGCCCCACGAGATAGGCTCCCTCGGACACCGGGGCGCCGTCCCAGGCCCCGGTGCCGGCCGAGGCGACCGCGATCCCTTGGATGCCACGCTCCACGAGCGCGCGCTCGAGCAAGGCCGCCGCGAGCGGGCTGCGGCAGATGTTGCCAGTGCACACCAGCAGGATGCGTTTCGTGTTCGATTCCTCGTTCATGGAGCGAGCCGTCCCGCAGCGCGTCGCAGCTCGCCGAGCGTCACCGCACCTTGGCGGATCAGCCGGGGCGTCGGCTGTGTGCAGTCAACCACGGTCGACGGCGGCGAGTTTCCCAGGACGCCGCCGTCCAGCACGAGCAGCGTCCCCGCATCCACCGCCGGCGCGAAGTCCCGCACGATGGCTTCGGCTCCCGGCGCCGGGGGACTCCCCGGCAAGTTAGCCGATGTGGACGTCACCGGTTCCCCCAGCGCACGCACCAACCTGGCCATGCCGCGATGGGACGTCCAGCGCACGGCGATCCCGCCCTCCGGGCCCCGCAGCACGTCCGGCAGCCGGCCGCTCCCACCCGGAAGTACCAGGGTGAGCGGCCCCGGCCAGAAGGCGCGCGCCAGCGCGGTCGCTGACTCGTTGAACGCCAGGCCCTGCGCCTCCGCCATATCCCGGTCGGCGACCAGCAGCAGGAACGGCTTGTCGGGCCGCCGGCCCTTGAGGCGCGCCACCGCCTGCACGTCCGGGCCTCTCGCTCGCGAGCCCAGGCCGTACACGGTTTCCGTCGGATAGGCGATCAGCCCGCCCCCGTGAAGATGCTCGATCGTCTGAGGGAGCGCGGCGGTCACGTCCTCGTCCGTCCGGAATGGTACGCCGCTCACCGCAGCTCACGCGCCAGCGCCTCGGCGACCCGGAAATCGTCGGCGGTCGTGACCTTGAGATTGTACGGCGAATCGGGGACCACCTCCACGGAGAAACCCGCGCGCTCGCACAGCTCCGCGTCGTCGGTCGGCGCGGCATCGCCGTCGGCGAGACCCGCGTACGCTCGCTCGATCATCGCTCGCGGGAACCCCTGCGGCGTTTGCGCCCGCCACAAACGTTCTCGCGCGACGGTTCTCGTGATACGCTCCTGCTCGACGTCTTTCACGGTGTCGCTGACCGGTATCGCCGCCACCGCGCCCAACCCGGCGCGCGCCTTGGCGAGCACCCCGTCGATCGTTTCGCGGGTCACGAACGGGCGGGCGGCATCGTGCACCAGCACCACGACGGCGTGCGGTAGCAGCGCCCCGAGGCCGGCCCGGACCGATTGGGCCCGGGTGGCGCCGCCGGCGACGAGGCCCAACCGGTCGCCCACCAGCTTGCCCAGCCACTCGGGGGGGCGCGTTTCGAATCCGGCCGGCACGACGACCACCACCTGCCCGACGTCCGGGTGGGATGTGAACGGGCGCAGCGCGCGCAACAGCATCGGGACGCCGAGGATCGGCCGGAATTGCTTCGGCTCGCCGGGGCCGGCGCGCACTCCGGCGCCAGCCGCCACGACCACGACGCCCGCGTCAGGCCGCGAGTCGCCGGGCGAGCTCACCGATGCCGTCCATGCCCACCAGATCGAGGCCGGGCAGGCTCAGCCGCGAGCGGGCGGACAGGAATACGCGGCGGAACCCCTGGCGCGCGGCCTCGCTGAGGCGTCGCTCGACCGCCTCAACGGGGCGGATCTCGCCACCCAGGCCGACTTCGCCGAGGAACACGGAATCGGCCGGGAGCGGCCGGTCGTGCACGCTCGAGACCAGCGCCGCGACGACGGCGAGATCGGTCGAGGGCTCGACCAGGCGCACCCCGCCCGTCACGTTCACGAACACGTCGCGCTCGCCGAAGGGCAGACCGCCGCGGCGCTCGAGTACGGCGAGCAGCACCGCCAGACGGCGATGATCGAGTCCCGTGGCGACACGCTGCGGCGTACCGAACCCGCTCTTCGCCGCCAGCGCCTGGATCTCGACCAACAGCGGGCGCGTCCCTTCCATCAATGCGGTCACGGCGGAGCCCGAGACACCGGTGGTGCGTCCCGCCAGGAACGCCGCCGCGGGGTCCGCGACGGGCTCGAGCCCGGCTCCCGTCATTTCGAACACGCCGATCTCGTCCACCGAGCCGAAGCGGTTCTTCACGGCGCGCAGGATGCGGTGGTCCAGCGTACTCTCGCCTTCGAAGTACAGCACCGTGTCGACGATGTGCTCGAGCGTCTTGGGTCCGGCAATGCCGCCGCCCTTGGTCACGTGCCCGACGAGCAGCACCGCGGGCCCCGCCTCTTTCGCGAAGCGCATGAGCCGGGCGGCACATTCCCGCACCTGGCCCACGTTGCCGGGGGCGCCTTCGAGCTCGTCGGTGTAGGTGGTCTGGATCGAGTCGACGAACACGACGCGGGCCCCCAGCGCGTGGGCGTGATGCGTGATCGCCTCGAGCCGCGTCTCGCCCAGCACGTGCACCGCACCCGCGTCCACCGTCAGGCGGTCGGCGCGCAGCCGGATCTGGTCGGGCGACTCTTCACCGGACACGTACAGCGTGGGCACGCCCGCCTGCTCGAGCCGCGCCGCGCACTGCAGCAGCAGCGTAGACTTGCCGATGCCGGGCTCGCCGCCCACCAGCACCACGGATCCCGGGACGATGCCGCCGCCCAGCACGAAATCGAACTCCCGGAGGCCCGTCTGCCAGCGCTCGAATCCCGCCGCTCCCACCGTGGACAACCGGACGGGCGGACGGCCGGACGGGGTGCTGCTCTTTCGGTCGGCCCGTCCTCCCGTCCGCCCGACCGGCTCTTCTACCAGCGTATTCCACGCCCCGCACGCCTCGCAGCGTCCGCCCCACTTGGGTTGGTCGGCGCCGCAGTCCGTGCAGCGGAACACCGACCCTCCCTTAGCCACGGACGGACTCGGCGGGCGATTCGCGCGGTGTGTAGTTGTCGAAGCGCGTGTACTCCTTCTTGAAGAAGAGCTTGACCGTTCCCGTCGGGCCGTTGCGCTGCTTCCCCACGATGAGCTCCGCGATCCCCTCGATGCTTTCATTCGTCTTGGGATCGATCGGGCCGTCGTAGAACTCCTGGCGATAGATGAAGCACACGACGTCGGCGTCCTGCTCGATGGCTCCTGACTCGCGCAGGTCCGAGAGCTGCGGGCGCCGGTGCTCGCCGCCGCGCTGCTCCGGGGCGCGCGAGAGCTGGGACAAGGCGACCACCGGAACGTCCAGCTCCTTGGCCAGCGCCTTGAGCGAGCGGGAGATGAAGGAGATCTCCTGCTGCCGGCTCTCCGAGTCGGTGGGACCCTGCATCATCTGCAGGTAATCGACCACCACCAGGCCGACGTCATGCTCTGCCTTGAGACGGCGTGCTTTGGAGCGCATGGCGAGGGGGGAGAGCATCGCCGAGTCGTCGATCCAAATCGGCGCCGTGCCCAAGAGCCCCGCCGCGCGGGCGAGCTTGGGGTAGTCGTCGTCGCGCAGCTGGCCGCGGCGCAGGCGCTGCGCATCCACCAGGCCCTCCGAGCAGAGCAGCCGCTGCACCAGCTGCTCCTTCGACATTTCGAGAGAGAAGACGGCGATCCCCACGTTGTGCTCGATGGCGGCGTGCTGCACCACGTTGAGCGCGAGCGCGGTCTTCCCCATCGAGGGCCGGGCCGCGACGATCACCAGATCGCCGCGCTGGAACCCGGCGGTGAGCCGGTCCAGGTCGGTGAAGCCGGTCCCCACGCCGGTGAGCGCCCCTTGGCTCGTGTGCAGCTGCTCGATGCGCTCCATGGTCGGCCAGATCAGCTCCTTCAGCCGAACGAACTCCTCGGCGCGCCGGAACTGGGCGACCTGGAACACGCGGTGCTCGGCGTTGTCGAGCACCTCGATCGAGGTGGAGCGGCCCTCGTAGGCGTCCTGGATGATCGCTGTGGCCGCCTCGATCAGGCGCCGCAGCACCGCCTTGTCGCGGACGATCTTGGCGTGGTACTCCACGTTCGCCGCGGTGGGGACCACATCGATGAGACTCCCCAGGTACTCCATGCCCCCGGCGCGGTCCAGGTCCCCCCGTCGCACCAGCTCGTCGCGCAGGGTGACCGGGTCGATCACGTCGCCCCGCTCGGTGAGCGCGATCATCGAGCGGAACAGCAGCCGGTGTCCCTCGCGATAAAACATCGTGTCGTCGAGCAGCTCGGCGGACTTGAGGGCCGCGTCCTGGTCGAGCAGCATGGCGCCGAGGACCGCCTGCTCCGCTTCATTGCTCCACGGAGTCTGGCGGCCCGCGAACTCGGTGGTCGAGCGCTCAGCCGATGAGACGGCGGGCGATGCGGACGTCATCCCAGGTCGGTTTCTTCCAGTTGGGGTTGCGGAGCAGAGCAGCCGGGTGATAGGTCACGATCAAGGGAATACCGCGGAAGCGGTGCACGAAGTTCCGCAGCGCCCCCAGCGACTGCTTGGTGTTGAGCAGGGTCTGCGCGGCCGTCCCGCCCATCGCGAGGATCACGCTCGGCTTCACGATGTCGATCTGGCGGAACAGGTATGGCACGCACGCGGCGATCTCGTCGAACTGCGGCAGGCGGTTCTCGGGCGGGCGGCATTTGACCACGTTGCAGATGAAGACCCGCTCGCGCGGCAGCTCGATCGCACCGAGAATCTTGGTGAGCAGCTCGCCGGCCGGCCCCACGAACGGCCGTCCCGTTTCGTCTTCCACCCGTCCCGGCCCTTCGCCCACCACGACCAGCCGGGCGTCGGCCGCCCCCTCCCCGGGAACCGTGTGCCGGCGGCCCTCGCACAGCCGGCACTTGGTGCAGCTCGCCACGAGCTGCGCGATGGCGTCGAGCGAGATCGCCTGCGGCACCGGGTCGTTGGAGAACAGATCGCCGCCGGGGGGATCGTAAGAGATTCCCGGAGGGGGGAGATCGGAACCCCCCTGAGCGGGTCTCGTTCGGGTGTTCCCCGGGCCGGCGCCCGGGGTCAGGGACGTGGTGTCTTGGACACTAACCAACCCCGGTTGCACGCCCGGGCTGCCCGGGGTTGAGCCTTCCGGCAGGATGACCGGATTCCCCCCAAGCAGCCGCTGCTGTTCCAGGAATTCGCGCGCCAGTGCCCGCCCGTCGCTCACGTCAGAGCTCGTTCCACCGCGTCGAGGATTCGTTCCGCCACGTCACGCTTGGGAAGCAGCGGGAGCTCGATCAGCTCGTCGCCCTTCCCGATGACCGTGACGCGATTCGTGCTCACTTCGAATCCCGCGCCGGGCTCGAGCGCGTCATTCAAAACCACGAAATCGAGGACTTTATCTTGCAACTTCTTGCGGGCCTTGGCAACGCCGTCGCCGCCGGTCTCGAGCGCGAACCCCACGACCACGCACCCCTTCGGGGGCTTGAGCGAGCCGAGGATGTCGGGCGTCGCCTCGAGCTCGATGGTGAGCGCCCCGTCGGTGCGGGGTCGCTTCGTGCCGGCCGGCTTGACCGGCCGATAGTCGGCGGGCGCCGCGGCCATGATCAGGACGGACGCGCGCTTCACCAGCGCCTGCGCGGCGCGCTGCATCTCCGCGGTGGTTTCCACCCGATGCGCGGTCACGCCGAACGGCAGCGGCAGATCACTCGGTCCCGAGACCAGGACGACCTCGGCGCCGCGCGCATAGGCGGCGGCCGCGAGCGCGTAGCCCATGCGGCCGCTCGACGGGTTGGTGACCACTCGCACGGGGTCGAGATGCTCGCGGGTGGGGCCCGCGGTGACGACGACGCTCTTGCCCTGCCACGGCGCGCGCTGCAGCAGCAGCCGCTCGGCCGCCGCGAGGATCGCGTCGGGCTCGCTCATCCGGCCGGGACGCTCGCTCGGTCCTTCGGCGAGCGGGCCCATCTCGGGACCAACGAAGTGCCAGCCGCGCGCGGCGAGCATCTTCAGGTTGGCGCGCGTCGCGGGATGCGCGAACATCGCATCGTTCATGGCGGGCGCCGCCAGCACCGGCCCGGTGCGGGCGAGCAGCATGGCGGTGAGCACGTCGTCGGCGAGGCCCATCGCCGCGCGGGCCAGGAGGTGCGCGGTGGCCGGCGCCACGATCACGAGGTCCGGCTGGCGCGCGAGCCCGATGTGCGCGAGCGCCCGGTCCCGCTCCCACAAGGAGGTGAGGACCGGGCGCCCGGTGAGCGCCTCGAACGTGACCGGTCGCACGAACTCGGCGGCGGAGGCGGTCAGCACCGCGTCTACCGTCGCTCCGCCCTCGGTGAGCCGCCGGGCGAGTGTGCAGCTCTTGTAGCACGCGATCCCGCCCGACACGCCGAGGACGACGTGCCGGCCGGCCAGCGTCATCAGCCTTCCTGGCGCCGCCGCCGCACCAGCTTGTACGTCAGCCGGCCGCGCACCATCTCGTCCAACGCCCGCGTGGTGAGCTTCTCCTCGAAGTCCACCGAGCGGTCGCGCGGGAACTCGTTCACGAAACGGGCGAACTTGGCGGCCACCAGCACGCCCAGGTACTTGTTCTGAGTCTGCGTGGCGACTTCGCTCGGGGTCACAATCCGCATCACCTGCTCCTTCCGGTAGACTGCTTCAGTTGTGCTGCCTCGCTCCTCAGCTGCCGCACGAAATCCGACAGCAAGCTAGCCATGTTGCCGGGCGCGCGCTCCGCCGCGTCGCGCCCTTCCTGCACCAGCTCGATAACCTCGCGCACGGCGGTCTCGAGGTCGTCGTTCACGAGCACGTGATCGTACACCTCGCCGATCTCGCGCCGCGCCGTCTCGACCTCGCGCGTCGCGATGTCGACCCGCTGCGACAGCTCGGCTTCCGACTCGGTGCGCCGCTTGCGCAGCCGCTCGATCAGCACGCGGGGCGAAGGGGGGATCACGAAGAGCACGATGGAGGCCGGACGCGGGTACGACTTCCGGACCTGTCGCGCTCCCGTCACCTCGACGTCCAACACCACGTGCTTTCCGCTGCGCAGGACCCGCTCGACCTCGCCGCGGAGCGTGCCGTACAGCTCTCCCGCATACTTCGTCGACTCGAGGAAGTCACCTGCCTCACGCCGCCGCTCGAACTCGTCGCGGCTGAGGAAATGGTACGCTTCGCCGTCTCGCTCGCCCGGCCTCGCCTTGCGCGTGGTGGCGGACACCGAGTAGCCGAAGGTGTCCGGCAGCCGCGTCCGCAGCTCGCGCGCGATGGTCGTCTTGCCGCCTCCCGAGGGGGCGGCGAGCACCACGACGCGCGGGAGGGGCGTCACTCCAGGTTGTCGAGCTGCTCGCGGAACTTCTCGAGCTCGCCCTTCATGGTGATCACGGTCTGCGTGATCCCTGC
>WNFD01007200.1_pt1 | contig 13638 bp, 16 predicted proteins | sample 5400491 | NCBI WGS metagenome assembly WNFD01 (sample SAMN13153343, study PRJNA577476) | soil metagenome | isolation source: 120 cm saprolite under Douglas fir tree site 2 hole 2 replicate 2 | place: USA:California | collected 2015-04-18 | reverse complement strand
AGAGCGTGACCACCATTTCCAAAAGAAGGAACCCCCATAAGTACATTGTCTCCAGAGCGCCTACGATCACTGCGGGGAGTGACCGGGGAAATCTACACAATGGTCAGCTCTGGCTAAAGCAGGAACCTAGGATGACTGACTCGTATAGTCGCTGTTGTAGAGGCCCAAAGACCACGATCGCCCACAAAAGCGAATACACAACCTCGATAATTTGCTCTTCGTTGAAATCAGCTTGACAGGATCGAACGCTGAGAGGACAAGCGTACCGGCAGGTGTAAATAGTAGGGGGAAGAGAGATACAACGCCGGCAGTGCTCGCAATCATGAAGGTGCGGAAATAGGCATAATTCTCAGCCGCCAGCAAACTGTGTCACATCAACGTCGAAGTCTATAAGCTAGAACGGGTGGTTATACCTACCTCAGCGGGACAAGGACGAGAAGGACGGCCTTCTCATGTACATGCCACCCAAACATGAATGAGGTATATCCGCATAACGTCAGTGCGGTGAGGAATGATCTGTATGTTGGGGTTCGCCATAGCTTGACAAGGAAAACGCTCTGGAAGATGATGGTGATGAGGAATGTGTGAATTGGTTTGACATTTGGGAGAACTGCAAAAGAAGTATCTCCGACCAATCCCCTCGATGAGGACGACACGCCAGAAGCATCGACGGAAAAGCTGGGCCCGAACCGTTTCGCATCTAAAACAAGTCGAACTCAGAATATCAACGGCCAAAGCCGAGAAAGGTCGCATGCATCGACTGACATTGTAAGAGAACTCGGTCGGCTGCCGTGAGGAGTGCCCAGGCGTTGGGCGCCCAGTATGCATGATTTAGGCCGCGTGTGAATGGGAAAAGTCGAGATAGCAGTTGTGGAATTTGTCCCATGAGGAGGAAGGGACCCAGCGACGCGATGAAAACCAAGATCACAACATTTGCGAGTGCGAGGAATCTGCCAGGGAGTATGCTACCCTGCGGGGACATACAGAAGGCTCGGAGTAGATAAACAAAATAGGCTGGCTAGAAGGGATTCAAGTCAGAAAGGATTACAGCTAGGGAGGGTGGAAGAGCGAACAGCGAGATACATATAGATATGCTTGAAATTCAGCAGGACCGCGAAAAAGAAACCGCTTGCCAGAAGATTTCCCTAAGAGAATCCAGGTGAGACGAGCTTCGCTTAGTGGGTGACAGCAATTACATGACGAGCTTGGAGGATAGAAAGAAGCAGAATACCAAACAGGAACCCGTTATATTGAAAGTGGATGTGATCCACAATCAGGAACCCAGGATGCAAGAAGAGAGATGCGGATACGAGTCGCTGGGTGTTAGGATCTGGCACTCCACGAACAAACCTGACGATAGGATGTCAGTAAGGGATACGCTCGGTACGGACCCACTTTACCTCAGTAGAACTGCCGCCAGGACTAGTTCGGTCAGGATGACAGTTGTCCTTTGGTACGCAATGACGCTCCAGGCGGAATAGTTGAGGTTGTTAAGGTTCACAATTCGTGGGTCAATAAAGGAGGCTGGGATGGACAGTACTTTCTCGAAATACGCAAAGAAGGGAGGATAGTCCAATGCTGAAGACGTTGTCAATGAGAAGCACTTAGGAATAACATCGAAGGCACTTACTCCATTCTGACGTGGTCTTTTGATCAAACGGGAATAGTAAGTGATGACCACTCCTGTCAAATGCAACGCACAGCGTACATCATGGTACCATTGCGAGATCGGGAGTGAATGCGTTATTGCAAGCCAGTTGCGGTGCACTTCGAAATCCGTGGATCGACTAAAGTAATTTGGTGAAAGCGTGCAAGGGCCAGTACCTCTCCTCCCAGGGGAAGCTAGACTCACTATGTGGGAAACAGGAGCAACTTGAATGCAGTAGAGAAGGCGAGGATGTCCCATTCCGATGACGCGACATCTAGCAATGCCTTCCTAAACCATCGGTTACGGGACGGCTTTGGAGAACCATCCCTTTTCTCGGAGTTGGCCGCCATGACTGGAGCCGCTGCAAGAATTGCGCAGTGCGGGAATGAGGGGGTCGGCGCGAGGTGTGGAGTGCCCGCAGTGGACGGGACGTTAAAGACAATGCCAGTGGTTTCGCGGTAGTGACAGCGACCAGGGCGCGTCAAGGGGAAAAAGTGGCGGAGGCGGGGATAACAGGGGTGGTGACTATCGGGAGGTGTTTGAGGCCCACGCGGAGGCATACACGGTAAGGTACGGTACTAATAGTATACCAAGTCATCACAACTTTGATTCCGGCTGGCTGTTACTGGGCTCTACGTACAATTTCTGCAAACCTTCCCTCGTGCGATCCCTCATTTGAGAGGGCTTCCTGCTCACGGTGTCGATGAACACATGCGTGTAACCCCCTACCACCGCTAGCTCGGCGCTGCCCTCTCGAAACACCCCTACTTCATATGTGATAGAGCTTTTCCCCACATGATTTACCCGAAGGCCGAGGTCCAGCACGTCGGGAAATGAGAGCGGAGAAAAGAATTGAGAGTGGGACGAAACGACTAGCCTGCGGCCAATGGAATCTGAAGTTTCCTGGGGGAGGTCGCAGTGGGCGATGAGGTACGCGTTTATGACCGAGTCGAAGAGGTGGTAATACACCGCGTTATTGATGTGTGAATACTGGTCGTTGTCGCTCCTGAAACACTATATTGTTTGAATTATCCGTGGTTCCATGACGGCTGAGACTAACCATCGTGTTCTATACGAAAGAAAATACTTGTAGTCCGCCCGTGTGCGTGCCTTGAGGTTTGACCTCGACGCTGGCTCAGAAAGTACCAGTGTTGAGCGCATGACTTAGATGAGGTCGCGACTTGGCGCTGCTGTCCCCTGCCCCCGTGCTCATTCGGCATGGCCCGCCCGACGCCCTCAGTCCACCACCACCACGACGAAACCCAGAACACGTGTTTGGTGGAGAATGAGTGCACAGGGTGTTTCTGCACAGACTTCTGGGCAGACCATTGAAGATGGGTAAGAAGCAATCCAGCATTTGCGTTCCTCACATCCTTAACTGGTCCATTCACAGCAAGGGAGTACTTCTCAAGCTCGTCATCTTCAGTCTGTCTCTCGCTATCGTCCCGATTACTTCGTATTTCGCATCAGAGAAGTACATATGGAATGGTGCGCCTTTACAGATCATCCACCCTTATGACTCTCCCTCTCCTCACCCTCTGCATTCTAGGCGACTCGACCTTTGCAGCCATCACCGCAGTCGTGGCCGCGAATGTCGTTCTGGTTGCATACATAGTCTCCTCTCTGCGCGAGGACCGGGCAGAACAGGAGGCTAGGAAGGTTTCAGAGTCGCGGAAAGACCGTTGAGTGCGGCTGGCGGATTAGTCCGTCCTTGACCTTTCAGCTCCTCTCGAAGTTATCACGTTGATGGCGAGGTACCCGCAAGGTGTACCAAAGAATCCAAACACCAGGAGTGACTGATAGGATATTCGTCTACGTTCCTTGTTACCTGGTTCAGGCAGTCATCTTCCAGCGCGGCCCATTCCCACTTGGATTTAACTATGTAGTACCTATCGCTTGCCCATTTAATCCGTTACTGCATAGAATCATATACAGACCATGCTGCCTTTCCTCATCTTGGCGCGGAGTCCTCACAACTTGTACCCATATGATCGTGTGGACTCAAGTGTGGGGTAACCGAGGTATGAATTTGCTGATACATTAAATTATAGCGAGTCCTGCTAGGCTTACAAGTACAGGTATACAAACATGTCTAGCCCACAAGAGAGTGTGAGCATCAAATGCGTAGGGTAACAGCGTCAATGATATAAGAGGGCCTAGCCACCGAAGCAATGACTCAAAAGTCCTCGTTGATACTACTATGGGCAATCTATTAGACCTACGTTTGAAGAAATGGCGTATTAGGAACTTACAATAGCTTCTCGTTCGAAGGCGCGGTGGCCGTTGCAGGAGTCGACGTCATCTTGACGTTGGCCTTCGAGTAATCGGACACACGCTTCTCAAAGAAGTTCGTCTTCCCTTGAAGCGAGATCATGTCCATGAAGTCGAATGGATTCGTCGAGTTATAGTGCTTGGGACAACCAAGGGCTACAAGTAGGCGGTCCGCAACAAACTCAATGTACTGGCACATTAACTCGGCGTTCATGCCGATGAGTCCGACGGGAAGGGCATCTGAAGATGAATTTAACGAGCGAGTCGGCAACCAATCGATGTCGACCTACCAGTTAAGAATTCCTGTTCAATAGCGACAGCTTGGGTAATAATCTCGTTGACAGTGTCAGGGTGGGGTCGCCTCTTGAGATGAGAAAAGAGCAAGCAAGCAAAATCGGTGTGCATGCCCTCATCACGACTAATAAGCTCGTTGGAGAAGGTAAGGCCTGGCATAAGCCCGCGCTTCTTGAGCCAGAAGATTGATGCAAATGAACCAGAGAAAAAGATGCCCTCGACGGCCGCAAAGGCAATAAGACGCTCCGCAAACGTTGACTGACGATCCGAGATCCATGTGAGGGCCCAGTCAGCTTTCTTCTTGATACAGGGTATTGTCTCAACGGCATCGAAAAGATACTCTCGCTGCGCCGGGTCTTTGATATAGGTGTCGATGAGGAGGGAGTAGGTCTCCGAATGTATGTTTTCCATCATGATCTGGAAGCCGTAGAAGCAACGCGCCTCCGCGGCTTGGACTTCATTCGAGAAACGCTCGACAAGGTTCTCGTTGACAATACCGTCGGAAGCGGCGAAGAAGGCCAGGACATGCGAAATAAAGTGACGTTCGTTGTCGTTGAGGCGATTGTTCCAATCATGAAGGTCCTTGGAAAGGTCCACCTCCTCTGCCGTCCAGAATGAGGCTTCAGCCTTCTTGTACATTTGCCAGATCTTTGCCGACCGTGAGTCCCATGCCAGTAAGCAATAGGAGAAAGGCTGACCTCATGATACTGAATAGGGAAAAGAACGAAACGACGCTTAGACTCCATGAGGAGTGGCTCCTGACCTACAGGAGCCGTGAGTTGGGAGTCAACGGGCGACATAAAGTCTGATTAACGCACTCTCTGGAAAATCAATGTCACCAACGAATCGTTTACGAAGATCCGACTCTTGATGTTCATCTTTTTCGATCACAGAGTCTGGCGAAAGAGAACGACGAGCATCGTCGATGACAGAGGTGGGTTTGGTGACGGTCTTGATGGGTGACTCAAGGGATATAGCCTGCAGAGCAGCCGCAGCCTTTTTACTGGGCGTTGCCTCCAGCACGACGTGGTTGACAGGCGTAGTAGGGCGGATAACGGATGCCATCGATGAAGTTATGATTGAGTCAAGAGGAGCCAAGGAAGAATATTTTTTTACGTAGACGGAAGTCAAGGGGAAGGGGAAGACAGGGATGGCCTGGGGTTTATATAACACTTTGGCACGCGTTTGGCACGCGTTTGTAAGCTGGATTCAATAAACTAAACTAAACGATTCGCGTTGTTGTGGTCTATTGACGCGCCTCTCTCGTAACCAGGCTGACTCACCTTGAGCCACTCCGCGCCACCAAAACTTCCACCCGTCACAGGCGCCGGCCGGGCTGACTCACCTCACTTATGAACTGCAGAGAATAGAGTACAGCGTCGTTGTCACCTTTCCACTCTACTACAAGAGGTCTACAATATACACAATGCTCTCGAGTCACTCCGGACAGGATGATAGTGGTTGTAAATATAGACACCGCAACTCTGTGGATGAGAAAAGGTGTCGCTTCACAGGGGAGGTTGACCTTCCGGAAAGTAAGCGAGATGATTGTATCTTAAACCCACGACCACAACTCATTGTGTGTCAAGATCTGGAACCACTGCTGGTGGAGTCAACACGACGGTTTGTACTCTTTCCTATTCAATACCCAGATGTCAGTCGATTCGTTCTTTGTGCTCCGTGGGCTTCTCACAAAGCGCAGATAGATATGGCGGATGTATAAGCAAGCCCAAGCATCTTTCTGGAGTGTGGAAGAGATAAACTTAGCATACGACATCCGCGACTGGAACGAACGTCTAAACGACAATGAGCGCTTCTTCATTTCGCGCGTCCTGGCCTTCTTTGCCGTTTCCGATGGTATCGTTAACGAAAACATAGTCGAGCGTTTCTCGACCGAGGTACAAGTGGCAGAGGCACGCTGCTTCTACGGTTTCCAAATCATGATGGAAAACATTCATTCCGAGACATATTCCCTTTTAATCGATACGTATGTTTCTGACCCACAGCAGCGCACACATCTCTTCGACGCAATCGAAACAATACCTTGCATCGAAAAGAAGGCGACATGGGCGTTACGATGGATATCTGACAAGTCTTCGACGTTTGCTGAGAGACTTGTGGCTTTCGCTGCCGTAGAAGGAATTTTCTTTTCTGGTTCCTTCGCGGCCATATTCTGGATCAAGAAGCGCGGCCTCATGCCCGGATTAACGTTCTCAAATGAACTTATCAGCCGTGACGAAGGCATGCATACCGACTTCGCGTGCTTGCTCTTCAACCATCTAAGGAGAAGGCCGCATCCCGACGTTATACGAGACATAATTACGGAGTCCGTCAGCATCGAAAAAGAATTTTTGTCCGGTAAGCTACCTTTCCTGGAGTCTTACCAGCCCCTCATTGATCACAGATGCCCTTCCTGTTGGCCTCATTGGCATGAACGCTACCCTCATGTGTCAGTATATCGAGTTTGTTGCCGATCGTTTGCTTCTTGCACTTGGCAATCCAAAGCACTACAACACGACAAATCCTTTCGATTTTATGGACCTGATTTCTTTACAAGGCAAGGCCAACTTTTTTGAGAGACGCGTCTCGGAGTACTCGATGGCGAGTATACCGTCACTAGCACAGCCTCCAAACATTCCGCGAATCTTGTGCGTATCGTCTCCCTTCTCCAGCTGCCATCCATGTAATGATGTGGTATAGCACTCTTGACGAAGAATTCTGATCTGAAGTGTGACGATGATATCATATCTACGTTGAAGCGGTTACATGTTACTACCACTAAATCCTACACCACTCATATGATACTATACTGTTCAATCGGTAATACCATAGACATCTGTACTACTTGTAATCACTTTGGCATTCCTCACCCATGACTTGAAGAGGTCCCCAAACCTAATGCCTCGAATCCTGAGTCATTGTTGCTTTTCATGTCGGAGAATCGGCGCGGCATGGTCATCTTACCAGTTGTGCACTTGTGAATACTATATGGATAATGGCTCGGAGAAGGCTTGCCATGGTGCAATCCACCGAGAGATGGTGTGACCTAAGTCAGAGATAAGAAAGGAGCTGGGAGAAAGCTGGCTGACTGGTTACTTGTGTTGTGTATGTTCATGAACACTGTCCTTCTGGCGCCGTCGATTCCAATTGGAGTGCGAACATCTCCAGAACTGTTCCATAAATGACCACAGAGGGGCCTTATGTTATACAAGAGATGCATTAATAGAAGGGGATAGTGACCACCGGCAGATTCGCTAGCGTGAGCCATGTGGCATGATGTGAGGAGGAATAGATACGTCTTCGGATACATCCAACGTCGGGGGGATTTTACGAATATGCTAGGTAGCTTGTACAGGGCACAGGCTACAGCCACGAAACCAAGAATAATTGGTTTCAGCGGTATCAACGGTTCGGAGTGGTAACACGGTGAACAGTGCAGTTTCGTAGCTGCCCAAATGGCGCATGGTGACGCGCTTTTCCCATGGTGTTTGGGTGGTCTGGTATTATCAGGGCCCGGTTGTATTCCGGGAGCAGTGTCAAGTGCATCGCTAACTCTTCCCGGAATTGGGCAAGTTTGACATGGTGGTGGTACGGGGAACCCGGACCGTGTTGGGTCTGGGGGCCTAGCAAATCTCTGACCACTTCTGACAACTTAACAAGCGTAATGGCAAGTAGGGTAATCTCTTAAAACTGTTTACACCTGCTGATTAGTTGACAAAGCTACGAAGACAAGCCCGTGAGCGCCGTCAATACGTTTATGCGAAGTCTCTTGAAGCCCAGGAACGACTGACTTATGAACGCAAGCAGCAACTCAAGGATGCTTTAGCGAGCGGGAAAACACTTCCCACTGAGCTCAGAAAGCAGGCACGCGAGCTGGGTAAAGACCTGGCGTTTGACGAGGCCCAAGCTGGTCGGGTCGGCTTCACTTCGTTTTTGCATGCGGAATCTAACGAACTCCAAACGTAGAACCAACAACTCACGTCGATAGCGAGTATTCAAGAGCAGGAATAATTGACCCAAAGATCATCCTAACGACGTCGAGGGACCCGAGCTCGAAGTTGCTGCAGTTTGCCAAGGCAAGGAAGAAGTATCTTATTTCCCTTGGCATCTCGCTCACTCGCGGCCGTGCAGGAGATGCGCTTGGTTGTCCCCAATTCATACAGGATTAACCGGGGAAACTATGTAGTCAAGGACCTTGCGGGGGCTTGCCGTGCTAACGATGTCACAGACCTCATTGTACTTCACGAGCACAGAGGGACACCTGGTACGCGTTCCTGCATTGTGTACCTCTCCTCATCCTCCGACCTCCCGTCACCCAGATGCTATGATCGTGTCTCACTTCCCGCATGGACCCACTCTCTACTTCACGCTTCATAACGTCACCCTCCGCCATGACATCGAATCGTATCGGTCATCAACCGTCTCGGAACAGTACCCCCACTTAATCTTCGAAAACTTCAGTTCAAGGCTCGGAGAGAGGGTGAAGGACTGCCTGAAGTATCTGTTTCCTGTCCCCAAAGAGGATAGCAAGCGAGTCATGACTTTCTCGAATGAGAACGACTTTATTTCATTTCGGTGGGTGAGATGTCGTTGCTCTCCGATGATGCAGGTTGAGAACCATATTTAGCCATCATGTGTTTGTGAAGACATCACACAAAGAAGTCCAGCTCGCGGAAGTGGGGCCGCGATTCGAGCTCAAACGTGGGCTTTCCGGTGTCATTGTGATAATCAACTTACGTCATCGTTTTTCCAGCCTACGAAATACGTCAAGGTACAATTGAACAAACTGAAGCTGAGCGGGAATGGGTGCTCTCGCATTATACACGCACGGCCAGAAAGCGCAGCATGCTGTCAAATCCTGCAGCTTCTCGTTCTGACAATGGTGAACAAGCTGATACCAGACCCTCCAAAAAACGTTCCCGTTGATCAGGGTTGTCCGACAAAAGTATATTCATTAGCACAGTTACTTTAGTGACATCTAGTCCCCTGGTTAATCTACTGATAGCTGGGCGTCAAGCGAAGCGAATCCGTCGAAGAAAGATGTGAAAAAATCGATCGCATGCTGAACGTCGTGTGACCCTGCGGTCTCCCGGATGGAGTGCATCGAAAGCATCGCACAACCAACGTCGACAGTACGCAAGCCGAGCTTGGACAGCATAGGGCCAACAGTCGACCCACAGGCCCTATATGGTTGGAGGTCTCATGTGAGGACCGAATGAGCAGACAGGCTGATCTACGCACATGTCATTGCGAACTTCAAATTCCTGTACTTTTCCACCCTTCCTCTCTAGTAGTTTTTTCACTATAAACGACCCAATTGCATCACTAGCGTATCGTTGCTTGGCATTGGTTTTGATCACGATCCCACCATTCATATGAGGTTTGTGGTTCTCCTCATGCTTGCTCGCGTAGTTGGGGTGCACTGCGTGACCCATATCCGCGGAGACGAGAAGTGATTTGGCTATAGACTGAGCTAACGACGCAGGTGACGGAGAGAGCCTCTCCAATAGCGACGGTATGAGAGAAGACTCGGCTCCCGTGGTGGAGACTGAGCCAATCTCCTCGTGATTGAAAAGAGCAATGCAATTGACATTCCCTTCGAGAGGAAAGCGGTTTGACGAGGCACTCTCTGACATGGCCTCGACAGCAGCAAACCTAAGGCCAATAGTTATTATGATTCGTTATCTGATTGGAGAGGAATGCTCACGAGGACAGGAGATTGTCCATCCGAGGGCTGAAAATGAATTCGTTGTTCAACCCACCAAGAACAGATGGCTGTGTGTCATAAAGTTGCCTTATCGGCCACTTGTTCAGTGTGCTCGTGAGTGGTGGCCAGAGACGCTGGTACCCACAGCTCAAAATCGTGAATTTCCTCTGGCTTCACACTTATCTCTTCTGCCAACAAAGAAAGGAGTGCTGAGTGGTGATTGTCCTGAATACTGGAAGCGGTCTGCTCATCCATGCTGTTGCCTTGCACCTTGTCGGCGGGCGCATTCAGGTTCGAAGCAAGCAATCCGAGGATGGGTATAAACTCTGTCTCCGTGTTGAACTTGAAGCTATCAGAAGCTGATCTGTCCACTGAAACAAGTGAGTAAAACATCAACGAACACATCTGCGGGCTTACAGTGGATGGCTAGCGTGGGAATGCGGAGGAGAGGTCGATCTATCTTGACCAGCCGTGTACAGCTCGAGCTCGAACCTCGTTCGGTGATAATCACGCGTCCCGCAATGGAGAGATCGCGGTCAAACCAGGAGTGCCATATGCCGCCTCCGTAGGTCTCTATGCCAACTTGAAGATAACCGTAGGCAGAACGCTTCGAAATGGGCCTTATCTATGCACGCATCTTGAGTGATTATGAGCTACAGCCAGACAAGGGAGGATGTACTCGGAGGTTAGGACTGTCGACGTGAGTGCCAACTATGGAGACGCCAGTTCCAGGTTTCCAGTTTTGCGGGATTGTGAAGGCGAGCAAGGAACTTTGGTTCCTAAAGGAGCAGGGAGCGGTCGGCATAGTGAAACGGCATAACCGTGTTTAATGGGTAGATAAAGTGGCTCACCTCGTGAAGTAATATTTACCACCCGGCTGAAGTGTAGCCTCCCAATCATCTTTCTCTCTGATCTATAGCGGTTGAGGCGACATGACGCCGGAGTAATGGACGTTGGCATACTTTTCTGAAACCAGCTCTCTCTAAGCGTAGGGCGGCATTGTGTACTGCATGAAAGGGAGTCGGAGAGGCATTCACGAATTGCAAGAAGCGAGTGACGGCCTCGGGCGCTGCGGGCAAACCGGCGAGGACCTGCATTGTGAGCTTTGAATCCTCAATCCGGTAAAGCCGGGCCGGGCCGTATCACCTCCACCGTGACTTTTGCCTTTTCGTTTTGACCGATGGTTCAAAGCTACTTGAGACATGGGCCCACACAGGTAATTTCATTCGAAATTTCTCTTTACTTAACGCTCATATCTATTTAGGCTTTTGGTCTCGTCTGTAGCCCATCTTCCAACTCAGCATATGACGGAAAGTTCGCCTTCGTACCTGCGCTTGAGGATGTGTTAGTCTGGGACGTTAAAACAGGACAAATGGTGCGTTTTGCAGAAGCCAGTCGGCTGAAGCGCACTCACTCTTCAAAGGTGGCCATGTGGCATGAAACTGGCCATCGTTCGGAGGTCACTTGCATTGAGCGGTCTCCCAAAGGCGGCACCTTCGCAGTTGGCTATGCAGACGGCTCTGTCAGGCTTTGGGACGCAGTCTCTAAGTCTGTGATCACCACCTTCAACGGCCACAAGAGGGCCGTCACTGCACTCGCCTTCGACGATACTGGGGCTCGACTCGCATCTGGCTCCCAAGACACTGACCTTATTTTGTGGGACGTTATCGGTGAAGTTGGCCTTTTTCGGTGCGTGATAATCACACCACACTGAGTGAAAAAGCCTAATAAAGACGTAGACTGAGGGGTCATCGAGATCAAATCACAAATATTCGCTTCCTCTCTAAATACCCCTCCTCGACGCCGTCCACGTCCTCCAATGCCACTCCTTATCTTCTCATAAGCTCTTCAAAAGATACCTTCGTGAAACTTTGGGACTTGTCTACCCAGCACTGTGTACAAACAATCGTTGCTCACCGGGCTGAAGTTTGGTCTCTTGACTTAAATTCGGAGCAGGACCTACTTCTTACAGGGAGCAATGAGGGCGAGCTAAAAGCGTGGAAGATCGAATCCGGTGCGTTACTGGATGGCATTAAGGACCCAAAAAATGGAGAAGTGCGTCTCAGTTTCGAAAGCGTTAGGCATTGCCCTCATGCATCCTCTTATAGCTCGCGAAAGTGATCCACCTTATATCGACACTCCCTCTTGCGTCAGCCCATCGTGTCTCTCAAATCGCATTTCATTCCACGTTGCCTTATCTTTTTGTCCAATCCCATGACCGTTCTGTGGAGGTTTTCCGTGTGCGGACTGACGACGAGATACGTAAGAAGCATACCCGTAGGAAAAAGAGGGCAGATGCGAAGGCAGCTATGGATAACAGCGAGAAAGTCGACGATATTGACAAGAATGATGCTGAGAAGGTCGAGCTGGCCGATCTATTGACGCCGTACTTGATTGTTCGGGCTACTGGAAAGATCAAGTCCTTTGCGCTACCTGAAGAAACGCGCACGAAAGGTGCTACCCAGGTCCGCTGCTAAAATTGGATGCTTGACTAGTACCTATATTCATCTTTAGCAGCTCTTCTTTGCTCTGTCCAACAACGCCATAGAAGTGTATGACATTCCTAAGTACACTAAATCAAAAGAGAATCCTCCAGAGTCTGCTCGCCTTTACTCCCTTGACCTCCCTGGCCACAGGACGGATGTCAGGACGCTTTCACTCAGTTCCGACGACACTCTACTTGCATCCGCTTCAAACGGTACGTTGGGTCAACTAACCGTCGGGGACCTAACAACCATACTTTTTAGGTTCAATCAAGATATGGAATACGCACACTACGTCCTGCATCCGCACGTTGGAATGCGGCCACTCTGTATGCAGTGCATTTCTTCCCGGAGACCAATACGTCCGTTCTGTACGATTCTCCGCTTTCTAGTAGTCACAATTTCATGCAGGTCGTCATCGGGACAAAATCAGGAGAAATGCAGATTTTTGATCTCTCGTCCTCGACCCAAGTCGAGACCATTAAAGCGCACACGGCGACATTATGGTCCATGCATATCCGGCCGGATCAGCAAGCTTTGGTCACGGGAGGCGCTGACAAGGATGTCAAATTTTGGAACATAGAGTGGCTTTCAGATGATGAATCAGTGTGTCTCTTACAATGATTTTCTCTTGGACAGGCCTGACCTTCGTTCCAGGGCAGGAGAATTGTATCCCTGGTCCACAGTCGCACCCTCAAAATGACTGACGACATCTTGTCCGTCCGCTACAGTCCCAACGGGAAGCTACTCGCGGTCGCACTTCTTGACTCCACCGTCAAAGTATTCTATCAGGACACGCTCAAATTCTTTCTTTCTCTATATGGGCACAAGGTAGATCATTGTCATTTGGGTGACGATTACGTTCTCATGATTGGTGTCTGCGACTCGCAGCTACCTGTGCTCTCCATGGACATATCTTATGACTCTAAACTTATTGTGACGTCTTCTGCTGACAAAAACGTCAAAATCTGGGGTCTCGATTTTGGCGACTGCCATAAGTCGATATATGCGCACGATGAAAGCGTGATGCAGGTGGCGTTCGAGAAAAAAAGTCATTATTTCTGGACAGTCGGAAAGGACAAGATGCTGAAGTATTGGGATGGTGATAAGGTATGGGCAGAACAAACTCAACCATGCCCACGTAAGACTAATAATACCTAATGATTTAGTTTGAGAATATCCAGAGGCTCGAGGGTCACCACGGCGAGATTTGGGCACTCGCTGTCAGCAATTTC
>WNFD01013897.1_pt1 | contig 13643 bp, 10 predicted proteins | sample 5400491 | NCBI WGS metagenome assembly WNFD01 (sample SAMN13153343, study PRJNA577476) | soil metagenome | isolation source: 120 cm saprolite under Douglas fir tree site 2 hole 2 replicate 2 | place: USA:California | collected 2015-04-18 | reverse complement strand
CTGGCCGCCCGGCCGCGCCTCGATCACGGCGAGCTGATAATCGCCGTAAGACAGGTGCTCCAGCGACGTGCCGAAGCGGTCGGTCACGAACGCAATCTGCGAACCATCGGGTGACCACGCCGGCTCGAGGTCGGCGTAGGGGTCATCGGTCAAGCGCTGCAGCTGGCCCCTCTCGAGATCGTACGTAAAGAGATCGGTGACTCCTCCGACTTGGGCGCTGAAGGCGATCATCTTCCCGTCTGGTGACCACGTTGGATTCAAGATCTCACCAAGGTTCGGGAACTGGATCTCCTTGATCAGGTCGCCGTTATCGCCCTTCACGATGCGGAGCGCCGGGTCGCCGGTCACGATCGCACCGAACACGAAGCGGCCGTCGGCGCTCCAGGCGCCGGCTGAGTTGACGAGCTCCAAGCTCTCGAGGTGTGGATCGCGCGTCGCAGAGACCAGTTTGCGGATCGTGTGCCCGTTCTCCGCATCCGCTAGGTAGATGTCGAACGAAAAGAGTCCAGCGTCCGAGATGTAGGCGAGCCGACGGCCGTCAGGACTCAGCGCCGGCGCGAGGTTATAGTGCTGCTCCTTTCCTGGGCTCACGAGCAGTCGCGCGCCGGCGGTTGCGGCGGGAGTCAGCCGCGCCTGCTCCCGCTGGGAGCGGTCGGTGGGCAGGGTGACGCCCGTCGCGACGGCAACGGGCTGCGCCGTCTCGGTGAGGGCGCGATGCCAATCGGCGATGAGACTGTCGGCCGGCCGGTGCGTCATCTGCTCCAGCGCGAGCTGCACATTGCCGCTGCGGCCGGCCGACCGGAGCAGCGCGCCGACGATGTCGTCGCCGTATGTGCCGCCGAGGTAGGCCCAGAACGACTGATCCCAGCGGTACGGGAAGTATCTCGGATTCTCGAGAGCTCTGAAATTCGGCAGCTCGCCGCGCCGGACCGCGTCGCGCATCCACATCGTCGTGTTAGGATCCACGTTCCCGAGCGAGACATACTCGGCCATCCCTTCGATGAACCACAGGGGAACGCGGTTGAAGGCGGTGGCCACGTTCCCGCGACCGACACCGGTGATGTCGTACTGGAACGCGTGCGTCAGCTCGTGACCGATCACGTGGTCGGTTTCAGACAGCGATGCGCCCAACGGAAGAATGATGCGCCGCTTGAGGCTCTCCGTGATGCCTTCGCTCCCCTCCACCGGAAGGATATTCGTCTGATTGTAATCGGGGTGATCCGAGTAGAGAATCAGCGGCTGCCGGCCGCTGAGCTGGTGCCGAAGAACTGTCGATATGCGCGTGTACCACCGCTCGGCCATCCGACCGGCTTGGACGGCGGCGGCCGCTTCCTTGTCGTAAAAATAGATGTCGAAGTGCTGCGTTTTCAGGACCTTGAACTGGAAGGATCTGTACTGGACGGCGTTGCGGCCGAAGTATTGGGATTGTGCTGTGGACGCGAGCAGACTCAGCGCGCCCAGCAGCAGCGTGACGCGAGCGGTGGTGTTCATGTCCTAGGATTACCCCCATACTCCGGGTTCGGCACGGGTGTGTGGTCCCAAACTTCTATCCTGAACGTACACCTTCCAACAAGAGTTCACATGCCAACGGCCGTCGCAGGCTAAGACCCCGAGCCCCGCGGAATGGCGACCGGGCAATCTGCAACGGGAAACGTAACCGCGTCGGCTTCCGGTCTCACGTCAGAATTCTGGGTGGCGTTCAACAGACGGGCGATAGCACAGCGATGTTAAGGCTGAACCAGTTTCGGACTTGCTGGCTTCGCAGAAACCGCTCATGTTCGCCGGATGAGTGCGCCATTGGCGGCCCCAACTCCGGCCGCTCCGATCGCCCCGACGTCCCGCGTCGCCTCGATCGATCTGATTCGCGGCGCGGTGATGATCCTGATGGCGATCGACCACGTCCGCGTCTACTCCGGACTCCCCGCCGGCGGCCCCACGGCGGGGATTTTCTTCACTCGCTGGGTGACGCACTTCGTGGCTCCCGCGTTCATCTTTCTCGCCGGCACGAGCGCGTACTTTTACGGACGCAAGCACAACGATCTGTCGCGCTTCCTGTTCGTCCGCGGCGTCTGGCTGGTGTTGCTCGGCTCACGGTGATCCGCGTCTGCTGGACCTTCAACTTCGACTTCGCGCACTACCTGCTCGCGGGCGTCATCTGGGTGATCGGCTGGTGCATGATCCTGATGGCGGCGTTGGTACGGTTCCGGCCCAAGACCCTTGGCATCATCGGCGTGGCCATCATCGCGCTCCACAACGCCCTGATGCCGCCGCTGGTCAGTCACGTCCCGGCGCTCGGAGAGCTTTGGAAGATGCTGTACGTCGGCTTCTTCAACGGGCCCGTGGGCGGAACGCCGCTGATCGTGCTCTACTCGATCATTCCGTGGATCGGGGTCATGGCCGCGGGATACGCCTTCGCCACGGTCCTGACCATGGAGCCGGCTCGGCGCAACCGGATCTGCCTGCGCCTCGGCCTCGGCGCCATCGCGCTGTTCCTCGTGCTGCGAGGCTTCAACCTGTACGGTGATCCGCAGCCGTGGAGCGCGACGGGGCCCAGGCCAGGGCTGTTGTCATTCCTGAACACGACCAAGTATCCGGCGTCGCTGAGCTTCCTGCTCATGACGCTCGGCCCAACGATCGCCTTGATCCCGCTGCTGGATCGCGCGCGCGGGCGCGTCGCGCGCTGGCTCACGGTCTTCGGCCGCGTGCCGTTCTTCTACTACGTCCTGCACATCCCGCTCATCCACGCGCTCGCACTGGTTGTCTCGAAGATCCGGACGGGAACGGTGGACCCGTGGCTGTTCACCAACCACCCGATGGCCAACCCGCCCGCTCCGAACGGCTACACGTGGAGTCTCGCACTGCTGTATCTCGTCTGGGCGATCGCGCTCGTACTGCTCTACTTCCCCTGCCGCTGGTACGCCGATCTCAAAGCGCGGCGCAACAACTGGTGGCTCAAGTACCTCTAGAACGCTCCGCCGCCGCCCCCGCCTCCACCACCGCCAGAACTTCCGCCGCCGCCGAATCCCGAGCCGCTCGAGCTGCGCGGCGACGAGGACATCGTCGTACCCGCCGCGGTTGACAGCTGTGACATGCTGCTCGAGAAATGGCCGACGTTGAAATTCATCATGCTGGGACCCACGTACCACCGCGGCGCCTCGGTGTAGATCCCTTCGAACGCGCGGGCAAACTGCTGCTCGACGCCAAACGCCATCGCGTAGGGCAGGTACTTATCGAACAGCTCCGGATGCCCGATGATGATGCGTTTCAGGTGCTCGGCCTCGACCCGCCGCAGGAACTCCTCGAATCCCAGCACTTGCTCCAGCGCCCGCGTACCGGCTTCGGTCCGCGCCGGCATGATTTGGGCGAAGATCACGACGATGACCGCCGAGACGACGCCGGCGATGACGAACGGAACCGGGGTGAGCAGCGTCAGCTTCGACAGATACGCGCCGCCGACGCCGATCAACAGCGCCAACACTGCGGCAATCGCCATCCATTTCTGTTTCACCTTGTCGGGCCGGTCCCGGTAAAAGCCGTTGCCCGTCAACTCGTCGAAGATCGCGTCGCGAATCGGCGAGAGCTCTTTGTAGAACTCGTCCTTCAGTGCTGAGAGCTCGACACTTTCGCCCCGACCGTCGAAGATGCCGCCGAAGACGCGGGACTCATGGGCCGCGAGGGATTCCCCCTGCGTGAGCCGATGCAGGGTGTACTCTACGCCGCCACCGAACAATCCAAACAACTTCGGGTTCTGGTGCTCTTCGATGCGCAGCTGACCCCGGACGGCCAGGTCCACCAGGGTCGCCGTGATGTCGCGCATGTCAGCGCTGTTGTCGAGCAACGTGCCGGCTTCCGCGGGCGTCATCTTCGGCGGCGGCTCGTACTGGACGGCGATCGGCCGGCGGCGCGGGTCGCGGCCGCGCCGCCACCAGCTGGAGAACGCGAGCAAGAAAACGGGGATGGGGATGAGGAGCGGCCAATTGCTGCTCACGGTCGCCAGCGCTCGATCGGCGGCCGTCGGCGCCGTGATCACGCCTTTATCCCATCCCACGACGGCCGTCAGCCCTTCATGGTAGCCGAGCAGGTGTGGCATCGCGACGCGGACGCTGTTGCCGTTTATCTGGACGCTGGCATCCTGCGCGGTGGCGCCATAGACGCCGTTGAACGCGATCGCCCGCGGACCGGTCGTGCCGGGCGGCAGCTCGATCTCCGCCGTCGCCGCCTGGATCGGCACCTCCCATTCGTCGCCGGTGACGTTCCAGTACAGCTCGTCGTGCTCGTCGAAGAAACGGAGCCCATTCGTCGCGTGGTAGCGGAGTACCAGCGTGCGCGTCGCGTTCACCGCGCCCGGGATCCAGATCTTGTACTTGATGTAGTGACTCGGCCGGCTCGTCTCGGTGCGCAGACTCCGGCCGGCATCGTCTTGTGCGCTCTGGAGCGAAACGCCCAGCGTCCAGTTCAGCCCCTGCGCGGTGCGATACTCGACCGGAATGGTGCGATAGAGTCCGTTGTAGGAACCCACGAACCGAGCCGTGATCGTCTCGGTGATGTCGATGCTGGCGTCGCGATTCACCTGGATGCGCGCGTCGAAGCGCTCGATCGAGTAGGACTTCTGCTGCGCGTGCAGTGCCCCCCCCGTGGCGGACAATCCGATGAGGAGCAGCACCAGCGGGACACGAGGCACCGCACGCTCGGAGGGATCGTCCAGGCCGAAAAACTCGCGCGGATGGAGCCGCATGAGGCCCGCAACGATCCCGGCGGGGAATTGCGCGATCGCGGTGTTGAAGTCGCGGACCACGGCGTTGTAGTAGCGCCGCGCGTTCTGCAGATGGTCTTCGACATCGGTCAGCGTGGTCTGCAGTCCTGCGAAGCTGGCGGCCGCCTTGAGCTCGGGGTACGCCTCGGCGACGGCGACCACGCGCTGCAGCGCGTCGGCGAGCGGGTCTTCCTGGCGGGCGCGCGTCGCGGGGCCTTCGCCCTGCGCCTGCAGCGCGCGACCGCGCGCCGCGACCAGTGCTTCCAGCGTGCCGCGTTCATAGCCGGCGTGGCCCTGCACGACGGCCACCACGTTGGGAATGAGATCGTGCCGGCGTTTCAGCTGCACGTCGATGTCGGACCACGCGTTGTCGCCCAGCTGCCGCAGGCGCGTCAGGCGATTGAACGTGTAGACGACCCACGCGACAACGAGCAGTCCGATGAGCGCGGCGAGATTCATGGCCCTACGCTAGCTCGGCAAAGGAGCGAATGCGAGGATGGTCTGTCGGCGAATCGTCCGGCAGAGCCGGCCCGCGAGTACAGAGCACGGTCCGCATTCCCGCGGCGCGCGCCGCGTCGAGCTCGGCGGTCACGTCGGAGACGAATAGCACAGCGCTCACGGGGTGACGGAGCGCCGCGGCGATCTGCCGGTAACTGGCCGCTGCGCGTTTCGGGCCGGTCGTCGTGTCGAAGTAGCCGGACAGAAAGGGCGTGAGGTCGCCGGCCGTGGTATTGGCGAAGAGATTGCGCTGCGCCTGGACGCTGCCCGAGGAAAAGATCGCGATCGTCGTTCCCGCGTCGTGCCAGCGCGCGAGGGCGGGGCGCACGTCGGGGTAGACTTCACCCTTTCCCTGCAGTTCGGGACTCCACGGAGGAAGATCGGGGGCGCGCGGTGATTCCGCGGCGTGTTCGGCACGGAGCAGCGCGAGGTCGGCGCGGACGCCGGGATCGTCGCCGTGCTGCACCAGATAGTCGTGGAGCCGCAGGCGCGCGTAGGGAAACAGCACCTGCTGGACGAATTCGATCGGCGTGGTCGTGCCTTCGATGTCCAGCAGGATCGCGCGAATGCCGGTCAGCGCAATGGGATGTAACTCGGCCCCAGGCAGAGCGGCTGATAGCCTTTATCGGTCCCGCTGTCGGTGTAGTGCGGCGTCCACCCGGACTTGTCCTGAAACAGACGGATCGCGCGGATGTCGCGATCCGCGCACAGATCGAACCAGTGCCAGGTGCCGCGCGGCACGCGAATCAGATCGCCCGCTTCGACCTCAATCGCGATGACCGGGCCTCCCGCGTCGCGCGGATGGATGTGAAACAGGCCGCGGCCGCGGACGATGAACCGCACCTCATCCTCGTCATGCCAGTGTTCGGTGCTGAACTTCGCGAGCATCGTCTCGAGATTGGGCGTCGCTGGCGTAACGTCGATGACGTCGGCCGTGACGTAGCCGCCCCGCGCTTTCAACTGTTCAATCTCCGGCGCGTACGCCGCCAGGACCGCGTCCGGCGGGGCATTCGCGGCGGCGCGCTGAGCGAGCGGCCAGCGCTCGTACTCGATGCCCAACCTGGCGAGGTACTGCGTCACTTCAGCTTCATCCGCCAGCGTCCGCTGCTCGGCCGGAATTCTCACGGTTGCCATGAGGAGCCTCGCTTTCGTCCCATCACTTCGAACAAGAATTCAAGGATCTCGACCTGCCGCTTCGCCTCGGCGAGATCCGAGCCCCAGGTATAGAGGCCGTGCCGGCGGATCAGAAACCCGTGCGCCGCCGGATACTCGAGCAATACCGACTCGATTTGGGGCGCGGCCGCCATCCAGTCCTGCGTGTTTTCGATGATCGGCAGCCGCTCGCGATGCTCGTGCGTGCGGACGCCGTCCAGCCCCTTCAGCATTTCATAGCCTTCAATGATGAGGCCGCCCCCGCCATCGGTCGGCGCCTCCGACAGAATCGTGCTCCAAATGGAGTGCGTATGCAACACCGCGCCGGCTCCCCGCGACCGCACGATTGCCAGATGTAACGTTGCCTCGGCCGACGGCGTGCCCGAGCCCCGCATCACACGTCTGTGCTCGTCGATCTCGACGATGTCGCTCGACGTCAGCAGCCCCTTGTCCACGCCACTCGTCGTGATCGCCAGCGTGAGTGGTTTTTTGAGGACGACCGCGCTGAAGTTGCCACTGGTGCCGAGTGCCCAGCCGCGCTCGTAGCAGTGCCGGCCGACCTCGGCGAGCTGCTCCGCGAGCGATTCAAATGACGTCATGGCCCGAGCTCCAGCTCCGCTTCGCCACGGTGGGCGGGCCAGCGCGGCGTGAGCGAGAATCCCTGGACCGTCTCTTCGAACCCCCGTTCACTACGTGCGACCGTCGTGATCTTGGACCGCCACACGTCGGTTTCAGGCTGCAGGCGCAGCGAAACCTCGCGCGCCAGCGACAGCTCAGGCGCGAACACCGCGTTCGCGGGTGCTGCCGACACATTCCAGGAGTAGGCGACGTCGAGACAACCCGTCGCATCGAATTTCAATCGCTTCTCGAGATCGTCGCCCTGCAGCACCACCGTCACCGAGTCGCCGTCCACGGTCACGCGAGTCCTCATCGGCACCGCGGCCCACGACCGGATCGGCTTGTATCGGGCGTTCGCGTAATCCTCGGCGGACACGTCCGCGCCGAGCACCCGTTCGACGAGGATCGCGCGCGGCTCGGCGTCCACCGGCGGCAACGCCTTGAGTTGCGACGCCCGCTCGATGTCGTGGATGCTCGCCGTGCCCCCGTCTTTACTCACGGCGTGGCCCTGCGAGTCTTGCTTTGGAATCTCGTGGTACGATTCGCGCCGGCGGGTGAGGACGTCGGCGAGATTCGTGAGATCGGCGAAGCGGGTCAGCGTTTCGATCGCGCCGCCGCGATGGGGACTGATCACCGCCGAGAACTGGGCGGAGTGGATCCACAGCTCAGGGTAGCCGTCGTAATCGAGGTCGAGCTCCTCGTACGCGAGGGACTCTCCGCGACGCAACACGCGCTCGGCGATGGCGAGCTGGCGCCAGATCGCGTTCCGCAGGTGCGGGAGATAGAGCCCGCCAAACACGCCGTGCCAGTAGGCGTCGTTACACTGGGCACGGCCAATCGCCCGGCGTGCTTCCGGCGGATCGCCGCGGGTGCGGGACAGCGTAGAGAGCGCGACCATCGTCTTGTGCATGCGGTTCGACTCAGGGTACTTGACCAGGAAATGGTGCCAATGTCCCCCCCGCACGAACGATGCTGACGCCTCCAGATCCTTGGGGCCGAGCTCCTCTTCCAGCTTCGTCAGGTCCCGCTGGGCCTCCGGCGGGAGCGACCACTTCTCCATTTCGCGGTACGACGCTGTGCCCAGGTAGGCGAGCCCGCCCGACGCGACCTGCCGGAAGGCCTCGTGAGCCGTGGTGAGCTTGATTTCGCCGGCGGACGTCAACCGTTCCATGGTCTGCAGGAACGTATCCAGCCAGCCGGAGCCGTAGACCCAGTCCTTCGTACCCGGCCAACCGCCGAACTTTTCCCCGTCGTCGGCGAGGATTGCCAAGCCGTGACCGTCGGAGCGGAGCTGCCGCAGGTAGGACGCCGTCTCTTCCGGTGGGCGGAACGGAATCAGGTAGCGGAGCCGCTCATCGATTGCGAGTAAACCGACGCGGCGGCCGTCCGACTCCGTATGATGGGGGCGGTGCAGCTCCTCGTGCCGGAATCCGCTGACCAGGAAATGCCGGTCATCGACGAGCGTATACTCGACGCCTGCGTCCGCGAGATCCGCGGTCAACTCCGGCTGCCACACCCGCTCGGTAAGCCACAAGCCGGTCGCCTGCACACCGAAGCGCCGCTGCAGGTACTCGCGCATGCGGCCGATTTGCTCGAGCCGATCGGGGCGGGGGAGCGACGCGAGGATCGGCTCGTCGAATCCCGCGAGCAGCAACTCCAGCCGGCCATCGGCTGCCAGCCGGCCAATCATGTCGAGCCACGCCGTGTCGTGCTGTTCTAGCCACTCGAGCAGCGGGCCTGAGACGTGCAGCGTGAGCGGGAAGAATCCCGCGGCGGTGGCGCGCTCGATGATCGGCCGATAGACGTCGCGTACGTGGTCCGCCATGACATGGTCGAAATTCCCCACCGGCTGATGCAGGTGCAGGCCAAAGACAAACCGCAGCGGGGACGTCAAGAGGGAGTCGGCTGCAGCGTCTGACGGAATACGTCCACGTTCCTGGCATCGCCCAACTTCTCGATGAACCCAGCCTCGAGTCGGCCGCTCTCCGCTCCCGCGAGCGTGATCGCGTGCGCAGCGTAGCGCAGCACCTGCCGCGCCTCGATCCCCGCGATGTCGTCGAAGAACCAGCCGCACGACGACATGGAGCGCAGCACATCGCGCTCCATCTCGACCAGTCGCGCTGCGTCGTCATCGCCGTTCACGGGGGCGGGGGGGGGGCCGATGGCGCCGGCCGCATCGCGAAACGCCCAGGGCCCGCCGGGGAGATCGCGCCCTTCGCGCTCGTAGATGCCGTGAACTTCGGCGGCCAGCCAATCGATTGCCGCGCGGAGCGGCGCGCGCCACTCCTGATGCGGCGGTACATCTTGCTTGATCCTGCAGCCGCAATTCGAGCGCCAGCGCTCCACGCCGTGGGGACAGCTCCACGAGGTTCGTTCCACCAGTTTCACCGTTTCGGTGGGCGAGTGCTCGGCTAGCGCGGCCGCGAAGTTGGTCAGCTTGAGCTTGTCGGACTGCTGCAGTCGGTAGAGGACCGTTGCGAGCGCCTTGTCGCCGCCCTTGTGGTGATGCCCGAAGGTCTCGCCGTCTACCGCGATGCTCGCGATCGCGCCCGGCGGCGTGCCGTTCAGCGCATCAGTCCAGCGATTGGGATCGCTCGCCAGACCGCCGAACGCGACGTCGTGCGACAGCCCGCCATTGTACACGAACACGACGATCGACCGGCCGTCGTTCAGCTCGACCTTCGCGGGCAAACCGCGCTCCGGCACCTTCGACACCTGATGCGGCGCGAGGACGGTGAACGCGATGCCCTCCGCGGCGGCCACGTCCAGCGTTTCGCGGTCCACTGCGGTTTCCGGGAGCCAGAAACCAACCGGATCGCGGCCGAAGCGTTTTTTGAAATCGGCGATGCCCCAGCGGACCTCGGTCTCTTTGTCGCGGTGGCTCGCGAGCGGGAGGATGATGTGGTGAAACGGCATCGCCAGCGCATTGCCGTGACCGATGCGCTGCACGCTGGCGCGATCGGCGCGAATGACCGCGTCGTGGATCTCGGGGGCTTCGCGCTCCATCCAGTCGAGCAGCGTTGGCCCGAAGTCGAAGCTCAAGTACTCGTAGACCGGGACGAGCGGCCGGTAGCTCTCCTTGGTGATGCGGGCATTCCAGTCGTGCTCGGGCGCTGCCGACGGCTCTGCCTCGACCTGACCCGTCCACGGGTTTTCGCGTGGCGGCTGGTAGAAATGTCCGTGGATAATGACATTGGCCTTCACTTGAGAACCTCGGCGATGCTGCGCAGGATGTTCGGGAACAGACTGTCCTGCGCTCCCAGCGCTTCGACACGATGCATCGTCGCATCATCGATTTTGCCGTTGCCAAGCGCCCGCACCAGGTCTTCTGCCTGCCCGCAATGCTCGTCGAATCGCTGGTTGGCGTAATCGGCGGCTTCACCCGTGGAGATGATGAATTGCCAGTCCGACGCTTGCGCCAGCAACATCGAGCGCGTGGCCTGGGCCAGCACGGCGCGTGGCTTGGGACCGCCGCCCAGCGCTTTGGGTGCAATCGCCCAGTATGCGTGCTCCAGAGCCCACAACCGCTGCCACGTCCAGCTCGTCTGGTCGTTCAGCCACATCGAGAAGTCGCCGTTCTTGCCCCACGAGCCTTCCGTGAGCTGGATCGCGGGGCTCGCCTTGGCGCTGCTCGTCACGTGTTGCCCTGCCGTGACGGGTCGTACGCCATTGCGGGCGAGCCGGCGATACAGTTGCGCGAGAAAATCGACGCCCTCGAACCACCAGTGGCCGAAGAGCTCGGCGTCGAACGGTGCGGTCACGACGGGTGGCGGCGCACCGCGCGCGGCGCGCTGCTGCTGGATGCGTGTCGCCGTCTCACGCAAGACACTGGCGAAGTGTTCGGCGTGGCTCCGCGCGGAGTTGCTCGCGGCGCCAGGATCGTAGCGTTGCTTCCCGCCCAGATCCACGCCGCTGCCCGTCACGCGCCACAGCCGCAGGCCGTCGGGCCAGCGAATCTTGTGAAACTCGAGATACCACTCGTCGCCGGGATATCCCTGCGCGCGCGACCAGACCTGCGCGGACGCTTTCGGGTCGCGCACCAGCGCGAACAGATCGTGCGCCCGACGCTTGGACGATGCGACACGGTACGCGACATAGGGCGTCCGCTCACCGGCAACCGGGATGTCCACGACGTCGGGATATCCCAACGCCGCACCGGCGCGGACCAGATGCGTGTCGACGAAGAAGTAACGGTAGCCCGCGGCGGCGAGATGCTCGTCGATTCCCGCGCGATACGTTTGCCGCAGCGCGGGCCCCGCTCCCGGCGGGCCCCAGGGACCACCCGGCCGGTAGGCACACTCCGGCAGCCAGCACCCGGTCGGCATGCGGCCGAACAGCCGCTTGTGTTCGGAGACACCAACGGCGAGCTGCAGTCGAATGCTTTCGTCGCGCGACAGCAGGGGCAGGAAGCCGTGTGTCGCCGCCGACGAGATCAATTCGATGCGCCCGCGATCCTCGAACTTGCGCAGCGCGCCGACGAGATCGCCATCCAATGAGCGGAACAGCGCCAATAAGCGCGTCAGCCGTTCGTGCCAGAACTTGGCGATGGGGACCAGTTGGGAGTCTCCCGCCGCGGCCAGATGCGCGGGCGCGCCCGCCGCGCCTTCCAGCCGCCGCTCCATGTACGCTTCGAATTCACTCACGAACGAGGGATGCGCGAGCTGATTGGCGAGTACCGGCGTGATGCCCAGCGTCACCGGTGACGGAACGCGCTCGTTTTCGAGCGCCTGCAGCGCTTCGATCAGCGGCAGGTAGCTGTCGAACGCGGCCTCGCACAGCCACACGCTGCCGTGCGGCCAGCGGCCGTGATGCAGGACGTACGGCAGATGACCGTGGAGTGTGAGCACAAAATCCATGGAGGGGCTAGCGACGGGCGTTGACGCCTCGTCCCTTGCTGGCCGCGGACCGCTTGCGGGGCGCGCGCCCGCCCTTGTCGGTCGCGGACGTGTCAGGGATGGCGCGAGCAGCGGCGGCGCGGCGGTACACGGCCGCGTACGCCTCCGCCGATTGCCGCCAGGAGAAGTCCTTCTTCATCGCGCCGCGCGCCAGCTCCGTGAACCAGGCGCGATCTTGATACAGCGTCACGGCGCGCTGCACGGCGTGGTCGAACGCCTCAGGACTGTAGGCGTCGTACAATATGCCGGTGACGCCGTCGTCGATCGTGTCGGCAAGCCCCCCAACCCGGCGCGCCACCGGCAGCGCGCCGTACAGCTGCGCGCGCATCTGCGTCAGCCCGCACGGCTCGTACAGCGACGGCATCATGAGGAAATCCGCCCCCGCCAACAGATGATGCTCGCGCGCGTCGGTGAACGCCGTATTCACGGCCACTCGCGTGGGGAAACGGGCCGAGAGCTCGCGCAACGCATTCTCGAACTGCGCCTCGCCGGCGCCGAGGAAAATGAATTGCGCGTCCAGCAGCCGCAGCGACTGCGACGCGACGATCTGGTCGAGGCCCTTCTGCGCGACCAGGCGTGCGCTCATGGCGAACAGCGGAATGTCGCCGCGCCTGGGCAGGCCCCACGCTTCCTGCAGCGTCGCCTTGCAGCGCGCCTTCCCCGACATGTCGGCGGCGGTGAAGCGCGCGGGAATGTCGGGGTCGGTCGCCGGGTTCCATTTGTCGATGTCGATCCCGTTGCGGATGCCGACCAGCCGATCGCCGAGCTGCCGGAAGCTGTGCTGCAAGCCGAAGCCCCCGACGTCGGTCAACAGCTCGAACGCATGCGTCGGGCTGACCGTCGTCACCATGTCCGCGTAATGCAGCCCGCCCTTCAGGTAATTGAGCCGGCCGTACCACTCCATGAATTCAGGCGACCACATCTCGTCCGGGAGACCGATCTGCTTGAGCACCGCATACGGGTAGACGCCCTGGAATCCGCCATTGTGCACGGTCAACACGCATGGCAGCCGTTGCAGCTCGGGCTCATCGCGATAGACACGGCGTAGAAAGACCGGCACGAGCGCGGCGTGCCAGTCGTGCGCGTGCAGGATCAGATTGCCTTCGCCGATGCGCCGCGCGATCTCGATCGCCGCGGAGGCGAACAACGCGAAGCGCTGTGGGTTGTCCGGATAGTCGCCGCTCGAATCGCCGTAGAGGCCGGGCCGATCGAACGAGGGGTTGTGTTCGAGAATTCCGGCGTGGGCGCGGGCTTCGCGATAGAGCGGCAGCACGACGTGGCTCTCCGTCCCGGTCGCCGCCTGATAATCGGCGAGGTCGGCGACCGCCTGGCCCAGTCCGCCCGTACGGGCGTACGGCCACAGCTCGGCGGTGAGATGGAGAACCCGGGTCTTCAACGAACCCCCGTCGCTACAGTGGTGAGTCGCCGGGGATTGGTTCTCCGGCAGCAGCGGGAACGTAATACCGCGTGACGTACGTCTGAAGCATCCGGCGCGTGGTGAAGCGTTCCACCGCGACCGCCAGGGCCCCCTTCATCATATGTACCCACTCCACGGAGTGCTGGCCAGGGAGTCGATCGTAGTACATCGGGACTACTTTGTCTTCGAGCAGGCCAAAGAGATGCTCCTGGTCCTGTTGGTCCTGGTCACCTTCCCCCGACGCAAGCGGGATCGCCCATCCGTTCTCGCCCGTATATCCCTCGGCCCACCAGCCATCCAGCGTTCCCAG
>WNFD01008144.1_pt1 | contig 13643 bp, 13 predicted proteins | sample 5400491 | NCBI WGS metagenome assembly WNFD01 (sample SAMN13153343, study PRJNA577476) | soil metagenome | isolation source: 120 cm saprolite under Douglas fir tree site 2 hole 2 replicate 2 | place: USA:California | collected 2015-04-18 | reverse complement strand
TTTTATTTAATGGAACAGGAGCGCTGGAAGCACTGGCGAGAAGTCAACGGTTCTACCTTCAATGTGTTTGAACAAAATAACCATCGTTTTCACGTCCGTAATGCCATCGTCCCAGACGTGGTGCAGGGACGGGCAGCCGTATTCGGATTTGATCTGTTACCCTCTGACCCAAACCTGGTAGACGTTGATCTGCGCCTGTCAGACTTCATTGGCTATACGGTGTTGCAGCGGTACCTGGATGAAATTCGCGACGAGTATGACTATATCATCTGTGATTGCCCACCGAATTTCAATCCTGTTACTAAAAACAGCCTCTGGGCGAGCGATGCATATGTCGTGCCAACGATACCGGATTTCCTTTCGACGTATGGCATTGGTTTACTGCAACGTTCAATAAACAAATTGTTTGCGCCTACATACCATACTGTAGCTTTCACCGGGCCTGTGCTCGGCGGCATCATTTTGACGCGCATCAAGACCAATACGCGCTTGCATGCAACGTATTGCGAACGGGTACGCTTCGACTATCCAGGGAAAGTGTTTAAACACATGATCAGCGATAGCATAGCTGTGGCGGCCGCGGCCGATGACCGCATGCCGATTAGCGCGATGCACTCCCCAAGCCAGCGCCAGGCCGAGCTACAAGGGCAATTCCGCGATATCGCAGGCGAATTCATTTCCCGCATTCAACATCTCCGCATGTATGGCAGGTCAATCCGAGTAGTTTAAAGAGGTAATTGGTAATTGATGAAGACACGAATCACAGTAGAGCAACTTGAACAGATGAAAACACACGAGCTGGCCGAGCTACTCGGTAATGTGGCGCTACTGCTGAAACGTATGCCAGATGTAGAATGCGGTCAACTGGCACAGCAAATCGGCAGCGATACAATCCTCATGCAGGCGGAATTGCCTCAACGGTCGTTGCCTTCCTCACTGTTTACAGAAGCAGGGCTGCGGAAAACGAAATTAGAAGCGCTGAAAAAGATAGCAGATGACTTGCTCATACCATACTCCAGCAGGATCAAGAAAGATGACCTGGTCAGTAAGATTCTTACCCACTCTGCCAGCGGTCGCAGCGAACAGCTTGCAATTCAGGACCTGTGAACTGAGCTGGCACTTCTCCTGTGCTATAATGGCGTTGTAGAAGTATCAAAAGAGAGAAGCAAGCAAAGATGGAACTCGCATCATCACCTACCTACAGCGGACCCGAGCCGGGCTCTCCAGAGCAGGTACAGGCTATTATTGAAGAACTACGCCGCCTCTATCCAGGTGCGAAGTGTACCCTCGACTTCTCTACGCCACTTGAATTGCTTGTGGCTACGCAACTGGCGGCACAGTGCACCGATGAGCGCGTCAATATGGTAACAGCGCAACTCTTTCGCAAATACCGCAGCGTGGAGGACTATGCCACCGCCAGCCAGGAGGAGCTAGAACAGGACATCAAGTCCACCGGTTTCTACCGCAACAAGGCAAAGAATATCCGCGCCGCCTGCCAGCGCATCATCACCGAGTATGGCGGCGAAGTGCCGCGCACCATGGCAGGCCTGTTAAGCCTCGCCGGGGTTGCGCGCAAGACCGCGAATGTCGTTTTAGGCAACGCCTTTGGCATTGTCGAGGGCTTTACCGTTGATACGCATGTGACACGCCTGTCGCGGCGCTTTGGCTGGACAAAGCACGAGGATGCGACAAAGATCGAGCAAGATTTGATGAGGATCATACCGGAGAAGGACTGGTTTGACCTGTCGCACATGATGATTTACCACGGGCGCGCTATCTGTATTGCGCGCAAGCCGCTCTGTGGACAGTGCTCGCTGGCAGAGTTGTGCCCGTCGGCCATCAGATAATGCTAAAGTTATGATGAAGTTTCATAAAATAAACGGGATATGCTGACCCCACCCAGGGCGCGATGAAGAGTTTTAACCATCAAAACCAGTCTTGTCATGCTGAGCGCAGCGAAGGATCTGGCTCGATAGGCGCAGAGATGCTTCGCTACGCTCAGCATGACATTCCCGCTTTTGGGTGTTACATTTCATAATCGCGCGCCTACGCCCCTCCTATGCCAGAGCATTTTCTCAAACCTCATAATATACACCACGGCGTTCAGGTGGGAGCATCCCGGCGATACGCATCATTACGTCCTGTGTGATCATCTGCAATCCAACCTTGTGAGCAACTCCTTCTGGCATTACAGGAACGAGAGGTTCACCAATGTGGATGGTCACAGGCGGAAGCCAGGAACGAAGCGAACGGAGAATACGACGCGTCCCGGTATGCCCAACGGGCAAGACAGTTGCACCGGTGCGCACAGCCAGCATCGCCATCCCGGTATGAGCGGCTATCATCTGCTCCTGGCGCTCGACCGTGCCTTCTGGAAAGTAGAGGAGGGCTTTGCCTTCGCGTAAGTAAGCCAGGGCTTTCTCCAATGCGGCTCGGTCGCCTTCGCCACGATGCACGGGGATCTGGCCTGTCATCCGGCACAGCCAGCCGACGAGCGGCCAGCGAAACACTTCTATCTTGGCGAAGAACCAGACCCGCCGTCGCAGCACGAGGGCTAAGAGGATAGGATCGTACCAGCTCAGGTGGTTAGCGACGACCAGGAGCGGGCCAGAAAGAGGCACGTGCTCTCGACCACTGACACGATAGCGGCAGACAAGGCGGGTGAGTGCCCAGGCCAGTGGACGACACAGCGCATAGAGCATATTGCCAAACGTTACACTCGCACCCATAGGGCTCCTGGCAAAATCCTGGCGTCGTAGCTGGTTGTACAGGTCGTCTCGCCGTCCATCTGGATATTCACCGGGTGGCGGGATGCGATGTGTAGCGACCTTGCTCTGTAGAAGGTTACCTCGGGCAATCCAGCATGTTCGCCTTTTTGCACTATTGGCAGCAGCTGCAGCGCTCTCCCGAGGGGAGTGTAGCTGATAGTGCAGATATCTAGGAGCCCATCCGTATAATCGGCGGTGGGATTGATACGGAAGCCTGCTCCGTAGGTTGGTCCATTGGTAACCGCCATCAAGACATAGCGCCGCGCTTCTTTTTCGTCAAGCTGCTCTCCATCATCCAGGCGCAGAGTGAGCCAGGGACAGCGATGGTAGCCAAACAGGAGCTGTTTCAGCGTGGTACCATAGTAGAGTCTGGCTCCACTCATAAAGGGCACCTTCTTCATCTGATCGGCGGCAACTGCAATATCGGCGTCCAATCCCACGCTGAAGGAGTTGGCAAAATATTCCCCGTTGACGATACCGACATCGGCATCAACGATTTGTCCTGTAAATGCGCGCTCGATAGCAGCGGTGGGATCGTGAGGCAGCTTGAGCGTATTCCACGCATAGTCGTTGCCAGAACCGGCGGCAACGATGCCCAGCGGCACTCGTCTTTCACTGGAGAGGATACCGTTGACAACCTCGTGGACCGAGCCATCGCCGCCCACAATGATTACGGGACGACCTTCCCCAGCAGCTTGCTTAGCGAGTTCTTTCGCTTCTCCTTGTTTCGTCGTTTCTATGTACTCTGCATGTTCGCGTTCGGCGCAACTACGCGCTACCGCGCGGTGTGCGGTCATTTTGCCACGATTGGCGGCAGGATTGAGGATTACAAGGGGACTGCCAGAGGACGACGATGTCTCCATTGTGCTTCTCCTTCGTTGGACTCAGAAAATTTGCACTGATTGTATCACCTTCGCCCTATCTCCACAATTATTTAATGGAATGGAGTCAGGCCAGCACCACCTAATTAGGGAATAGACTGACTATGTAAAAATGTTCTCAAATCCATGACGCAAATTCACCTCATCCAAATATCTCAACTTCACGCTAGAATTCACGGCTATAGGAATATTTTGTTATTATTAGGTAGACAAATGGGGACGAGAGGAACGTTAGAATGACCAGACGGGCAAGGATTATAGTAACAGTGGCATTGATGCTAGGTATGTCACTGGCAGCACTCGATACGACTATTGTAGGTACAGCATTACCGAGCATCGTTGGCAAGCTAGGCGGTATTTCACTCTATTCCTGGGTATTTTCGGTCTATTTGCTAACCTCCACTACTACGGTTCCTATCTACGGGAAGCTGGCCGACCTGTATGGACGCAAACCAATCTTCCTCTTCGGGTCGGGGCTGTTCTTGCTCGGCTCGATCCTCTGTGGCTCTGCACAGAGCATGGAGCAGTTGATTGTCTTCCGTGCAATTCAGGGTCTGGGGGCAGGCGCGGTACTACCAATAGTGCTCACAATCATCGGCGACATATATGAATTGAAGGAGCGTGCCAAGGTTCAAGGGCTCTTCAGCGGCGTATGGGGCTTATCCAGCATCGTTGGCCCGGCCCTGGGCGGGTTGATCGTTGACCATTTCTCCTGGCGCTGGGTCTTTTATATCAATATTCCCTTCGGGCTCATTTCTGGCATTTTACTTACCATCTACTTAAAGGAAAATGTCGAACGCAAGAAGCAACACCTGGACTACATTGGCACGTTGACTCTTACAGGGGCGGTCGTGGCATTGCTTTTTGCCCTGCTCCAGGGTGGAACGAGCTGGGCATGGGACTCGCTACCAAGTATTGGTTTGTTTGCCTTGTTTATTGTGCTCATTGGCCTGTTTGTGCGCGAAGAGCGCCGCGCTGCTGATCCAATTTTGCCTTTGACACTTTTCAACAACCGCATCATCGGTATTTCCAGTATAGGTGGGATTGTGCTGGGTGTGCTAATGTTCGGTATCTCCTCGTATGTTCCTCTCTTTGTTCAGGGAGTAAAGGGCGGCAGCGCAACGAGCGCAGGAATCGTGCTCGGTCCATTTTTGCTGGCATGGCCCATTACGGCAACGCTCAGCAGTAGAATCGTCATCCGCTATGGATACCGCTTTACAGCGCTCCTGGGTATGGCACTTGCCACCATCTCCACATTCATGATCACCCTCTTCACGACAGACACCGGGTTACCCTTTATCATAATAGCGATGCTCTTGATGGGTTCAGGATTAGGGTTTGCCAGCACAGCATTCGTGCTAGCAGTGCAGAATGCTGTACCCTGGAAGCTCCGTGGAGTGGCTACCGCTTCGACGCAGTTTACGCGCACTATTGGAGGTACCGTTGGCGTTGCTGTAATGGGAACTATCCTCAATGCGCAGATGGCTTTGCGTTTTCCCCCCATCTTCGCCCATTTCGCGGACGTGTCAGCACGCTTGCCTAAAGGCATCGCTCCTGCTAATATACTCCTGACACCCGAGGTACGCTCGGCTTTGCCCATTGCATTTCTGCACCAACTGCAAGATGCGCTTGCCCACAGTCTGTTCTGGGTTTACGTCCTCATATTCATCCTGGCAGCCATAGGATTGGCAGTCATGCCGCTGTTGCCGGGAGGCCGTGCCGAGCAATACTCCTACAAATCGAGGGCGGAAGCTTCTGCCGGAGATGACGCCAGCGCTGATGAGCAAGAATTGAAGTCGGTTGTGTTGATGGATTGAGATGCTGACCCTTGCGGGATTCCGCAATATGTGTGATGTTGCAATAAAGGACCTTCTATGCTGCTGAGAACGCTAACAGCGACCCGCTACGTTACGCCATTACGCGAGGGAGGGTCTCTCCCAGCCATTATCGAAACCAATGATGATGGACTGTATGTGTTAAAGTTTCGGGGCGCCGGACAGGGAGTCAAAGCGTTAATTGCCGAACTGGTGGCCGGTGAGATTGCACGCGCGTTGGGACTGCAAGTACCGGAAATTGTCTTCGTCGAACTCGATGCTGTGCTCGGTCGCAGCGAACCGGATTTCGAAATACAGGCACTTATCAAGGCAAGTACCGGCCTGAATCTTGGCTTTGACTATCTGCCTGGAGCAATTGCGTTTGACCCGATTGCGGCCAGGACAGTAGATCCGAGACTGGCTTCCGCCATCGTCTGGTTCGATGCCTACGTTACCAATGTCGACCGTACCGCGCGCAATACCAACATGTTGTACTGGCATAAGCGACTCGTGTTGATTGACCACGGAACGGCTCTCTACTTTCACCACACGTGGAATGACTATACGAAGCAGAGCCAGAATCCGTTCAAACTCATCAAGGATCATGTCCTGCTTCCCTTTGCAAGCGCCCTGATGGACGCGGATGCAACATCTCACAGGCTGCTAACGCCAGCATTGCTAGAGGAGATTATAAGTACTATTCCTGAGGGCTGGCTGGACAACGAGGCAAGCTTTGCCAGCTCGGATGAGCAGCGCGCTGCTTATGTTTCCTACCTTGTCGACCGTTTGCAGGCGTCGCGTATTTTCGTGGAGGAAGCGATACATGCCCGTGCCCAGCTCGTTTGATTACGCTATTATTCGAGTTGTTCCCCGCGTTGAGCGGGAGGAGTTCATGAACGCCGGGGTGATTCTCTTCTGTCGCACCGAACGTTTTCTGGGTGCGCTTATTGAATTGAATACAGAGCGGCTAAGGTCTCTGGCGCCAGACATCGATCTTTTGCTAGTCCAGAGGCACCTAAACCTTATCCCGCTTATCTGTTCTGGCAGCGCAGAGGCCGGCGCCATTGCTCGCCTGAGCCAATCGGAACGTTTTCACTGGCTTGTTTCACCACGCAGCACTATCATTCAAACGTCACCTGTTCATTCAGGCATATGCAGTGGTCCGCGAGAAGCCCTGCAACATCTGTTAGAGACGATGGTACGCATACCTACTCCATTATGAACTGGCTAATATCTTATCTCGTGATTTTGTTGCTCAGGGTAACCCACAGTTGACAAATTTGAACAATTCGAGTAATATATCCTTGTTATGCGAACAGAGAAAACAAGGATGCTTCGTTCAGGAGAAGTAGCAAAACGCTTGGGCCTCCATCCCCTGACTGTGCGGCGCTGGGTCAAAGAAGGCAAGATAGTCGCTGTCCAGGTTGGACGAGAGGCTCGTATTCCCATCACTGAAGTGGAGCGGCTTCTGGGGCAACAACGTACTGGGGTCATAGTGCTTTACGGTCGAGTCAGTGGGCATGATCAAAAAGAGGATTTACAGCGACAAGTGCAACAACTTGAACAGTGGGCGCTGGTTGCGCGGACCGGACAAAAGACGATGAACTTGACCGATATTGGCTCTGGTCTCAATACTGAACGCAAAGGTTTGCAAAAGCTGCTCATTCTCATACAGGATTACCAGGTGGCAGAAGTGGTGGTGACCTTTTCGGATCGCTTAACTCGTTTTGGCCTCTCGTACCTGCAAGCACTCTTTTCAGGATATGGAGTCACGTTGACGGTGTTACATCCAGATGAAGACACAACTTCTGAAGAAGAGTTAACTCAAGATTTACTTGCAATTATTGCCTCATTTGCCGGACGCTTGTACGGATTGCGCTCTCGTCGCCAAAAAGCGCTCTTGGACTGTGCGAAACAGGTCCTCGCAGAACAGGAGGAGTGAAGTGGCCAAGACACAAACGCTCTCCTTTCCCATTCGCTTGCCCGATGGACAACAGGCCGAGGCCCTGCGTCTCTTGGATGCCAGCCGTCCCGCCATCAATCAGATGGTGATGGATCTGTGGCCACAACTGGATCACTTTGTGGGAGAGCGCACGGGCCTGGCATGGAAACAGGTCGAAAAACATCTCGTGACACGGAGCGGGCATGGGAGCCGCCAGGAACGCTGTGAGATGGAGCAAGCTGGCCGCATTCTGCGGGCGCAGGCCACGCGCAAGCAGGTGTTCCTGAGCATCCTGCCTCTTCTTTCCGAAGGGCTGATCCGACCAGCCGAGGGGAAACGTCCCGCAAAAAAAGACTATCGGGCGATCAAAGAGCAGGTCCGCAAACTCCGAGAAGAGTCAGAAGATGCTGACGCCTTTCTGGCGATGACCAATGTGGTCGAGCAAGCCTGTAACAGGTTCCTGGACACAGGCATTTTCCCCACCAGCTATGAAGAACTCCAGCAGGTTCCCGTGCAAGAGGTGGCCCAACTGACCTTTGCTGGCGATGATGGGATGAACGCCGGACAAACCTATCGAGGATCAGTCTCTGTCGCAAGGTTTTGTGATGTGACGAGCCATCAAGAGCATGAGAGAGCCTCACTCAGGATTTTGCTCCGCTCACCTGACCAAGAAGGGAAATGGGGCTGGGGAGAGTGGAGTGAGGAGATTCCTCTGCCACCAACAGTGTTCTCTTATCTCTGGCAGGGAGCCGCCCCTCAGGCTCCCACCTTGCGGGAAATCCGAAGTGACTCGGGCCTCCGCGTGGCCGTCCTCGATCTGATCCTGGAAGTCCCGGCGAAGTACGTGTCTGCCCTCGACCAGGAAACCCGCGTACTCGGATGGGACTGGGGCGTCAGGTCGCTTATCACCGTTTCCATCCTGGAAAAACCGGAAGGCGACGAGCCGTACCGCCAGGTGAGCCGCCCGGTCTTTCTCGACACCGGCGGCCTGGATGGGCGGCAAGCACGTTTGCGCCGCGAAATTGATCGCCTCAAAGCCTGTCAAGAGCGCTATGACACGCTCATCAAGCAAGCGCTCAAAGCCAACCGTGAGCAGCAAACACCACTGCCCCTGCATTTTCCTGGCTGGCAAGAACAGGTGAAAGCGTATGAAACCCGCATCACAACCTGCTGGAAGAAGTACGAGCGGCGCAACCGCGAACTCGCTCATCTGGCTTCCAATCTGCTGATCTTGCTTGCGTTGCTTTACGAGTGTCGGCTCATTTGTGGGGAGAACTTAACCACACTCAAAACCGAGGGCCGGGGCAGGGGGGTTCGGGGACGCTTTCGGAATTGGCGGAACAATACCACGGTGCGAGGCGAGTTGTGGCGGGTGCTCAAGTACAAGTGTTATCTGCTGGGCATCCGCGCGCGCCAGGTGGAGGCGCGCGGCACCACTCACACCTGCCCCCAGTGTCACCAGTCGGCCAAAACGTATCTCTCGCCAGCCGAGCAGGATCGCAAAAAGGCCAGAAATTGGGCTCCCTGGCTGTGTTGTAACAATCCCGCATGCCTGTGGAACGGCGCGCGCGATTACGCCGCCAGTCTCAATATTGCTGCTCTGGGAATGGCCTTTCTCATCACCTATCACGAAACGAAGCGGTACCAGGCGTACCGCATGGCTGATTCGTCAGTCAAGCCAGCTTCGTATACCGGGGCTGGCGCGACGCTGCTGTTGCCGTCGCAGGGGATCACACCCCGCCCTCCCGAGGGCAAACATGTGTACTATGCTGGTTGGTCCTTTTCCATCTCATTACGCACCTCTCAGAAGAACTATCTGCTGTCTTCGCTTTCTACTTCTCGACTCAGAAAGCGCGTGCTCAAAAGTGCGTAATGTTCGCATAGTATGGTGTTTTTGCAACGGTAAGCACACTTTTCACCTAAACTCAGTGCTCGTTCAATGCCATTGGTGAAAAAATGGGACAAACGACACTCCTTCTCTGAAACTGCTTTGGCCTATAATACGGACAGTATCGCGAGCATCAATACAAGACACAGAGGATATCTGCAGACAAGGAGGTCATCTGTATGGTCACACGGTTCTTCACTGCCAGGAGAGTGCGCAGGCTTGTAGCAACGCTTCTGATTCTCTCCACGTTGCTGACTTCCGCCTACGTTGCCCTTTCCCTGTACATCGCCACCCAGCTCGTCTACGCCCCGCAGAAACCCATTTACGCCACACCTGCTGCCTTTGACATGCAGTTCCGCACTGTCACCTTCCCCAGTCGAGAAGATCATCTGCTCTTACGCGGCTGGTTCATCCCTGGCCTGCTCTCCAACGGCCAGCTCACCGCACAGCGCGCCATCATCATGGTGCATGGCAATCGCACCAATCGTGCGGATAAAGTGGCAGGACTGCTCAAGCTCAGTGTGGCCTTTGCACAGCATGGGTTTGCCGTGCTCGCCTTCGATATGCGTGGGACGGGTGAATCTCCACCTGCCCCGCTCTCTCTGGGCTACTTTGAGCAGCGCGATGTGCTCGGGGCGGTGGACTTCCTACGCTCAGGTCCACTTCCCTTTCCCGAACTTGGTCGTCCCCGTGTCATTGGCGGCTGGGGGGTCTCGATGGGCGCCACTACGCTCTTACTCGCAGCGGCCAAAGAGCCAGCTATCCGGGGACTTCTACGCCGTGCGTCCGGTGGACATCGTCGCCAGCATCGCGCCGCGTCCCCTCTTTTTCATTCATGGCGACAAAGACAGTTTTAACCCCTACAGCAATATGTTCGTTCTGGCCGCAGCCGCCCGGTCCGCTCCCGGTGCACACGTCCAGACCTGGCTGGTACCAGGAGCGGATCACGCTCAGTCGTTCAATACGGCTGGACAGGTCTATGTTACTCGTGTGACGGACTTCTACAACCAGGCTCTCGGACCAGATACTGGAAGCGTATCAAATAATTAGTAAGGAGCAAGACATGTCCACTTCTTCTTCAAAGCTCAGAGGATCGCAGCAACAGGCTGGATGGCCAGCGTCGAACAAAGCAGTGCGCGGCGCGCTGGTCGGATTGATCCCGTTGGGACTTCTGCTGGTCGCCGTTCTGGTCGTGCTGGCCCTTGCGACCTTCGCTCACACATTGATAAGAACAGCAGGATTTTTCGTCGAGCAACAGGTTGCTGTGAGTATTCTGGTCGCCGGTTTTCTGGCGACCCTTATCGTCTATATCATCGCGACCGTGCGCACGTTGAGGCAGGTAGCAGCATGGCAGCAGGACAATTTGGCAGTGTGTGCGCGCATCGCCCTGTGGGCACTGGGGTCCACTGCGCTGGTCGTTGCCTTACCAGTGCTGCTTGCGTTCTTCTTGCCTCAGCATCCTGCTCCGTGATCATTCACGTTAACCGGGCTTGTCCCTATGAGAAAGAGTACGAACTGCTTCGATCTGTTCCCGTGCCGCCGGTACAACCTCCTGAGCGAACAGGCGAATTTGCTCCAGTTCATTCCCAGGGACAGGCCAGAAGTTAAAGGTATCCATACCCAACTCCGTATAGAAGCGCACGAGCGTTTCCACCCATGTAGCTACAGACCCGAATAAAATACCCGGGCGCCTGGCGCGTATAGTGGATTGAGAAGTCTGCTGGATCATGCCTCCCAGGTTGTAGTTTCTGCGGATAACGCCCGGGTCGCGGCTCGCTTCTTGGGCGGCCTCGTCAATCAGCCGCTGCGATTCTGGTATTTGCTCGGGCGGAACATAGGGCAGGGATACGGACCAGCCATCTGCCAGGCGCCCAATCAGGCGAAGCATACGAGGTTTTATGGCGCCCAGCCAGATGCCTATTGAGTGCGAGGGCCGTGGACCCGGCTGCGCTTCCACCAAAGAGTAATATTTACCAGCGAAGGACACTGTGCTCTCGTTGCCCAGGCTGCCCCAGACTAGACGCATGATCTGGATCGCTTCCTCCAGGGCCTGGAAGGCCTCACCTGGCGTGCGCCGGGGGCCACCATAGGCGGCGATGCCCTCCCAGAAGGCGCCCGCGCCAAGTCCCAGTACTATGCGACCCCCTGTGATAATGTCCAGGGATGCCGCAGCCTTTGCCAGCATGGCAGGCGGTCGCAATGGTAAATTGGCGACGTTCGGAAAGAGCCGGATGTTGCTGGTGGCCGCGCCGAGGGCAGTCAGCAGAGTCCAGGTATCCAGGAATCCTCCGTTGTATGGATGGTCCTGGATACCGATCAAATCGATGCCGGACTGATCGGCAAAGCGGGCCATATCGAAAGCGAGCTTAACCCCGCCCGCATTTGGATTGATATTGATGCCAAATAAAGGCTCCAGACGTGAGGGCTCGCTGGTGAGCGTAGTCATTGCACTTCCTTCGTTAAAAAACTCGTCATGAGGCGAGCAGATTACGCGGCCTTACCATCAGACAAGGCATACAACTGGTCTGTTTTCGCAGCCATGATGAAATCGTTGCGATGCAGGCCGCGAATCTTGTGCGTCCACCAGGTGACGGTTACCCTACCCCACTCGGTTAAGAGTGCAGGATGATGTCCTTCCTCTTCGGCCAGTGCGCCTACTTTGTTGGTGAAGGCCAGGGCATGCACGAAGTCGTCAAACTTGAAGACCCTCTCTAAACGTTTGATGCCCTCGCGTTCTTCAATATGCCATTCGGATATTTGTGGTTGAAGTTCAGAGATCTCCGTATCTGTAACCGTTGGTTCCCCTTTGCGGCAGGCGGTACACTTCATTTGTGTTAACTGTTCCATATCCTGGTTCCCTTCCAGATGAGCACATCCGGCATAGTAGTTGCCTGGTATCTACAAACATTATACGCGAGGAACTTGCAGCATAGCCAATCGTTTATCTTATTTGCAGGGGACTTGTCCTGTCTAGCTAAGAGCGTGTCTGATTCTCAGAGTCTTCGCCCTCTCTCGCCGGGTGCTCGCGCGGCTTCGCCGCGCGAAAAAGTAGTATGTGTTGTGGAAAATGCGCTAAGCGCATTTTCCACAACACATACTACTTCAGGCGAGCGCCGCAGGTGCGAGCAAGCGATCGTGATGGGAATCAGACACGCTCTAAACGACCAGCGCCGCCTCTTCTTTTGCTTTTACTGCTTCTTCTCGCTCTGTGGTAATGGTGGGCTGAGGGCGGCGGTAGCGTATGAAGCAGGCGGCGATGATTGCGACTGCCGTCAGGGCAACGCTGATATGGAAGGCATCTTGAAACGCCAGGATGCTCGCCTGCCGCTGTACCAGCCCACTGATCACCTGAATCGCGGCAGAAAGGGCAGCGCTTGCCGATGCTCCTCGCTGCATGAAGAGCGCCTGTAAGCCCGGCAGGAGTTGTCCGAGCGGCGACGATGGCGTGACCTGCTCGGCCAGGTGCGCATAATGGATGGCAGTTTGGGTCTGGACCAGTGTCGCCATTACCGCCACCGCGAAGGAACTGATGACGAAGCGTACCGTGGTATTGACCGAAGTCGCCTGGGGCAACTGGCGGGGCCTGATCTCCGAAAGCGCCGAGACCGCCAGGGGTTGAAAACAAAAACCAAGTGCCAGGCTGCGCCCGATGAGCCAGAACTGAAGCGTCCCATAGGGGGTGTTAAGGCTGAGCGAGGAAAGCAGCCAGAGCGCGCCCCCTAGAATGATCAATCCCGGGATCACCACCGCGCGGACACCAAATCTATCCACGAGACGACCGCCTACCACGGCTGCTACCATCGAGGCAAAGGCCTGGGGCAGCAAGAGCAGCCCGGCCTGGTAGGCCGAGAGGCCGCGTAAATTCTGCAGGTAGACTGGGATGAGGAACAGGCCTCCGTAGAGCGCGAAGGTGACGAGCATACTGGTGATGTTACTGGTGGTGAAAGGGGCATTGGCGAAGACGCGCAGGTCCAATAGCGGCTGGCCGCCCCGGTTGACGATATTCAATTCGACCACTACAAAGATTGCCAGCGAGAGGACCCCGATCACCAAGAAACTCAGGACCTTCGTCGATCCCCATCCAGCGGTGCTTGCATCGGACATTCCGTAGAGCAGCGAGGCCAGACCAATGGAAGCGAACAAAAAGCCAGGGAGATCGAAGCGTGCTCGGCGTTCAGCCTGTCCTTCACGCAGAAAGATGATCCCCAGGATGATCCCAAGAATGCCGATGGGCAGGTTGATGAAGAAAATCAACTGCCAGCCCAGATAGGTTACTATATAGCCGCCCAGGGTCGGTCCAAAGGCCGGGGCCAGCAGGATCGGAACGCCGAGTGCACCCATGGCGGTTCC
>WNFD01014493.1_pt1 | contig 13644 bp, 9 predicted proteins | sample 5400491 | NCBI WGS metagenome assembly WNFD01 (sample SAMN13153343, study PRJNA577476) | soil metagenome | isolation source: 120 cm saprolite under Douglas fir tree site 2 hole 2 replicate 2 | place: USA:California | collected 2015-04-18 | reverse complement strand
TCAGCGGCATCGCCCTGACCATGGCCACGCTGAGGATGTTCAAAATTCTTCCGGGCATACCCTTTGCCTCGGGACACAAGGCCCTGTTGCTGTTTCCGCTCTATATCCTCGCCTCGCGCCTGACTTATTCGCGATGGGGCGCGACAGCGGCCGGAGCCGTCATGGGGGTGATCGGTTTCCTGCAGGGTGATGGCCGTTTCGGCATTCTGGAGATGCTGAAACATCTGGCGCCCGGTGTGATTATTGATTTGGCGCAACCGTGGGTGAGCCGGCTCCCGGTCTGGGCTCTCGGGTATTGTCTGCTCGGGCTCGCCGCCGCCGTCGCCCGGACAACAACCGAGTTCTCCCTCGTCGCGATGCTCGGGGCACGGGCTGAGATCTACATTTTTCCGATGGCGAAACTGGTGCCGAACCTTGTGGCCGGCTTTCTTAGCGGATTTACGACCCTTTTTGTCCTTCGCGCATTCGATCGCTCCATGCCGCGGCGGGAAGAACCCTCGGCGGAACCCGACAACCCGATCGTCGACGCATCAGGGGACGGGTTCGAGACCCGCCCACGGCCTCGCGCGTGCCCTCGCTCTATCCGGCGCAAGGAGAGTGAACTGGCTGCTCAATCCGACAAGGCGGCGCGGGGTTCATAGGATCAAGCCCCGCACCCGCAGCCATCTCTCAGAGTTTTCGACGATCCAATGTTGGGCTTCCGATTCTGTTTGGAAATGTTGGATGGGTTCGAACTGACCATCCGGCCACTCGACGTGGATATACCATTCGTCTCTCACTGGTCGAGGCGTGAACGTCGGCCGCGGTCGCTGATCGATCATAGTCTTCGATATCGACGGACTGGGTAGGTCCGGAGCATGCCCCCAATTACCGATCGAGATAGCACGATTTTTGCGCTCGATGTTGCTCAAGTTGGCTGATAGTCTGAGCAAGCGGCCCGGCACCGGGGGATCGACATGATGGTGGTTCTCCGGCGATCACCTGCGGGTTCGACCAGAGATCAAATTCTCTCCTGCAGCACTTTTATCGTGCGATCCGAACCGGGCAAAACTGTTCTCTGGAACCGACGTCACATGCTCTGACGGGCAGCCACGGCCGCGAAACCTCAGAAAGCTTCGACGTGAGAATGGTCGACGAGAATGCTCAGGCTGTAAGAAGCGCAATGCGCGATCGCAATACCGCGATCCAAATCCAACAGTTGAGAGATGCGCGGCGTCAGGCAGAGGCCCAGCTTTCGGCGATTTTGCTGTCCAGATGTTGGAGATGGACGCGACCGCTGCGCTGGATCAAAACCAAGTGGAATGAGCTTCTCTTGGGCAAAGCGATGGGGATCGAGGTCTCCGTGGCCCGGAGCGGCAGGCAGAGACAATCCGTCGCGGCAATTATACCGGCATCTGCAAAAAGGGGCTTCAGCGAGACCTCCGACACTGTTGTGGTCATGGCCCACGAGGCTTCCCGAACAGGGGCGCCAATCATAGCCTGGAATCTCGTCAAAAAACTTCGACAGCAGTACAACGTGGTCGTTCTATTAAGGGCGGGGGGCAGCCTTTTTTCTGCGTTCGAGGAAGAAGCTACAGCAGTCGTACGCCTCCCCCAGACACTGGAGCGTGATACGGCCAGAGTTCGTGCCTTCGTCGAGAAGTTGATTATGAAATATCGGCCCAAATACGCGATTGCCAACAGCGTCGAAACGCGGGTTTTCATCCCTGCTTTCGAGGAAGCCGGTGTTCCCGTCATCGCGTTGGTGCACGAGTTTCCCCAATATATCCGACCGGCTGGTACGCTTAATCAGGTCTACTTGACCGCTTCGGCGGTGGTCTTCCCTGCTGATATTGTCGCCAAGGCTTCGATCGCTGAATATCCGTTCCTTGCCCTCCGCGATGTCGTTGTGATCCCGCAGGGCGAGTGCGAAATTCCGCCCCAGGGAATGGACGACTGCAAGTGTAATGGGAGCGGATCGTCGCATCTGAGTTTAATTGAAAAAGAGGCAGACACGTTTCTGGTCGTCTGCATCGGACGGGTTCAGATCAGAAAAGGCGTGGATCTCTTCATCTCGATCGCCTCACTTGTTCAGCGTACGGAGCACGGAAAGAAGATTGCCTTTTTGTGGGTGGGAGATGGGTACTTTCCCGATTCGGATGTGGCGTATTCGGCCTACCTTCGCGATCAGATCAACCGCTCCGATCTTCAGACGTCGGTCGAAATTCTCGATGCGGTCGCCGATCCGGAGCCGATTTACGCGAGCGCTGACCTGTTCCTCCTTACCTCACGGCTGGATCCGCTGCCGAACGTTACGATTGAAGCCGCAATGAGGGGTCTGCCCGTCGTTTGCTTCGATCGAGCCAGTGGTACTGCCGAGTTGTTGGCAAAAAACGAGGCGACGCGTGACTTGGTTGTTCCTTATCTCGACTGTGATGCAGCAGCTCGACTTATCAACGAGCTCGCGGAGGACCCCGTCCGACTAGGCCGCCTGTCCGATGAAATCCGGCGGTTCGCAAAGTCGATGTTCGACATGGACCGTTACGCGGACACGATCAATAATTTGGCCATCAAGACTTCGTTGCACAATCGTCTAATCGAACGAGACGCCATATTAATTGTGGAGAACGCGGCGTTCAATCCGCAACTGTTTCTCGGGGACCGCTCGGCCGTCATAACTTTCGAAGCCGCCGTTCACAAGTATCTCCATCGATCGAAATTGCTGTCGAAGCGGAACGAAGCTAATGCCGGCCTGATCCTCCGTCGCCCATTGGACGGCTTTCATCCGTTCGTTTATGCCGCCGAGAGCCCGACCTATGACGAGGAAAGCGGCGAGGATCCGCTAGCGCATTTTGTAAGGACGGGGCGCCCCGAGGGTCGTTGGAGCCATTTGGTAATCCGGCCGACAGACAGGCAGCCAAGTGGTACCTCGAACCTGCGTGCGGCGATTCATGGACATTTCCATTACCCGGAATTGTTCGATGAATTCCTGCGGTGTCTTATCAGAAACCGTACCAAATGCGATCTATATTTAACAACGAACCGGGATGAGGACGCGACCATTTTGCAGGAAACATTGACCAAATTTGATATGCCAAGCGCTACAATCCGTGCGGTACCTAATCGTGGGCGGGATATTGGACCATTCCTGTCCGAACTTGGCGACGAGCTTCGGCAGTATGATGTTGTCGGTCACGTGCACGGTAAGCGTAGCGTGCTCACTCCGGGTCTGGGAGATGGGTGGCGTAACTTCCTTTGGCACCACCTGATTGGTCCGTCATTCCCCATGGTTGACACGATCCTCGATGCTATTGCGCGAGATCCCACTCTGGGTCTTGTGTTTCCGGAAGACCCCCATCTCACCGACTGGAATGAGAACCGCCCGATAGGCGACGATCTTGCACGGCGCATCGGGATAACCGTGGCATTGCCCAACCACTTTGATTTTCCGAATGGGACCATGTTTTGGGCGCGGCCTGCCGCACTCCAGCCGCTCTTTTCGCTGGGGTTGAAATGGGAGGACTATCCGCCGGAGCCGCTTCCCTACGACGGAACGATCCTGCATGCCCTCGAACGACTGCTTCCGTTCGTTGCAACTGAAGCGGGGTTCAGATACGCCACGACGTTCGTTCCAGGAAGTACAAGGTGAACTCTCGCCTGATTATCGGCGGCTGGGGGCTTCTGGCGATCCTGGCGCAGATCCCAGGCTTCCGTTCAATCTCCCGGGTTGTCAGACAGCGATCGTCCCGACTTGGAAGGCAAGGCCGACGCGTTCGCGACGAAAAGCAAATCTGCGCACAATCGGGGTTATTTGATCGCGAATGGTATCTGCAACGCAACCCGGATGTCGCCGCGTTCGGCATCAATCCGCTAACCCACTACATCAGCAAGGGTGCTGCGGAAGGCCGCGACCCCCACCCGCTCTTCGACGGCGAGTGGTACCTGCGGCGCAACCCGGATGTCGCCGCGTTCGGCATCAACCCGCTCACCCACTATATCAGCAAAGGCGCCGCGGAAGGCCGAGACCCCCACCCGCTCTTCGACAGCGAATGGTATCTGCAGCGCAACCCGGATGTGGTCGCGTCCGGCATCAACCCGCTAGCCCACTACATCAGCAAGGGCGCGGCGGAAGGCCGAGACCCTCATCCGCTCTTCGACGGCGACTGGTATCTCCGCCGCAATCCCGATGTTGCCGCGGCCGGAATGAACCCACTCGGGCATTATATTGGTTGGGGCGCGGCAGAGGGCCGCGATCCCAACCCGCATTTCGACAGCGATTGGTATCTCGAACGCAACCCCGAAGTCGCCGTGGCGGGGGCGAACCCGCTTAGTCATTATATTCACTGCGGTAGCGCCGAAGGGCGGGATCCAAATCCACTTTTCGACACGAAGTGGTATTTGGAGCGGAATCCGGACGTTGCTAGCTGCGGCATGAACCCGCTGACTCACTACATTCATTTTGGCGCTGCCGAAGCACAATACGCCTCTGCGCGGGCATCTTGGCCGAAAGGCTTTCCGACGGTTTCCGCGATTGTCCCATGCTACAACGGCGCGCGATGGCTTGCGGAAGCATTGGAGTCGATCACGGCACAATCGCTTCCTGTTCAAGAAATCATCGTCGTCGACGATGCATCGACTGACAACTCGGCCGAGATTGCGCAAGAGCACGGGGCCTCGGTGATTCGGAATTCGTCAAACCGCGGGGAAGGATATTCGCGGAACGTGGGCCTCAGGTATGCGTCCGGTGACCTCATCGCCTGGCTGGACGCCGATGATGTTTGGCTCCCTCATCATGTGAGCACCCTGAGTGGGCTCCTTCAGCATTACCCGGAGGCCACCGCTGCGTTTGGCGCAGTCCAGCGCTTCGGGCAGCGCAACGAACTGATTCGAGGTTACGTCCCGCCGGGCGAGCCCTCCAACGTGTTCTGGGCGGCTTTCCGCGATTGGGTGCACACCACCATAGGGTCGATGACCCACAAGGCGGCTCTGCTGAATATCGGAGGCTTCAACGAGGAAGAGCGGTACTCGGTGGATTTTGATTTATGGCTGCGCCTCTCGCGTCATCATCTTTTTACCTGCACCCATGAGGTAACCAGTCGCTGGCGCTGGCACGATGCGCAGCAAAGTAAACAGCTGCAGAACCAGCTTGCCGCAGTCTATCGCTTCCGCCGAAGCTACTGGGAGCGAGAACGAGCCACCGGACGCCCGACGATCGCAGCGGAGATGGAACGCCGGATGGCCGATATCTGGAGCGAAGACATGAATGCGGCTTGGGAGAGGCGCGACATGTCTCACTTGCGATTTCTTTGGCAGCTTGCGGATCTCGTGCCCGCGATCCCGGCGGGTTGCCGGTCCGCCTTCGCGCAGCGCATCCAGGAGCCGCAGGCAGTTGAGCACCGCTGACAAACAGAACAACCCTCGAGTAGAGGGAATCTCATGCGGTTAGGGTGGTTCCCTCAAGTTCGAAGCGAGGTGGCCCGCTCCGACGACGAGCGGATCTGCAAGGAATCCGGGCTGTTCGACGCCGAGTGGTATCGGCAGCGCTATCCGGATGTTGCCGACACCATGGGCGGACCGCTGCGTCACTATTGTCGTCTGGGTTGGTTGGAGGCGCGAGATCCGCATTCGCTCTTCGACACGGATTGGTACGTTGCCCAAAATCCCGAGGTTGGTGCCTCGGGGGTGAATCCGCTGGCGCACTATATCCGGGTCGGCGCCGCGGAGGGGCGAGACCCCAACCCGCTTTTCGACAGCGACTGGTATCTCGAACGCAATCCGGATGTGCTGGCGGCTGGTATGAACCCGCTCAGTCACTACGCGCGTTGGGGCGCCGCCAAAGGTCTCGATCCCAGCGAAGGATTTCAGACCCTCTGGTATCTGGAGCGCCATCCTGATGTTGCGAGGGCGGGCATGAACCCGCTGGCGCATTATCTTCACTGGGGCTCCGTGGAACTGCGGGAACCGGTTTCCCCGGTCCCGTTCATGTTCAAGAAACTGGCGATCAAGCCCAAGTCATGTGACATGGAACTGGAACGTTTGTTGCGCATATACTCTTTACCACCGGACGTAACGCCAGCGAGGGCAAGGCGTGACAATAACAGCCAGGTTGGCGTGAGTTGGGCGGAACAATACCTCTTTGACTGCAGTCGGCGATTTTCCTGCGGTGATCTGAAGGGAGCGTTACGCTCCGCCAAGCATGCGGTCCAGCTAGTGCCCCACGAAGACGATCCCATTACGCTTTTTTCGGAGCTGTTTCGTCGGCGAAATAGCTCTGCCCTCGAAACATTTACCCGGAAGCTTTCCGGAGCAGATTGCTTGGTCGTGCACATTTCGCACCAGGAAGGCATCGCTAGAGCGCAGCAGTCTTGCAGATCGTTTCACGATAACGCCGGAAAGATTGCCAATGTTATCGTTGTTGCAGACGAAACCGCTCCGGATTACAGCTATTCCTTCGATGATGCGCGATCGATTCTTTTTGTTCCGGCCAATGACAAGTACGAAGGCCTTCCCGATAAGGTTGCTAAGGCATTGGTGTTTCTTGGCCTCTGCCCATTGAACATGCCGATTCTCAAAGTCGACGACGATTCGGTTTGCACGGACGTACTTCGACTGAAGCAGTTCATCGAAGAGATCATGTCCCGCCATATGCATGGCGGAAGGATCAATACACAGTTGCACCCGTTCGGCTGTTCGTATTGGCATTTTGAGAAATGCAGCGATCAAAATATCAACGTCCGGCCTGATGGATTTCTGGTTACTGCCCCATACGTTGGAGGAGAGGGATACTGGTTGAAGGCGGCGGCGGTTAACGCAATGGCGAAAATTGCGCTGATACACGAACGGTATTTCGAAGTGGAGTACTACGAGGATAGGGCCGTTGGAACGGCACTATTTCATTATGGAGTGAAGCCCCATTCTTTTGATCTCTTTGCGGCCGGCATCTTGCGTGATGCGGGCCTTCCGGCGGGTAGCCGAGACAATCCGCCGGTTCGACTCCGCGGCTCTCGAGTAGAGCGAGGTTGAAATAACAGGTCTGCCGCCCGGAGCGTCGGTCAGCGCCGTTCGGTATCCGCAGAGGGTGTGTGAGAGCTGGCCGATTGCGGCGAGCCTATCGGCAAACCCTCTGCGGGCCCAGACCCGAACCTGGAATGCGCTCGGTCCAGCAGCGCGGCCCCGGCCCTGTTCCGGTCCCCGACCCAGACCCAGACCCAGACCCTTGCAAACGCCAGCCAGGTTCCTCAACCCAACGGCATTGGCGGCCCATGCCAGAACCCGGAACCGCCCAGCAAGCCCAGCGCGCCGGGGTGAGCAGAGCCACACCAGGGGCCGCGGAGCGGGCGAGCATGGGTGCGTTGACGGGGGCGGCTTCAGCATTGTTGCCGGCGCCAGCGCCCGCAGTCAGCAGCAGCACCGCTGCGATAATCAGCAATTTGGGTTTCATCACCTTCCTCCCACAGTTAGCGCCTCCGGCGGACGCGAACCCCGCTCATGACGCGTCGTCTTTGCGGAGGATCGTGCCGACATGTTCGCCGCGCAATGCCGGCTCCAGCAGTTCCGGCTTCAGCCCGTTGATGATTTGGATCCGCTTGACTTGCCGCGCATTGGCGAGCAGGTCGATCAGGACGCGGTCGAAGGGCAGCGTCGGAAGGTTGCGTTGCTTCAGCTCGCCCACCGTGATGCTGTCGATAAAGCGCGCATTCGGGTGCGTCTTCGGATCCGCATCGTAGAGGCCATCGACGTCCTTGATCAGGGTATGGGTCGCGCAGCCGTAGCATTCGGCAAGCAGGTAGGTGCCGGCGTCGGTGCGGTGCGGCGGGATGCGTCCGAGCTTTGGCGGGTGTTCCCAGATCGAGAACGGCGGGTCGCCGTTGCAGATCACCCCGGGCGCCGCCTTGATGAAGAAGGGCAGCATGTGCCCGAGGATCTCCGGGGGGATCGCCACCACGCCGTGCGGCGCGAGCAGCGTTCCAAGGAGGTGGGCGTTGCCGAGCGCATCGATGATCGCGAGCTGCGCCAGCACCCCGGTGGGCAGGCCGAGATCGATGCCGATCGAGGCGGCGTGCCGGCCGCGGACGCCGCCTCCGGTGCCGATGACCAGCTTGAATTTCGTCAGCGCCGCGGCCAAGGCCTCGACTAGCGGGTAGGTGGCCTTTTTGCCGTTATCGAGGATCGATCGCGCGCCGACCTTCACGATGTGACAGAACGGCAGCATCGGCACGACGGGCGTTTCGGTCGAGGACATGACCTGCTTGTCGAGCAGACTCTCGCGCATCAGCATCGACTCGACGTGATGCCGCCGATCGGGCGAAAGATCGATCGTCGGGGGCGAGGATTGCGAATTGTTCATGGCTTGATGACTCGCGTTCAGGCGGTGATAACGGTGCCAACCGGCTCGCCATTCAGCGCGCGGGTCAAATTGCCCTTCTTCAGGCCGTTGATGATCTGGATCGAACGGCGGTGCTTGGCATTTTTCATCAGCTGAACGACTGTCCGTTCGACCACGACGTCGTCAAGGTCCATCGCGTCGAGCTCCTCAACGGTGATCCGCGGGATGAATTTCGCGTTGCGATCCTTTTTCGGATCGGCCGTATAGAGACCCTCCTCGTCCTTGACGTAGATCATCGAGCGCGTCCCGAACACCTCGCTGACGAGGTAGCAGCCTGTATCGGTGCGGTGCGGCGGGATCCGGCCGATCTCCGGGTTGGGCTGCCAGTAGGAGTATGGCGGCATGCCGACGCAGACGCAGGCCTGGCGCTCGGCGAGATAGAGCGGCAGCTGCGCAAACTGCGCGGGCTCGATAAACGGAATCCCGTGCTTCGCCAGCAAATAATGGATCATCTTGGCATTCTGCATGCTGACGAAAAAGCCGAGGACGCTCAAGACGCCGGTCGGCATGCCGAGGTCGAGCCCGACGCTGTAGGCATGCCGGGCGCGCGTGCCCGCCCCGGTACCGATGATCATTTTGTGCCGGGGCAGGTTCTCGACCAACTCGTCGATCAGCGGGAAGACCGCCGCCCGCCCGCGATCGATGAAGCTCTGGCCGCCGACCTTGACAACATTGGCCTCTGGCAGGATCTGGAGAGTTGGCTGCGTGTCGAACGCAGCGAGCCCGGCCTCATCCGACAGACTCCCGCCCACCAGTGCTCGGGTCAGGGCCAAAACCTCGTCATCCATTTTGTCAGCTCCAAATAATCGGTTATAACGCCTGCCGCGCAAAGTAGTTCGCCAGAGCAGCTACTGGTTTTCTCGCCGTTTCTTCAGGGCTGCAATGCAGCTCTCCGATAGCTCGTTTTCATGCTGACGCAGGCACCGGCCGACGCGCTCTTCATCCGCACACAATTTCGCAATATCGGCTTGACAGACGCTGCGGATGGCAGATCCGCCCTGGCCCCCCGCATCGCCCTGCCCGGCCTCGCTCTTGCCGGCGCCGTCGCTCTTGCCGGTATCCGGGCTTTTGTCCTTGGTGTCGGCGCCGTCGGCAGCCGCGTCCTTACTGGCGGTGTTTGGATTCGGCTGCGCGAGCGCGGAACCGGTCGGCGTATCCCACAGCATCACTCGGCTATCCATCCCCGCCGTCGCCAGTCGCGTTCCCGAATGCGAGAACGTCACGAAATGGATCCGGCGTTGATGCCCGGTCATGGCGGCGACCTCGTTGCGGGTGGTGACGTCCCAGAGCCTCACGATATTGTCGAGGCCCACCGCCGCCAGGAGCTTGCCGTCCGGGGAGAACGCGGCGAAGCGGACCCAACGCGTAGCGCCGCGAAACGGGTCCAATTCCCTGCGCGTCGCAACATCCCAGAGCTGCACGTTGTTGCTCGCGCCCGCGGCGGCCAGGAGCCTGCCGTCGGGGGAGAATGCTACAGAATGAACCGGCCCCGTGTGCACGTCGATCGTCGCGATCTCCTTCGCCGCGGCCACATCCCAAAGCCTGATCGTGCCGTCGATGCTGCCGGACACGAGAACCCGGCTGTCCGGAGAATAGGCCAGCGCCTTGACGCCCCCGGTATGGCCGGTGAGCGTCGCGAGCTCCTTGGCTGTCGCGACATCCCACACTTTGACGGTTTGATCGTAGCCTCCCGAGGCGAGCGTTTTGCCGTCGGGCGCGTAGGCCACGGCTCGGATGATGTTAGTGTGCCCGCTCAGCGTCGCGAGCTCCTTGCCGCTCGGCACTAGCCACAGCTTGACCGTGCGGTCGTAGGCGCCCGTCGCCAAAATCTTGCCGTCCGGCGATAGAGCGACGGTCACGATCGCGCCCGAATGGCCTTTCAACGCGGCCAGTTCCGTGCCGGTCGCGACATCCCACAGCCGTGCCGTATGGTCATGGCTGCTCGAGGCGAGGATCTTGTCGTCAGGCGTGAACGCGACGGCCGTCACGTAGGCCGAGTGACCCACGAACGCCAACCGCTCCTCGTTTTTGACCGGCTCGGGGACCTCCTGGACGCCCAGCTTGAGGGTCTCGGCGACATCCCACAGCCTGGCAAGCCCGTCCATCGTAGCGGTCGCCAGAATCTTGCCGTCCGGCGAAAACTTCACGCTGCGGACGCGATCGCCGACATGCGGGATGCTGGCCAGCGGCTTGCCGGTGTCGGCGTTCCACAGCTTTAGAGTGTCATCCTGGCCGCCCGCGGCGACGAGCTTGCCGTCCGGCGAGAAGGCGACGGACAGCACCTCGTTCTCCGTCCCCTCGAGCGTCATTTTCTCGGCGCGCGCGGCGACGTCCCAGAGCCGTACCGTGGTATCCATGCTGCCGGTGACCAGCGTCTTGTCGTCGGGCGAGAACGCGAGACCCCGCACGCCGTGCTCGTGCCCGGTCAGCGTCGCGAGCTCCTTCCCGGCCGCGACGTCCCACAATTTGACGGTGTAATCATTGCTGCCGGAGGCGAGGGTCTTGCTGTCGTGGGTGAACGCCAGCGAGCGCACCGCCCCATTATGGTTCAGCTGAGCCCGCACCTGGCCGCTTGCCACATCCCACAGCTTGATCGTGTTGTCGTGACTGCCCGAGGCTATCGTCTTGCCGTCCGGCGAAAAGGCCAGCGAGCGGATCATGTTGCTGTGACCGCGAAACGTGGCGAGCTCCTTTCCGGCAGCCCAATCCCATAATTTCACGGTCGAATCATAGCTGCCGGTGGCGAGGGTTTTGCCATCCGGCGAAAAGGCTACGGATTCGACGGTGCCGGAATGCCCGGTGAGCGCGACGAGCTCCTTGCCGGTCGCCGCTTCCCACACCTTGGCGGTCCGGTCGTAGCTCCCGGTGGCAATGAACTTGCCGTCCGGCGAATAGGCAACCGAGGCGAGCGCCAGCGTGTGCCCTCTCAGGGTTGACCGCGCTTCCCCAAATGCCGGGTATGCGACCCCGGCCATGACGGCAAGCACGAGCAACACGCCGACTCCCCGCGTTGCCATGGCCCAAGCAGATGTCAAACGCAAATCGTGCCTCCTGTAGTATCCGTCCCTACGCCGACCGCGCGGCGTCAGTCCCGCGGGACTAGATGGATTGCCGGTGCTTTGAGCAGCGCTATAACCTGCTCTCCTTCGTGCAACGCGAGTTCCTGGCAAGATTGATTGGTAACCAGGGCCTTAAGCGGAAAGCCGCAATCCAGGCTGACGCGAACCATCTCGCCTTCACGGTCGAGCGCTTGCACCCGCCCCGCCAATCGGTTCCGGGCGCTGTTCTGGCTTAGCGGTGCGCCCTTATCCAGGATCACATCGCCGGCATGAATGCAGACATAGACCTCGCCGCTGAGGCCGGCCGGAGCCGACGCGACCAGTTGGACGGATCCAATCTGCACGGTCGCTAGACCATCGCTCGCGGCGACGATCCTCGCCCGCTCGACTGTGTCCACCCCGACGATCCGGGCGACCGTGAGGTCGGCGGGTTTGCTGAAGACCTCTTCCACGGGGCCGCTTTGCCGGATGCGTCCCTCATCGAAAACGACGACGAAATCCGCCAAGGAAAGCGCCTCGACCCGATCATGCGTCACCAGTACGGCGGGGATCCCGAGCCGCGCCAGCGAGCGTCGAAGCTCGCGCCGCAGCTGCTCGCGCAGCGGCACGTCGAGCGCGGAGAGCGGTTCATCGAGCAGGAGCAGGCGCGGGCGACAGACGAGCGCCCGCGCCAGTGCCACCCGCTGCCGCTCGCCGCCCGATATCTGCCCCGGATAACGATGCCCGAGGCCGGACAACCCGAGCAGCTCCTTGATTTCCTTGACCCGCTGCTGTCGCTCTGCCCGGCCGAGAGCCCCCAGGCCATAGGCGATATTGTGGGTGACGTTGAGGTGGGGAAACAGCGCGTGATCCTGGAACAGATAGCCGATGCGGCGCTTCTGCGGTGGTAGAAAGATGCGGCGGTCACTGTCGAACCACATCTCATCGCCCAAGCGGATATGGCCGCGGCCGGGCCGCTCGAGGCCGGCCAGACATCGCAACGTTGTCGTCTTCCCGGATCCGGATGGGCCGAACAGCACGGTCAGCGACGAGGGGCCGGTCGGGCAGCGCAGATCAGCCCGGATCAAGGGTCCGGCCGGAAACTGCTTTTCGAAATCCGAAATCAGCTCGACCGTCAAATCGCTCCCCCCTTCAGCGGCCGAAGGTAGGTTACCGAAAGCGCGAGAAATGAGACGCCCAGCAGGAGCAGCGACGTATTCGCGGCCTTGGCGTAGTTGAGCGCCTCGACGTCATCGTAAATGGCGATCGAAATGGTGCGCGTAACCCCCGGAATATTGCCTCCGACCATCAGGACGACGCCAAATTCCCCGAGCGTGTGGGCGAAGGCGAGGACGAGCCCGGTGAGGATCCCAGGCCAGGAAAGCGGACAAATCACGCGGAAGAAGGTGCGGAGGTGGGACACTCCGAGGCACCAGGAGGCTTCGACCAAACGCCGATCTATCCCCGAGAATGCGGCAACAAATGGTCGTACCGCGAAGGGAAAACTGTAGATGATGGAAGCGAGCAACAGGCCTTCGAACGAAAACGGCAGCGGGCGCCCGACCAGCGTCTCGTAGGTTTGGCCGAGCGGGCTATGCGGGCCGATGGCGATCAGAATGTAAAAACCCAAGACCGTCGGCGGCAGGATTATCGGCAGCGCGACGGCCGCTTCGAGCAGGAACTTGAGCCGCCATCTCGACTCGGCGAGCCAATAGGCCAAGGGCAGCCCGACGAAGAGCAGGATCAGCGTGGTGAAAAACGCCAGCTGCAGGCTGAGCCAGATCGCCTGGAAATCCATGCCTTATTCACCCGGCGAGCGAAACCCGTATCGGTGTAGGATTTCCTTCCCGGAGTCGCCAAGGATAAAACTGCGCAAGGCCTCGGCCGTCTGCCCATCCTGCGCCCAGGACAGGATCACGCCGCCCTGCTCGAGGGAGGGATAGGAGTCGGCGGGAACCTCCCAGCTGCGGCCCTCGTCGCGCAGCGGCGCAGCCGCGGCCAACGAGTGGCTGATCAGCCCGATATCGGCCGCGCCGCTCTCGACGAACTGCGCCGTCTGGATGATGTTCTCGCCAAGAACGAGCTTGTCCTTAACCTTTTCATACACCCCGAGCTTCTTCATCGCCGCCTCCGCGGCCCGCCCGTAGGGCGCGTGGCGAGGGTTGGCGATGGCGATTTTTCGCACCGAGGGATCGAGCAGGGCCTCGATGCCGAGTTTCTCCAGCGCAATCGGAGACGCCT
>WNFD01004731.1_pt1 | contig 13646 bp, 8 predicted proteins | sample 5400491 | NCBI WGS metagenome assembly WNFD01 (sample SAMN13153343, study PRJNA577476) | soil metagenome | isolation source: 120 cm saprolite under Douglas fir tree site 2 hole 2 replicate 2 | place: USA:California | collected 2015-04-18 | reverse complement strand
GATAGTTCATGCCGACGCGAACGTCCCGGCCGAGTGCAGGGTAGCCGATGGCGTCTTGATAGTGCTTGTCGAAGAGGTTGGTGGCGCGGGCGTAAAGCGAGATGCCGCGGCCGATGGCGTAGCTGCTGGAAATGTCGAAGCGGGCGTAGCCGGGATTGCGCGTCAGGCCGAGGAAGAGAAAATCGCTGTCGGTACGTGGGCCGCTGAAATAGCCGGCAAGAGTGAAATGGAATTGACGAAACGAGGACATGAGCGTGAGAGAGCCGGAATTCGGCGGCCGGCGGATCAGGTGGTTGCCGGCGATTTCCGCGGGATCGAACGCGTTGGGAGAAACGAGAACCCGGCTGTCGTCATACGAATAATTGCCTGCGAGCATAAGCCAGTGAACGAGGCGGGCTTCAACGGCGACATTCGCTCCGCGCGCGCGAGCGAGATCGGTGTTAAAGAAATTGCCCCAGAAGGCGGGGCAGCCGGCCGGCTGAGGAATCGCGCAAGGGCTGAACGGAGAGCACGACGTGAAACTGATGATGTCGTAGAAGCGGCTGGAAAAATAATCGGCGGAGATTTTCACCCGATCGTCCGCCAGTTTTTGCTCGATGCCGGTGTTCCAAGTTTTGCTGGCTTCCGGCTTGAGCGTGGGATTGCCGGGGAAGCAAGGGCTGCTGCCGGCGTTTTGGTCGAAGCGCGGTTCGACGATGCCTTCGCCATAGAAGACGCGGTAACGCGTGTCGCCCCAGAAGCCGCTGCCGTAGCGCAAAACCAGCGATGCGCCGACGCGCGGAACGACGCGGGTGCCGAAGCTGCCATTGGCCTCGGCGCGCCCGCCGAAATCGAGGGACAGACGCGAAATAGGCAGGTAGCGAAAATCCAGATAGCCGCCTTGATTGTTGCGGCGAAGATGGCCGATGCCCAAAAACGAAATGTCGGCGTTCTCGACTTCGTATTGATATCCGGCCGTAGCGCTGAATTTGCGGAGAATATAACTGGTCTGCGCGTTGATGCTGGCGCGGTTGTATTCGCTGGTTGCGCCCGGCGAGGTGAAATCGCAAAACTCCGCGGTGGCCACCGCCGCGGGATTGGTTTGCGGGCAGCCGGCGAAGGGATCGGTGGCGAAAAAACTCTGGATAGGATTGGCGCTGAACACGTGATGGTAAGACTCGGCGCCGCTGACCTGATGGTGCCAATGAGCGCCGCTGGTGAAATCCCAGCGGGCATTGGCGCTGAAATCGTGGAGGTCGTTGATTTGGTGCAGGCTCGGAGGGGTCAGCAAGGTTTGGCCGGGAATGCCCGCTTCGCTGGTGTTGTTGCGAATCGCGAGCCGGAGCTGATTGGTTTCACTTAAGGCGTAGCCGAAGTTTCCGGAGATGGTGCGATTGCGGAAAGTATCGTTGGGGCCCTGTCCTTCGGAAGTGAAGTAAGAGGCCGCGCCGGAATAGTCGAACGAGCCGAGCAGGCCGCTGAGCTGCGCGCCGCCGCGCGCGGTGGAAAAACTGCCGCCTTCGGTGAACAGATTGAAAGCGGGAACGCGAGTTTCGCCGCGATGCGTAAACACCTGAATGACGCCGGAGGCCGCGTCCGTGCCGTAGAGGGCGCTTTCTGCGCCGCGCACGACTTCGACTTTGTCGATGTTGTCGAGCGTGAAGTTGGAAAAGTCAAAGGTGCCGCCGGGGAGATTGACGGCGGAGCCGTCGATGAGCACTTTGGTCTGGTAGGAGTTGCCGCCGTTCAGGAAAATTCCCGCGAGCCCACCTTCCGGGCCGGTGCGGTCGACAGCGACTCCCGGTGTGTACAACAAAACGTCGGTGAGGGGAACCGCCTGGCGGTTATCGATTTCATCGCGGGTGATGACGGTGACGGAGGCGGTGGTTTCCTGCGTCAACGCCGGTTCCGCTTCCCCAGTGACTACCACGCTCGAAGAAAGTCGCTCCAGTTCCAGGTGCAGATCGAACTTGCGAGATTGGCCCGCGGAGAAATCCAAAATGAAATCACGGGGCACGAAGGATTCGCGGGTGAATTGGATGCGGTAGCGGCCCGCCGGGAGAGCGAGCGAATAGGAGCCGTCGTTTGCGGAGGTCGCGGCCAAGAGAGTGGCGTTGGGCGCGTTCTCCAACTGCGCGGTGATGCGCACGCCAGGAACTCCCGCGCCGCTGGAATCCAACAAAGCGCCGGAAAGATGAGCGGCTGGAGAATCGGATTGAGCTTGCAAGGAAAAACTGATTGTGAATGCGAGAAAAACAAGAAAAGCGGTACGGCGAAGCGTTGAGCTCATGTTTGTCCTCCGCTCCCGCACGCGTGGGAGCTTGAAGGTTGGCCCGGCGATTTAAAGAAACGCGCGGGCTGCGAACTTCGCCGGTCTCCTGGCTTGGCGGGGAGTGCGGCCCGAGTTACAGGGCCTGTGCGTGGCCTTCCCGCGACGCCGCCTGGCTTTTTCAGAGTGACCCTGGCCGGGGTCAACTTCGAGTGACCCGAACCGGATCAGCCAAGCGCTTCGCCGCAGTGACCTGCGCAGTGTGGTTCCGCCGTACAGTCGCGCGTCGGCGACGGCTTTCTTGTTTCTTGGGCCTCGAAGTAACGAGGGCGGAAACAAGCGCAACCTGAAGGTTGCCCGTCTTCCCGAGCACGAAGTTCGCGGTGATTGTGAGGGGCCATGCCCGCTGGTGATTGCTAAGTGCCGCGACAAACCGACGCGGCGCTGGGGTTAACGAGAAAACTTCTACGACGTTGGCAACAAATTCACACGCGGGCGGCCGTTCGAGCCTTGCTCGACGGTGAGCGGCGTGTGAAAAACCTCTTCCAGCAAATCGCGCTGATAGACGCTCGCGGGAGAACCTACGCGCAAGCTCTTGCCTTTCTGCAACAGCACGACCTGGTCGGCGTATTCCGCGGCGAGGTTAAGCTCGTGCGTGACGACCACGACGGTGTAGCGATTTTCGGCTGCCAGCCGGCGCAACGTGGCGAGGAGATCGACCTGCGCGCCGATATCGAGGTGCAGCGTGGGCTCATCGAGTAACAAGAGCAACGGCTGCTGGCATAAAGCGCGGGCGAGAATGACGCGCTGCCTTTCGCCGCCGGAGATCTCATTCATCCAGCGATCGTTGAGGTGTTCAGCGCCAACTTGCGCGAGGGCGTTGCGGGCGATGAGAACATCCTGATCGTTTTCGAAACGCAGGGTGCGGCCATAGGGGTGGCGGCCTTGCAGGACAAATTCCCAGGCGCGCGCAGGAAAGAGGAGAGGAGTTTCTTGCTGGACCATCGCGATGCGTTGCGCGCGGGCTCGTGGCGCCAGTGTGTGGGTGACAAAACCATCCAGCAAAACGCGGCCAGAAAGAGGCTCGAGCGCGCCGGCGATTAATTTCAAGAGAGTGGATTTGCCGCTGGCATTCGGGCCGAGAATGGCAACGATTTCGCCGGGCCGCGACTGGAAGCTGTTGGCTTCCAGGGTAAAGAGCGGGGCTTGCGACGGGTTGGCGGAGTAAGCGTAGCTGACCTGCTCGACACTGAGGCGAACTTCACTGTCGGCGCGTGGGGCGTCGCCGAGGTTCGGCCATGCTGAGGAAGATTGCGCCGTGCTGCTCACGCCATCCTCCGCCGGAGAAGATAGATGAAGAGAGGAGCGCCTACGAGCGCGGTCATTGCGCCAACTGGAAGCTCGGATGGGGCTACAACGGTGCGCGCGAGCGTGTCTGCGATAACCACCGCGATGGCACCGCCGAACGCAGCGGTGGGAAGCAAGGTGCGATGGTCGGAACCGAAAAGCAGACGCATCACGTGCGGCACAAGCAGGCCGACGTAGCCGATGGCACCGCTGACGGAAACAGCGAGGCCGGTGAGTATCGACGCAGCGATGTAGACCACGAGGCGCACGCGCCGAACATCGACGCCTAGATGCATGGCTTCTTTTTCGCCTGCAAGGAGCAAGTTCAAATCCGCGGCGGTAGTGTAGATCGCACCGGTGGCGATCAGGAAGCCAATGCCGAGGACCCAACGCAAGCTGGGTTGAAGCGGACTGGAAAGGTCGCCCATGAGCCAAAACGCCATGCCGCGGAAATCACGTCCGGTGAGGGTGGTCAGCAGAAACATGATGATGGCGGAGAGGAAAGAAGAGCTGATGATGCCGGCGAGGAGCAGAGTGGCGCTATCGATTTGTCCTTCGCGGCGACCGAGTAGATACACGGCGGCGATGGTTGCGGCGGCGCCGATGAACGCGCCCAAAGGAGTGAAGAGCGCAGCGAGCCCGACGGGAAGGGCGAGATGCGGCTCGGCTATCAGGGCGAGGATGGCCCCGAGGGCGGCACCCATGGAAACGCCGAGGACGTAGGGATCGGCGAGCGGGTTGCGGAGCAAGGCCTGAAAGCTAGTGCCGGCGACGGAGAGAGACGCACCAACGACAATTGCGAGGAGAATGCGGGGCAAGCGGATTTCGATTACGATCATGCCGTAGTCGCTGGAGAGTTGGCTGGTCTGGCGGAGCAAGACGCTAATCAGGTCGCGGCCGAGGCCATAAAGAGAAACAGGAACGGCCCCGAGCTTGAGCGCGACAACCACCACAGCAAACAGGATTAAAGCAAGGATGCCGCACTGCAGGAGCAGGCGCTGCAGCGTTATTGGGCGCATGCGCACTCCTGTGGCACGAAAAAGTCTCGGGCGAGATGGAGCGGCAACGTTGCAGGCGGAGGCGAGCTGGGACTGGCGTTGTCTTTATCGCTTTGCGGAGTGTCGGCGAAGGCTTCGGGATGAAGCTGGCGGGCGAGCTCCTCGATCGCAGAGGCAATGCGCGGAGCGGGCCGGTTGACGGCGTCGCTGATGACCGCAAAGCGACGATGCTTCACGGCGTCGAGGATGCGCCAGCCAGGAAGATCAGCGAGCGTGTCCGTAGTATGCGCGGCATGGTCGGGATGCGCTTCGGCGAAGATGAGAAATTCCGGCTGGAGGCGAACTACTTCTTCGAGATTGACGTGCGGCCAATTTTGGGAAGAGTCGATGACAGAAACGGCGCCGGCGTGTTGCAGAGCGTCGGCGATGAAGGTGTTTTTGCCGATGGAGATAAGGGGTTCGGTCCAAACGACAAATAAGACACTGCGCAGAGGCAGCGAGGCCACGCGCTCTTTGATTGCGGCGATGCGGCGTTCCATATCTTCACCGAGGACGGTTCCGGTTTCCGGCGCGCCCAGCAAGTCGGCGAGACGTTCGGTGGAAGCGATGATGGCCTCAACAGTGTGGGGATCGGTGGCGTAGGAAGGAATTCCCAGGGAGTCGAGGGCGTTGACGGTTTCGAGGCGGTTCAGATTTTTGGTGACCAGCACGAGGTCGGGATGCAGGGCGGCGATGGCTTCGAGGCTGGGATTGACGGCGCCGCCGACTTTCGTTTTCTGCTGCGCTTCAGGCGGGAAATCGCAGTAGTCAGTGTCACCGACCAGGCGATCCTGCAGGCCGAGGGCGTAGATAGTTTCGGTGAGGTTGGGCGCGAGAGAGACGATGCGGTGGATGGACTGCGGGACGCGGATGGTGCGACCGATTTCGTCAGTGACCTGGCGATAGGCGGGAAGCGCCGGGAGCGGTGGGGCGGTTGCTTGCGAAGCACAAATTACGGCGCCGGTAAACAGCAAGACGAGTGCGGCAGCAGCTACAGCTCTCAGCGTCGAGTGAATGAACATTCGCAACCACGTCCCCGTTACGAGAAATCGCCGCCAACGAAAAAGCCCCACGCGAGCAGCGTTGGGGCTCAAAGACGGCGCCTCTTCTCGCGAAAAGCGCAATCCCCGCGGCACGGGAGGGTAGCCTGGCTTACGGCTTTTCAGCCGATCACAGTGGCGGGACCGCGGCCGATTTGCACGGCCTTCCCCGCTGCCCTTGCCTGTAAAAATGAAAGATGAGTGTATGCCGGGGCTGCAAGGGAGTCAATCGAGTGGTGGTTAGAGTGCCGCGGGGTTGCAATCAAAGTTTCCACGGAAGCTTCCTTATAGGGCTGACGGCGGAAAGCGACGGCAAGTCCGCTGCACTCCAAAGCCGAACTGTGGAGGCTAGCGATTCTTCCAGTTGGGCTTGCGCTTTTCGACGAGGGCGCGCAGGCCTTCTTGCGAATCCTCGAGGCGATAGAGCTCGTTGAGAAAGATATTCATGGATTTCTTCAGGCCTTCGCGAAGGGGGAGTCCGTAACCTCCGAGGATGGCCTTCTTGGCCATGGCGAGAACCGGGCCGGAGTGCGAGGTGATGCGCGAGACGAGATCGTTGACAGTGGCGTCGAGCTTGGCTTCGGGGACGAGACGGGTAACGAGGCCGAGTTCGAGCGCACGCTCGGCGGTAACCGGTTCGCCGGTCAAAATAATTTCGAGAGCGCGCTTTGGTCCGACCAGGAAGGGTAGGATCGTGGAGGCCAAGGGCGGGAACACGCCGATGGTGATTTCGGGTTGCGCAAAGCGGGCTTTCGGCGTGGCGATGACGAGATCGCCGAAGGCGGCCAGCTCGGCGCCGCCGCCGATAGCGGGGCCGTTTACAACGCAGAGGACGGGCTTGCTGACCTCCAGCATACCGGCAAAGGCGGCGTGAAACGCTTCCAGCATCTGGTAGACGCGCTGCGTGGTGTATTCGCCGATATCGACGCCGCCGCTGAAAACTTTGCAGGCGGAATCGATGGCGATGAGCTTGACGTCGTTGCGCTCGCCGGCAGAAACGATGCCGTCGGCAATCTCGCGGAGCATGGCTTCGTTGAGGAGATTGTGATCCGGGCGATTGAGAGTGAGGCGGGCGACGCTGTCCTCAATGCGAAATTTCACAAACTCAAAGTTTTCTGGTTTGCGTCGTACGGCTCCAGTTGTGAATTCTTCGGTGCTAACCGTCTCAACCATGATGGCCTCCCGAACCGCTCGTGCGCTACGAAAGCGGGCAGACAATTGGGCAAAATCGATGCTAGCACAGGGTTCCTGTCTTGCTTCTTGCTCTGGCGAAGGAGGTGCGCAAACAGTTGCGGCTACACGCGGCGATGTAATCGAATGAGCACGCTTTGGGAGGGCGCCGATGAGTCGTGTGAACATCAGAAGCGCTGAATATGGCTGACATCAGAACGGATACCGCGTTCGCCGTTCGCGTCGCTGGCGCGGTGGACGCGGAGGGATTTCCGCCGGAGCGGGCTTGGGAAACGGCTCCGCCGGTTTGCTTTAACACAGATTGGCAGGGCAAGAACGCGGACCGGCGGCGGGAAACGCAGGTCCGGCTGCTGTGGAATGAAGAGTTTTTGTTTTTGAGATTTGACGCGCGGTACAGGAGCATTACGGTTTTTGAGGATGCAGGGCCTTCCGGAAGACGGGATGGGCTTTGGGATCGCGACGTCTGCGAAGTTTTCCTTCAGCCGCCCGGTTTTGAGGCCCACGCGTATAAAGAGATTGAAGTGGCTCCAAATGGATTGTGGATTGATCTTGAGATTGCTCCGGGAGAAAAACGCGATCTGCAAAGCGGATTGCGACGGCGCGTGAATATCGATGAGGCGCAGAGACAGTGGCGTGCGGTGCTGGCGCTGCCGATGAGGAGCGTCGTCGAGCGGTTCGAGATGCCGGCGGTGTGGGGGGTGAATTTTTTTCGAGTAGAAGGGGCCGCGGAGCCGCGCTTCTATTCGGCGTGGCGGCCCACGAACACGCCAGAGCCGAATTTTCACGTGCCGGACGCGTTTGGGGCGCTGGTGTTTACAGGGGCAGCGAGCAAAATCCCGGGCTAGCGAACCTGCGTCTTTTTTCTTATGCTTGTGGCGTGCCGCGCGCGCTGCGACTCTGCTTGATCGTTTTGGCAAGTTTGCTCAGCCTTGCGGCCGGTCCGCTTGCGGGGCAGACTTCGCAAGTTACAAGCTTTCCAGACAATTCTCCTGCGGTGACGAGGGTTGAGCCGCCGAATTGGTGGCTGCGGCTGACACCGGAACTCATGGTGTTGCTAAGCGGGCGGCATCTGGAAGCGACGGCAGTTACCTGCAATCTTGCGAATCTGGTGGTGGAACGCACGCAGGCGACCGCGGGCGGGAATTATCTTTTCGTGTGGTTGAAATTGGGCGCGGAGCTGAAATCCGGGACGGCCGTTTGCCGGATCACCACGCCGGAAGGTGCGGCCTCGTTCGAATTGCCGCTCGCGGCGCGTGAGCAGACGATTCACAAATTTCAGGGGCTGACGCCGGCAGACGTGGTGTACCTGATCATGCCGGACCGTTTTGCGAATGGCGATCCCGCGAATGACGAGCCCTTGGAAGCGCCGGGATCGCACGATCGAGCGAAGGCGCGCGCGTACCATGGCGGCGATTTGCGGGGGATTCGCGAGCACCTGGATTATTTGAAGGATTTGGGAGTTACGACGTTGTGGCTGACGCCAATCGTGAAGAACGGCGCTACGGAGGATTACCACGGATACGGGGCGGTGGATCTGTACGCGGTTGAGCCGCACCTGGGAAGCCTGCACGAGTATCAGGAGCTGGCGGCCGCGGCGCATCGCCGGCATATGAAGATTGTTTTCGACATTGTGCCGAATCACGTTGGCCCAAAACACCCGTGGGCTGCGAAGCCGCCCTTGCAGGACTGGTTTCACGGGACGCTGCAGCACCACATGAATTCGTCGGCGGCGGTGAGCGGCACCTTCTACGGCGGAGAGGAAAATCAAGGACACGATTTGTTCGAAGCTATCGTTGATCCGCACGCACCGGCGCGTTTGTGGCGCAACCTGACGGAAGGATGGTTCGTGGACCTGCTTCCGGACATGAACACGGAAAATCCGGTGGTGGCGCAGTATTTGTTGCAGAACGCAATCTGGTGGGTCGAGTCATCGGGTTTAGATGGATTCCGTGTCGACACATTTCCGTATGTCTCGCGGCAATTCTGGGCGCGGTGGCACGCGGGACTGCGGAGGATTTATCCGCAGTTGACCACGATCGGGGAAGTGTTTCATCCGGATGCGAGCGTGACTTCGTTTTTTGCGGGCGGGCAGAAGCGGTATGACGGCATCGATACGGGGGTGAGCACGCTTTTCGACTATTCGATGTATTTCGCGCTGCGCAATGTGCTGCTGAACGGCGCGCCGGCGGGGTGCATCGCGGATGTGCTGCGGCACGATTCGCTGTATGCGCGGCCGGAGGAGCTGGTCACATTTTTTGGGAATCACGACGTCACGCGCTTTGCGAGCGCGAAGGGGAGCTCAGCGGCGAAACTGAAATTGGCGTTTGCGCTGACACTTACACTGCGCGGGATTCCGCAGCTTTATTACGGCGATGAGATCGGCATGCCGGGTGGCGCCGATCCGGATAACCGGCGGGATTTTCCTGGAGGCTGGAGCGAAGACGCGAAAAATGCGTTTACTCTGGCAGGACGTACAGCCGAACAGCAGGAACTTTTTGCATATGTGAAAGCGCTGCTGCGCTTGCGGCGCGAACACACGGCGCTAAGCGGCGGGCGGTTGTGGCATCTTTTTTCGGATGAGGCATCTTACGTGTTTATGCGCGAAACGGAAGAAGAGCGAGTGATGGTGATCTTGCAGAATTCGCCGCAGGCACGCGAATTCCGGTTTACCTTGGCGGATACGGCTGCGCAAAACGCGACGAGGGTATCGCGGCTGTTCGGCGAAGCGAATGCGGAGCTGGCGGGCAGGGAACTTCACATTCGCGCGCCTGCGGAGTCGGTTTCTATCTTTTCGTTGGAATAAAACTCAAAACGTCAGTTGCGCGGTCCAGTTTTTGGAGGCATCGGGCACGGCGAATATAACCGAATGCCCCGCAGCGTCGTAACGCCAATCGTAAAGGGCGCGGTCGCCGATGCGCACTTCTTTTGGTTGCGTGCTTGCTCCGAAGACGCTGACTTCGGCGCTATTCCACCACGGCTGAAAGGAACTTTTTTCGGTCGTGGAGGTAACGGTGATAGCACTGGGCGAAGCCTGGCAGGAATAATTCACGCGCAGGAGATCGCCCCTTTGGTACGCGAAGGTGTGGCCGTCGTCTTGATAGAGCGAGCCGCGGCAGTCATCTCCGGTGTAAACGCGCAATTCAATTGGCCCGGCAGGCTTTTCGCCGGTATTTTGCACGACGGGCTGGCTGGGAATAATCGCGCCGGCACGGACGTACAGAGGCATTTCGTCGAGCGCGGGATGCAGGGTGATTTTGTTTTTGCTGCTAAGTTTCTGCGCGGTCCAATAGTCGTACCAGTCGCCGGGGGGAAGTTGTATTTCTTCGGCGTCGACCATCTCGGTGGTGACGGGAGCGACAAAGAGATCGCGGCCGAAAAGAAAATCGCGGTTATTGCCGTAGAAATCTTCGGCTTGGGGATAGTCAAGGAATACCGGACGCATGGCGGGAAGGCCGGTGCGCGTGCTTTCTTCCATGCTGGTGTAAATGTAGGGAAGGAGTTTGTAACGCAGCTCGATATAGCGGCGGCGAATGGCTTCGTGCTGCGAACCGTGCACCCAAGGCTCCTGATCGACCGTGCCTTTGCCGGTGTGGTCGCGGTACATGGGATTAAGCGCGCCTACCTCGAACCAGCGGGTGAGGAGATCGGCAGGTGGCGAGCCGGCAAAGCCGCCGATGTCGTCGCCGGCCATGGTAACGCCGCAAAGTCCCAGGCTGAGCAGCATGGGCGTGCTCATGGAGAGATGATTCCACGTGCTGCTGTTGTCGCCGGTCCACGTGGCGGCGTAGCGCTGTGTGCCGGAGTACGCGGCCCGCGTCAGCACAAATGGGCGCTCATCACCTTGCAGTTTGCGCAAGCCCTCGTAGGTGGCGCGAACATTTTCCATTCCGTAGACGTTGTGGATGGCGCGGTGATCGAGAGTTGTGCCGTCATCGAGGCGGTGCCGGGTGTCGAGCGGCATGGTTTTATCGCCGCGCTCGAAAAGCGCGGGCTCGTTCATATCGTTCCAAAAGCCGGCGACGCCCATGCCGACGAAGTCTTTGTACAGGGTGCCCCACCAGTTGCGTGCTCGGGTGAGCGTGAAATCAGGAAATATGCTTTCGCCGGGCCATACGATTCCAACAAAGACGGAGCCGTCCGGATTCTTGACAAAGACGTCGTTCTTGATGCCGGAGTCGTATGGAGCGTAGCCGTGCCCAGGATCTTTCTTGATGTGCAGGTCTGTGATGGTGACCAGGCGAAAACCTTGTGAGCGCAGGTCGGCGACCATCTGTTCGAAGTGCGGGAAATAGTTGCGGTTGATAGTGAATGGAGCGTTGCCCTGCTGATAGTCGATATCGAGATAAATGACGTCGGCGGGAATTTTCTTCTCGCGGAGGGTGGCGGCAATTTCGCGCACGCGCGCTTCGGGATAGTAGCTGTAGCGGCTCTGCTGATAACCGAGGCTCCAAAGCGGCGGCAGAGGTGAACGGCCGACGAGCGCGGTGTATTGCTGGACGACTTTCTTGGGATCGGGCCCGGCAAAAAAATAGTAATCGAGCTCGCCGCCTTCGGCCCCGAAAGAAAAATAGTCCGGCGATTCCTTGCCGAAATCGAAACTGCTGCGATAGGTGTTGTCGAAGAATACGCCATAAGCGGTGCCTTTGCGCAGTCCCATGAAGAAAGTAATGGCTTTGTACATGGGATCGGTGGACTCACCCCAGCCGAAAACGTCGCTGTTCCACATGGTGAAGGCGCGGTTGCGGCGATTCATGGGACCGGTTTTGTCGCCCAAGCCGTAATAGTTTTCGGCGGCGGGCATTTTTTTCCAGACGTGGACGCGGGGGCCGTCGAATGCCATCGGCAGGGTGGGCTCGTCGGCGAGGAGCACATTTCCGGCGGCGTCGACGAAGCGAATGAGCAACGGCGATTTCTGAACGATGACGGTGAAATTTCCGGCGGTCATCTTTAGCTCGTTCTTGACATCCTGGATGTTGAGTGCCGGGGGCTGCGACGCTGCGATGACAGCCCAGGAGGAATCCTTCGGGAAATTGCCCTCAGGCGCGACTCGCACGCGTACGATGGCGTCGTTGAATGCGGTGATGCGCACTTTGGCGCGGCCGGCGATCAGCTCCACACCCTCCTTGAGTTTTTCCACGCGCTGCACTGCGCCGAGATGTTGCCAGCCCTGAGCGCAAGCGCACACGGCGCACAGTGCGAACGCGAGCAAAGCCAAGGCGGAGCGTCTTGCGAGAACAAGCATGGATTTTCTCCCTGTGTTAGTTCCGAGACGACGATACGTAACGGAAGGGAACTCCACTTTATAGCAAAATGCGTATTCCTTAAGCGGCCAACCACGACTCGAACAGTGCGGAAGCTTTGGCGCCTTCCATGCGGCGGCGCACCGCGTTCAGCACGCGGCAGCGCGCGGCGGCATTTCCGTAGAAACCGAGCCAATACGGAACGTGCAATTCGAGGGGCTCTAGTGCGATTTCCAATTGCAAATCGCGGACCTTGAAGAAGCCTTGCTGAAAAATGACGCGCAGGACCTTCTGGCGGAGCAAGGCCTCGGCGGAAGCGTGGTGCAGCAAAGGAGCGACGCGATTTCTCGTGTGGATGCTGACGAGTTCCTCTGCAGCGGGGATGCGCGGAAATGTGAAGAGGTCCAGGGAACCGTTTACGGCGTCTATGGCGAAGAGGGTCGCGTGCGCGGCGCGGCCCAAATTGTACTGCACGCGATAGAGCCAATACGGGACGTAGACGTCGGCGATTCGCCGCAACGGGCCGCTGCGCATCCTCCAGTAAAGCGTAGAAGGCCCAACGCCGGAAAATGTGCGCAGGGCTTCCTGCTGGGTGACATTTGGCTTCAGAGTCTGGATGTAGGTTGCGCCCATGGAATTTGCTTGCCGCCAAGCGCCTACCGGAAGTAAATCCACAAGCTGATTACGGTGGCGAGGAGCAAGAGACTAAAGATGATGTTGACGCGGCGCTCGGTTGGGGTCTCGTGCGCAGGCTTACGCACGGGCGTGCCCACGGCAACGGCTTCCATTTTTTCGTCGACCGTGGCGAAGGTCAGACCGGCGAGGCGTTTGCGGTCGGGAGCGGGGGTCATGAGGCTGACGGCGATGAGGACGGCGGAGCAGACCACGAACATGAAGATGGCGTAATGCAAGAAGTTCATGTCGATCAGCCAGCGCACCGCAGAGGACTGGAAGTGGCTGCCGCCGGCGCGGTCGGCGAGCTCAAGAATGAAGCGCGTCGCGCCCAATACAAAACCGGTCAGCAGCGACGTGATAGCACCCGCACCATTGAGACGGGGCCAGAGGATTCCGAGAATAAAGCATGCGGAAATCGGCGGACTGATGTAGGCCTGAACGCTTTGCAGATAGATGTAAAGCTGGCTGCTGATGTATCCAATGAAAGGAACCCAGAGGAGACCGAGGAGAACCATCATGCCGGTGGCGACGCGGCCGAAATTGACGAGCTGCCTCTCCGAGGCTTGCGGGCGAATCTTCTTATAGAAGTCCAAGGTGACGAGGGTGGAGGCGGAATTGAAGACCGAGCTCATGGCGCCCATCACTGCCGCGAGCAACGCGGCCATCACCAAGCCAACAAGACCGACCGGAAGGAGGTTGAGGACGAGAGTTGGATAGGCGAAGTCCGGTTTCTTGACCTGGTCGGGGAAAAGCGCGAAGGCGATGATGCCCGGCAGGACGAGCATGAAGACGGGCAGGATTTTCAGGAAGCCGGCAAAAATCGTGCCTGCCTTGGCGTGGCCCTCGTCGCGCGCGGAGAGCACGCGCT
>WNFD01015958.1_pt1 | contig 13648 bp, 11 predicted proteins | sample 5400491 | NCBI WGS metagenome assembly WNFD01 (sample SAMN13153343, study PRJNA577476) | soil metagenome | isolation source: 120 cm saprolite under Douglas fir tree site 2 hole 2 replicate 2 | place: USA:California | collected 2015-04-18 | reverse complement strand
TTGGTGTAGGCGTGCATCGCGACCGCGCCCGCGTTCAGATCAAAGATCGCCATCAGCGCCAGTCCCAGGATGGCCATCGAGACGATCACCTCGAGCAGGGTGAACCCTGCGGCGCTCTGACCAGATTTCATGACCGGGGCACCTCGAGCTGCTCGCCGACCACGGTCGTCTTGCCAGTCAAGGGGGCTACCTGGAGGGTCAAGGTATTTCTGCCCTGGCGCAGGAAAACCAGCGCCCTCTCGGTCATGCCCTGTGGAAAAAAGTAGAGGTAGGCCGTTCCCGCTCCAATTGCGTTGCGTTGGTGTGCGGTCCAAACGGACGCATGCACGCCGGATGGCAGCTCGCGGGGCGTTATCTCCGGCGAAGTGTAAACCGAATATCGGGCGACCGCCTCGACCCGATCCCGCTCCTGAGTCATCAGCTCTTGGATCGTGGGTTGCGTCGAAGGACTGAGCGGAGCTTGCCGACGAGCCGCCTGGTTCTTTGCGTCCTGCTGTTCTTTTTTTATTTCATCGCGAATTGCATCTTCGCGATCCCGCCGGGTGGTCACGTTGCTCGCGGCGCACTCCGCCCAATACTTGGCGCGACTCTGATCGTCGCTGGGATCCGGAATTTGAAGCACCAGCCGGCAGGTCCTGCCTGTCAGGGCAGCAGTGTCATAGAGCGAGCGAATGACTCCGCCCAGCTCGCCGGCTGCCGCCTTTGCTCGGCTGCCGGTGATCGCCCCAACTCCCGTCACCACCGTGGCAAACAGCACCACCACGATCGCTAACGCGATGATGAGCTCGATCAACGTCAAGCCGCGCACCTTCATAAATCGCTACTCGGTCACTCCTACTGAGAGGTGGTCGTCTGCTTTCTGTTGCTGATGTCTGCGTCGGGTCCTTCACCCCCGGGGGCTCCATCCCGTCCATAGGAGGTGATCACCGGCTGGTTGCCTTCCCTGGTGTAGACGTAATCGTTCCCCCACGGATCCTTGGGAAGCGTATCCAGGATCTGCATGTCCACCAGAGCCTTCAGCCCAGTGCCGGTGTCTGGGTAATTGCCCTTGCGCGCGTAGTACAATTTGAGCCCGGACTCGATACTCTTGATGTCCAGCTCGGCTCGCGAGCGGCGCGCCTCCTCGAGCCTCGGAATCACCGCGACCACCACGGCTCCGGCGATCAGGCCCAAGATGGTGATCACCACCATGATCTCGATCAACGTCATGCCGCGCAGAGAATGCTGTTTCCGATGTCTGTGTTGTTGACTCATCTTTCACCTCTCAATCAGTACAGTCGAATTGTCGTCGATATTTCGGACTGCGGTGGCGTGCGCGCCGGCGCGTACAGCGCAATCCCAATGGTGAGCAATAAGGCCGCGAGCGCCAAGAGCGCCAACACCGCCGCGCGCTGGATCCATCGGTCTGTCTGCGATTCAGTAATAAAAAGCGACGAACGCGATGATCGCTCCCATCGCCACGATCAACAGCGGTTCGAGCAGAGCAGTCAGCGCCCCAATCCGAACATTCACTTGAGTCTCGTAGGTATCCGCCACGCTGACCAACATGTCTTCCAGCTGACCGCTGCGCTCCCCAATCGCAATCATATGGTAGACGAGCGGAGGGAATTGCCCCGAGCGCTTGAGTGGATTGGCGACACTCTCGCCCTCTCGGATCGAATCGCGAGCCTTCTCCACCACCTCCACCAGAACCGTGTTGGTGAGTACGTTCTTGACGATATCCATCGCCGTCAACAGCGGGACGCCGCTCTTGAGCAAGGTCGCCAGCGTGCGGGCAAAGCGAGCGATCGAAAGCAGCCGGATCAGGTTTCCAAAAAGCGGGGCGCGGAGAATTCTTCGGTCCCAGATCGGCTTTCCTTTCGGGCTCCGGGTCCACCATACGAAGGAGGCGATTGCGCCAATCACCAGGGGAAAGATGATGAACCACCAAGTCTGCAGAGTGTTCGAAGTGAAGATCAGCAATCGAGTGGTCCAGGGCAAGGTGATCTGCATGCTGTCAAAGATCTTGGTCACCTTCGGCACCACGATCGTCATCAGCAGTACGAGGATCCCGCTCCCGATCACCACCATCACCGCCGGGTAAAGCATGGTGGCCATGATTCTTTGCCGGAGTTTGGTCTGGCCCTCGGTGAAGTCCGCCAAGCGCCCGAGCACCACGTCCAGCGCTCCCGAATGCTCACCAGCGCGAATCATGTTCACGTACAGCGATCCGAATACCTTCTGGTGTTTGGCGAGCGCATCGGCGAGTGATGAGCCTTCGTTCACCCGTTGCTTGACATCCGAAAGGAGCCGTTTGAGTCGGTCCTTCTCAACCTGATCCACCAACGCGGTCAGACTTTCGACCAACGTCACTCCGGCCCCGAGCAGCGTCGCCATCTGGCGAGTGGTGATCGATACATCCTCGCTGGTGATTCGACCGCGAGCCAGCTTGCGAAGATCGATCTCCTTCGATGCAAAACTGGGCTTGGTACCGTTGACTTGTAACCGCCCCTCCGCCTGCCCCAGTACCTCGGTGAGGTAGACGCCATCCTTTCGAAGCAACCCGCGCAGCGTCTTGGGGGAATCGGCTTCCTTCAAACCGTTGACCGGCTTTCCGGTCTCGCTCAAGCCTCTGTACTCAAAAACCGGCATCAACAGCCTCAGATGTCTTCCTGGGTGATGCTCAGGACCTCGGCAATGCTGGTCTGCCCGCCGAGCACTTTTTTGGCGCCGTCCTCGAGCAGAGTGTCCATTCCCTTGCTCACCGCAGCCTTCTTGATCGTGCCCGAGTCGACGTTCTTGAGCACCAGTTGGCGGATCTCGTCATCCACCAGGAGAAATTCGTAAATTCCGGTGCGCCCGCGATAGCCATTGTGGCCGCAAGTGGGGCAGCCGTTGGCCTTGTAGATACGAGAGATTCCAAGGCTCTTCATCCGCTCTTTGGTGACACCGATCTCCCGCAGTTCTTCTTCGGTGGGCTCGTAAGCGATTCGACACTCGGTACAGAGGCTGCGGACCAGTCGCTGCGCGAGAATCGACGTCAACGACGAAGCCACCAGGAAGGGCTCCACTCCCATGTCCACCAGTCGGTTACTCCCATGTCCACCAGTCGGTTGACCGCGCCGGCAGAGTCGTTGGTATGGACCGTCGAAAACACCAGGTGGCCGGTGAGGGAAGCCTGAATCGCGATCTCCGCCGTTTCCTTGTCGCGAATCTCGCCGACCATGATCACGTCTGGATCCTGTCGGAGAAAGGAGCGCAGTCCGGCGGCGAAGGTGAGCCCGATCTTCGGGCTGATTGCCATCTGCCCAATGCCCTTGAGCTGGTACTCGACCGGATCCTCAACCGTGAGAATGTTCAGATCGGGAGTGTTAATCCTCGCTAGAGCGGCGTAGAGGGTGGTGGTCTTCCCACTTCCAGTGGGGCCGGTCACCAGCATGATTCCATGCGAGCGGTGAATGATCGCGTCCACCGATTTGAGCGTTTCCGGGCTCATCCCGATCTCGACCAGATCGAGCAAAACCGCGGTCTTATCCAGCAGCCGCATCACGATTCGCTCGCCGTGACTGGTTGGGATGGTGGAAAGGCGGATGTCGATATCCCTCCCGGCGAGCTTGATCCGGATCCGCCCGTCCTGAGGCAGGCGCTTTTCCGCGATATTCAACTGGCCCATCACCTTCACCCGGCTGACGATCGAATTTTGATAGCGCTTGGGCGGCTTGATGATTTCCTGGAGCACGCCGTCGATCCGGAAGCGCACGATCAGCTCTCGCTCCATCGGCTCGATGTGGATATCGCTCGAGCGCTCTTTCGCTGCCCGGAACAGCAGCGAGTTCACCAGCCGGATAATCGGCGCCTCGTCATCGGTGTCGAGCAGATCCTTCGGCTCTTCGAGCTCGTGGGCCAGTTCGGCGAGATCCTGGGCTTCCATTTCGCCGACCAGTTGCTCGGCCTCGTTGATCGCCCGGTCGTAGACGCTGTTGATCGCATCGACGATCGTCGAGGTCAGAGCAATGCGCGGGCTGACGTTTTTTTGCAGCAGCAGTCTGGCGTGATCCAGCGTCGTGGTGTCGAGCGGGTCCGCGATCGCCAGCGCGACCAGATCCCCATCCAACCCCAACGGTAGGATCCGGGTCTGCTTCGCGAAGTTGATCGGCACCATCTTCAGCAGCTCCTGGTCGACGTTCTCGACGCCGATTCGACCGACGAAGGGAATGTCGAACTGGATGCCGAGCGCCTTGGCCACCTCTTCTTCGGTGACGTATTTGAGGCCCACCAGCACCTCACCGATCCGGCCGCCCTTCTCCGTTTGGAGGGAAAGCGCTTCCTCCAACCGTTCCTGGGTCAACCCAGCAGAGACCTTGAGGATCTCCCCCAGCGGCCTGCCGCACAGCAGTCGCATCTCCTCCGCGACCAGCGGCGAGTGGCCGTCCGCGCGAGGCGCCGCTCTCCCCTCGAGCTCTTCTTTGAGTAATTCGCTCATTGCTCTCTGCGGCTTGGGGGCGGCTGAACCCGAATCACGTCATTGGGTGGATTGGGAGTTGGCGGTGGGGTTTCTGGCGGGGCTGGCGGCTGCGCCGTCAGGCTGCTACCCGGTGGCTCCGAAAGGTCTGGTTCAACGACCGCCGGGCCAGGCGCAGGAGTGGCACCGGGTGGTGAGCCGCCTTCGGGACCCAACTCTGGAAGCGGCACCGGCGTCGGAGCAGGGGCACGGATCGGGGCTGGAGCAGGCTCGAAAACAGGCTCTTCCACAACTCGGCGCCTGGGCGGTGGCAGTTCGCCGCCCACGTCTCCGCGCGGCCGCAAGACTCTCTCGCCGGGCAGGCCTGGCCCTCCGTTTTCAAGTCGCATCTCTTCGTGCTGCACCTTCTGTCCCAACTTGGCGATCGGTCCGGCCTTGCGGGAAAAATCAATCGCTACGTCGTAGCCGGGGATTTGCCCATAGAACTCCTCGACGAATTGCTGCCGCTCCTGCAGCTTCCGCTCGAAAATTCGCCGGAAATCGCTCTTGTCCTTGATGATGTAAGGGGTGAGGAACAGCAACAGATTGGTCTTCACCTTGTGGTGGCTTTGCTCGCGGAAAAGGTGTCCAAGAAGGGGTATGTCGCCGAGGATCGGAGTCTTCGAAACCGACTCAATCGTGCGGTCTTGCATGATTCCGCCCAGCACCACCGTCTCCTGGTCCTTCGCGACCACCGTAGTCTTGGCAGTGCGCTTGGAGGTGGTTGGACCGAGCACCGGATCCTGGGACGCGATTTCCTCCGTCTGCTCGGAGATCACCATCCGGATGAAGTCGCTTTCGTTGATCTGAGGCTTAATCGTCAGCTTGAGCTCGACGTTCTGTCGGGTAATCGGCGCGAAGAATGAACCGAGACCTCCTATGAATGGATTGACACCTCCCAACCCGGGAACGCCCGTTCCCGCTCCGGGCGTCGTCCCAGGCGTCGTCCCTAGTCCGGTTCCCAGGTTGAGGTTGGCCGGGCTGAATCCCGCCTGAAACGGCACGTTCTGGCCGACGGTGATTTCAGCCTCTTCGTTGTCGCTGGTCAGAATGTGGGGCGTGGAGAGGACGTTCACGTCCGAGCTCTGTTGAAGCGCGTGGAGCACCACTCCGAACTGGGGAATTGAAATCCCGAGCTTTTGCAGCTCAGGGACGTTCGGGCCCTGGATGCCGGCGAGAAAGCCGCCGAAATTGAGAAGGTTCGCGAGCGAGAACGAGGGGGGAGCGCCTTGCTTGCTGTATTTGGTGCCGAAGAGCACCGGAAGCTTACCCTGGTCGCTGTTGATTCCGATTTCCTGGTGCAGCTGTACGCCGAATTCCGAGGTGCGGTCGATGTTGACCTCCATGATCACCGCCTCGACGAATACCTGGCGCCGTGGGATGTCGAGCTTCTCGATCACCCTGACCAAACTCCGATAGTCGGCCTGGCTGGCGATGATCACCAATGAGTTGGTCGACTTGTCCGCCGAGATCCTTACCTCCCCAGAAAACAGCTCGGCAGCGGAAGCTGCCCGTGGGGCGCCGCCACCAGGGGGTATTCCACCACCCGGTGGCGTGGGACTTGGACCGGCGCGCGGCGGTCGATTGGTGGTGCCTTGCGCCAATGCCTGAAGCGTGGCCGCTATCTCCTCTGCGGCGTGGTTCTCCAACGCATACACGTTGATTCTTCCCTCCCCGGAAACGGGAATGTCGATTGCCTTCACCAGGGAGTTGATCCGCTCGAAGGCGGCTGGACTGGCGACAATGATCAGCTTGTTGGTGCGATCGTCAGGGATGATCTGCGACAGCGTCGCGGGCCCCCCGCCCGCTTCGGCCGTGGCCGGTTGACCGGGCATCCCTGGACTTCCCGTGACGCCGCCCGGGGGGGTGGGCGGCGGCACAGGACCGCCTGGCCTTTGGCCAGGCCTCTGGGTTTTGCTTTCAAAGAGTTTCTGGATTTTGTCCGCGAGCTCCTGCGCCGAGGCGTACTTGATTTGAATCACTCGAATCTCGTCTGACGAAGAGCGCACATCCAGTTGCTCGACCAGCTTCTGCAGGCGGTGGATGTTGCTGGCGACGTCGTTGACGATGATCGTGTCCGGCTGAAATACCAGCGTGTCGCCGCCCTGGGACACCATGGCTTGCAGCACCGCTCGAAGCTGTTCCGCCTCGACGTACTTCACTTTGAATAACCGGGTGACCATCTGCTCATTGGTGGTGAAGGTGTCGCCGGGGCCGATGATTAACGGAATGTTGGTGGACTTGGCCTTGGCCTTCTCCACGATCCGGAGAAAGCGCCCGTAGGGATATACGGTGAGGCCATTCGCATCGAGAGCGGAGAGGAACGCGGCGTAGAATTGGTCGGCGTCCACCTCGGTCTTTCCGTTTTCCGGACCGATGATCGAAATTTTCCCTCGGATGTTTTCCGGCAAGATGAACGTTTTGCAGGTAGCGTCAGCGACGGTCTGGACCAACTTTTCGATGTCCACTTTCTCGAAATAGATGCCGTACCGCGCCTTGCGGCGAATCTCCTCGCAAGTGGCCGCCTGATTGCTTTCCTTGACGATCGGTTTCGCCGTGCTTTGTCCCGGTGCTCCTGGGGGATTGGCGGGTGCGGCCCTGCCCGGGGCCGGAGGTGGGGAGGCCGGTTTTGGAGCAACCGGCAGGGTCGGGCTGATCTGTCGATCGCTGCCGGTCGCCGCGGGCGCGGCCGGGCGGCGGGGCAGCTGATTTGGGGTGGTCGGGGTGCCCGCAGCAGTCACGAGCATACCAATCGATGGGAAGAGAAGGAGTTTCATTCGCCCGGATGAGGGTTAGTGGATGGTGTACGTCTTGTGGCCTTTGACGCCGTTGCGTTCGTACTCAATGTCGATTCGATTGGCCTCTTTGAGCTTGGTGTAGACCTCCAGGGCTTTCTCCGGGCTGTTCAGCTCGTATCCGTTGATCTTCTGAATCACGTCGCCGTTCTGGATGCCAATCTTCGTGTAGATGGAGTCCGGGCGGATCGCGAACAGCTTGAATCCCTGCGCCATACCGTCTTTGAAGGCCGGAACAATGCGTGCTTGCATCGCAACGTCGTTGAGGTTGGAGAGCGTCTTGTCGATCTCTCCTCGGGGAACCTCGTACTCGTTTTCGGAGAGCGCCCGGATCCCGGTGCCGAGAACCGAGGGATGCGGCGGTTCCATCCCCCTCGGAGGGGGAGGATTGTAGGCCACCACTGCGCCGGATCCCGCTTCTCCGTCGATGTACTCGCGTCGGTGATTGTTCAAGATGATCACCCGCTCGCGTTCGATCTCCAGGACTTCTGCGCCCTCGAGCTTGTCTCCAACCATGTACGTCTGCGCGCGGTTGGTTCCGATGTCGAGGATCGAAGCGAGCGACCACTGGGGACGCAGCGCGAGCAAGGTGCCCAGAAGCTTGACCCGCAACGAGGTCTTGACCGGCTTCGATTGCATGTCGTCGGCGGTCAGCTCGCCTGGCTCGACGACTTCCGGTTCTTGGGGAACCGGCAACCCCGTCAGTTTAGCCACCCGCTCCAGATTGAGAGGAGTGATCGTGCGCACCGGCGCAGCGCGCGTTACGGCGCGTGGGCTTTCCGTGCTTGGCAGAGGGGTAATCGCGGCTTCGACGAAAAGGTTTGCAGTCCGCGCGGCTACGTAAGCGACGAGCAGGATGAAGACGAGGTGCACCGCCCAGAAGTACTTCCGGGAAAGCTGCTCGAGGTTGAGTTGGGTCCACATCAAAAGGCCTTCTAAGAGCAAGGCCAGTGCCAGTGCGGTGGCCCTTCAAGGGCGCGATGTTCGCTCAAGAGACTGGAATTTCAGGGGAAACTGCTCGCGTCGTGGTTGGCATCCTCGGGGGGAAGGCCGGCCGCGACAATTTGTCACGAGGCTATCGGAGCTGATGACTCCGTGTCAGAAAGCCAGCCAGCGATATTCGATCGCGGCGCTCATTCGCTCGGTGCGCGCGCGGGCTGAGGCGGGGCTTCCTCGGATGATTGCCGCTCCAATTTTCGGTAGATCGTTCGAGCGGCGATTCCCAGCAGTTGTGCGGCGAGATTCTTGTCGCCCTTGGTGTGGCGAAGGGTCTCGTCGATCACCCGCCGTTCGATCTCCTCCATCGGCGTCCCAATCGGAATGACCAGCTGCTGCGCCGATCCAATCGGACCCTTGCGGACCGTCTCGGGCAGGTCGGCGAGCTCGATCACATCGCTCCGGCTCAACACCACCGCGCGCTCCACCGCATGCTCCAGCTCACGGACATTGCCTGGCCAGGCATAATTCTCGATCACCTGGAGCGCCGCGGGCGAGAAGCCCTTCACCGGTTTGGCGTTTTTCGCGGCAAAACGCTGCAAGAAGTGATTCGCGAGGAAGGGGATGTCCTCTCGCCGCGAAGCGAGTGCCGGGATCCGGATTTCCACGACGTTGAGACGATAGAACAGGTCCTCGCGAAAGCGCCCCTCGGCGATTTCCTTTGGGAGATCCTTGTTGGTGGCGGCGACGACTCGCACGTCCACCTTGACGGTCTGGGTTCCACCGAGCCGCTCGATCTCGCCCTCCTGAAGAGCGCGTAAGAGCTTGACTTGCGCGGTAGGGGACATCTCTCCCACCTCGTCGAGTAACAAGGTTCCGCCATGGGCCCGCTCGAAACGGCCCTCTTTTCTTGCGACCGCGCCGGTGAATGCGCCTTTTTCCACCCCGAACAGCTCCGCTTCGAGGATCCCTTCGGGAAACACCGCGCAGTTGAGCGCGATGAACGGGCCTTTGTGCCGAGGCGAAAGCTCGTGAACTGCCCGAGCCGCAAGCTCCTTTCCAGTACCCGACTGGCCAACCAGCAATACCGTGGCGGCGGAGGGCGCGGCTTGCTTGAGCGTATCCATCATCGCTCGAAACGCGGGCGATTGGCCGACCATCATCCGCCCGCCGGGGGCGCCAAGATCCGCAAGGCGCGCCTTGAGGTCCCGGTTTTCTGCGATCAGAGCTTGCTTTTCGAGAGCCTTCTGAACGCTCTTGATCAGCGCGTGCCGCTTGAGAGGCTTGGTGATGAAATCATAGGCGCCCTCTTTCATCGCGGCGACCGCCGTCTCGATCGTGGCATAGGCGGTCATCAGAACCACCTCGACGTCCGGACGGATGCTGCGCGCGAGCTTGAGCAGTTCCTGCCCATCCATGCCGGGCATCATCAAGTCGGTAACGATCGCGCTCACTTCGGGCCGGCGTAGCAACTCCAAAGCCTCTTTGCCGCTGCTGGCGCAAAGGGTGTTCAGGCCTTCGCGTTGGAAGATCCGCGATACCGACTCCAGGTTCGCGAGATCGTCGTCCACTACCAGGACGGTGACGTCACTCATCGCTTTCCGGCTCGGCCGGGGCCCCGCCCATCCGCGCGACGTCCTCTTTGTTGACGTTGTCCACGTTAAACTTCCGCCCCATTTGCAGCATCTTCGCGATCGTCGGATCGAACTCCGCGGTGCCCTCGCGCTTGAACCTGAGGAAGTTGATCCGGGCGACCACGAAATTTTTGAGATACGGACTCACCAAGCCCTTGGCCATGCCGCCCCGAGGGTGATGAACGCGGGTTCTTCGAAGAGGGCAGCGAACTCCAACTCGTTCCCCGCGCGGGCGCCCACCAGGCCGCGATACATCCGGATTACCTCGAGCGAGCGCTCCTTGAGATTGTGGGCTTTCTCAGTGTTCAGCGCGAGGATTTGGTACGCGATATCCGCTTCGGGCAAAACCAGCGCGATCACCGCCTTTGCGCCCAGCAGCCGAGACGCTCCCAGTCGATGATTTCCGTTGGGCGTCCAGTATTTGCCATCGTGTCGCACCGCGATCATCGGATCGAGATATCGGTCCACGCGTTCCATCGCGTTGGCCAATCGCTTCACGTGTGGCTCGGAGAGATCGCGTTGATACGGAGTCGGCTCTACTTTGTCGATCGGGAGGCTCGCGAGCACTACCGGATGACCGCCCAAAGGTTCTCGATACGTGCTCAGCGGCGTGCCCCCGTCCGAACGGATCTGTTCGGCCAATTCCAAGCCTTGAGACGGAATATCCGCCGTCACATCCGCGGCGGACAAGCCGCGCGAGGCGGGGGCCGCTTTTTTCCGGCGCGGTCGAGTGGTCCGTTTGGCCTTCTTCGGCGCCGAGGGGCTGGCTGTCGCGGCCATCGTCAATCTCCCGCCACCGTCAGCTCAGCAAACCGGATCGTCGGAGCTCCAGTCGAACCTCGAAATTGCAGGTCGCTACCAACCGCATCGAGCTGTTGGAGCATCTGCAACAGGTCGCCAGCCACGGTGACTTCCTGCACTGGATACGACAGCTCCCCCTTTTCGATCCAGAGGCCATTTGCCCCGCGCGAGTATTGACCGGTGACAATGTCGGCGCCTCGGCCGAGCATGGCGGTGACGTAGAAGCCCTGGTCAACTTCCCGGATCAGGCTCTCCGGGGTTTTGGCGCCAGGCGCAAGGTAGAGATTGTTGGTGCCGATCGAAGGGAGCGCATTGTAGCTCCGGCTGGCGTTGCCGGTAGTATGGGCTTTTGCTTTTCGCGCAGTGAACGAGTCGTAGAGGAAGTTCCGCAAAACCCCGTTCTCGATGATTGCGGTCTTCCGGGTCGGGACGCCTTCACCGTCGAAAGGCGCGGTGCCCAGCCCGCGCGGCAGCAATCCGTCGTCCACGATGCTCAGGTGTTCCGCTCCAATCCGCTGGTTCAAAAGCTTCGCCAAAAAAGAAGACTTCTTGAAGACCGCATCCCCATTCGCGGCCGACGCGATGCTGTCGACGAAGGAAGCGGCGATCAGTGGATCGAATACCACCGGCACGCGTCGGCTCCTTACCTTTTTCGCTCCGAGCATCCTCAGAGCGCGAAGCGCCGCCTGGCGTCCCACCTCTTCGGGCGGGTCCAGATCCTTGAACAATCGCTTGTAATCCACCCAATAGCTGGTCTGTAGCTGCGTGCCATCGGAGGCGACTGGAACCGCGTAAAGGAAAGCGTAGGTGCCGCTGTAGGCGTCTACCAAGCCCCCACTGGTTGCCACGACCACCTCGGAGACGCTATCGCCCGCGCCCACGCTATCGAACGTGGTGATCCGCGGGTCGACCGCTTTTCCCGCCCGCTCGATTTCCAGCGAAGCCTTGATCTTCCAGTCGCTCGGCAAACTTGCGACCTCTGGGTCAAACAGCTCTCCCGCTTCGGAGCGATGGGCCAGATCTTTTGGGGAGGGCAAACCGTTTAGCCTGTTCGGAGCGGCGGCCTGCGCCAACTGGAGCGCGCGGTCGACGAACTGATTGAGGGTATCGGGATCAAAATTCGACGTGTAGGCAAACCCCAGGCGCTGATTGCTGATCACGCGCAGGCCCACCCCCTTCGAGGTCGCCTCGGTGAGATCTTCGATCTCGCCTTCCCGTACTCGGCAGCTGCTCTGCCGCCCGATTTCGAGAAACGCTTCCGCCTCGCGTGCCCCCTTCTTCTTCGCTCGATGCACGAGCTTCTTGGCGAGATCCCGGTAGTCCACTTAGACCTTGGTCCCCCCAACGGTCATGTTGTCGATCCGGACCGTCGGTAGGCCGACTCCGACCGGTACGTTCTGGCCGTCCTTTCCGCAAGTCCCTAGCCCGGGGTCGGGCGTCGGATCGCTGCCTACCATCGATACGTTCTTGAGCGCTTCCGGCCCCACACCGATCAGGGTCGCCCCTTTTACGGGCCGGCCGAGGCGGCCATTTTCAATCTCGTAGGCCTCGCTGACCTCGAAGACGAAATTGCCATTGCTGATATCAACCTGGCCTCCGCCGAACTGAGCGCAGTACAGACCTCGTTTGACCGAGCGGAGGATGTCTTCCGGAGCGTCGTCCCCCGGAGCCAGATAGGTATTGGTCATTCGCGGCATCGGCATGTGCCTGAAAGACTCGCGCCGTCCGCTGCCAGTTGATCGCTCGCCCATCAGCTTCGCGCTGAGCGAGTCGAACATGTAGCCCTTCAACACCCCGCGCTCGATCAGCACCTTGCGTTCACCTGGCGTGCCCTCATCGTCGACGTTGATCGAGCCGCGCGAATTGGCGACGGTTCCGTCGTCGATCACCGTCACCTTTTCCGACGCAACAGGTTGTCCCAATTTGCCGGCGAACAGCGAGGTCTTCTTTCGGATGAAGTCCGCCTCCAGGCCGTGCCCGACCGCCTCATGGAGGAGGATTCCGCTCCAACCCGGAGCGAGCACCACCGTCTGGGTTCCCGCCTTGGCCTCGGCTGCTCCCAACGTGGCGATTGCCTGCCGGGCCGCCTCGCGCCCCACCACCTCCGGAGTGAACGTGTCGAAGTAGGAGAAGCTCAGCCGTCCGCCGCCACCGTAAAAGCCGGTTCTGCGTTCCCCGTCCTTCCCCTGGGCGACTACCTGCACGCCCAGGCGGCAGAGATCCTGGGTGTCTTGGGCAAAGCGTCCAATGGTATTCGCTACCCAGATGTGCTTGGTCTGATCCACGTAGGTCGCGGTCACCTGCTTGATCCGCGAATCGTAGGCGTGGGCGGCTCGATCGGCCCGTCGAACCAGCTGTGCTTTGCGTCCCACATCCACTTCCGAAAGCGGGGTCGTCACCCGATAGAAGAGCGGGGTGGGCTCACGGCTCACTTTGAAACTTCGCTCCGCGCCCCCTCCTTCGGCGATCAGGGCCGCGGTGTGAGCCGCACGAATCAACGCTGCTCGATCCAAATCATCTGAGTAGGCATAGCCGACTTTCGCGCCGGAGATTACCCGCACCCCCACGCCCTGAATCATGCCGGTCTGAGCGCTCTTGATCCTCCGCTCGTCCAGGGTCACTGCGGTGGTGATCGCCCGTTCGAGGTAGACCTCGGCGAATTCGCCGCCGCGTGACATCGCTGCGGAAAGCAATTGTTCAATCAGACCCGCGGGTAGCGGTGGTCGAACGGCGGCCGGCGCGGGGGAGACCGCTGCCTCTGGAAGTGGGATTTTCACTAGAGCTTTGGGCATGGTGTATCCCGAATGCGGGAGCGCTGAACCATAATGGCAGCCTTGGGACCCGGCAAGGCGGCCCGGTGTCAGCAGCAGCGCCGCCCTAACTCAAACTCCGGACATGATCTTCCATTGGCCCTGTTCGCGCCGCAACAGCATTTGTTTGATCTCCGATTCCGAGAGCAGCTTCGAGGAGAGGGTCGGCATCCGAAAACTCATGTTGTAATA
>WNFD01004727.1_pt1 | contig 13650 bp, 10 predicted proteins | sample 5400491 | NCBI WGS metagenome assembly WNFD01 (sample SAMN13153343, study PRJNA577476) | soil metagenome | isolation source: 120 cm saprolite under Douglas fir tree site 2 hole 2 replicate 2 | place: USA:California | collected 2015-04-18 | reverse complement strand
TTTTTTCCTGCTCACGCTCAAGGTCAGAGGCTTAGCTTGATCGTCGGGATTGAAGTGCAGCAGCGACCAATCGACGGCAATGCGGCGATTGCCGACGCCGAGGAAGCCGCCGAACTCGACGACGGCGACGCGCACGCGACCGTCGGCATCCGCCAGCACATCGACCACGCGGCCCATGTCCTCGCCCTTCGGCCCCTGCACCTTCTTGCCGAGGACGGTCACCACTGAATTATCCAGAGGCTTGACCTCGGCATCGGGCGCCGCGGGTGCGGGAGCCGCGGCGGGCGGCGCCGGCGGCGGCTCAGGTCTCGACTGGGGCCGGCGTTTCGGCGGCGGCGCTTCCGGCGGTAGTTCGGGCGGCTCGGCCGGCGTTTCGATGGGCACTTCCACGGCGTGCTCGGGAGGTTTTTCCTCCGGCGATAACGGTGGCGGAGGTGCGGGGCTTTCTCCGGCCGATACCGGCGGCTCCGCCTTGGGAGGCGTCCGATCGACAACCGGGGCCGTGTGGCATGCCGACAATGCGCAGAGAAACAGCAGCGACATCGCGATTGGCCGCCGGGACCCGCCCTCGTGGCAAGGCCCGGTCATGGGTGCTGCTCGGCACCGATGGACAGTTGGCGTCCGTACATGCGGCTATACACACCGTGGGTCTGCAACAGCCGCCGCGGGGGGCCGTCTTCGACGATGCGGCCGCGATCCAGCACAACGATGCGGTCGAAGGCATCGAGCGTGGATAACCGATGCGCAATGGCGATCACCGTCCGCCCTTTGAACAGTCGCGACAGCGCCTCCTGGATCGATTGCTCGGACTCGGTATCGAGCGAGGAGGTCGCTTCGTCGAGCACGACGATCGGGGCGTCCATCAGGAAGGCGCGCGCGATCGCCAGACGCTGCCGTTGCCCGCCCGACAGCTTCATACCGCGATCCCCGACCACGGTATCGAAGCCTTGCGGCAAACCATTGATGAACTCGGTGCAGCGCGCAGCTTCGACGGCGCGGAACACTTGCTCGTCGGTCGCCTCGGGGCGACCGTAGCGCAGGTTCTCCAGCAGCGATCGGTGAAACAGCGAAATATCCTGCTGCACCACCGCGATCGAAGCGCGCAGGCTCTCCTGCGTTACCTGCGCGATGTTCTGTCCATCGATCAGTACCGCGCCGGAGTCCGGATCGTAAAGCCTTTGCAACAGCGCGATGATGGCGGACTTACCCGCACCGGAGCGTCCCACCAAGCCCACCTTCTGTCCGGCCGGCACTTCGAGATCGAAAGCCTTGAGCACTTGCTGGCCGCTCGGATAGCTGAAGCTCAGGTGTTTGAATTGGATGGCCCCGCCGCGTACCACGAGCGGCCGGGCATCCGGGGCGTCCCGCATCTCGTGCGGTAGTCCGAGCACCTGCACCGCTTCACCCAGCTTGGCGAACTGCTGCACCATGTCGACCAATGCCATCGCAAAATCGCGCGACGCATGGAGAACGGTGAATCCCAGCGTCGTGGTCAAGACCACGTCGCCGGTAGAGATCTTTCCGCGGCGCCACAGCTCCACCGACCAGACCAACACGCCGGCGGTGACCGTGAATACGGTCACCGCGTGCCACAAGCGCAAGATCTCGAGCGACCGCAAGCTGGCGCGTTGCGCCTGCATCTCAACCTGGATCTTCGAGCTCAGCCGATCCCGCTCCCGGCGCGCGGCGCCGAAAGCGCGCACCAGTCCGATATTGCTCACGATGTCCGCGAGATCGCCGCTCACATGCGCTGCATGACCCGCAAAACTCTGGTGCAGATGACGGCCCTGCGCCGCCAGCCGGCCGATGCTCACGCCGAGGGCACCGACCACGACGAGCAGCACGACGGTGAGGTGCCAATTGATCGTGCCGAGAATCAGGATGCTGCCGATCACCGCGGTCCCGGGCGGGATGGTGGTCCAAGTCAGCGAATTCTCGATGGTCCAGGCGGCGTTCGCCGCGGCGGTGATGCGCCCGGCAAGCGCGCCGGGAAGGCGTTCGACGAAGTAGCGCGTACCTTGGCCGGACAGATGATTGAACAGATCGAGACGAACGTCGCCGCCGACTGCAACGAAGGCATGCGTCGACACCCAACCGGCGAGGCGCCACAGAAGGTTGTCCCCCGCCACCAGCGCGAGCAGCAACGCGACCGCGCTCCACAACGTATAAGTCGCCGGGTGCTGAGTGCCCAGCACGTCGACCAGATTCTTGACGGCGTACTGCGAGCCGACTGCGCAGATCACCGCTGCGAGGACAGCGCCCAGCACGACCGCATGACTGAGAATGCGCCGCCGGACATAATGTGCGAGGAAGCGGATTGCTCCTTGGGACGCATATCGTGGCGGGGCTTTGGGCATCGACACCTATTCTTAGGCAATCGATACCCAAGACGGGCCGGAGAATGGAGTCAGTCTCTGTCAGTGTCCGCTGACAAGTCAGTGCCTGCCTACACGACGATGGATGAAACGATCACGGGGATTTCGGCGGCGCGCGACTCGAAGGCGTTCGAACGCAACGGTAGAATCGGCTCGCTGGAAAATAAGAGTCGAGGAGAAGTCGCCCATGCCGTTTTTTTGCAACGAAGATCTTTCGCTGCACTACGTGGAACGCGGTCAGGGCGAACCGCTGGTGCTCATTCACGGACTCGGATGTTGCGGAGCGGCCTGGGCGTTTCAGGTCGCGGCGCTTGAAAAGCGATTTCGCGTGATCGTCCCTGATCTGCCGGGCAGCGGACACAGCCCACCCCCTCGGGACGAGTACACCATAGCGGGATGCGCCTCAGCCCTTTGGTCGCTTCTCGATCACCTCCAAGTGTCGCAGGCCAACATCATCGGATTTTCTCTGGGCGGCGCGGTCGCGCTCGAGATGGCGGCACAACGCCCCGGAAGCGTGCCGCGGCTTGGACTCATCAACAGTCTGGCTACCTATCGGCCGGATGATTGGCGCAAATGGCTGGAAACCCATGTATCGGCAACGCTGGTACGGCTGCTGGGAATGCGCCGGGCAGCATGGCTGCTCGCCGTTCGGTTGTTTCCGGAACCCTGGCAACGATCGATTCGCGCCCATGCGGCGGCCGTCGTGGGAGCAGTCCCCGCCAGCACCTACCTCGGCCTGGGATTGGCCTTGGCGCATTGGGCGATCATCGATCGGCTCGACAGGCTGAAGAGCCGCATATTGCTGATCGCGGCCGAACACGATTTCACCCCGCTCGCGGAAAAGCGCGAACTGGCTGCGAAGCTCAAGGCGGACATCGTCGTGGTGCGCGGCTCGCGGCATGGTACCCCGTTCGATTCGGTGGAAGCGACGAACGCCAGCCTGCTCGCCCTGTTGACCGATCAACCGCTGCCGCCTCAAACGCGATGGATTCGCGACACTCCCACTCGGGCGCGTGCGCTTTGGCTCACCGGCAGCATCGCCGAAGACCATTCATTGAGTCCTGACCGCTTCCATGCGCGGGGATAGCACCTGAACGGTCGCGAGGGCCAGCCAGTAAACCGTGCCCGCCACCATGAAGATCGGCGTGTAGCCGCCGATACCGTCCAGCACCCATCCCGCATACTTCGCCATCAACATGCCGCCGATGGCGCCCGCGGTTCCCCCGATGCCCACCACCGAGGCCACGGCTCGCTTTGGAAACACGTCGGACGGAAACGTATAGAGGTTTGCCGAGAATGCTTGATGCCCGGCCGTTGCCGCGCCGACGATGGCTACCGCCAGCCACAGATTGTCCGCGTACATGGCGAACATGACCGGCAAGACCAGAAGTGATGCCAGGAACATCGTCATTTTCCGCGCCCTATTCACGCTGACGCCAATCCGAATCAGTTTCGACGACAACCAGCCTCCCGCAATGCTGCCGATATCCGAAACGGCATACACGACCACCAGCGGCGGACCGAAAGTCTTCAAGTCCAAGCCGTAGCGCTTGGCGAAAAAATCAGGCAGCCAGAACAGGAACATCCACCAGACCGGGTCGATCATGAACCGCGCGGCAGCGAACGCCCAGGTCTCGCGAATGCGCAGCAATTGACGCCAGGACATGCGTGGGTCGGCGGCGGGCGGGTCGCTATTGATGAATGCAAGCTCATCGGGGCTCACTCCGGGGTGCACGTCAGGGCGCCGATAAGTTTTCAGCCACACGATGAGCCATGCCAGGCTGAAGGAGCCGGTCACCACGAATGCGGCGCGCCAACCGAAGGCAAGGGTGATTCCGGGAACGATCAGCGGCGTCAGGATCGCTCCGACGTTCGAACCCGCATTGAATATACCGGTCGCGAACGCACGTTCACGCTGCGGAAACCATTCGGCTATCGCCTTCAGGCCGGCGGGGAAATTCCCGGATTCGCCCAACCCCAGCGCGAATCGGACGGCGGCAAAGCCCGCAATCGAGGCGACGCAGGCATGCGCGACATGCGCGATGGTCCAGAGGACCATGCAGGCTGCGTAGCCGGCACGCGCTCCGAGTTTGTCGACTAGTTTCCCGAATCCGATGTAGCCGAGTGCATAGGCGGCCTGGAACCAAAAGATGACATCGGCAAATGCGCCCTCGGTCCAGCCGAACTCGAGCTGCAAGGTCGGCTTGAGAACTCCGATGATCTGACGGTCGACGTAGTTGATCGCGGTCGCCGCAAACAGCAGTCCGCAAATGAGCCAGCGATAGCGGCCGATCGACCCCTTAGTGCGGTTCAACGGACGCAATCGAAAGCGCCGAGACCAGCGCATCGCCTTTGAGCGGACGAAATTCGATCAGGATTGCGCCGTCTCGGGAAGTCGTGTCGAAGGAGCGATCCACCGCCTTGAGCTTGCCGCCGGCCGCCGCGAAGATGTCGAAACGCCGCAGCACGACCTTACCGTTGACCTGCACATCGAACTCTCGGGCGCCGGCTGCGCCGGCGGTGGGCTCTTGAAATTTCAGGGTAACTCGGTAGCGTCCGCTCGGCACCGGTACGCGATACGAGAACTCTCCCTCCCTGAAGCTGTCGTAGATTCCGGCATCGTCGGCGGCCACCGCGATCCGGCCCGACGCCGGCGTATCCGGCGCGTTGATTCCACCGGGTACGCCTCCGCTGAAATAAGCGTCGGAGCCGTAGCGCTGCCCCGCCTTCGACACATAGCCCGAAATGTCGCCTGCTTTGATTCTAACGCTGTCGGGCGATCCTAAGAACGTCCACTGCATCGAATCGACCTGCGCCGCCCCGGCGATATCCGCAGCGGCGCGCAATGTGTTCGGCCCCGGCTGCAGATGTACGGATCGCCACGCACAAATTCCACCTTCGCAGGGCGTCATGCCTTGATCAGCGTCATTCACCCACAGCCTCACTTGCGCCGCGTTGCTGTACGCCTTCACATCGACGACGCCGTAGGGCCTGTCGACGTAGCGCCGCCCGACCAGGTGCAGGGTCGGCTGGCCGCTCCAATTGGCGCGGTAGAAATAAAATGCGTCCTTGCGAGTCCGCCGGTCGTAGCTGACGAGGCCTTTCTCGTTGATATCCGTCAAATCGCCCTCGCGGCGCGAATCGCTGGAGAAATCGAACATGTTCCAGATGAACGCTGCCCAGAGAAATTCGCGGCCGCGAAGGGCGCTCCAGGATGCTTCGTGGTACCAATCCTGATATTCCTCAGGATGCGGCCGGCCGTGCGGATTGACCGGGCCGCCTGCGGGGTCATCGGTGTGCTGGCTGAGGGCCGCGCCCGCGCCATATTCGGAAACGGCGATGGGCAATGCGGGATGGCGCCGATGTGCCTGGTCCAACATCGGGCCAAAATCGTCGAATTTTCCGGTGTACCAGCCGAAATACCGGTTGTAGCCGACTGTGTCGGCAATTCCGACGATGGCGTCGCGGGAGGCCATGCCGGCCATCGCGGCACCACCCCCAGCGTCCGCGTGCGGCCCGATACCCGCTTCGCAGCAGTCGGCAACCGTCGTGAACCGGCCCGGGTCTTCCTGCTTGGCAAGCAGATCGAGTGACTTCAGCAGGGTCGCGGGTTTGCTCGGGCCCTTGATCTGCGTTGCGGTGAGATCGATCTCGTTGGCAATCGACCAGACGGCGATCGAAGGATGGTTGTAATTTTGACGGATGAGCTCGGTCAGCTGCTGCCGAGCATTGGCGGCGAGCTCCGGACTCGCGGACGAACCGTCGAATGACACTTTGTTGACCAGCGGAATTTCCGCCCACACCACGAACCCCAGGGCATCCGCCAGCTCATAGGAATATTGATCGTGCTGGTAGTGGGCGAGGCGGACCGCATTGCCGCCCATGTCGCGCAGCAAATCGAAATCCTGCGCTTGATCCGCCTGCGAAATCGCCCACCCCTTCGCCGGGCGGTCCTGGTGCATGGACGCGCCCTTGAGGTATAGATGTTCCCCATTGAGAAAGAACCCTTTATCCGGATCGAAGTTGAGGGACCTCAAACCAAGCGGCTGCGCCACTTGATCGAGATCCAGCCCCTGGGTTGACCGCACCGTCAGGAGCAGCTTGTAGAGGTACGGGTCTTTCATGCCCTGCCACAGATGCGGCCGGTCAACGTGCAATGTGCGCATCACCGGCACAGGCTGTGCCGGCGATATAGTCACCTGGCTCGATTCCGACGCGACGACGACACTGGATTCGTTTTCGATGCGAGTCTCGACGATGACCGTCCGACGCTTCGGTCCGTCGTTGACCAACTTCGCCGACACTCGCACGGCCGCGGACTCAAGGCCGTCGATGGTCACGGCTCTCGCGTACAATCCAGGCCCGCCGTAGTCCAGCATGTCCGCATGCACGAGATCCGTGGCGATCAGCGTCACGCTGCGATAGATGCCGCCGAACACGAAGAAATCGCCGGAGAGCGGGATGACATTTTCCGTGCTGGAGCCTGATTGCGGACGGCTATTGTCAGCCCTGACCACGAGAAGGTTGTCGCCGGACGGTTTGATCGCGGCCGAGGCGTCGAAACGGAATCGGGAGAAGGCTCCGGCATGCCTGCCGAGATAGCGTCCGTTCAGCCAAACATCGGCGATGGCACCAACCCCGTCGAATTGGAGAAAGTAACGTCTCGCCGTGGATGAGGGGGGCGCCGTGAACCGCAGCCGGTACCAACCCACTCCCCGCACAGTGTTCGTGAGCGGCGAGCGTTCGGCACCCTCGTTGCCGATTCGGTTCCAGGTGTGCGGAAGGTCGACCCCCGTCCACTGCGAATCGTCGAACTCGCTCCTCTCCACGCCGGCCAACCCGGCCTCTTGGCGAAAGCGCCAGCCGTGGCTCAAATCCATCGATGCCCGGGGCACCCCGCCGCCTCGAGACGGGGGCCCGGCGCCGGTCTCACGGCCCAAGTCAGCAGCGCTTGCGCCCGCAAGCGAAGGCCAGCAGAACACCGCAAGCAGCCCGGCAAAGGCCGGCAAAACACCCGAACATCGGCAAGGCATCACGGCAGTCCTTAGCTTCCCGGCTACCAATTGGTCATCGTGCCATCCTCGAGTCGATTGACGGGAAGATAAGCGCGCTGATACGGGTATTGGGCGGCGAGGGTCTCATTGATATCGACCCCGAGTCCGGGCTCATCGCCGGGATGCAGGAATCCTTCGTGGAAGCGGTAGGCGTGGGGGAATACCGCATCGGTTTGCGGCGCGTGGCGCATGTACTCCTGGAGCCCGAAGTTGGGTATTGCTAGATCGAAATGCAGCGCCGCGGCCATGCATACCGGAGACAGATCGGTGGCGCCGTGGCAGCCGGTTTTGACGTGATAGAGCTCGGCGAGCGCCGCTATGCGCCGTAGATGGCTGATTCCGCCCGCATGCAGGACCGTGGTCCTGATGTAGTCGATCAGCTGCTCCTCGATCAACTGTTTACAATCCCAAATGCTGTTGAACACCTCGCCCACGGCGAGCGGCGTGGTGGTGTGCTGACGAATGAGGCGGAAAGGCGCCTGGTTGTCCGCCGCGACGGTATCTTCCAGCCAGAACAACCGGTAGGGCTCCAGATCCTTGCCCAGCCGCGCCGCCTCGATCGGCGTCAGCCGGTGATGCGTGTCATGCAGCAGGTCGATGTCCCAACCGAGCGCTGCGCGGGCCGCCCGGAACAACTCCGGCGCCGAAGCCAGATAGTTGCGCGTCGACCACCGATTCTCGGCCGGCAGCGCGCCGTCGGCCGGCTCGTAGAACATCTTGTCGCGCGACACGCCATAGGTCGAGGCGAGACCGGGCACGCCTGACTGCAGACGGATGGCCGTGTAGCCGAGACCGACGTAGCGCTGCGCCTCGGCAATCGTCTCCTCCACCGTCTCGCCGTTGGCGTGGCCGTACACGCGCACCGCGCTGCGGCAGGCGCCGCCGAGCAGCTGGTACAGCGGCAGGTCGGCCGCCTTGGCCTTGAGGTCCCACAGTGCGGTATCGACCGCCGCGATCGCGGTCATGGTTACCGGGCCGCGCCGCCAATAGGCGCCGCGGTAAAGAAACTGCCAGATATCTTCGATCTGGTGCGCGTCGCGGCCGATCAGGCAGGGCAACACATGATCGGACAGATAGCTCACGACGGCCAGTTCGCGTCCGTTCAACGTGGCGTCCCCGAGGCCGAAGCTGCCGTCCGCCGTCTCGATCCTGAGCGTGACGAAATTACGGCCCGGACAGGTGACGATCACCCGTGCATCGGTGATTTGCATCGCGGTCGTCTTTGACATCGTATCGGAGCTTCTGGCTGCCTTTGGTAAGGCCACTTCAGCGCATTGTCCGACCTCGCGTCAAGACCCGCGGTCAACTATTTACACCCGGGCGTCCGAGCTAGGCGGGATCACGCCGTAATATGAGTACAAATGCTATTTCTAGTCCACGCTGGGCAATTTTAGTGGCCTGACCAGTATGAGTTAGCGGTCAGCTCAAATCGCCAGCCGCCGCGTGTATTCATGGCGTTTGCTGACGGCTTTCTTGCGCGCACTATCCACCGCATCGGTCTCGGTCGCGGCGAGCAGCCCGTCAATGACGCGGGCCAAATGATCCCGCATGGCATTGCGTGCGGCTTGGCTGTCGTGCTTGCGTAATGCCGCGAGGATGCGCCGATGTTCGCTGATGCGCGGCTGCACACCGACGCTGCGTGCCCGCTCCAGCATATGCGCGCAAAGCGGTGATTTATGGCGTATGTCCCAAAGATTCTCGATGACCGCAGTGATCGCCGAATTGCGCGTGGCCCGCGCAATCGCGACGTGAAAGCGGCGATCCGCCATCTCTCCTTTCTGCTTGCGCACATTCTCCTTGATCATATCGCCCAGAATCTCTTCGATTTCCCGCAGCTGTTCCTCGGTGATGATGGTCGCCGCCAACGCCGCCGCCTCGGCTTCGAACAGGCGCCGCGCCTCGGTCAGCTCGAACGCGCCGATGTCGAGGTCATCCGCGCCGATCTGCGCCGGCGGGTGATCGGTGACATAGATTCCCGAACCTTGCCGCGCCTCCACCAGGCCGTGGATCTCGAGAGCGATCATCGCCTCGCGGATGGTGGGCCGGCTGACTTTGAACGAGGCGGCAAGGTCCCGCTCCGAGGGCAACCTCGAGCCGGGCTCGTAGTCGCCCGATTTGATCGACGCCATGATGGCATCGGCGACCTGACGATAGAGTTTGCGAGTATCGATCGGAGTACTCATGGCTCGAATCTTGACCGCTTCATCCACGGATGGCAATGTTGTCAGACCACTTCAAGGGCCAACCATGGGCCGATCACTTCACCTGCATCCTCAGAGATTCTTTCCCGCGGACCCGCAGGTCCGCTCGATCGCGGCGCGCCTGTATGCAGCCGTCGAAGATCTGCCCATCGTCAGCCCGCACGGCCACACGGATCCCCGCTGGTTCTCCGGCAATGAGCCCTTCGAGGACGCCGTCAGTCTGCTGCTTTGGCCTGACCATTACTTGCTGCGCATGTTGATGAGCCAAGGGGTGCCGCTGGAAAGCTTAGGGTTCCGTTCCGCGGATGCCGCGCCCGTTGCGACGGATCGGCGGCGGATATGGCGCCTGTTTGCCGAGCACTACCGGGCGTTTCGCGCAACCCCTTCGCGGCTGTGGCTCGATCATGTCTTTGCGACCGTGTTCGGATTCGAGGTCCGCCTCAGCCCGGAGACAGCCGACCATTATTTCGACACCATCAATGCGGCCTTGGCCACGCCTGAATTTCTGCCGCGGGCCTTGTACGAGCGCTTCGGCATCGAAGTGCTGGCGACCACCGAAGGCGCGTTGGATGCGCTCGAGCATCATGCGGCCCTCGCCAAGTCCGGCTGGAAGGGCCGGATCATCACGACTTTTCGGCCGGATGACGTCGTCGATCCGGATCGGGCGGACTTCGTCGCCAATGTACTTCGCCTGGGCGAATTGGCGCGCGAGGACACGACCAGCTGGCGGGGCTATCTCGCAGCCTTGGCGAACCGGCGCGCCTTCTTTCGCGCGCTCGGCGCCACTGCAACCGACCATGGCCATCCGACCGCACGCACCGCGAATCTCTCACCGCCCAAAGCACAGGAACTTTTCGGCCGCATTATCGCGTCAAGACGGCAGCCGGGCGACGCGGAGGTATTTCGCGCGCAGATGCTCACCGAAATGGCGCAGATGTCCTGCGACGACGGCATGGTGATGCAGCTGCACCCCGGCGCGTGGCGCAATCACAACGAGGCTCTGTTCAAACGTTTCGGCCGCGACAAAGGCGGAGATTTTCCCACCCGGACCGACTTCACAGCGGCGCTCAAACCATTGCTGGATCGCTTCGGCTCGAGCCGAGATTTTCTGCTGATTCTGTTTACGCTCGACGAGAGCACCTACTCTCGGGAACTCGCGCCGCTGGCCGGCCACTATCCCTGCCTCAAGCTGGGTCCGCCGTGGTGGTTCCTCGATGCTCCCGAGGCCATGCTGCGATTCCGGCGGCAGGTTACCGAGTCGGCCGGCTTCTACAACACGGTCGGATTCAACGATGACACCCGTGCATTTTTTTCGATCCCCGCGCGCCATGATCTGGCGCGGCGGATCGATTGCGCCTACCTCGCGGAATTGGTCGCGACTCACCGCCTGGATGAGGACGAAGCCGGCGAAGTTGCGGTCGATCTAGCGTATCGTTTGGCCAAATCCGCCTACCGCTTGTGATGCACCGGCTCAACCGAGGGGCATTGGCGCGGCTGCCGGCTAGTGTGCGGCGTCCCGATTATGACTTCCAGAACGTCGGCGTCGGCATCGTGCATTTGGGAATGGGTGCATTTCATCGCGCGCATCAGGCTGTTTTCACGGAAGACGCGCTGAGCGGCGGCGGCGACTGGGGGATACTCGGCGTCTCACTGCGGCACGCCGCCGCGTCGGAGGCATTGGCCGCGCAGGATCAGCTGTACACGGTTGAAACACTCGCAAGCGGCATGGACTACCGTGTGGTGGCCGCAATCCGCGCTTCCCTGTGCGCCCCGACGCATCGCAGCCGGCTCGAGGACGCGCTGGCCTCGCCTCAGACTCACATCGTGACGCTGACGGTAACCGAAAAAGGCTACTGCCTCGGAGCAGACGGGCAACTGGATCTCGCGCGGCCTGAGATCTCACACGATCTCGAGCATCCGCTCGAGCCGATTTCCACGATCGGGTGGATCGTGCACGGGCTGGCCGCGCGCGCGACGCGGCACCGCCGGCCGATCACCGTCATCAGCTGCGACAACCTGCGGGAAAACGGCACCCGGCTGGGCGGCGCCGTAACGGCCTTTACCGAGCGCAGCCGACCCGACCTCTTGCCCTGGCTGGAAGACAACGTTGAGTTTCCGCGTACGGTGGTGGATTGCATCGTGCCGGCGGCGACCGACACCGCGCGTTCGCGCGTCGCCCAAGCGTTGGGCCTCGAAGATACGGCCTGTGTCCAGCGCGAGGCGTTCAGCCAATGGGTGATCGAGAACCGCTTCGCGGGCCCGCGCCCCGATTGGGATCGCGTCGGCGTACAAATCGTGGATGATGTCGATGCACACGGCCGGCTCAAGCTTCACGTGCTCAATGCATGCCACAGCGCCCTCGCCTACCTCGGTCTGCCGCGCGGCTACACCTTCGTTCGCGAGGCCGTCGCGGACGCCGAGCTTGCCCGATTCCTGAATGAGCTGGTGTCGATCGAGATCGCGCCCGCGCTCGGGCCGCTGCCGGTCCTCGACTACTGGCGCACGGTTCGTGCGCGATTCGCCAATCCGCGGATAGACTATCGGCTGTCGCAGATCGCCGAAGACGGCTCGTTGAAGATCGCCGAGCGGATATTCCCGCTCATGATCGCCAACGTCGGGACCGGCACTCCGGTTCGCTCGCTCTCGCGGATCGTGCGCGGTTGGCTCGAGTCGGAGTACGGGGAAATGCGAGTGCAGGGCGCGCTTGACGATCCGGCGCTGTTTCCGCCGCCGATCCGCGAAAATGCTTCGCTGCGCGCCGCCATCCTCGAGGCCGTCGCTTGAGGCGCGTGATCTGCATCGGCGAGTGCATGGTGGAGCTGCGGGCTGCCGGCGCCGACGCCTTTGCCAGAGCCTATGCCGGGGACGCCTACAATACGGCCGTTTATCTCAAACGTTCACTGCCGGATGCGCAAGTGCAATTTCTCACCGCCACCGGCGACGATGCACTGAGCCGCGCCATGCGTGAGGTTTGGCGTGCGGAGGGAATCGACGGCTCCCTCGCCTTTACCGCCGGCGGCGGCTCGCCGGGTTTGTATCTCATTGAAAATGACGCGCGGGGCGAGCGGCGCTTCCACTATTGGCGCAGCAATTCCGCGGCGCGTCGCTGGTTCGAGCTCTTGGAGGATCAGGACGAAACAGTCCTGTGGGGCGCGGATGTCATCTATCTGTCGGGAATCTCGCTTGCCATCCTAAGTCCGGCGGAGCGCGCCCGCGCAATCGAGTTGCTGCGGCGTGCGCGCCCGCACATCGGCCGCATTGCATTCGACCCGAATGTTCGGCTCGCATTGTGGGAAACCGCGCAAGCCGCCGTGGCAACGATCGAGAATGCGCTGTCAATCGCCGACGTCGCCTTGCCGAGCAGGGAGGACGCCCGGCTGCTGCTCGGCGTCGACGATCCGATCGAACAAATCGATCGATTGCAGAGAATCGGCGTACGCGAAATAGCTCTCACTCTGGGTGCCGACGGTTGCCTCATCGCCGATGGCGACGTCCGCGCACGATTGCCGGCTCCCCACGTGGCGTCGATCACGGATACATCCGGCGCGGGCGACGCCTTCAACGGCGCCTATTTGGCAACCCGGTTGCGGGGCGGTTCTGCGGCGGATGCGGCGCGATCAGGGCTGGCCGTGGGATCGCGCGTGGTCGCGCACGCGGGCGCGGTGGTACCAAAATCGGTTTCACATCCGTAAGCGTCCGCGCAGCTGCTCAGGCAGCTGCTCAGATAGTTCGGCCGCTCGCCTTGCGGCCCGCCAACTTTGCATACACTTTAGGACTGAACTTTGAAACAATGCCGGGTATGCATAACGTGCGCCTCGACACGAGTCTCGAAATGCTCCTGGAGCGCGCACCCGCCGCCCAGATTTCCCGCGTTCTCGCGACCGTGGTGGCGACGGCCGGCTCGACGTACCGCAAGCCGGGCGCGCGCATGCTCATCATGGCCGACGGGAGCTACTTGGGGCTGCTCAGCGGCGGCTGCCTGGAAGCGGATCTCAAGCTTCACGCCCAGGAGGTGTTGGA